>WLWD01006087.1_pt1 | contig 90050 bp, 46 predicted proteins | sample 6712731 | NCBI WGS metagenome assembly WLWD01 (sample SAMN12718690, study PRJNA576275) | sponge metagenome | isolation source: marine sponge | host: Mycale hentscheli | place: New Zealand: South Island, Marlborough, Capsize Point | collected 2014-11-01
ATCGTACAATCCTTGCTAACACACATACACACGCTACCGCTACCTACTGCACATGACCATAAAACTCAACAAAAATACTTCTGACTACAAAACTTAACATTGATAAAGATCTCATGTGGGCAGGCCCACAGTGGGGTAGGGGCAAAATTCTAGTAACTTTTACGGCTATCCAATTTAGCGTAAATTCTATAATTGTGGAGCTAGATTAACAGCAGTAATTTGTTGTAAGCTATAGTTTGATTGATTGAATGAAATAAGCGGCTTGATAGACCGTGTAGGCAGCAATTGGCAGCCTATACTATCATATAGCACTTGTATACAGTTCTGTTTCTATACTATCATATAGCACTTGTATACAGTTCTGTTTCTGATCCCACTAAAGATCCTTATAAAATGACTTCAGTGAACCTTTACTTAATAAAGTTTTCTGATTCCACTTGGTGAAGTCTGTGTTATATACACTTTATAGACTAAAGGTTTGTATTATAGGCACTTAGGTAAACAATTTCTGATCCTGTGGGACCTTGGAAAGATCTGCATCGTAGACATTTCATGTAGGTAAAGGGTCACAGGGACATCTTTAAGTCTGTAGCATGGGCACTTTGTATTGGTAAAGGGTCACAGGCACTCTATAAAGGTCTGTATTATAGACACTTCATGTTGGTAAAGGGTCACAGGCACTTCATAAAGGTCTGTATTATAGACACTTCATGTTGGTAAAGGGTCACAGGCAGCCTATACAATCATATAGCACTTGTATACAGTTCTGTTTCTGATCCCACTGAAGGTCCCTATAAAATGACTTCAGTGAACCTTTACTTAATAAAGTTTTCTGATTCCACTTGGTGAAGTCTGTGTTATATACACTTTATAGACTTGGACTATTTTTAAAAAGGTTTGTATTATAGGCACTTCGGTAAACAATTTCTGATCCTGTAGGACCTTGGAAAGATCTGTATCATAGACATTTCATGTAGGTAAAGGATCACAGGGCCGTCTTTAAGGTCTGTAGCGTGGGCACTTTGTATTGGTAAAGGGTCACAGGCACTTTATAAAGGTCTGTTATAGACACTTCATGTTGGTAAAGGGTCACAGGCTCTTCATAAAGGTCTGTATTATAGATACTTCATGTTGGTAAAGGGTCACAGGCACTTCATAAAGGTCTGTATCATGTTTGTATTGGTAAAGGGTCACAGGCACTTTATAAAGGTCTGTGTTATAGACACTTCATGTTGGTAAAGGGTCACAGGCACTGTATCATGGGCACTTCTTATTGGTAAAGGATCCTTGCTTAAGCTATATTTGAAAATTATTTGATCGTCATAGTGTGAGTGTATGGTGGGGAGGAGAGAGAAATATTTTAGTTTGTTCTTAACTATTACATGAAATGTGCAGTAAGACTGGTAGGGAACTGAACAGTCAGTTTGTACACAAGTGGGTATCAATACAAAAGACACTTAGTAGAATGTTTCCAATCATAATAGTGTTGATATGATACTAATAGGTTAAATGAAAGTGTGGATGAACTTCATAAAGACTTCAAGAGAAAGTGTGGGACATGACTTGAGTGTGAAATTATGTCCATGGAATAATAAACGAAGTTGGGTCCTTATTGTCTTCTAAACATTACTATTGTTGTTGTCGTCATTTTTTAACAAGTACAATATATGTTTTATTTAAATTTACTTTAGAAAAAAGTATGACATGCTGAGATTTGGGCAAGGGTATGGAATATCCGAAGTCAATTACCATTATGTTTTGTTGTTTTTTGTTTATTGTTGCTGTTTGTAGATCACAGCTGACATGAGTGATGAACAGTTCTAATCATCCTGGCTGTATGAAGAAGTCCTGAGCATCTTCATTCATTCATGAACAGTTAATTCTTCACCTATCACACAGATACAATGTCACATCACGGACTAATATTTATTGCATTTGCTGATTACTGGAATAAATTTTACACACTAAAATATATGGCTATAAAGTGAGTATTGTAGAACACCATTTGGAGTGTTGTAGTAGCTAGTTTAAGGGAGTATCACAACACCCCATTGGTAGAGTATCAATAACACCATATTTGGTGCATTATGAGCCCTAATAGGGGTGTAATAGAACTTGGACATGGGCGTATCACAACACCCCATTTGGTATAATGAAGGGTGTACAGGGGTGTAACTGAACACTTCCTCTAGGTGAAATGGAAACACCCTATGCGGAGTAGTACAGCCAGTGTTACCTGGACACCCCAAAATGGGATTCCCATACACCCCATTTTTAACAGTGTAAATAACGGAATAATAATTGAAATAGTAGTTGGATTAGGATGTGAATCTGCAAGTTATAATTGGATATCACGAATCGGTAAAGTTTTATAGTCCTTGACTACAAGAAGTGTTCAAGCTATGCTCAGACAAGACCTTAACTTCTACATGCTGTTTTAAGACATAGCACCAGCTGTAGCCTAAAGAAACAAGCAAAAAAATTGTGACAATAAATCCTAGAGTGTAGAACGAACATCCAATTGACTCAATTTTAAAACCCTCAGAGCACGGTTCTACTTTAATAGATTCAATTAATGAATTAGTCAGATTGCTAGCTTGTGACTAGTTACATTCAAAATTTTTACATAATTCGTTGTTGCTAGAATGAAAACTTATGCACTTGTCATAAGTGCTGGCTGTAGCCTCAGATTAATTCAGAAAAATAATGAAGGAAACAATTAAATCATTTTTACATTGGTGCTCCTTATAACTTAAATTTTTGTATTTGTGAGGTGGAAGGGGGGCAACACTGATTATTAGTATCCTACATGACAACTATGAAAATTATAGAACAAATTTCAGTAGCAGCTATTTTCGTTGCAAGTCATTATTGTATACCCCATTCACTCTATTTATGGTGTCACTCAAAATAAAGTGCCACAATATTACCAAATTAATTTATTCATTATAAAATAGCACATTAAGATGAGGAAATTATTTTTAGTGCACTATGTAATTAGAAAGAAGCTAGTGCACTGCTTCACATGCATCGAACAATCTAGCCACCAAAGTTTGGATATGGATTTTTCTGAGCTTTTAGTGAGGCAAGATTCTCAAAAGTTCCTTTCCTATGTTTTGTAACAGTAGCTATTGGCAAAACTTAGTGCACACAATATAGCAACGGAATCTAATTGTAACTAAGCGTCATGTGCAGCTGTAATTAATTTTAGTGGTGACATAATTAGGGTAAATGATATAAACAATACATACAAAGTATTGTGATTTGTTAAAGGTCATGGTCCACAAACTTGCTTCCCCAAAATCCTTATACAGGGATCTAGCAGTAAAATTGTTATGGGTATATTATGACATTAATGATCGATGTGACTGTAAAAGTTATGACTAATGTGAGAGAAAGAACTTGCCATATATTATAGATAAACATAGATGTGATAGTCAATGATATTGCAGTAGAAAAGTTTCTAGCTTACGTAGATTGATGATTTAGAAAGTTGACATTGCTAGCTAGTAAACATGTTTATCCTGTTTTAACTGATACTAGCATTAGCTGATGCTTAATGAATACTTGGAAAATGAATGTAAATCCTATTGTGGGTGTGGTTTATGAAAATCTTGGTGAGGTAATCACCAGTCTGCCTCACACACAGGAGTAAGAAGGGCCCGTCCATGTCTCAAGACTCATGCTAGAAAGTTGACAGCTACATTTTAGCTTTAATTCTTGTGAACTGTATTCCAGAAAACAAGTTATAAATTTTATTTCTATTTTGCATGTAGCTATGTAACTATCCTACTCCCATTTCCAACCTTCAGCTAGACACTAAATTTGGGCTTCCAATATACTAGAGGAGAGAAACTACTAGGAAGTTGTTGCAGTGTTCCTATTAACTTTCTACTGAGGTGTAGTTCTGAGTTCTCTCTTCTTTACTTTGTCAAATCATATACATGGGCCAGCTAGCTCAGTATTTGTGTCCAAGTGGATCAGTAATTGGATTAATCAACTATGACTTGACAATCATATGATACTGCTATGGTAAAACTTAATGTAGTAAATAGTTTTAATGGGTGTGGTTTAACTCAAAGTGTCGTGTGCCCCCCCCCCCCCCCCCCCCCCCCAATTCCAAATCATCTTCCTACACTCCCCTGTACTATTTTTGTCCTAAGCTATAATACCTTAGCCCTTACATAGTTCCACACTGTTTACTTACTTCCACTACAGAGCCATACGATCCAACCCCAAGAGTCTTCCCAGTAGGCACAACCTTATCCAAGAAATACTGCTCCAAATGGGGATCAACCCTAAAGCTTCTGGACAATTCACTGTTGTATCCTCTCGCAGCCATCGCTTGGAACCGCTGAAATACCGCGCCCTTCAACCCCCACCCCGAAGACGTATTGCTGTCGTAGGGAAGCCGTTCACGCGATGCCTACACCCTCACGAATGAATCCTCACGGGGACCTTTGGCCCCAGCATCTATTTATTTAGACTGATCGGTCACTAAAATATCTACTTCCCCCCCCCCCCCCCCGTTCCGTCCCCCCCCCCCCTTTTCGCCCCCCCCCCCCCCCCCCCCCGTATTATAGGTAGTCAACCGAAATAAATAGAAGAAAAAAAAAAGGCAACAAATGAAAGAGACAACTGTGATGAATTTGTCCCCTCTCAATTACAAAAAAAAAATCTTCAATCAAAACATCTCCAGTCTTTGACAATGACAAAGTATAGCTATGTCAGAGTTTCTGGAAGGACTGATGATGGCTGCTTTCTAATTGTCTCTGCCAATGAGTGAGGATATCAAAGAATACAAAGTTTAATTAGTACAAATGAAGAGTGAGACTAATCCTCTTTGTACAGATATTATTACCATTATAGATATTATATATCACAAGCCACTACATAAATACTTTACTTAACAAGCTGGTGCAATTATATAGAACAAGAAAATTTTATGAACATGCCCTGCATTATCCAAAAAAAGAAAGAAAAAAGAGAGAGTGGGGTGAACTTTAACATGTTTTTTAAGTGCCTATTTTGTAACCACAATGTATTTCTTATAAAAGAATACATCATAATTGGGAAAAATATAGTGAGTACATGCATTGTCTGTGTTTGTGTTATCATGTGTGTGTGTGTGTGCTTTATCAGTACAATTATTATAGTATTAAAAAAAACATTTTCAAAAATCTTAGCTGTCGCAGGTGTCTGTAGTTGTGACCGGTGACATCTAAGATTTTTCACATTTTTCCTTTGTTTTTTTTTCAATCTAGTTTTTATAAAGGGTCAGAACACAGATCATGGCTCCTCTCTGGAGGGGGAGGTGTTTCCCGTTGACACCGAAAAGGTGTGTGGTCTGTTTAGTACGAGACTGCAGCAAGCGGTACTACTCCACAGTATAAAGGAAAAATGTGAAGGCCTTGAAAGTCCAGGGTTGTGGTAGCTCAGTGGTTAGAGCACTGGTGGCTAAAGCTGGTGGCCCTGGGTTCGAATCCTCCTCGACTACTAAGTTTTTTTTCACAATTTCCTTTGCTCCAGACCCCTTTAGGTGAGAAAGTTTCAATCTAGTTTTTATGAAGGGTCAGAACTTGATAATCAATATACTTGTGTGAAGTCTATGTTGTTGTTTGTGTACTAGTCACACAAACTATCTTGTTATTTTAAAGAGTTAAAAAGTAAACTTCAACTCACTTAAAAAAATATACCTCACTAAAACAAATATTACTTGTGTCAACATGAACACAAAGCCTATATTAGAATCGCAGAATGAGAGGAGCTTACAGAGCCTGAACAGCAGAATGTAAGGCACATGATTTGCCCTATTTGTTGAGACTATCTACTTTGTTTTATCCTTGAAATTAATAATAATATAGAGGAACTTAAGATTAGGCTAGGTGTGATCGATGGATTGATATACCTTGCCTGTTATACAGGTATCAACTATTGATTACAATATGATACAACAGAAGAACACTTTCCAGCTATATATTTTAGGGTATCACAAAGTATTGATGACTTGTAAGACCACAGCAGGGAAATATCCTGCTTCTCATCCAGGAAAAATTTAAAATTCAGCTGTGATAATACGGGTTATAGCTAGAATCTTCTCTTTCTACATTAACTGAGCTCTAGCGAATCCTCTTTCTGCAAGGAAACAAGAGGATACTTACTTCTTTAGAAAATGTTTTTTTTGTAGGAAAAAATACTTTCGTGTTTTTTTAGTTTTTCATCGTTTTCATCCACACCATTGATTGAGTTTGTGTTTTTTCGAAGTACAAAAAGAATAATAAAATGCGAAAATATTCATACAAATTTGTATTGTATTTTTTAAGTGGGGTTTTTAGTGAAATTGTAAGAGGATGAGAAACCGGAAAATTTCCCGCTGTGGCCTGATGAATACAAACCAACATTGAATTCCAGTAACGGCATGGTAGCAAAAAAAGAAGTCGCTAAAATATCCTACTCGTAAATTATACTGCATACGCAATCCCTCTTGCTGACGAGCAAATACATCTCTCTCTAACTACGTCGGTTGGAGAGACACTTTCCCGCGTAGCGATCTGTATAGGGTCTCTGGGTACCGGAGACTGTCTCCGCCAGTGGGAGTGTCTGGCGTAGATTTATGTGTGAGCTAGGAGGTTTCAGAACGGTTTGCTTGCGTGAGGGTACTTCTCTCCCCCGAGTATTAAGGGCGGGTGTTTCAGTGGTTCCAAACAATGGCAGCGAGAAGATACCGTGGATTCTCCGGAAACTTTAGGGATGATCCACATTTGAAGCAGTATTTCTTGGATAAGGTTAAACCTACTGGGAAGACTCTTGGGGTTGGATCATATGGCTCTGTATTGGAAGTAAGTCAAACTGTGTGGAATTATGTAGGGGCTAAGGTAATATAGCATAGGACTAGCACATAGCCAGGTGGACAGGCGATCCCCTCACCCAAATTTTAATAAACCACACCCACAATAAGATTTGTGTACATTTATTTTCCAAGTGTCATCAAAGATTAGCTAATGGAATATCAGCTAAACCAGAGTAAACATGTTTACTAGCTAGTAAAGTCAACTTTCAATATTTACATTATGCTAGAAACTTTTCCACCGAAATATTGTTGACTATCACATCTATATTTATCTTTATCACAACTACTAGGCCCCTGTATAGATCATATGGTCTAGGGGAAGCAATTATATACATTGTGGACCAGGACCTTTAACAAATCATTGAACTTTTTTATTAATTGTTTTCAGTATTCACCCTAACTAATCAGCACTAAAATTAATTACAGCTGCACATGGCGCTTAGTTCAGATTACATTATGTGGCTATAATTGTTAACTTGATTAGTGTGTACTAATTTTTCTATAGTTACTGTAAATGTGCATAGGAAAGGAACTTTTAAGAGTCTTGAGACCTACAGCAGGCTCAGAACAATCCATCTCCAAACTTTGGTGTCTAAGAATTATCAATACAAGTGAAGCATTGCACTTCTTTCTAATAACATAGTGCCACTAAAAATAATTTGTTCATCTTAATGCACTATTTTTAGGACGAATAAATTAATTTCAACTTTTTTTGCACTTTATTTAGAGTGTCACTATAATTAGAGCAGTACGGTATACAATAATGTCTTTTTATTGTGTGATGAAAATAACTGCTTGTGAAATTAGTTCATATTGATTTCCAATTTATTTATAATTTCAAAAACATTTGAATAGCTGCCATGGTAGGATGATAACAATCAGCATCACCTTCCAAACACAAAGATTTACTTCATAATTTCTTTCTCAGCCTTCTTGAATAATTCAAGGCTACAGCAAGCACAGATGACAAATGTATAGCTTTCCATTCTAGCAACAACAAATTCTATAAGTTTAGAATGTAGCGTCCCAAGCTATGAATCTGATTGGTCCATTGCTTGAATAAACATATTAAAGTAGGATCATGCTCCACAGTGTTTCAAAATTGAGTAAATGGATGTTCGTCCTACGCTCTAGGCTTTATTGTCACAATTTTTTGCTTGTTTCTTTAGATGGAAGCTACTTGTATATTCTAAGACAGCATTTGGAATTTGAGGCCTTGAGCATTAGCGTCCAAGTATAGCTTGAACACTACTTTTGTAGAATAAAATTATTAAACATTACCAATATATGGTATTCAATTATCCCTTGCAGATTCACGATATCCTAATTTAACTATAATTTATGTTATTCTGTTTTTTTGTACATTTTGTTTTTGGTTTAATTGTAATTATTAATTATTTTGAAACACTGTATTACTGTTCAATTGCAGGTAAAATACAACAAAGTGTCTTGTGCAGCAAAACGTATGCATGAACTTTTATTGGACCCTGAAAATGAAGGAATTCAAAATACTACTGAGAAATATCGACAAGAATGTCAACTCATGGCAGGTCTCCGACACCATAACATAACACAGTTCCTTGGTCTGTGTTTCCTTGAGGGATCTGATCTACCTCTACTAGTGATGGAGAAATTAAAAATGAGTGTTGATGACCTCCTGGAGTGTGCCCCCAATATTCCACTCCCTGTGAAGATCTCGATTCTCACTGACACATGCAATGGACTAGTGTACCTACATGGTATGCCATCACCAATAGTCCACAGAGACCTAACAGCAAGAAATGTTCTACTTACTTCATCTCTGACAGCTAAGATCACAGACATGGGGAATTCTCGCATACTGGATTTGAGGCCAGCTCGACTAGCTCAAACCATGTCTAAACTTCCAGGGACCTTAGTGTACATGCCACCAGAGGCCCTTACTGAAACTCACAGATATGGACCTTCTCTGGATGTGTTCTCATTCGGACATCTTGCTCTTTATGTGTTGAATTTGGTATATATTGGGTATTTTGGCCAGAGTTAAGTAATAGACACAAAAGTGTAAGCCTAATAAGTATGTGTATACATTGCATCATAAAATTGTATGTATTATTATTGAAATACTAGAGGTACACACACTGATTATTACTATGATAGATATTTCCAGTAAATTTGCTGTCAGCGACACAAATGGATCCTAGAAATGCTAGTCGTGTCGTTGGTCGTACAGAAGTGGAGCGTCGCGAAGTGTACATGAAGAAGTTGGAGAATGAGTTATTGGAATCTCATCCCATTCTAATAGAGATGGTGACTAATTGCCTTCACAATAGTCCTCGAGAGAGACCTACAGCTGAGAAATTACTGGAGACATTTCAGATGGTTGGGGAGATGAACTATATTTACAGAGGAACATTAGTAAATGTGACTCATGTACTTCATGTTAAGGAATTAAAAGAAAACGACAAAAGAATCAAAGATTTAGAGGTATTTGAATATTCACTTGTGGTGTGTTTGTGCACAATTGGCGAGTGAGCTGCCTAGTTAGGTTACATAAAACTACAGTATTATTACATAATTAGCATGTACCCTGCCTCACAGTGGTGCTTGACGTATTGCATAGTAAGAATGCAGTAGCAGATGTTTTTTTTTTGTTTATTGCTTCATTGTCTACCATTGATTAAGGTTACATCAGTTTCCCTCTCCTGCTCTCTTTTTTTTTTCGTTTAGTTATATCAGCTTTTCTTATCCCCCACTTTTCCTTTCTTCAGCTCATTCTTCTTGAGCATGGAGTTCCTTCTCCTCCTTTGTCTACTTCTGCTTCTAAATGTCTCTGTACTTCTATCATGATTGTGGACTTAGGATTTGCAAAAACTTGCCTTCTTTTAATACTTTCGCCTTTTTTATGATACTTATGCTGCCTTTACGTGGTGATTTTACATCCCCGCCTAATCTCATCAATTCCACCCACTTTTTAGTCGCCTTTTCGCCTTGTTTTTCATACTTTTGCCTTCTTTTTGAAATTATGGTTCCTTCAGCTTGCTTTTTAGTTACAAGTAATCACTTTAACTGAATGTGATGACACCTTACCTATTCAATATATGACAATGCCTTACCAAACAGTTAAGCTCATGAATTATTCAAGAACACACACCAGTCATCATCGTTGTCGTTACTGACGACACACAACCATATTACTAGTGATGTGCTTTAGCATAATGGCTTGAAAAAACAAACAAACAAACAAACAAACAAAAACAAAAAACAAAAACAAAAAACAACAAAAAACATGCATTTCTAAGGAATTACAGCACCTTTAATAGTCTTACCCAAAAGACTAGCTTACTACGGAATTAGCCAAAAAAAGATGTGAAAGGCAGCTAATGTTTATTTGGTGTAATTATACGAAAGTAATTTTTGTGTTGGCATAACCAGTGAACAAGTTTGTGTGGAAGTGTATAGTGTTACAGCTATTCTGCTAAGCTGTAACACTATACACTTCCACACAAACTTGTTCACTGGTTATACCAACACAAAACTTACTTTCGTGACTTGAATATAGGAAAATAGACTATATTTTGTAAGATATAACTGCGTCTGAAAAAATCAGGTACGTCAGACACAACCTAATTCAAAGGTGTTATAATTGATGATAATGGGTTAAAGATTGTTAAACCAAGCGATTCCATTAAGTGGAATATGGAGACAGGGTTGCCCACCAAGCAAACACAAAAATGCGAGGGTTGCAGTACAAAATGACATTCATATGCCCATACATACAAACAAATATCCCTAATTCTCAAATTTGAATCCATTGTATAGTGTCTCGTTTGCTCATCAATTATATATATTTAGCTTAGTTCATAAAAAACAGTATAATAGCAGTAGACGGTCAATTTTAGCAGACAAAATATAGAATTAATATCAAATTTTTCTCATTCTAACAGCCAATGTTGCTAATTAAAACCTAACCCGACATTTCGACTTCTTGCCAAAGTCCTCTTCAGAGGTCAACTGAGGTCGAACTCTCCATGGTGATATAATAGCACAATGTAAACAGCAAGGGTAGTGTACTGTTTATTATATCCTGGAGGGTGATTTGCATTCAGCATAGAGAATTATTTGTATTTTATAGTTCCCTAGGTATGTAGGATAATTAATTAAGTTCACTACAGCATTGAATTTAAAAGCTGCCATCATCTAGATTAACTTAAATCTGATAGAGGTTGAATTTTACTATCCTTAACTAGTAGTAGTTTAATCTTCCAATTACAAGTATTAGCTAGCAACTAAATTATTCTTTTTACATTAATATTCTGGATTAATGATAGCTTTGCAGTATAACAAAGTTAGCTGTTCTTGCTAAAGAAAGTAATACATCATGAAAACAGGCTCCTTTTATAGTTAAATACAAATATGCAGGTGTTGATTATTGATTTTTAGCTATCAAATACAAAATTTTTCTTAGCTTCTGTAGTATCAATATAACTAGTAGCTTCCAATGAATAGCACTCAGATACTAAAAAAGGCCAAGTTATTTTTTAATTTTTTTATTTTAAGTCTGGTAAAGGGTTTTAATATCATAACTAAATAAACATAATAAAGTAGAATGGAAGTAGGATGGGAGTGTTAAATGGTGATAGAAGTAGGATGGAAATAGGATGGATGAAAGTGGACCCAAAAGCCTAGATTATAGTGCATGAGTACTCATATCAAATGAACTAGCATAGCTTCTTTTTATTGAACATGGCAACCAGAAATAAGTTGGGGAATTTTTTAGTGGTAATATGAATTGGCTAAATGTTTTAATGAGTATGTGTTAGATTAATTATGTAGTAGCACCTTACGTTATGAGATGTGTAGGCAATCGTATGATTGATAGCCATCTAGTGGTTGTCCATTTAAATTTGTAGGAAGACCAGGAAACTCCTCACTGCTGTTCAACTGAAAAATATCATTATTATTGTGATCCCTGAACTATAAACACCTAATCCAAGGATATTAAACTACTTTTGTTATGTTAGTAGTTTATTGTTGAACTTACAATATACAGTCTAAATATATCTCAATTTTAATTAGTAGCTTTCTCAACTCCGCAAAGCTGTTGCTCATACTTTGTCAATTTTTTGCCTTACTGTATTAATTTATACATCTCGGACTTTAAAATGTAATGTTATCATTTGATTTGTTACAATATTCAGATTTCTGAAAATAAATTAGAAAGAGAAAATATAGAATTGACTGAAGAAAATGCTAAACTAGAAAGTGATAGAAAAATGCTCCAGTCTGTGAATACACAACTTATTGAAGAGAAACATCAATTGGAGACAAGTGTCATGCAATTACAGGCAGAAAACAATCAACTGAAAACTGAGAGTAATCAATTGATGCATCTGAAGACTGATAAGAATCAACATAAAATTGACATCAATCGACTGAAGGCTAAGAACAATCAATTGAGGGACCAATTAGCAGCTGAAAAAAATATACTAAAATTTCATCACAAAAAAGAAAAGCTTCGCCTCGAATCTTGCCATCAAAGAGAAAAACGAATTCTCCAATCTGAAGTCGAGCAGCTAACAAAGGAACTGAAAGATGTTGCCACAGTGTCTGTTGACAAGAATTTATTAGTGAGTATATTATATTATATTGTACCTTCCCACAACTTTATATTTGTTGAAGCAGTGCAGGTGTTAAAAAAATCAATAATGATGTTAGAAGAAGCAGTAGCTGAGCATTATACATTGTATTTCTTTCTTTCTTTTTCTTTTTTCCAGTTACACCAACTCTGTTATGTGTTTAAAATCTGAATATTGAATGTTTGATCGATTGTACCTTAAGTAATTAGATCAGGGTATATTGGGTGAATCTGTGACTAAATTTGAATCCGTGTAGAGTGGGAAATCTGTGAGTTTTTTTTCTTCTATACCCATAGACTGTGTATTGAGTTTTGGAATAGCACTATCTCTTCGGTTTTGAAAATGTATACTGAGAAATTTTTTGATTGCTTTGGTGCAAGCTTTCCAATGGAGCGAACTCCAGATGTATAGCTGCTTCCATTCGACCGTTATTTAAGTATTTCTTTGGGCCAACTTGGATATGCTATTTTCAGAACATTCTTATGTAAAGAATGCAAGTATATTAGTATACAAACGAAATTTGAAAGGTTTTTTTTGGACTATATTTTTTGTGTACACTGTAGATACTATAAGTTCTTCCTCTGCTCTGATGCAAGCTGTAACCATGATGTGATGAGCTAGTATTTTAGTATTATTTTTAGTATTCAAGTAACTTCGGCTTAATTGCACGTGCAAGTAGAAATCTAAACATATGGTGTTTTTGAGAAGTGTTGTAGCTAAAAGACTAGTGGATTATACTGTAGGCATTTAAGCAATAAATGAATTTCTCTAAGTTTAGTACAATAAAATATTATGAAACATACGTAAGTTTGTTAAAATTTATTTGACTACTATCCACATAAAAATTAAAAAGGTTGTGATAGCTTTTAAAGTATATATATAAAAATAGTATCAATGGTAACATTGTAGTGTTTAATCACTGATGAACTTTTACAAAGAAATAAGCAGACAGATTTTCTTCACTTGATATAATTTACATATTCATTAGAAGCTCCACCTACTATTCACAGAATATGTGACATGTCAGCAATATTATACTAATATAATACAAATAATGTATGTATTATAATAATAGTAAATTTTCTCGTTCTAACAGCCAATATTGTTAATTAAAATTTAACCTGATGTTTCGACTTCTTACCGAAGTCCGCTTCAGGGGTCAACTGAGGTCGAACTCTCTCCATGGTGATATAATAACACAATGTAAACAGCAAGATTTCTGGAGGGTACGCTTACTGTTTATTATATCCTGGAGGGTGATATGCACACAGCATGGACAGCCAGGATCCTGGAAGCTCTAAACCTATGTCTCTGTTAAAGTTGTTGTTGTCAAGTGTCATTTGTATGTGTACAGCTTCCTTAATCTTCAATTCATGATTCTTACTGGCTCTATCTACAACTACCATTTAATGGGGGTGATGCTGCTGCCAATCGTGTTCAGCAATGGCTGAAACCTTCTCATCACCTCTCTTACAAGCATCCTGGTATTCTCTCATTCTCTGCTTAAGCCTTCTAGTTGTTTCACCTATATATACTTTACCACAGCTGCAGGGTATACTGAGTTATCCATAGTGTACAGTATACCCTGCAGCTGTGGTCAAGTATAGAAACAACCAGAAGGCTTGAGCAGAGAGTGAAAGAACATCAGGATGCTTGTATGATGAGAAGATTTCAGCCATTGCTGAACATGCCTGGCACCAATATCACCCCATTAAATGGGAAGATGTAGGACTTGTAGCCAGAGCCAGTAAGAATCATGAGTTAAAGATCAAGGAAGCTCTACACATACAGATGACTCCAGACAACAAGTTCAACAGAGACATCATAGGTTTAGAGCATCCAGGATGCTGGCTGTCAATGCTGTGTGCAAATCACCCTCCAGGATATAATAAACAATAAGCATACCCTCCAGAAATCTTGCTGTTTTCATTGTGTTATTATATCACCATGGAAAGTTTGACCTCAGTAGACCCCTGAAAAGGACTTCGGCAAGAAGTTGAAACAGTGGCTGTTAGAACAAGAAAATTTGCTATTATTTAATTATTTCAGCCAAGAATGACTAAATCAATGTATGTATTTTATATTTAGACATTCCCACTAGAACTAGAATGGAGGAGTGGTCCTGACATGCCAGTGGCTATGAATGGATGCATCCAATCAGTACAGATAAATAATACAGTGTATGTTGGAGGAGGATGGACTTACAGAGATGAGGATGCCTACATTGTAATGGCCTATAACACACTGTCCTGCCAGTGGCACACTCTACCTCCATACAGTACCAAGGGGTTTGCTGTGACTACTGTCAACAGCAAACCAGTTATTGTAGGAGGAAGAAATAGAGATGACTCTTATAGCAGTGAGCTAGTAGAGTGGCAGTCTGACAACAACCAGTGGACACACCCTTTCCCTCCTATGTCTACACCTTGCACTTATCCATCAGCTACTTCATATAAACATTGGCTGGTGGTGGCCGGTGGTAGTTGCCGTGGATATGATTTACAAACTGTTGAGATACTTGATGTATCCAACATGCAGTGGTTCACTGGACCATCTACACCAACACCATGGACTGAGATGAAGTCTACTACAATAGGAGATACCTGGTACCTCATGGGGGGATGGTGTAAGAATGTATTGTATGGACCTGATGTCTATAGTGCATCTCTGGAGGCTCTTGTTTCACACTCCTCATCAGACAGTTCCAACATATGGAACAAACTACCTTCACTCAATTGCAGACAATCATGTCCACTCAACAATGGAGGATCTCTACTGGCAGTCGGTGGTGAGGACATGAAGAGTGAGAAGCTAGTGTCTACCATCCAGCGCTACGTCCCTGAGACTAATACCTGGGTCCAAGCTAGACAACTACCACATGCAGTATATAACTGTACCTGTATCATGACATCAGACAAGGTCCATGTTATGGGAGGACATGATGGGAATAGCAGACTTAAAATATTATGTACTTCTATTGTGCATTAATCAATGGTTGTTTTTATTGATATATTTTCAAATTATTATTATTATCCACGTTTATTTTTATATCTCACAATAGTAAACAGTAAATAAATGAATTACATAATTATTACAATTTTTTTAATGAGGACATGCATGTGCATAATTGAGTAGCTAAAGACATTACTCACTTCATGTTTTTTTAAATAATTGTTGTGGTTCCAAAACTAACTTATTAATTGCTATTATTTCACCTTTAATTTATTACCTGCTGCATTTCAGGGGCTTTGTAGCAACTTCGAATAAAGTGCATACTTGCTTCTCTAAGGTCTTGGTAATTTTGTGGGGTAGTAGACTATCATAAAACGTTATCACTGAAGACACGTTCCCTACTTTATTGGTCACAGTTACTCAATGACTAATTAAGATTTGAACAACAGGTGAGGTTGTCTTTACTGGTTCAAATTTAAACCAAGAAGTGGATTTTGGAATCCATCCATGCCGGATTATTTGCGGAGAAGATTATGAGCTGTTTGGATGATTTTGTCATTTTTTCTTTTTGATCTATCCCTGCAATGACTATGAATGTGAACTTTATATACAACTAGCTACATTAATTTATTCTTCTGAATAGACGAGTTAACAAGTTAGTATTTTGAAATACTCCTAATAAAGTTTTATTACTACAACTATACCAATCAATCAATGTCTTTAGTCATTCTTTCAGCCGCCTTGCTCAATTATCTTTACTGGAGTAATTGTAAGGGAGCATTCTAGGACTGCCCTAGTAATAAGTGCAGATTCCCCTACTCTAAAGTAAAAATTTAGGGTGTCTTGTTGAGCTGCAGTGAATTTCTTGTTATTTTTTCCAGTAGCGACCTCTACACACTTGTACACCATTTCGCGAAGATGCACCGTCTTGCTCTAGGTCGAGGGATTTGCACGGCTTCGCGGTCTAAACGTGGAGGGGTAGGTCACGTACGCATGACGATCCGTACCGGTTCTAAATCCGTGTTTATAATTCAGCCACGCCTACTGGAGTGAAGTATTGGGGGCGTGGCACGAGCCTTCCTTCTCACCGTTTGTTAGGCCAATTGATATTTCGGACCAAGCTGTAGTAGATATATGAATTCCTTCTGAGGTCGCCCTCTTACAAGCATGGCTAGAAGACCAGGATTGTCTAGAACCTTTAGAAAAGACTCCAAGTTACAACAGTATTTCTTAGACCAAGTGATACCTACGGGAAAGATCCTTGGAACAGGTTCATATGGCTCAGTGTTAGAAGTAAGTGAATCTTTATAACGCTCCAATTTAAGAAAATCATTTGATCACAATGATATGGGAGTTTGTGTTCAATTGAAGGGACCATTGTATTGTGTTCTTATAAAATATGGAGTGTTTTAGCATAATTAAGACACTCCAGTAAAAAATTATACTAGACCTGGCAACCTGTTTCAATTCATTTAGCTATTGTGTTATGTTATTTTAGGTAAAGTATAGTAAGGTCTTATGTGCTGCCAAGCGTATGCACGAATTATTACTGGATCCAGGGAATGAAGGAGTTCGAGAGACTGTAGACAGATATCAACGAGAATGTCAACTCATGGCAGGTCTCCGACATCCTAACATAACACTGTTCCTTGGTCTGTGTTTCCTTGAGGTATCTGAGCTACCTCTACTGGTGATGGAGAGACTAGAAATGAGTGTGGACGACCTCCTGGAGTGTTCCCCTAATATTGCACTTGCAGTCAAGATTTCCATTCTTACAGACACAGGCAGCGGTTTAGTTTACTTGCATAGTCGAGGGCCTCCCATTGTCCACAGAGACCTGACTGCGAGGAACATCCTCCTCACATCGTCTCTGACAGCTAAGATCACTGACATGGGAAATGCTCGCATGGTAACTTTAAAACCAACTCAACTAGCCCAAACACTCTCAAAGAATCCAGGGACCACTGTGTACATGCCACCAGAGGCTCTCAGCGAGAGCCACAGATATGGCCCATCTCTAGATGTGTTCTCATTCGGACATCTTGCCCTCTACATACTCACACAGGTAAAACAAACTTGAATATAAAACATGCACAATTAGTACAAAGCTGTTTAAAATTCGATTAATGATTTTTTTAGTACTTTGTGTAAGTGTTTTGTGTTAAATAAAAAGTTCACCAATATTTATCTAGTTATTTAATACTATCATGTGCACATTACTTAGATTTGACATTATCAACATTCCTAATTTTTCTAAGCACACTTGTTTTTACTATTTGTCTCCTTGGCTTTGTTAAACTCTTTCTCCCCATACTCACTGATATCTGATTCGTGTGTTCTATTAATGTCACCATCTTCACCATTTACCAGCTTTGTTCCTCATTCATTTGTATACAATTAGTTGAGTATACACTACTGAATGCTACTGCAGTCCATTACCCAATGCAGCCTGGCACACTTTCACTGCTGAGAGTGATTCTATTACTGGTCAGAGCAGGTCCTTCATGTTGTACTCCCTACTCTATGCTCTATGTTCGTAGCCCGGACAGTTGTATTGTTGTAATGTTTATTGACTATCACACGAGACTCAATTCATTTTTAATAATTGTTTAGATATTTCCAGGAGAGCTGCTGTTGGCTACACGTTCTGATCCTCACAATCCTGGTCGACTTATTGGTCGTTCTGAAGTAGAGCGTCGTGAGGTGTACATGGAAAACTTGAAGGATCAGTTATTGAAGTCTCATCCTATTCTAGTAGAGATGGTGACTCATTGCCTGCACAATACTCCTCAAACAAGACCTACTGCTGAGCAACTACTGGAGACACTAACACCAGTACAGGATGCAATGGAGAACATACATGGAGGGAATCTGGGGAGATCTCTCAACATAACCAATGTGTTGCACATGAAGGAAACAAAAGAAAAGAATAGAAGAATAAAAGAGCTTGAGGTAAAGCTAAGATATAGGAGCTATACCAATATGTTAAATATACCAAGTAATTAATAAGCTTATTAACCATCAGCACACATGCGCGAGAGGGTTATAGTAGTCATCTTGCCTGTTTGTCTGTTTGTCCATCATGCTCTGAATTTGGAGATTACTGACAATTAACAGTAGATTTAGGTATGAACTTACTCAGGACGAAGATTTAAGACCTTTATTGTGCTAATCTTTTAATTTCGGGCTAATCGTTGAGAAAACGTGAAGCTTTCAACTCCGCATAGGTACCAGCTTTGATGGGCAATGCCCCCTAGCACGCATCATAATCATGTGAGGAAATAATTTCTGCAGCCAGTGGTGTAGTTCGCTTTATGCTCAGGCTCCCAAGCTTTACTCCAGGGAAGTTAATGGAGTTGAAAGAAGTGAAGTTTTACATTGAAAATGTATGAGTGCTTCTGGCTAGTGTAGCTTCTGCTCTGATGAAGATGGTGTTTCCATGTACCGTTTTCATTGGTCGAGCTATTTTGATACGTCATTAAAAATAGCTAACAAATTGCTTGTTCTTTTGGAAGGAGATTGTATTGTAATAGCTAGGTAGTGTTTAATAGCGCTGAGGGTTCGCAACTTTGGGGCTTCATTTCATTACATTACTTTACTCTGTCTAAGTTGAAGTTTTCCATGCAAAAACATTTACTAATTTCTATTAGGTGACTAGAGTCTATGAGTACTAATATCGAGTGAGCTAGTCTAGGTATATTTTATTGAGCTGGGAAGCAACCAATTAGTTCAACCTAATTGTAGTAGTAGTATTGGGTCAAATGTTTTAATGATTATTGCATGAAATATAACTGCTGTAGTACCTAATGTAGTTAGATAGTAGAGGCAATCTTTGATTGATAACCTAGATTGCCTACTTAAATTAGTAGGAAGAACAAGAAACTCCTCACTGCTCATCCTGCCATCAATATGTCAACAATATATTTGACTACCTGATGATATGTTAGTATGAGTAATAGCATGGGTAACTGTGCTATTCGGGATTAATAGCACGAGTAATGCGATTGAAATAGCACGAGGTGAAGCCGAGTGCTATTTTTTCAATTGCTTTACGAGTGCTATTGACCCCTAATAACACAGGCTACCCTTGTTATCACTCGCTAATAGTAGGCGAGCTTTTAAAAAAGTCATTTGCAATTGTAGCTATACTATATCGTTCACTCATTATCTCCTTACTTCAGGATTAGCTTCCGCTGGAACTTCGTTTTCAACCTGCGGCTCCTCCTAATCTGTTGAAAAACATTCAGTCTAATACCGGTAGAGCTTCTGACATTGTCTCCAACTAGAAACCACTCGAACTGTACATTTTCAAGGTTAACTCTGCACGCGTGCGCACTTACCCGTGCTATTTCACTTAGCTACCGAGGTATTTCACTTAGTTTCCACTTAGTTACCGAGGTATTTCAATTAGTTACACACTATTTCACTTTCCCCGTGCGATTTCAATTGAACAGCGAAAAACATTCCGTCTAATACCGGTAGAGCTTCTGCAGTAAAGAATGATATTGTCTCCAACTAGAAACTACTCGAACTGTACATTTTCAAGGTTAACTCTGCACGCGTGTGCACTTACCCATGCTATTTCACTTAGCTACCGAGGTATTTCACTTAGTTTCCACTTAGTTACCGAGGTATTTCAATTAGTTACACACTATTTCACTTTCCCCGTGTGATTTCAATTGAACAGCGATTTTTCCCATACATTTTTTAATGAGCAACTTACGCACCGTACTATTATGAGCAGTTATAGTTAAACATATTATATACTCTTTATTGTCTAAATTAATCTTTATTATAATAGTGGCTTTCTCAACTCTACAAAGCTTTTACTCAAATAGGCAATTTTTTTTACGTTTTCTGTCATTATGTTTTTTTCATTATAGGCACATTTTAACTCCTACCTATGGGATGAATTGTATATATTATTTCATTTGTCAAAAATTTCCAAACTATATATATTTATGTAATATTGGATTTTAAAATGTAATGTTATCATTTAACATTGTACAATAATGCAGGTTTTTGAAACAGAAAATAAAGAGTTGACTGAAGAAAATGCGAAACTAGATAATGAGAGGAAAATGCTCCAGTCTGCAAGTACACAACTTATTGAAGAGAACCATCAATTAGAGACAAGTGTTGTGCAATTACAGGCAGAAAACAGTCAACTGATGAGTCTGCAGAAGGAGAATGATCAACTGAAGGCTGAGAATGATCAATTGAGGAACCAGATAGCAGTGGAACACATTCAGTTGGAAACTTGTCACAAAGAAGAAAAGCACCTCGAATCTTGCCATCAAAGAGAAAAACATATTCTTCAATCTGAAGTCCAGCGACTAACAAAGGAACTGAAACGTATCTCCACAGTGTCTGTTGACAAGAAATTTTTAGTGAGTATATGTTGTACCTTCCCACAGCTTGTTAGTCCAATCTAGTTTTAAATAATCACTGTTTGGGATTAGAAGGGAAAGTATCTGACTACTAGTGGTGTGCTTGAGCACAAATGGCGAGCGAGCTTTAAACTACACTGTTGTTACTCAAACTACTAAAATAAAGTTTTTAATTTTTATTATACGGTAGGTGATTCAATGCCATAGTAACAGCCAAACTATATTGTTATAAGATTGATTTTAACACTAGTGGTGTGCTTGAGCACAAATGGCGAGCGAGCCTAAAGACTATACTATTTTTATTGACTTCTAACACTGAAGCTACTGAAAATAAGGTCTAGTTTTTAAATTTAGCATACAGGGTAAAGGGATTTCAGTGCCATTATAACAACTCTCTGCAACTGCTTGAATTGAAGGAAAAAACAACAATAACAAAACTATACAGGTTATTTAAAAGTTTTCTTTGTGATATTCTTTAGCTAAGTAGTGGTTGTAACACACATTGCTTTGACACAGCTGGACATGCACCTACACAGACTTACCTTCGCAGTAGTCTAGTGGACAATGTATTTTCAGGTAAATACTGTGCGCACGGCTTATAACCACGACAAAGAGCGCATTGACTTACCACCGCCACTAACTCGAATAGAAATGGAAGTCCCTTAAGTTGTCAAGTTTGAACTGCACCCGCAAAAGAATTCAAAACGGTAAACAAATCAATTTCTAGGGTGATACGGGTACTGATCGATAAACCAGAGGATTCTGTTTAGTGCAATTTGGGACGGGGTCGACCACCTAACTAACACAAAAACGCGAGGGTCAAAGTACAAAATGACATACGTACGTCCAAACATATATACAAATAAATAAATAAATAAATAAATAAACATCCCCGATTTTCGATTGTGTTACCCCTGTAAGTGTCTCGCTCGCTACGCTCGCTCGCCAATTACACATTTTATTTATTTTTTTTCAGTTACGCAGACTTTGTTATGTGATTAAAATCTGAAAATGAAAGGTTTTATCAATAGTACCTTTATGTAATTAGATCAGGGTATTTATAAGAATTAAAGGAGAAAGTTTTGTATCTTAAATTTAAATGACTACTTATGGTTCGTTTATTGTTACTTTTTGTGATGAATGAGAAAAACACTTAGTAAATAACCAGAAAGCAATTTAATCATGTGAACTAGTGGCAATTGAACGCGAGTAATTCCATGAGAAAAAGTAGCAGTTACAATTATGGCTCCTCTGCGGTGAGGGAGGTGTTTCCTGTCAACACTGAAAAGGTGTTCTGATGGCACATAATTGGTGGTCTGTTGAGTACGAGACTGCAGCGAGCAGTACTATTCAACAGTATAAAGGTAAATGTGAAGGTCTTGGAAGTGGTAGGTTGTCATAGCTCAGTGGTTAGAGCACTGGTGGCTAAAGCCAGTGGCCCTGGGTTCGATTCCCGGCGACAACCAAGATTTTTCACATTTTCCTTTGCTATTTTCCAGACCCCTTTAGGTGAGAAAGTTTTGATCTATCTTGGATATAATATTTTCAGACATTGTTTTATACAGAATGCAAATATATTGGTATACGAGCATACATTGTTACTACAAAGGGGTTCTCTGGACTAAAGTTTTTGTGTAGATACTGTAAGTTCTCTCCTGCCCCTATGCAAGTTGCAGTCCTTATGATGAGTATAGCTTGCATTTCAAAATTTTTATATTTAATATTCCAGTAACTTCAGTTGAATTGCACATGAAAGTTGAAATATAATGAAATATGGTGTTTTGAGAAATTTTGTAAAATATTTATGAATGATATTGTAGGCATTTAAGCAATAAATGAATAAAATTATGAAACATACATAGGTTTATTAAAAGTTATTAAGTAATAAATTCTATATACATATAAAATTAAGAACTTTACGATAGCTTTTTAAAGTTCATATATTTTATTTTAATGAAATTTATTTTGTAGTGTAATTATCATTAGAATGATGTAAACTGTATCAATTTGTAACCCCATAGTTTTAATCATTCACGAACATATTTTACAAATAATTCAGCAGTTTTTTTCTTCACTTAAAATATTTACATCTTCATTGAAAGCTGCACTGACTATTCAGAGAATATGTGACATGTCAGCAATGTTGTACAAATTTAATACAAATAATGTGTTATTTTATATTTAGACATTCCCACTATAACTAGATTGGAGGCGTGATCCTGACATGCCAGTGACTATGAATGGATGCATCCAATCAGTAAAAATAAATGATATAGTGTATGTTGGAGGTGGATGGACTGACAGAGGTGTGAATGACTATATAGTGATGGCTTACAATGCACAGTTCTGCCTGTGGCACACTCTACCTTCATACTGGACCAAGGGGTTTGCTATGATTACCATCAGCAACAAACTAGTTGTGGTGGGAGGAAGAAATAGAGATGGCTCTTATAGCAGTGAGCTAGGAGAGTGGCAGTCTGACAGCAACCAGTGGACACACCCCTACCCTCCTATGTCTACACCTTGCATTTATCCTTCAGCTACTTCTCATAAACATTGGCTGGTGGTGGCAGGTGGTAGTTGCCGTAGATTTAGTTCACAGACTGCTGTTGAGATACTTGATATATCCAACATGCAGTGGTCCACTGGACCATCTACACCAACACCATGGACCGAGATGAAGTCTACTACAATAGGAGATACCTGGTACCTCATGGGGGGATGGTATAAGAATGTGGCGTATGGTCGTGATGTCTATAGTGTATCTCTGGAGGCTCTTGTTTCACACTCCTCATCAGACTGTTCCAACATATGGAACAGACTACCCTCACTCAACTGTAGACATTCCTGTCCACTCAACATTGGAGGATATCTACTGGCAGTCGGTGGTGAGGACATGAAGAGTGAGAAGCCAGTGTCCACCATCCAGCACTATATGCCTGATACTAATACCTGGGTCCAGGCTGGACAACTACCACATCCAGTATATGACTGTACTTGTATCATGACATCAAACAAGGTCCATGTTATGGGAGGACATGATGGGAGTAGCAGACTTGTAAAATTATATACTCATATAATGCACTAATAAACATTTGTTTTTATTGATTTGTTTTTGCATAGTTATTATTCATGGTTATTTTTTACATTTCACTACAGTAAACAGCAAATAAATGAATTATATTAATTATTTCAAATTGTTAGAATGAGTACATGCACGGTGCATAATTAAGTAGCTAAATTAAGACATTACTCACTTCTTTTTTTTAATAGTTATCTGATTTTTTTTGTTCCATGTCAATAACACAATTACTATTATTTCCCCTTTAATTTATTACCAGCTGCATTTCAGTGGACATGCTGTTTGTTGACATTGACATATTATATTTTATAGCTCTATGTTGAGGTGGGCTAGTTCAATTACATGTACCCATTGCTGTAATTTAGCTACTTGCTTCATTTAGAAACCTTGTATTAATTCCACTTTACATTCAATTTTGAGACAGGTAATTATTAGTTCTAGATTTCATTTCTGGATTTGTATTCACATAATCTTCACTTCTTAGCCATTGTTGCTCATTGTATGAATATTCAATGGCTATACCATGATAACCCAATATTATATTAAGAGCAATGCCAGATAGCAAAGAATGCAAGATACTTGAGACAGAAGCTGCGCAGAACGAGAAGGAATTAAACTTGCCAGTGGTAATTAAATGCAGTTGAAACATTGTTTGTCTGTGATGCTTCTTTCTTTTGTGCTAGCAAATATACTTGCCAGCCCATTCCTTGAACACTATAGCTACGATATTATGGCTAATTAGCAATAGACTGTATGTTAGCATTGATATTTGTGTACAGGTCAAGTCTAATTGCTGCAGGGGATAGGCTCGTGCATGTTGCAGCCAAGGAGAGTAACTTTTTGGTTGCTTGTATTAGTTTCTCTGCTGGCGTCTCTGAATCTTCACAAATAAAGCACTTCACAAAGCAGGATGAGGAATGCCATATCATTTTTTAAACAAATTCATTGAAAGAATGCTGGTATGAATGATGATGATAAATAATGAATGCACAAACTTGCATAGAACATAATTCATTTCATAAGTGCATAGGATCTGAGGAGTGTAGCTACGAAATTTTTCCCAGGTGGAAACTTCATAGTTATTTTTTGTTTATTGCTTCAATTTTCTTTTTTGAGTTGAGTGCTGATAGCTAATGTGCAATTTAGACAACAAATTGTTTTGATGCAAAGCAAATGCCTACCATGAACAACTGCAAGAGGGCATCATTTTTCCTCATATTGTTCTAAGTGCCCTACTTTCTGTGGGCTTACCCTTTGTAAGGAATTTATTCCAACTCAAGCATAATATTTCCTCATCATCTTAATTTGTCTGAGCTAGCTATTATAGTCTTAAACTTGAAGATAGCAGGTATACTGTGTTATCGTCTTTGCTATACTTTTTCCCCATATAAATGTTCTCTTACCTAATATATAATATTATATATTATGTATATATATATATAATATTATGTATTATATATAATATATATAATATATACCATGGGTGTAAGAAGCAATTTTAAAGTGTAGAGGCCAATCAAGCTGTCATAAATGCCATGCCTACAATATTGGGTGGGGTTTAATGGTTTAAATGTAATTAATTGACATATTAGTAACGTGATGTAAATTGATGAAATCATGATAAATACTAATCAATCATACCCATTAGCTAATCACACCTTGTCAAGGAAGAATTTTTAAGTTCGACAGAATCTAGAAAAAGACACTGACTTTTATCTTAACCTATTGAGATTGACATTTTGTTACAGTAAATGGAGTAGGAGGTGAAGTCTTTATGCATTGTAAAAACTGGTTCTTAGTAGAACTCACACCAGATCAAATTTGACTATTCCATCTTTCCAGTTAATAACCCCTCAGGTAGGGTATACAGAATTAACGTTACTCAATGAAGCTTCTTATTCTTACTAACTAACAATTGATGCAGATTGCTTTATCATCGTAGTCTCGTGTAGCAAGACCCTTTACCAATCGCATTGGGTACAAAAACTATCATCATTGCTACAAGGCCACCTACCCCTAGATTACAATCCTATTTCTTTGCAAAGATTCTTTGCAAGATCTCGGTAGGGAACAAAATGAGAGTAATGAGCTATCCGATACACAGCTTGAGGAACTTATTTTCTTCCTGACATTTCTGTTACCGGCTGCCAAAAATATTATTGCGCATGCACAAGAGTGATTCAACAGATTTAGATCATTTCTAAAAAAAGTGTAGCAGCCATGGCCTCTATGGCCGCTACGGTTCCTATGCCAAGTATGACAAGCTAGATATCTTCACCACTTTTCCAGGTTGTTACAGCTATATTCTTCTGGTGTAGCCTACCCAACTGGGTTAGAGCAGTTGCTCAGTTGGGGGGTTTGGGGAGCCCCTACAGCCAACTTTACACCTACGAGTTTCTGGTCCAAGTAAAAACTATAGTAGTGAAGATATCTAGTGTGGAATAAACCACTTATTACACTCAGTCAGAGTGATGTGGCAAGATATTTCACTCTCAGACATTATTTTCACTCATGAAATATTTCACCATATCACACTCTTACTCATGTAATGAGTAATATATTATATATATATTATAATTATATAATATATACATATATAATTCATATTAGATGAATCAGAGTATGATATTGCGAAATATTTCATGAACAGGCTAAAAGCCTGAGAATGAAATATCTAGCCATATCACTCTGACAAGTGTAAGAAGTAGTTTATTCTACACTATCTTCACTACTGTGGTTTGTACTAGGACCTTAACTGACACCTGTAAAGTTGACTGTAGGTGTTCCCCAAACCATCTCCTGCTGTTATTTTAGCAGCTACTCTAACCATGTAGAGGTAGGTAGCTGTAATAATCTGAGGAAATTGTGAGCTAGGCCAGTTGCTACAACTAAGGGTAATGAGCTTGCATAATACAGAGTGAAATAACAATATCATGAAATATCTTGGGTTATTTCATGGGACATATACCTAAAAATATCATTGTAACTCAAGCATGGAATAAATCACTTGCTACACTTGTCAGAGTGATATGGCTAAATATTTCACTCTCAGGCTTTATTTTCACTCATCCCTGGCTTATGAAAATAATATATTAGCCTGCTTGTGAAATATTTCGCCATATCACATTCTAACTCATGTAATAAATTATATACATATATATATATATATTGCTTCAATTCTAAACAGATATTCCTCAGCTGAACATTTTTCAGTGTACTAGTGTGACTTAAATTTGAACAATCGTATGAGTAAATTAACTAATTTTGGTCACATAATTACTTTTGTTGCAAATTATTACTTCAATTGAACTTATTAAAATATTTCATTATAACTTCTCAATATATATATATAGCTATAAAAATTGCAGCAGTTAAATTATTTGATACAAGACAGTGCAGTATAAACAACATTATATTAACAATATCATGTTATTATATTATATTATTAATAAATGTGCTACATTACAGGGTCTTAACTGATTTCAAAACTTGTATAACTTTAAACATTTTGTCTAAAGTTTTGTGGGCATCTTCAAAGTCTCTTCTCAATTGATTCTGTTGCTTGCTATTCGGTGGTTCAGGAAAGCTAGCATACGTTGCATACGGATTGTCAATCACAAAACAATGCTTCTTTGAAATTGATAGTTGGCATTTCGAAAAATTATTGGTGTCAAACAGCAGACTGTACTCATTTCTTACATGTGTAAATGCAACTATTGTTTGTGTCCTAGTGTATTGTTTGTGTTTCAATAGCTTACATTCTTGTTTGGTAAAGTATCGTCATCGTCATTTCCTTGTTTTTGATTGTAATCATTCATTTTTTCTAATCGTATAATTAGAGAGCAAAAAATACAAAATTGTTGACAGTTTAAATGGTAGCTAGACACTTGGGCTCTCGCGCTCCAAAGACAAGCTCCTTCATAGATGGTCCTTCGAGCCGGATACCCTGTATAGAACCGGCGATTCACTGTTAGTTATCTTCCGGAGCATTTGCGTTAGCAGTTTATTAGCTTTTCGGCGACCACGTGTTCCCTGCCTTCACATAACTGTATCGGCCATGACTGAAGACCCTGTTCGTGCTCTCTCGAGTCGCAAGAAAAAGCGAGGAATCGTAAAAGCCTCTCTTACTCGTATTAGTAACCGCTTGGATGTTTTGGAACATTCTACCGACCTAAGCTCGGAAGAACCTCGACGCCTTACCACACGTCTGGAATCCTTGGTTGCAGAGTTCAAAGTTCATCACTACGCTGTCATTGACCTGATCGATGATGAAGCAGAGCTGGAGGCGCAACAAACTATTCTCGATGAGCATGATGATTTCGTGGCTGCGCTCACCTCTCGTTTGGAAAATCTTTCAACCATTTGTTTGTCCCGAAACTCCAGTGAACCCAAGAAGGCTCCGAAACGTCTAAAAAATCTTGAAAGAGGATTGAAGGCTGTGCAAGATGGAACCTCTGCGCTTCCTACAGGCGAGGATGGCATCTGTCTACTACAGCAATACACTGAACAGCTTAGTAAAGCGCCCTTCGAAGTGGAGGATGATAGTGAGCTTGGTCTTCTTCTCAATCACATTGAAAGGAATATATTTGATCTATCTCTGGCCATCAAGAAATTATTGCGAGCACACGACCCTCCTAGCATCTCTAGCATGCCGGATCCGAGTGGAGTCAAGCTTCCTAAACTTGATGTACCCACATTTGATGGGAACATACTCAATTGGAAGACCTTTTGGGAACAATTTGATGTATCCGTGCATTCTCGAACTAACCTTACAGACACTGAGAAGCTTGCCTATCTACGCCATGCCCTCAAGGATGGGAGTGCTAAGACATCGATAGAAGGACTGTCTAGATCTGGTGACCACAATAACGAAGCTCTTACCTGTTTGAAATCACGCTATGATCGTCCTCGACTGATACATCAGGCTCATGTACAGAAAATCTTGGAAGTTCCCAACCTGAAAGATGGAACAGGAAGGGAATTACGTCGCTTACATGATGTGGCCCAGCAACATTTACGTGCACTTAAAGCTCTAGGCCATGAACCATCTGGTTCATTCGTTACCTCGTTGTTGGAACTTAAGCTGGATGTCAACACCATGTTCGAATGGCAACGCCATAGTCAATCATCTCATGACGTACCTCACTACAAAGAACTGTTGGAATTCATCAATCTCAGAGCACAGGCATCTGAAGTCTCAATGCCAGACTCTAGTAAAAGATCATTCAAATTTGAGCCCTACAAGAAGAGTTTCTCTAACCCGAAGGCCGTGGCATCCTTTGCAGCTAGTGCAGATTCATCGAGTATGTGTGTGGTGTGCAAGTCAGAAAGGCATCCTCTGTATGCCTGTCCAAAATTCAAGTCTTTGCATCATGATGACAAGAGATCAGCATTGAAATCCAACAGACTATGCATCAATTGCTTAAAACCAGGACACATTGTTCGGAACTGCAAATCATTGCATCGTTGTCGAGTTTGTCAGAGACCTCACCACACTCTCCTCCACCTTGAAGGGAAGACCCAATCCAGTGTTGCAAGTATTCCCGGTCAACTCACTGCTGCGCCAGCCACTGCCACGCCTGTTACTGTTGCGCCAGCCACTGCCACGCCTGTTACTGCTGCGCCCATTACTGCTGCGCCAATCCCTGCTGCACCCATCACATCTTCACACGCTGCTACAGAAATTAAGTCTAATTTGTTGCTGATGACTTGTAGTGTGCGAGTCGAAGGCCCTGATGGTTCCTCCATGAAGGCCAGAGCACTACTTGATTCCGGCTCATCAGCATCCTTCATCTCCGAGTGTCTTGCCCAGAATCTTCATCTTCCACGGTACAACCAGAACACTAAGATATCAGGAGTAGTTGGATTTACGCGCAATTCTGTGCATCCTATTACCACTTTTCGTGTATTCTCTGAATGTAATCCAGACAAGAAGTTTTCTACTTCTGCCGTTATTGTCCCTCGAGTTACTTGTGACTTACCTCTACATCACGTCGCTTTTGATCAGAACTGGAATCATCTTATGGATCTTCATCTTGCTGATCCAGGGTTCGGAAAACCTGGAAGAATAGATCTGCTATTGGGTATCGAAGTCTTCTCAGAAGTAATGCTCGAAGGGCGACGCACGGGACCTGTAGGATCTCCCACTGCTTTCGAGACTCACTTTGGTTGGATCTTGTCTGGATGCACAAGTCCTTGTACTCCTACTATTACTTCTCATCATGTCACTGTACTGACAGGTGATGATCTTCTACGTCGGTTCTGGGAGATTGAGGAAAAATCGTTTGCTAAATCAGTTTACACATTGGAAGAGAAGGCGGTTATGGATCACTTTGAAAGTCATCACATTCGATTAGAGGATGGAAGATTCGAGGTTCCACTACTCAAGAAATCTGAAGTCAAACCTCTCGGAGAATCTCGATCGCAAGCCGTTAGACGATTTATCAGCTTTGAGCGCTCTCTGCATATGAAGGGCCACTTTTCAGAATTCAAGGCAGTCATTGATGAGTATTTCGACTCCGGTCATGCAGAGGTGGTACCTGAGAATGATCTACACAAGTCACCCCATTCAGTATACTACTTGCCCATGCACGTGGTAACGAAGGCATTCAGTACGACAACCAAGATTCGTGCAGTTTTTGATGCGTCGAGCAAGACATCTAGTGGTATCTCTTTGAATGATTTGCTTTTAGTTGGTCCTACTGTACACTCGTCACTGATTGATATTCTCCTGCGCTTCAGGCTCCATAGAGTAGCTCTGATCGCAGACGTTAGTCGCATGTACCGAGCAATTGCATTAACTGAGTCAGATCGTGATCTTCATCGTTTCATTTGGCGAAGCTCACCTAGTGGACCACTCAAGGATTATAGGATGACTCGTTTGACCTTTGGAGTTTCAGCTTCCTCATTTATTGCCAATATGTGTGTGAAACAAAACGCTCTAGACCATGTACTTGAATTCCCTCTGGCTGCTAAGGCAGTGGAAGAGTCATTTTATGTCGATGATGGACTTACAGGCGCAGACTCAATTGAACAAGCCATTGAATTGCATCACCAGCTTCAAGCTCTATTCGCTAAGGGAGGATTTCTCCTTCGTAAATGGAATTCAAATGAGGAGGAAGTTTTGCAACATATTGATCCTCAGCTCAGTGATCACTTTCGCTTGACAGTGGCAGATTTTCCAGCTGCGGAAGTTATGACAAAACGTTTTCTCACATCGGACATTGCCAAGACTTTTGATGCTCTTGGTTGGTTCTCCCCAGTTATCATCATGGCCAAAGTTCTCTTGCAACGTGTGTGGGAGGAGAGGATTCAGTGGGACGAACCCGTGCCTGAAGATATTCAGCAGAAGTGGCAGAAATGGAGGTCTGAACTCATTCTAATCACTGGCAAATGTATCCCTCGATGTTATTTCCCCAAGGATGTCAACATTGTTTTCTGGCAGTTGCATGGCTTTTGTGATGCATCCGAGTCGGCTTATGCCGGAGTTGTATATGTTCGGATGGTGGATGCTGCTGGCTCCATTCACACCTCACTTGTGGTTGCGAAAACCAAAGTTGCTCCTCTGAAGAGGCTATCTATTCCTCGTTTGGAGTTGTGTGGAGCTCATCTTCTCTCTCAACTACTGCAACATTGCCAGAGTTTGTTTAGTATCTCTACTACTGATATATTCGCATGGACAGATAGCACAATCGTATTGAATTGGATCGCCGGGAACCCACGTCGTTTTAAGACTTATGTTGCAAATCGGATCACAAACATCACTGAGGCTGTGCCACCAAGTCGCTTGAATCATGTGGAAGGCATACTTAACCCCGCTGATTGTGCTTCCAGGGGCATATTTCCTTCTGAGCTACTATCTCATGAACTTTGGTGGGACGGTCCACCCTGGCTTCGGCTAGGAGTATGTCAGTGGCCTCAGTCGTCATCCCTGCAGCCAAACAGCCATGAAGTAGAGGCAGATGAGATTGTAGTGCATGTTGCCACCGTGCTGATCAATACCCTTATCCCCTTTGACCGTTTCTCTCGATTTGAATGCTTGACAAGAGTTACTGCCTGGATGCGTCGATTTGTACACAACTGTCGTTCACGACATCAGGGAATAGATCCCAAGTCTGGCTCTCTTTCTTCTGATGAGTTGAATACAGCGAAGCTTGTTTGGATTAATTTAGCTCAGTCTCAAAGCTTTCACGACGAGATTCAGTGCTTGGAAAACAGAAAGGAGCTCCCCAAGAGCAGTTGTTTGCGCGCTCTGCGCCCATTCCTCGATGATGGTAAACTCTTACGTGTTGGAGGACGATTGCACAATTCCCAATTTCCATATGCTCAACGACACCCTCTCATCCTCTGTGGCAAGCACTGTTTGACCAAACTTATCATTCGAGATGAGCATCTTCGACTGCTCCATGCTGGTCAAACTCTGGTCAATGCCTCGCTGGGACGACGTTTCCACATTGTTGGCCAACGCTCTGCGGTCCGATCAATCATTCGTGCATGTGTTCAATGCAGACGGACGTCTGCCAGGCCTCAGCCTCCACCCATGGGACAACTACCTCCACAGCGCATTACTCCAGGAATCATTTTTGAGAACGTAGGGATAGACTACGCTGGCCCTGTCTACATCAAGCTAGGTAGGGTTCGCAAACCTGTGGTTGTCAAGGCTTATGTTTGTCTTTTTGTGGCCATGTCTGTCAAAGCTGTGCACTTGGAGGCTGTATCAGATCTCTCGTCATCCGCGTTCATAGCCTGTCTTAGAAGATTTATTTCACGACGAGGCAAGCCTCACTCCATTTGGAGCGATCATGGCACTAATTTTGTGGGTGCATCTCGTGAACTGAAAGAATTGGTTGAATTTCTTGAAAGGCAGAAATCCTCTGGAAAGATCCCTGAATTTTGTGCATCACAAGGTATCCGATGGAACTTCATCCCAGAAAGGGCCCCGCATTTCGGAGGCCTCTGGGAGTCAGCAGTCAAAAGTGTCAAGACTCATTTAAGGAGAGTTATGGGCAACGTCAAATTCACATTCGACGAGCTAACCACAGTTTTGACTCAGATCAAGGCTTGTTTGAATTCACGACCTCTAGCTTCCTTACCTTGTGAAGGAGAAGGCCTCGAAGTACTCACCCCAGGCCATTACTTGATTGGACGGCCACTGGAGGCCTTGCCTGACTCGTCACCATCCCCACCAGTGTCCATGCTTCGCCGCTGGGTTCTGACACAGAGTGTTGTGCGACATTTTTGGAAGAGATGGTCCTCTGAATATCTCACCTGTTTACGGAAGTTTTCTAAATGGCACTCTCCAACTAGGAATCTGCAGACAAATGACATAGTTGTTCTGCGAGACGAGAACTTTCTTCCTGCTAAGTGGCCAATGGGAAGGATCATTGGAGTCCATCCTGGCACAGACGGTACTGTTCGGGTTGTCACTGTCAAGACGGCCACAGGCATCTACAAGAGGCCAGCTGTTAAAGTTGCATTGCTGCTTCAAGCAAACTAACATTCTTATTGAAAGACTTTGTCTTGGCCGGCGGTATGTTTGTGTCCTAGTGTATTGTTTGTGTTTCAATAGCTTACATTCTTGTTTGGTAAAGTATCGTCATCGTCATTTCCTTGTTTTTGATTGTAATCATTCATTTTTTCTTATCGTATAATTAGAGAGCAAAAATACAAAATTGTTGACAGTTTAAATGGTAGCTAGACACTTGGGCTCTAACGCTCCGAAGACAAGCTCCTTAAACTATAATGTTATCAACAATGCCTTCAGGCAAAATGGACAGGATGGCAGAGATAGTGTCGACCAATATGCTTGTCATCATACGTCGTCTGAGCTCACGCAGCAAGGTGCACCAGGCTGCCTCTCCTCCTGTAGCCGTTCTCTGGATTCTGCGCACCTGAACTCAAGCGGATGGATATACCAGGCTCGATTTCTGCGGAGCGAAGACTTCCCAAGCTGCGCAGATCTAATACCTTCACCTATGGCTATCTCCAATAAACTGCTCTCTCTTCTGACTCTCTTATTATTGTTGTATTGATGTTTGTTTACTCTTGATATAGGCGGGCTCTTTTTAGAACCAATACAAACTAATTGAAAAAAAAATTGCTCGCGTACTCGTAAGTACGAGATATGGGGGTGGGGCTATTTCTTAAGAATTGCGAGTGGAATTAAAGTTCCAAATTTTGTAACAGTTTTTCTTGGAATCTAATAATGAGAACGGCACAAAAATTTTATACACGGGTAAACCAAAAAAAAATGAACTGCACCACGTTGAGAATTTTTCAATATCTTATAAATAGAAAAAAATGCGAATATATCATTAAGTAATATTGAAATGGATAAGAACTCTTTGTCTTGCAGTAGAGTATCGGCTCGGCTAGTAGTGCACCAAATTGCGGAGCTCCAACTTACCGCACCGCTCCAAAAAATTGCTACAAAGTTTTATAACCAGGCCCCGATATTTCCTCCAGATTAGCTCTAAAATTAGTGAGCGGCTCCTTCGGCAGGTACTGTGTCCTTGTGTTATAGTAGAGAAGCCCCTGTAAGTATACAATAGTAGTAATCGTGCATAGCAACCATCAACAAAAAATTGCGTAGGCGGTGTGCGGCCACCCTTTTAACAATTAAGCAGATGCAGTTGACGTAAATCTCCATCTTTATCGTAGCAATAATGTTTGCTATGATTGACTTGCATTGTCTATAATCTATGGAGTCATCACAGCCAGGAGGGAGAATGATGTCTAGAACAAAATCACCAAAGGTTGCGGTATAAGATTTTGGCTTAGTGACAATGTGACTATCCACACATGGCTGTTTTGTAGGATGGTCTATGATGGTCTATGAATGATTTTACAAGGTCTAATGTAAAATCTGTTGAATGAAACTGCTTAGAATAATTTAGGAGTAACTGAGCAAATGAAGTCCTTCCGGAGCCAACTTCACCAATTATAACCATTTTATGCGACGACGTTCGAGGTGCTGCCTGAGGAAATCTTGGAGGAGTTTCCCATAATTTGGTATATACAAGATCTGCCTGAACTTGCAAATAATTGGTGTTCCTTTTCTGATTGTTTGTTGAGCTTCAACTGCTTCATTTCGTGCTGGTGCTAGTGCTTTATTTGGTTCTCCTTCAGTTGCAACTTCTTGTCTTGCTCTTCCTTCAGCTGCTTCATCTCCAGCTGTAGTTTCTCTTTTTGTAACCCTTCTATTAGTTTTACGCTACGCAATTCCTTTTGCAGCTTGTGTATCTGTAAATTATTCTATTGAAGTTTTTGTTGGTGTTCTTCTTTCAATTGTAGCAGCTCCTGCTGTAATTTTTCTAGCTGATGCTGGTCTTTAATGTGTATTTCCATTATTCGCTGTTCCTGCATGTTATCTGATATAATAATAATAATAATAATAATAATAATAATATTAATAATAATAATAATAATAACAATAAATAATACTAGTAATCTATATAATAATATGCTTGTGTGTCAGTAACAACGACGATAACGATGACGACCGACGATGGTATGTGTATTCATGAATAATTCATGAGCGTATGGTTCGGTACAGGGGCAGGGGTTAGTGTTCAAAAGAAAAGCTAAAGTACGAAATAGAAGACAAAAGTTACTCAAAGTAGGACAGAAATTGAGAAGCAGGAGAGATAGATAGGAAAAGGGGGTTCCATGACTCAAGAAGTAGAGCTGAAGATAGGAGTGGTGGGATAGAAGAAAAGCTCAGATAGCTAAGAAAAAAGAGGAGTAGGGGAGGGAAATTTATGTAACCTTAACCAATGGTAGAGAATGATAACTGAGCAAGATAACTTGTGCTACTGCATTCTTACTTTGCAATATGTTAAGTGCTACTATGTGGCGGGGTACTTGCTAGTAATAGTAATAATATGATAATGATGATGATTGGTGATAATGATAATAATCATAATGATGATAAATAATGATAATAATAATAATAATAATATTAAAATAATAATTACAATTCAGTCATTCTTGGCTGTAATAATAATAATAGCAAATTTTCTTGTTTATTACTGCCAATAATATTGTTAAGTAAAACTGTTTCAACTTCTTGCTTATCAATATTATTGGCTGCAAAAAAAAACGAGAAAATTTGCTATAATAATAATAATAATAATAATAATCACATTGACAATATAACAGGTAAGTATCCCTGCTGTTTAGCTTCTTCTCTTATAAAAATAGCGATTACATCTATAGCTTTCATTGCTCGAACCATATCGTATACTGATTAGAAGAAAATAGCCAATAAATAATTATTCATTTGATCTAAGATGGTTTGTAATAGCTAGCCAGTGTGTAGCTAGTTGCACTGAGGGTTCACTCCTTATGGTGCTTCATTATTATTTTGTACTTAAAAATAATATAATAATAATAATAATGGTAGAATTATCATTATTATTATGATTATTATTGTTATTACTTTGCTAACCAACACTTCTAACACTCTGGTAACATCTCCGCATAAATCCTTACATAAGCCAAAACTACCGCAGGGAGCAAGAAAGTATTTGCACACATGATTATGATGAGGCAATAGGGAGCATTACCCACAAAAGCTTTTACCTATGCAGAGCTGACAGCTCCATGTTTTCTCAATAATCAGCCCAAAATTTTAAAAAAAGTAGCAGAATAAATGGTTTTAAATCGTCATTTGTAGCTCATACCTAGCTAAAGTAATGGCAAGTTGTCAATAATCTCCAAAATCAGAGCGCGACGGACATATAGACATATAGATAGACAGACAAACAGACAAACCAATTACTATAAAACCCTCTCGTTCAATTGCGCTGAGGATTATTAATGATATTAATAATATCAAACGTAATAATGATGATTAGATGTATTCTCTCTCGTTCACAGGCTTTTTATTTTATCAACAATTCAGAATTAAAAATATTTGGTCGCCATCGGGAATCGAAATAATACCAAATATCAGCATTCTAATAAACATTAATCTATTGTGTATTCCAATTACTATTTCAAAATACACTATAGGTGAAACTAAAGCGAAAACATTGTAATAATAACAAATAACTGTAAACCATGCTCAAAATATTTATCCTAAGAATGCATTTCTATTTCAGTTGTTGAAATGTTTTATTTGAGTCATATAAAATAATGGTTAACACTTTAAAATATCTATTGTGCATTGGAAAAATAGAATATTCAGCAGTTAAAAATAGAAAATTTTGCACAAACATTAGCTATCATAGCTTTTGTTTATACCAATGAGTTAAGTGAAAAATAATTGCCACTATTAAGTGACTTTCTTCACCAACAAGGAAGCCACTTGAAACCCCATTATTAAGATATTTTGTGTGTTGTAAAAATTGTCAATGAAATTTCAAACTTTAGGAAATTCAAAATTGAGGGCTGATTTTCTCCACCTTATAAAATGGAAGGATGAGTATGGAGAACTACAAACTTTGCACATCTATGGAGTGTTGTCTTCAATCTGGGACAAAGTGTCTGATCTACTGACATTGGATCCACATACAAGAATAGCAATAGAAACTAGAAATGATCGCAATCCTGAGCAATGTATAAGAGATGTGATAGAAAAGTGGATGCAGAATGAAAAAGGACTGTCTCCAAATTATGCGTGTACTTGGAATGGATTACTGAGTTTACTGAAAGATGTGGATCTCACTACATCAGCTTCAGATTTGAAAAAAGCTTTAGTAGCTGATATTAGCTCTTTCAATAACAATTTGACAGAAGATAGTAAGTTGAATCACTTAACAAGTGGATAAGTGATTTTGTATTGTGTGACAATCAAATCGAAATCATTGAAAAACAGCTTCAAAAGTTCATTGTGGTCAATAAGATTGGTTGTTTAACATTATTATGAATGACACTAACCTTCGTTTGGCTGGAACAATATTATTAAACCCACCATTTCTTTTGTTTGTTAGTTTCTCAAAATATTTAATTAAAAAATAAATCTGTTTAGTACAACATTTTAAATTTGGTAAATGTAGTGTTTGACAATTATTCATACCCACATTTAATTAAATATTTTCCGCTTATAATTAGAATATCTTCTCATAGCTAGATGTGACACAAATGACACAATCACAAAAACACATTGAAATGGTTGGGTTATAAAAGAGAAAAAGAAAAACTCTCACATAAACTATCTACAAAACTAATCTTTGTAGTTATAAATGAAGTTAAATCGTTACTCCAACCAGAAGTGCATTAGTTTTTACTTGATAGAATTTAACAATAATGAAAAACTGTTTCTGCTAACTACGTGGAGTCATGTACAATGCATGCTTTAAGTCAATATTAAGTGTAATTGATAAGGGTCTCTCCACCATGCAACACATTTACCACTGAACTAACATCCTCACATATTTGTTAGCTGGCTCATTAACTCGAAAGTTGCCTAAGATTCCAGCAAATTGTTTCAAATACCAAAAAAAAAAGCTGCAATCTTTCTAGCTATATGCCTATTGTCAACTCACAAAATGTACTGACTCACCTTTACTCTGACCATTTTCAGTGTTAATGATGTTGCAGTTTGGTTTCGACTAGAAATAACACCATCAGGATTTTAGAATTAGTCTTTTTTTATTTAAACATTATCTACTGAAGAACTAAAATCTTAACCAGTGTAGTATGATCAGTAACTTACCCTAAGCAGCAAGTTTACTCCTAGTCAGATGTTGTTTACTTGCCAAGTCCAGTCATGTGATCTCAGGTTGTTTGGCATCAACATAAAATGAATATCAATATTTCTATGAATATCGTTAGTTTCCTTGAAGTCATAAACCACAGTTGTTAGCCAATCATTATTAAGCTATTCATAGCCAGCAAGCCAAGAATGCTTAACTTCAGTGTTTTTCTATTCACATTTTCAAATTCAGGAGGAGTGGAGAATGGGAGTGGAGCTCAGAGAGAGTTAGAAATGTCAACAAGTAAACACTTGAAGTCTAGTATCTTCCTACTCCACACTATAATATTTTGCTGTTGATTTTGCAATATCTTATTTATTATGTCCTGCATTCTCTAACCATTGTTTGATACATCAAATAGAATTTACTAACCCATGTTCTAGGGGTAGTCACCTTCGGAAAATTAGCAAATTTTCTCGTTCTAATGGCCAATTTGGCTATAATAAGTCGAAACGTCCGGTTAAGTTTTAGCTACAGCCGAGAATGACTGAATCAATGGGAATAATGTTTCCATCTTGATCACTGGCTAAGTTCCTCATCTATTTGGGACTCATTAGTATCCCATAAGTTTCTATTATGAAAGTAATATTTTTTTTCTTAGCCTTAATTATTTATCGTATTTATATGATATACCAAGGGCTTCTTGTTTGAAATATACAATAGGGAGAACAACAACAAAAAAGAAAAATTGCAGATTATTTACTAGTTACACTTAGCTAACTCCAAACAGTAAAGCCACAAACTGACAGCAATTATATTTTATTTACTTTAATTCTTTTAAATGTAATTAAATTTATAGACAACTATTTTAGATTCCAAAGCTGACATTGTAAGAATTAAAATTATTTAGAAATATTTCAGTGTTTTGTCCCACAATAGAGATTACACACCATAGTTTATCCAGCAGTAGTTTTAAGTTTCTTGTCTTCTTTCTTAATGCATAAATATTCATAAGATCATGAGATTCCACATGAAGTATATTATTTTGCACACTTTACTGACGCATTCTTGCTGTATTCTGGTTCTGTGGTAGCCAAGTTAAGCCTGAGAGTGAAATATCTAGCCAGGGGCGGATGCAGCATTATAGAGGGGGGGGGGGGGCCGAAAGTTAAGTGGAAACTTGACCACACCCATTTTATCACACCCACTAATTAATTTTTTTTGGGTTTCTTTCTGAATATTTCGATTTGTTCATACACGAAAAAAATTACACTCACTGACAACAATAAGGAATTAGTCAAGAATTTATTGAAGCAAGTTATATGGTCATAATACCATCCGTCTTGGATGGCGACGGGAGAATTCATCCACCACTTCCTCTGAAGTAATTTCAATGTTACGGTGGTAATATAGCATAGACGGTCTTGTCCCATACTCCTCAGTGAAGTCTTGATCAATTTGAGCATGCTGATGGAACGTTCACATTCACAGCTTGTAACTGGCGATGTGCCCATTATACATAAAAGAGTGTGAATATTGGGAAAGAAATCACAATCTGCATGTACCAGGCTTTTCTCTGGAGTACAAAGGCTTACAGCTAATTCAGAGTCAGCTTTCCATTTGTGCTGCCACAGGTCGAGCTCTGAATTGGATCTTTAGACTGAACTCTCTTTGACATTTTCACATTACAAACTGGCAATCTTGCTATCAAGGCAATGTTAGTAGAATGCCAGCACAAGCATGGGTAAGTGGTCTTGGTGTAAACGAAGTACACTAACCACAGAAAGAAGTATTAAATGCTGGCTGTATTACATGTTTGTGCCTTGTGCATGTGTATCACATGTCGGTGTGTGTGGTGTGTGTGTAAGGGAGGGGGGGGGGGCCAGGGCCCCCTGGGCCCCCCCCCTGGATCCGCCCCTGTGACAGTATAATTGACGTGGTTAATCACAATAGATATCTTTACCATGTACTGTAGTTAGTACTAGAGGAAGGGTGGTACTTCACAGGTAAAGTTGGTTGTAGGGGCTATCACATCCCCAGCATACATTATCAGCAGCTCTACCATCATGTTGAGCAGGGTAAACCAGAGGAGGGAGGAGGAAAACTGGTAGAAGTAAAAACTGAGAAGGAAATGAAAGTTTGGCTGGTTGCCTATAACTACTAAAGGGGTATGCGCACTTGGGCAGTACAGTGGAAAATAACAACCAAATCATCGTGAGTCTAGTCGCATGGGTCATAGCCTAAAAAGATATCATTGTGAGGACATTAGGGTGGAATAATATATTATAATTTATTGCAGCTTGATATTTTGACTTGAAATATCAGATCCCGCGAGGCGTTGGTTTCTCCCATATTGTTACGGTTTATATTTGTACGCTACTTGTGGCGCGGCGAGTGCGAGCTAATCAAATGAAAACCTCCCCCGCGATTGTAACGGTTTGTTTTTCGTTAGTTTGGAGAAAAATTCAAAGACGCAATATAAATCACTTATCACACTCGTCGTACAATATGGGAATGATATTTTACTCTCACGCCACATTTTCACTCGCCTTTGGCTCGTGAAAATATTTTGCGTGCTCGTAAAATAGTTTCCCATATTGTACTCTGACTCGTGCTATAAGTATTATATACGTATATATATATGTATATTTATATATTACACTAGATATCTTCACAATGACATGAGGTTCACGAGGCTTGGAGCTCATTACCCTAGTAGTTATAGCAATGGGACCAAACTAGCCACTTATCCAGATTTTATAGCTTCAGCCTACTCAACCAGGTTAGAGCAGTTGCTAAAATATCAGCTGAAAGTGTGGGGAGCCCCTAAAACTAACTTTACAGTGTGAATTACCAGTCCTAGTACAAACAAAGGTAGTTAAGATATCTAGTATGGAATAAACCACTTATTACACTAGTCAGAGTGATATGGCTAAATATTTCACTTTAGCCCTTATTACTTGCCTCTGGCTCTTGAAATAAATTAGCCTGCTCTTGAAAATATTTCACCATATCACACTCTGACTCATGTGATAGGTACTATATATATTATACACAGTGACATAGCCACTGGGAGGGTGGGGGGGGGGGGGGGCTGGGGGGGTGAGCCTAACAGACCAATTTGTATTTACCTGATTTTCACAGTATATTCATGAATGCATATCAAAAGACATGGTAATGGAGTTTTGAAGGACATGCTACCTTCAGTACATTTCTGATAACATCTGCCACTTTTCAACGGACATTTTCAGCTATGAAGAGAATAAATGCTTATTTACGTTCAAGTATGACAGCAAAACGTTAAAATAACTGCTTACTTTCAAATGCTCACAAAAAGATTACGGAAAACTTGGATTTAATTTTAATAGCTCAAGGATTTGTTGAAAAGCATGAAGAAAGAAAAAGATACTTTGGCAATTTTTTATTTTATACATTATATTCTATTAACTTTGATGCAGTGATTGCTTTGAGCTTGATATCAGCCCCCCCCCCCCCCCCCACCCCACTTTAGGTGAGCTAGCTAAGCCTCTGATATATATATATTACTTATAACATGAGTCAGAGTGTGATATGGCATGATAATTCATGAGCAGGCTTTATTTTCACTCGCCTTTGGCTTGTGAAAAATAAATTAGCATACTCTTGAAATATCTCTCGCCATAACCAGAGCTCTCAATCTATAATAACCAAAATGATTGAGATCATACTATAAAATGCTGGAGATTGACTCAAAATACTTGAGATAAGTACTAATTAATGAAACTTTTTTATAATGTATACAAGTTTGAACTAAGCAAAAAATTAGTTTTTGTGAAAAGAATTATAAGTCATTGTAGCTTTTTTAGCAGTCTCTAAAGCCTCCACAGGAGGATCAAAGCTATGGCAAGGTTAAACATTAGCACACTTGATGGCTAAAATACTTGACAGAGTGCCATCCAATTTTAGGCTAGGTCGAAATTTAGTTTTGTTCTTGGTAATCATACTGAAGTGTCTCTCTTCTTTGGCATTTGAATGTGGCAATGTTAGCACCAATAAAGTTACTTTAGACAATTAAAGAATTATCTGGATTTCTCATTTGAGACAAGTGTGTCCACACAATATCCATTCTGTAATGTTGAGTACTGTCATCGTCACAACCAATGCAGCCTGCCATACAGCCTCCTCAACATGTGAGGTCTCCAGTTATTGATATTGAAGAAATTCATCTTGTAATGAATTCATATCAGAGACTGAGGTGAACTGGAGCATGGAAGAGTACCTATAATCATAAAGATATAATAAAGTAGACAACTAACACCTAAAACAGACATTTGTATTTTTGTTCGTTATATGCACCTTGAAACAAAATAGAGAACTTGTGTGAATGTTGAGTTTAGTCTATGGCTGAAATCAACAAACTGAGCATTACGAAGAACTTCATCAGAAATGGGGAGGTTTTTAAATGCATAGCTTGAAGCTGTGGAGTAGTAAAAACTTCTTATGGCTTCATAAAATATTTGTACTTCTTGATTGCTGAGGTCTCCTTCATTATGAAGCTTGACTAGTTTTTGTCTGGTTAAGAGACCGACTGACCATTTGTCATCTGTAAAATTATACATATAGCTACCTGATAATTGATTACCCAGTGAGTAGTCTACTGAAGTATCCGATATGGCATTTTATATTATAGAAGGAATCACAAATCTTCCAAATAATTTGCGTAAGAATGATTCAATTTGTTGTAAGCGCACTAGAAGTAGAATCTTCTCTTTGAAGAAACTTGTTAAATGAAACAAACTGGGCAGTGAAAGAGATCAAATATTTTTTAGACCTTTAGCATTCTTCTGGTGTGAAACTGAAGAAATATGCCGAGAAACATCCCTCTCCCCCATATGTTTACAAGAAATAACCTTTAGGCACGCTGTGCACTGAAACTAAAGATATCATTCTTGACCGGCTTAATACATGGCCACCGTTTTGTCCAAGAAGATTGAAACCTCTTTTTATAGAAGAAAATGTTGTCTTAGCAATAGCTATAGCTAATGTAGCTAAATTATAAAATCACTGAATACCAATAAATGCAGTCTTTTTAGTAATGTTGCAATGGGTGGTGAAACTCACTCAAAATGGCAAAATGACAAAATGTGTGAGAGTTGAAAGGTCTGCATAACACTCTGACAAGTGTAATAAGTGGTTTATTTCACACTAGATATCTTCACTACAGTAGTTAGGGTGACTCACAGACTAAAGTTTGTTGTAGGGGCTACCCACACCCCCAGCTGATATTTTAGCAGCTGCTCTAATCCTATTCAGCAGGGTACACCAGAGGAAGGTAGCTGTAAAAACCTAGAAAATTGAAAAGTTTGGCCAGTTGCTACAGTGGTCACTCTCTTGAGAGACCCCTCTGACCAACTACCACTCCATTTATAAGACCAGTTTTACCTGCACCAACAGCATCTGCTGTCTTTCTCACCTAATGTGTGAGAGTTGAAAGGTCTGCATAATACTCTGACAAGTGTAATAAGTGGTTTATTCCTCATTAGATATCTTCACTACAGTAGTTAGGGTGACTCACAGACTAAAGTTGGTTGTAGGGGCTACCCACATCCCCAGCTGATATTTTAGCAGCTGCTCTAACCCCCCCCCCCCCCCTCCCAGCAGCCCGCAATCTAACTCCTCACCCCGCCACCTGAGCTTCAAGCAGGCGGGTCCGAACACCCACCACCCGCGGCAGGAGCCTGTCCAACCCTAGACCATTGCACACGTTTGGCCCGGTGCGTCCCGTGGTCCCCTCTTTGCGGCCCCCTCTGCCCACTACCACTCCCTTTATCAAGCCCGTTTCCCTGCCCCCCGCATTTGCGCTTTCTCCCCTCCTGTGGCGCGTGGCCCGGTCTGCCTCCTCCTCTGCCCAGTGCCCTCGCCCAACCGTCCTGGTGCGCATCCCTCCTTGCTATCTCTCCCACCCTCCGTCGTTCGGGTGCCCCCGCCTCAAGTGGTGGTCGGGGCTCCCCCCCCTCCCCGCTGCTCTTTTCGCAGTGCTTAACCCCCCCCCCCCCCTCTAGTCAGCAGACAGGGTACACCAGAGGGTTTAGCTGTTAAAAACTCAAGGAGGGTAATGCAGAATAACCGCACAAAACAAGAGTGACAATAACAGCCCCAGTAAAATAACAGAGTCCTGAAAATAACAGAGTGAAATACAGTGAAATATTTGAGAATTTCCACTTGGTCACATACCTGTAAATATCATTGTGAAGATATTGGGATGGAATATAAAAAAAAAAAAAAATATATTTACTGCATGTACTAAGTCTTAGCTCCAATAATAATCTCCTTTGTTCCAATGCATTATACTGCAGATCCATCACAATTTAAGCATATGTATAGGTCAAACTGCAACAAACGAAAGCTTGAAGGAGGTATGTTAGAGAGAGAGCATGAGTTCCAGCGGGAAATAGGTAAACAATCAAGTAGTGACATATGAACAAATCATTTATTTGTTTTATTTTATGTTGTTGATGGGACAATGTGCATAATAACAGTATAGCAGACTAATAAGTAAATGGAACAAGTCATTCAAAGCTACTTCCAAAGTAATAACGATACATTGTTGGCCCCGTGAATAGGCACTTGTAATGTATATAAACACAGGCGTATAATGAGGATGATGTTAGCTACTAGCTCAATCCTCTTGTTAAGCTATAGGTCAAATTTCAAAATAATTCTTATCATCTATTATTATTTTGATTTTTTTTTTAGTTATGAAAAAAATAAACAGTAACTAATGGATATATCTTTACTTTTCTTTATACTAGGTTTGTTTTTCTTGTTCCTTATATCATTTAAAAACATACACAAACAAAAGATATTCATTAGTGCCCATAGTAGAAGTAAACAGTCCCCCGGTTTCTTAAGTCTGCATTCCCCTATGGCCTCCCATAACATGGACCTTGTCTGATGTCATGATACAGGTACAGTGGTATACTGCATGTGGTAGTTGTCCTGCATGGACCCAGGTATTAGCTCAGGGACATAGCGCGGATGGTGGACACTGGCTTCTTACTCTTCATGTCCCACCACCGACTGCCAGTAGAGATCCTCCAATGTTGAGTGGACAGGAAATACAGTTGAGTGAAGGTAGTTTGTTCCATATGTTGGAACTGTCTGATGAGGAGTGTGAAACAAGAGCCTCCAGAGATACACTATAGACAGCAGGACTCAGGCACATTCCCCAACCATCCCCCCATGCGGTACCAGGTACCTCTTGTAGTAGACTTCATTCTGTTCCATGGTGTGGTGTAGATGGTCAGTACCAATGCATGTTGGATACATCAAGTACCTCAACAGTTTGTGAACAGCTCCATGGTAACCACCAGCCAACACCAGCCAATGTTTATATGAAGTAGCTGAAGGAACCTGGGATGTGTTGACATAGGAGGGAAGGGGTGTGTCCACTGGTTGCTGTAGGCTGCCACTCTCCTAGCTCACTGCTATCAGAGCATTCTATTTTCTCCCACAACAAAGTTTGTTGTTGATGGTAGTCATAGCAAACCCCATGGTACTGTATGGAGGTAGAGTATGCCCACTGGCAGGACAGTGTGTTGTAGGCATCACTATGTAGTCATCCTCATCTCTGCCAGTCCATCCTCCTCCAACATACACGTATCATTTATCTGTACTGATTGGATGCATCCACTCATAGCCACTGGCATGTCAGGACCACGCCTCTCAGTCTAGCTCAGTGGGCATGTCTTAAATAATAAACAATACAGGATCTGTAGTAAAATTTGTATTAACATAACCTCCTATTATATTCTAAACAAATTAAATAAAAAACTTGTTTATTTACTGGCCACACTTCATTAACTAATAAAAAAGTCATAGTGCTGCTATGGTTATTGTTACTTGGATAATGACAATTTCAATATAATTACATGCCTCCCTAATGCACCTCTCCCCATATTTTATCGGGAAGTGAAAAAGTGTCGATGCAAAAATCACTTATCGGACCTTAATTATTATCGACCCGCCAGGCTCAATGATATACTGGTTTAAAACTACAAACATGAACTGCCCCCTCCCCCTTTACATACAAGCCCCAACATATCTCTGCACGCTCAGTTTGTTTTGGCTATTCATATCTTGGTTTCCTCCTCCTTTTTGAATATCAAGTCATTTGGCTAGTCTTGACTCACCCAGTTTCTTATACACAGCATTTAGCTAAAGCTCACTGAATTCCGAGAAATGCTTCTTTTACAGTCAGATGAAATTCAAAATGCTGCCCAATTTTTAGGTGCCTAAGTGTCACGCTTGTTGGTATCGCGACACCACGAGCCATTGGTAGCTTGAATGGCCTTAGTAAACGGTAGCTTATCACGACCTGGGAGAAAGCTTGAGATAAGTCAAATTACAACCCAACAAAAACTTGACCCTTTCTTATGTAGCAGAGAGCTTCGTTGTCACACGCAAGATTTAACTGGTCCGATTCAGATTAGTCTGACATGGCTTAAATCTGATACTACAAAAAAGTTAATACTACTTCAAGGACTTCATGGTATAGTAATTTGTAAATAATATGCTATCTTAATGGTCAAGCTATATATAGAATCCACTTTGTTAATCATTAAGTATGGGAATAGAAGTTCTTGGATAACGTCAACAATTATACAAACATGGTATTTACGTATTTAAGAATGATGCTCGCTAGCTAATTGTCAAAGCACCACACCACTGTTGGTCTTGTAGATTTGACCCTCAACATTTTAGCGTTCCGACCGGGTAATTAATCCCGTAACAAACGTTCACACACACGCACCACGACATCTTTTATGTTAGTGCTTTTTTACCCTTAAAAATGCCACACACCACTCTACGAAATGTTTGCTTTACTCCTTAGCCTTCGGCGCTTCCCTATGCACACCCACGACATGTAGCCGCAGGGTGTCGTTAGTCGTAAGAGTTATACTGGAGTTCCTTTTCTATAGTTAGTAGTGGTGATATGTATTTTGGTTCTAATGAGCTGTTTTCATAGTGTTCTTATGTGAACTCAATTGCCCCAATCTGTAAGTCACAAAGAGGGAAAATTGAAGTCTTGTTAGTTATCTGTGAAAAGAGTGTGTGGGTGTGTTGTGTGTTTTGGTGTGTGTGTGTGTGTGTGTGGTGTGTGACATCTGTTGCTGAGTAAAGTATTTTGACAAAGCTAATAATAAATAATAGGTATGGCTTGCCTGTTCTTTCATTAAGATGCTTTGACTTCCTCCAATTCTTTGTTAGTAAGAAATCTTATCCGCCAGAGGGCCCCACTACAGGCTCTAAAACAGCCCCCCATCGCCACCCGGTACTCCTTAGCAGAAATGCTTGTTTTTATAAGTCTCCTACGCCAGTTGCATGAGTAATTATATGAATTAAAACTGTTTACCATACGAAAATTTCAAAAATTCAGTCTTGTTTAGCACTTGAGTGCTATTTTCCAAGCCGGCTGGGATCTGGTTATTTAGATAGAATTTCTAACTTTTCCACACATTTTTAGGATATGGACTATTGTCTAGAATAGCTCGCTTGCAATTTTGCTGTAGCTTATTTTTTTAACTGCCTAGTTACATGCCTATATACACACATTTTGTTTATAGCCCACCCCCCCCCAGAATAAAAAACCAATGAAAGACGGCCACATGATGGGCAAAACAGCATTAGAACGAGAGGGAGAAGAATAACTCCATAAACCAAATAGAATTTATAAGTTACAAATTAATACTGAACAATCTATTTGTCATTTTAAGTTAAGTGAATACCTAGACTCTATTGATATAAACTGAGCTATAGACATGTTATCATTACATTAATTAGATTGGGACAAGTAGTTTTGGTTATAAAATATTTTTAAAAAAACACTTGATAAGAATGCATAGTACTTACTAATGATTTCTTGAATGCCCACTAGGACATCCTGTGGTGACCGGACGCTCCACGTCCTTTGTTAGTCGCTCCACTTCAGATTGTGAGAAGTTGTTCTCTCTTTGATGTGAGATTCTAACTTGAATTCTACTTCAGCTGCTCCCTGGTTCCTCGTGATGGTTCTCAGTCTTCAGTGATTGTTTCTGTCTGTACCATGCCACATGCCACCTTGTCTCTACTTGATGTTTCTATCAATAACTTGTGCACTTGCCAGACGGAACATTTTTTTGTCATTTACTACCGTTTGTCCCCCAACACGCCACAAGATGAAAACAGCCCCTTTATTTCCGTTTTCAATCTATTTTCAGAAATCTCCTACACACCACCTCACACCCAGTGATCACTTTCCATAAATTTAATCATTATTCGCAGGAGAACGACAATAAATGTGTCTATTGAATGTTGTAGAGCGCGATGTGATGTTTATTATTGAGATAAATTTAAACTGTAGGAAGTGGTATGTTTAAGCTTCTAACATACAAAGGTTAAAAAAATACTTCTGTAGGGGTTCCCCCGTGTTTTATAGTTCATATGATCGCACGAAGATATTTTTTTTAAGATATCGCTGGCACTAATATCGAGTCAGTGAGAAAATTTATGATCGCAAGACCGCTCAATTTCCTGTCTTGTCTCAATTTAATACGACAACCACTAGCTAAAGTGCCCACTCAGAAACCGCACCCCACACCGCACTAAGAGCAATTTTTGCTGAAAACACCTTGACTCTGCCATTTTAATGCTCACAAAACGTAGTTACAATTCTTTGTCACCTTAAACTACAGACCGGACTAAATACAAACACAGCCCACAACGCGATTCCTCACAGAAACTTGCAACAACCATCACCCTTTTCCCATAGACTCTAATACATTATCGCCATTTTATTTTGTTGTCATTTCTTTCCGTGTTTTCACCGGATCGCTTCAATCTTTATCTCACCCGGGACTTCGTCCTTCTTGATGCCGGTCCCACCCGGGACTTCCCCCCTATTCATTTTTTTGCCACAGCTGTTAACCCCCCGGCCTATCCTTATTCGCACCTCTGCTGCGTGCTACCTACTTGTCTTCCATGCGCTAACTCCCCACCTACCGCGAATCGTTTACCTCCGGTTGATTATGCAACACTATTACTGGCAAACATAGTACCCACCTGTCCCAGCTAAGCACTCCACCCGCTAGCAACCGGCCCTGCTGACCTCTCTGGTGATGCTCAAGGTATCATTACGTAACGCTCAACAGTCTGAACAACCCCCTGGCTTGAAACCGACAACGACCACACCAAACCACTCGACAGGCCATTGCCCCTCGTAAACCTGGACTACAGGGACATAACCACTTGCCCAACACACTAAAATACCGCACACACCAAATCACAACGCATTACCTCACCCGTAGCTCCTAATAAAAGCCCAGAAGAGAGGATTCAGGTAGGCCATCACCCTTCAGATGCTTAGTTCCTGTTTCCGCATCGCCTGGTTCTAAAAGCAGTAACCGCCATCCCCCTACTAGTAACGTCCTCTAGAATGGACGACAAGAAACTTATTCCCACGGCCAAAGTGCAGAAACTAGCTACCACTTCCAAAAACACCTTTAGCTCGCACCGGGAGAAGAAACACAATAAGTACCGCTTTTGATTCGCCGCCCCACCCAGACCCGGCCGGCAATAATTGACTTGAGTGCGCCTGCCACAAGATTTTATGTCGAAGAGCTACGTAGAAGAAAACCAATAAAAACTGAAATAATAAACGTCATCTGGACGTCACAAATGGCGATCTCTGCCGCCAAAGCTGAAGTCAGGTAAATTTTTCAATTTTTTCCCAACCAAATATACATTCATGCCCAAAAATATATATAGATGAAACTTTCAATGTATTACTCGATGTTCTGCACAGTCATAGAAGGTCAAGTATATAACAACAAAGAATATTGGCCCTAAACACTTTTGACACACACATCCTTTTGCTTACATTTTTGGCCATAATTCGAATTTTTTGAATAATGAAATAATGGTGCACCCATTTATTTTTCATATAAAACTCACAGACCTATATTCATATGTCCTAAGTGAGAAATGAGACACTGTTCCAGTTCTCCACAATTTTTTTTTCCGCCTAAACCACATCACAAGTGCTTTTGCGACCAATGATTACAATTCAGCCCTCACGGTGCCCCCTATCAAACATGGACCCCAAACCACAAATAATTGGATGATCTATGAACCTCGCCTACTATATCTCCCCCGTCACAAAAAATGACACTTGTAGAGCTTTTCGTTTCCCTTGCCGTGGATAAAAACTATAACACAGTCAACATTCCAAAAGTTGCTCTTAAGGGAAGCCCGTATCCAATTGGAACCCCCCTTCGCCGCGTTTCTTCGCGTCATTCGCCGCTCCCGACCACGTTGATCCCCCTTTGTCCCCCCTTTTTATTTTCTTTGTCCTTTCCCTGACCCTTCGCTGGGTGCCCCCGTCCCCACATTTCCTTGGTAAGCTAGATTTAACCAATATTACTCGGACGTTAGTTTAGTTTTATGTGTAGATGAGTATGTGTATTCTTCTATTCTCTTCCTTGTTTCTTATGATTAACATCATGGGATAAACCAACCGAAGCCTGAGACCCACGAGCTCGTTGACACCAACGAACCTCACCCTCCAACACATGTATGTCCTCCATGCATCCTTGTACTGGCCCTCATGTGCTTTCGGGTCTCCAGTAGTTGCTCAGCCTAGGTCTTGTTGAGGCGTTATTGTGATCGGTCAAATTATCAGGTGTGTTTGTCCCATCTCTCCTTAGACCAATCCCACTCTCCTAGAGGAGCATTCCCCATAACAGATTCTCCAACTTCTTCTGTACCACCTCAGACGCTCACAAGACGAACGAGCGACAACCAGCGACACCCCACGGCGCCAGTTGTTGGATTCGCGCTCCCGCAGTTTCTTCGCCCCACGAGCAGGTATTCAGGAAAACGATATCAAAACACACAACCACCGTACAAGAAAGTTGCTTGATATTTCCGTGCGAACCACAACAACAGACCTCTCCAACATGTCCCATAAATAGCTCAGTATTAATTCCCTACATATATACCTGGGACAACGACCCCCCATCGACGTCCTTGCTCACATGTTAGTATGATACACTGGTGATGTGCTCTAATAGCACAACAAATAGCGAAGCGGAGCGGCATGTTTCCCTGTAATTGCAGCTATTCAACCATGCAGCTGGTGGCTACAAAATACGTCAGATTGGTCTTACTTTGCTACCTGTTTCCGTTGCTTTGCTTCCTCACACACACGACACACTGTCCCCCTGGTTTTTAAAGTATACTCCCCACCCCCCCCCCCCCCCCCCCACCCCCCTATCGCTCTCCCTACTAATTTTTCTCAGGAGTTCTAACGCCCTCAAAGCTCTTGACCGAGCGTTCAACGTTTTGTCTACTGGGGCACGCTACTTCGGTAAGCCCCCCCCCCCCACTTACCTCCGGCGGGGGTAAACAAAACCAAACAAAGGTTTTCTAAGCAGGTACCCCAGACCCAAACCTCCACCCCGCGCAAGCAGCCGTATTTGGAGACAAGGTCCACACGTTACTCCCACGCAAGAACAAACCAACCAAACAATTTAGACCTAATATATCCCATTTACTATCGCAAATCATTAGAGAGGTCAGCCACCCGCTCCCAGACTTCGATCGATTCGCTGAACAAGTTGATTTACCCCTTCCGTGTGAAAACTCCAGCCACCCTAAATACAGGACCGATAATGTCCGCCACAAACCATTACCACACACATTACCACAGACTACCATAATTTTGAATTTAAGGTTTTGCACTAATAGTGTATGTTGAATATTCAAGTTGTTACCCTGTGTCAGTCGTATAGGCAGAACTGCCCCCCCCCCACCCCCCCCAACCCCCCGAATGAGAACACATCTAGAGACCTGGACCCCCAATTCTGTCCGGTTCTCGCTGACCGACGCCTCCTGCGCGTGCGAACCGCCCTACACAGTGTGTCCCGGATTCTTGAGAGCGTTTTGGGCTAGTTGAGTGGGCTTTAAAGTCTCCAAAAGCGAGACGCCGTCCACCAATGTCAGTTGCTCTTAGCGGACCCAGAGACGGTGAGCCCCCAGCGGACCCTGTTCCCTTGCAGTCAACGGAGTCTCTATGGACTATGCGCAACCCCCCCCCCGACCCGGTCCCTCCATCGACCCCTATGCAAGTAAACTAAACCGTGCATGTGTCTGTAAGACAACGGAGATCTTGACGCAAAGTGGACTACCGCCTACGCCGGCAAACCACACACTACAGACAGGCATCCCCCCTCATTTCTAAGCTCTGCCATCACAGCAGAGGTCCCGTCTGAATCCCTCAACGAAACACAGACCAAGGAACAGTGTGTTATGGTAGGATGTCGGAGATCTGCCATGAGTTGACATCCCTCGTCCCTCGCATATCTTCCCTAAAGCCTCTCCAACTCTTCACTCCAAGCCGATCCAGTAAATAGTTCGTGCACTACGCTTCCGCAGCCCAGATAAAAAACCACACCCGGCTATATTTCCCCTAACCAAAATACCATCACGTTATCAGTTCATAAATTAACACGTCAGGTTAAATATTTAAAACAGGATTATTTTGATCCCCCCCCTAGCATGAGGGGTGTTGTAATATGGTATTATATAAACTCAATATTTAAACTTCATTGAGAATTTTGTACCATTGATGCCCACAGCGTAGCTTGGTAACATTACAGGGTGAGATTAACAATTCCAAGCATTGGTCTAGATGCAAAGTTAAACACTCCGCTTACTTTAACACTGAGCCAAAGAACCCGTTCCAAGCACCCATTCTTCCCAAGTACACCACACGGAACACCCTCGTATACCAGACAATACCGTTGGTATTGTTCCCCCACAGTTCCCCCTCCCCCCCCCACTTGTAACTCGAATCTCTCTCACAGACACAGGTTTCTAGCCACCCAGCCCTTGTCTCCTAGCCAGTGTGTGTGTCTACAGGCAAAAAACTCAACAAGCTCCCTGAAGGCAAATAGGAGATACCCACCAACTCCACTCCCTCGCCGTCAACTCTGCCAACCCCTTTACCTCTTGCAACCCCTAATATCAGTTAAAGGTTGTCAAGCCAGCTACTGGGAAGCGCCCCAACCCAAGCGTGCGCCAATCAATTTTCGTTCGGGTGCAACTAGATATCCGCCACCCGGAGAGGCAGTTACCCCCCACCGTAACACTGCGTTACGAAAGAACGGGTGATTTTTCTAGCAAGAGGTATCAATTATTAGCACATACATGTAAACTGAAAAAACTGTCAGCTAACTCAACACCCCCCTGAACAGTAGCACGATTGTAACAAAACCATCCAGTTGGTATGTGATGACTTTTTGTGCATTGACAGTATATGAAGGATACTATTCTTGTGGCAAACCTGAACACATGAATTGTTTTACTTTAAACAAACAATGCATAGCCATCTATAAAGCCACTGTGAAACTGCAGTTCTTTTTATTGCCGTTAATCCACATAATATTGCAGTCCATAGTTTCTTGTTGTTTTTAATACCCTCATTTTCTAATCCAATGGCTTCAATCTTGGGTGATTCCTTCATCTCGTTCGTTTTCTCTGTCTTTAGTTCTTTTAAATTCACTTCCTTGGCATGAGCAAATTTTCTTGAATTTACAGTTTCACTGTTGATTTTTTTAACTTCAGATGTTTTCATTGCTTTTATTCTTTGTATTAATGTTCGTGTCAATTCAGTTTTCTTCTTATCTTTTGACATCTTTTCCTTCCTTGTTTGTGTCATGTTACTTTACTTATAACCTTCATAGACCTGTTGTCTTTCATTCCACTGCATCAGCAATGCATTGTCTGCTTGCATATTCTTAGTAGCATCTCCAGTCCTTGCAGTACTGGTAACTGGCACTTTCCATGCCTTCCTTGTGACTCCTGTCTCACTGGTTCTTGTCCATATGGCATCTCCTACTGCAATTCTGTCAATATTTTCTCTCCTTTGTTCAATTTCCTTTGTGTACCTCTCTTCCCTTATATCCTCTTTTCCCTTAATGTTGTTCTCTGTATTGAAATCCTCTTTCCTCACAGCTTTCATTTCCCACATGTCTTTTTCTTCACTTTCATCCTTCTCTTCCCTCTCATCATTCTCTTCCCTCTCATCCTTCTCTTCCCTCTCACCTTTCTCTTCCCTCTCACCTTTCTCTTCCCTCTCATCCTTTTCATCCTTCTCTTCCCTCTCATCTTAGTGTTCCCTTACATCCTTTGCTTCTGCCTCACTATTTTCTGTCATTACAGTGTCCATCAACTCTACTCCATCCTTCGCTTCTCTTAAGGTCTTCTCTTCACTTGTGCCTTCGATTTCCCTTGCAAGTGCGTACACAGTATATACAGTGATCTACATTGTCTCCAAGAGTAGCTTCACTCATATCGAGTCTGCCAGTTTTCTCTGACCTGGTGACTTTCATTTCATTCCGAATACATAGCTCCTCCTCATGTTTCATTGCATAACATTCCTGGAATGCTTCCTCGGGAAAGCTATCCAGAGGGGGCAAGAATAAAATACTCCGAGGCAGAACGCACCATTGAGGGGGGACACACCTAAACTTAATACAGACATATTGAATAGTCTTTTTTTGCTTGTTTTATCGCACCATTTTCTTGAATCAGGGTTATCATAGCTCCTCCAGGCTAGACACATAAAATACTATGTTTATAGTGGTTGTAAGCATAAATAATAATTTATATACCTTGACATTATTCTATGTCCTCTAGTTAAAACCACCTAAAAACTGATGAGAATAAGCACAATGCACTCAATAATATGCTAAACTGAAGGATAATGTATGTATGGATATACATGCATGATAAAACAAACCTCTCCCTTGGCGAGGATGCTGAAGTTCAGCAGTGAAGAAGTTGAGATCGGACAATACTTCAGCCAAAGATCTTCATCTTCACTGTCCCAGTCATCTTTGTATGCATCACGAATACTTCCATCTCCATTAATAGTAATATTAGCTGTGAATTTGACTTACCTCCTTGGTATTCCTGGATTCTTGTTAATTTCAAGAATCTTCTAGATTCCTCCCAGGTAGCTATCAAGCTTGGGATAATAGGAATACTTTGACTTTACTGCTGCCATGAAATTCTGTTTGAAGATTGTTACATAATAATTCAATTTTTCTCTCCATTATACCATTCAGCTTACTCAGATTAAGCTGTAGCTACTTAGTTGTGTTTTATTTTTGTTTTTGTTTGTTTTTAACTTCAGAATACTCACTAGCATGTATATATGCTTCCCGAACAACTTTCACTCACCTTAAACAAGAGTTTCTCATACTGTTATACTGAATTACTCAATATAGAGCAATATAGACGATTCAATAATAGTTAGCTAATTTTTCAGTGTAAACTTTGAATGTCTCCCTAAAAAGATTCAATGAATGGAGAAGACATGCTTTGCTGTATCTAAATAAAATTTAATAAGAAATCTTACCAGACATTTGGGGATGTGGATTAATATAGCAGTGGATTTTCCTTCAGGTTTGGCAATGATTTACAATTTCTTGTCAATTTGGATGTAGTTGAGCAGCTCAAGAAGAGAAACTGCTGTCTAGCATGATCTTCCAGATGACATGTTGACTCTGAGCCATAGCTGATAGTGCTACTAATAACTTTTCCCATTTCGGAGTACAAAGTATGCTGGCCAACATAAACCCAGCGCCTTAAATTAAATAATAAAGATTTACCTAATGACCACACATTAAATGTTTATGTTCTTCTGTTGTACCAACAAAGAAAAAATAACCACTATTGATTTTCTTTCATAATTGTGAGTGGGTCTAGGAAAAGGGACCTTATGGCGCAAATCAAAAAAATTGAGTTAGATACAATTTATCTCAACTTAGTGCTAAAATACTGGAGGGTAAAACCTTCGACACGCAGAGAAACTGGCAGTTGAACTGGGCCCTATTCAGCAAAGCAATTGAGCTAGAAATCGAGAAAACATAAATTGAATATCCACTTCCGGTATAATTAACGTTTCCGTATACTTAACGGCGTACTCCGCATACGCAATTAAATCGTACAGCCGCTTTTTCGGCGACTAACGAAGTTTGCGTAGAGTTCTTTTTAGCTTTCAGAGCGTCTCACGACCTGTCTTGTTGGAATCCTTGGCTGCTCTATTCGCTGTAGCGGTAAACTTTAAGCCAAAGGTAAGCTGTAGAGTGCATGCAGTAGTCTCAAAGCTATGCCGTTTTTATAGCTAGCACTAGAAACTCCGCCCATTCCCCGTTTATTGTACTTCGAGAATGAGAGAGAATAAAAAGTAGCTTGTCTTTTCACGGCACGCTTGGGGTCTTTTAAGTCGTTTTGACATGCGAAATTTGGCGTAGACGTAGAGTAAGGGTCACTAAGACTAATTCTGCAAAAAACAAAAATAGGAGAAAGAAAGAATTTTTCCGATGACTTACTTCTGGAGCCTAGCTATATCTCAATTTCAATTTTTGCGCCGTAAGGTCCCTTTTCCCAGACCCGCTCACAATTATATATGGATTATAATGGAGTGATTATTCGCACTTTCCGTTGTTTTCTTTTAAAAGCTGATAGCTATTATTCTAGAATCATTCCAGTATGCAATTTCATGTCTATTGTTCCAGAAGAAATGCTAGCATAATCCAGCAGGCCCATTGATGACCATTTCTTCTTTTAAATTAATTGTTGCCATTAGCTATAGGCTAGCTTGCCTGATTGATCAGAGATCACAGCAACACTGATTCACTGATGAGTAAATCAACACTATAGTCTAGGCTTTGTAACAATACATTCATAGTTTTTCTTAATAATTTTCATAAGTATCAGCTGCACCATGAAGGGTATGTTTGTTATTCAACTATTAATTATCTTTATCCACTATGTAAGTAGCTATTTATAGCCACAAAGAATACAATCTACATATCACTAGGGCCTGCCAGATTATGCTCAAAATTGTTAGAATTACTCTTTTTATTCTAAAAAATTGTTATTATTCCAAAAGAATAGTACATTATTCTACAAATTTTATTATTCCAATTTGATATAAGTGAAATTGTGTTGATTTACAGTAGCTGTATAAAGTTGGTATTGGAGGGGTGGCTGGCGCAGAGATTGTCAGTTGACACCAGGGTGATTAAGTCCCTGTACTCCTGCCAGATAAGAATTACTATTTCCTCCACTTGCCACCTTACTAGCTAACACACTGGATGCTAGCTAGATAGAGAGAGACTCAAGAACAACTTCTTCAAAACTTGGAAACAGTGAAAAAGAGATGAGTGCATATAACTACCAGAGTCACATGCCTAACAGTAAACAGGTTAAAGAAAAAGGTGATACCTGACTACAGGGTGGCCCCGCAAACAAGTCTGACAAGAAAATGAACTCATAACACACACCAGAGGTATGCATACATGATTAACACAAACATAAGTTCTAGGTGAAGTCTATTGGACCTATCCAGGTATGTTATGAAATGAATGGGTAAAACTATGAGCCTTTCACTGTTATACTGAATTACTAGTTATGCTGTTTCATGTCTATTATTCCAGAAAAAATACTAACATTATCTGGCAGGGCCTATAATCACCTTTCATATACTATGTACGTAGTACATGCTATTTTCATAATTTTTTAACACCTGATTTGTACCAACAGAAAGACCCACATAGCTACATATAAATGTATATTGTATACTTATTAGGTACTGAACAGAGCCTGATAACTGTTGCCACATAGAAAATGCATTAAAGTAAACAGGATGTGGCTTAGGGCAATATTTTTCCATATCACCTGTGTTCATAGTTATTACGTTGGGTTATTACGTCCCCCTAGGTAAATTTCTTGTTACCAAGGTATTCGTGCATGAGCAGTACCTAATAAATTTATTATCCATTGGATACCCGAGAATATCACTCGTCTGATTGGCAGTATTTACGCTCGTGCCTGCGGCACTCGCGTCAACTAAGCCAACAGACTCGTGATATTCTCCAGTATCAAATGAATAATATATATATAACTGGCTACATATAACTACATACTTCATTTAGCAGCTTTTGCTGCCAGAAATTCATTGTTAAACTACACATTAGATCACAATCTCAAAATATTATAATAGTCATGACCATGCATGTACATGTATGTAAAGGAATATATATATATAAATATTATATATATATATTATAAGAATGTTTCACTGTTAGTTGAGTAATATCAAAAGTCGTTACAATAACAGATACAAGATGGCTAGTACAGAGAAAATGCATAATGCTTCTGTAAGTTAATATCTATTTACATAAAAAAATGAAAGTATGTAACCATGGGTGTGGCTTTTGTCAGTTACTTGAACTTTGCCTTCTCATTGGCCAGAGCTAATTGTCTGATGCTATTGATACAGCCAGCAGCAGCTTCTTGCAGGACTTCATCTGGTGAACTCACCATAGACAGCAGGGGCTACAACAACAAAAATATTCAAATTAACACTTAAATACTCTCACTTAAATTGGTTCTTTCTTTTGTGCTTCTTTTTCTATGAATTCTACTCTATTATGAAAAGCATGAGAATCAGAAGGGGGAGGAAGGCCTTTCAGTATTAGCTTTTTTACTTGAATAGGAAAATGCCCATTGTTTGTATCTTTTTCTACTGACCTTTACCACTCCAGCCTCATGCATAGTGATACAGTTGTTGGGGTCCTTGGAAAGTTGGTAAAGGGCACACGCAGTAGATCGGTGCACATCTTTGTCTTGAGACTGCAGGTACCCCACTAGAGGGGCAACTGCTGAGGCCTCACCAAATGCCACGCGGTTGTTGCGCCACATACAGCATCTATAAGAGAAGAAAGACAGATAGGAACACAATATTACACTTTCTGTGAATGATAATATTAACGAATATCAATTAGTGGTGACCAAACTTAGTTGCATGGAACATAATATTCAAACGACTAAAGGCATGCCCCTTAATGCCCCCCCCCTCCTCCCTCCACCACTCACATACTGAAACATCATGCTACAACAACTCTTAGTAATCTTTACAACATTCAATTTACTTGTCACTCTACCAGCAGCAGAACAACCAACACTATCTTACCTGGCTATGGCATCAGCTAGGTTCTTCCTGAGAATGTCGTCATACTATACATAAAAACAACATAGAAGAATAATATTAGAATATGAATTAAATCTAACCAGGGTTTCTTCTATGTATGCCTGTGAAACACATGTACAGGGAAACCAGAATAGACATGGTGTGCATTATTGTCAAAAAGATATAATATGTCCTAACCAAATGTGCTTCTCTCACAAAATTTATGGCGATTGTACAATTTAAGGGATAAAAATGTTACAGTCCATTCAATTAAGTAATACAAGAGCAAAATAATAATAATAATAATACAAACAAACAAACAAACAAACAAGTCAATTTTTTAAGAGTTCTTACAGTTTTGGTGAGTTTCGCCAGCAGAAGCACGACCCCATGATCAGTGATAACTCCGAGATTCTCCTCGTCCTGCGCTATTTGAGCAATGGCAGCACACACACCTGCCAGCACCTCCGCTACCTCTGACTTGAGTAGACCCACGATGAGCTCCCGGCCACCCACAAATGACCTCACTAATTCTCCAGCATCCTTGGCATTCTGGATGCATGGGCAGATAGCCCAAGCTGCACATGCCTGGACCTGCATGTCACACATAGAGTTGGTAAAAAATTAAAAAAATAAAAAATAAAAATACGGCTTACATAAAAGCATATGTAACCGTCTACAGGAAAACCGGGCACAACGCAGCACCCTTCAAAAAATTTTTTTTGCACTTACAGAGTTGTCGGCATCCAGATATTGAGCTCTCCAAGTTTTATCGTCGTAGCTTAAGTCGTTCCCGCTATAATAGACCTAACCGTTCCCTTCCGTCGGCTTGAAACAATACATTTTTAAGAAATCGATCGATCTTTTCTCGATATTTACGCACGCCGCGTTGTGCCCGGTTTTCCTGTAGACGGTCACATAAAATAACTCAAAGAAACTTCAGCAGGACACTATTAACTTAAAACAAACATATTGAGTCGTGTATTTTATGTTGTCTGATTGATTTTTTTTTTAATTGGACACCACCGTGGGCCATCCTGTGACCATGAAATAATTAATTCAAAGTTACAATTCCAAAATATAACTTTGACACTGACAACTACTGGTGTGTGAAAGAATTAGTTCGAGGTTTGAGTACGGTATAGATACTGTCAATTTAACACGCAATAGGTAATGGTCACCAATCTTTTGTGCGCGTGGAAAGGAGGCGTACAGGTCATGTACTAAGACAGAAGAATTTATTATGGCCTATTTTAATGGCATGAACTAATCAAAAGGTGCAAAGTTATCAAGAAAATACAATAGTGTACACAAATCTATCAAGTTCATACATTATGTACCTCAGGATTGGGTGACTTCAATAAAGACCAGAGTAGCCTCACTCCATCTTGTCTGTCGATAACTCTACAAGATTCAAACATTGGATCATAATGCAGGCTGAAGTCTGTGTGAGTGTATGTGAGTGTATGTGTGTGTGTGTGTGTGTGCATGTGTGTGTGTGTGTGTGTGTGTATGTACGAGTGCACGCGTGACGTGTGTGTGTGTGTAACTATAAAAAGAGTTAAACTTTCCACTCTCTCGGTCAATAACTACATATATAATAAAGATTTAGCATCATTTAAAATTTTTTAAAAGCAATCCACAAAAAGGTGAAATAAATATTATCACAAAAACGTCTTTGTCACACACTGCCTCACTCACATCATACTCTCTGGTTCTAGAGCACACGCCCCCACAGCCTTGGTTGTGTTAATGAGCAGAGCCTGGTTGGTGCCTGTGAGGAGTTGCACTAGTGGAGTCACGCCCCCTGCCTTGCGGATAATCATCCTCACATCTGCATCCTTAGCTGCACACTCACCAATAGCACCCACCACATTCACCAGGACCTGTGATGACATGCACATGCACACACACACACACACACACACACACATCCATACACACACACAAACTCAAGATTTTTCATTACAGCTCATTAAATTGCATACACAATCATCTTGCATTAATTATTTACCACTAGCGCTACATTGATTTACCAACATCATTTTTTCTTCATATTAAATGTTACATATAATCATAGCAAAATTGTCTCACCTCTTCAGGCATATTGGAGAGCAGTGACACCAGTTGTTCTATGGCCTTCAAGTCCTTAAATCTGAAAGATACAAAATTTGAGACATTTTTATGTGAATTCCATAACTCAGAGTACCAACAGTACCCACTGACTCTATTATATCCTCAGACCTATAGCTTAATCTCAGCACAGTAGGCACTTCACTATCGGTCAAATTCATAAAGTGGGTAAAGTGTAGTCAATAGTATGGGCCACAATCAATGAGACATCACTTTTCTTACCAGCCACACCCATTTACTCACTGAGTGACATTGTCTGCACTCTTGCTGCATTTCCACACAGCTCCAGTGACAGCACACAGTAGGTCCTTCTTCTCCGTCTCCTTGAGAAGATTAGCAAGTGGTTCCAGCCCCCCACTTTTATACCAACTATAATATTATAATTGACATGCATTGAATATAAGTAACCAGACACATTTGTATTTACCTGCACTGTAAAAAACGGGGTGTTCAGTTACACCTTTACCTGGGTGTACCATGACACCTCTGATTAGATGGGTGTAGTGATACACCATAGGGGTGTATTGTAACACTCACACTCTATGATCACACTCAAAAGGGTGTGCTTAAAGATGGGGTGTTTAGCTAACACCTTTATTGGAATATACCTTAACATCTCATATTGATCTGAACCATGCATTATATATATTTATAATAACCGGAGGGGTATTTTACAGTTGATATTATAATCTAAGTTGCAGTTAATTATTATTGACTTGTTTTGTTGCAGGATTGGAGAGAGCAAGATTGTATGAAACGCTTCCCAGACTGGAATTCACATGACAAGCTATACAAAATTACCTAACATTTGTTCTCCTCTCCTAAGAAACATTAACAGTCAGGGAGAACTGGAATTCATTATGTATGTACAGTACACTACATTGCAGGCTATCCCAAATAAATATTGTCTCCTCGAGTTCGTACCCGAAGTCATGAACTCCTCCCCTTGTTTTTTTATTGTTGGATTTTTCCAGCGTCGTCGATCTTTTACCTAGTCTCGAATGGCCAGATCTTCCAAACCGTTAGTGCAAGGTAAGGTGTCTGGCTATGAAAAAGTATCTCTATAATTCGGTAAAGGGTCTTTTCACTACAACAGCGCACTAGCTGCTTGGTAATAGTCTGGCGTAGCCGACCCTTTACCTTCCTTTTATTGGTGGGGGGGGGAAGAAATTAAAAGGTAAAGGGTCGGCTACGCCAGACTAGCTTGGTAAAGCATTATTTTGAAATTTCTAAAGAATAGCCACAGTGGTGCCAGTTACCTGACATTAATTTACATATGGAGGTGGGCATTGAAGGGTATGTAATATTGAACACCTTATACCTTGGTAGTAAAGCAGAACCTACTTTTACTAGAACGGGTTTTAACAACTGGGAAGAAAGCGTTGGAAAAATTCCATTCACACAGCCACTGTGATGCTCATCAGGAAGCTATTTTGAAGTGCCATATGATTCAAACCACACCAGTTAGCAACCAGCTAGTTTCAGCTGCTAAAAAAGAGCAGAGTGAGAGACGAGATGCATTAGTAAAACAGCTATACTGTTTGCGTTACCTTCTTCGTCAAGGGCTAGCTATTCGTGAGCACAAAGAGAGTGAGGGTAATTTGCATCGGCTAATGTCAATGTTTTCATATTATGATTCTAATTTAAAGAAATAGATGAAGGAAAATAGATATTTATCTCCAGTTATAGTGAATGAACTGATAGTATAATGGGGCAGAGTGTGTTATGTATTCTCTTGGATAATATCAAGGAGTACAGTCCTGCTTGGTTTTCAATAATAGGTTGTGGCGGACTCGGACTCAGCAGTCTCACTCAACTCAGCCAGTCTCACTCGACTCAGCCAGTCTCACTCGACTCGGCGGTCTCACTCGACCCGGCTGTCTCCCGCGGCCCGTCTCCTGCGGCCCAGCAGTTTTCCGCGGTCCGGCAGTCTCCCACAGTCGGCGCTCGCGCTCGACTCGTTGGTCGGTCGGCAGTTCTGGAGGGGAGCTCTGTGGCGGACTCGGAGATGACAAGCTGATGAACACACAACTCACTCAGCCACTCGTCATTCCAGCATAGCCTCAACACACAACACAACATTCCGAACTATCCATTAGTAGATTCACACACACAATATATAAGACTCATTCACGTAAGTAGTTAGGAGTCTTGCCAGTATCAAAGTTAAAGATAAGAACCGCCACAAGGTGATGAGGCAACTGATGTTGCTAACAGAGAGCAGTTCAATTGGTCCATTAGATGGGTTTGCTGAATATGAGATAAGTGAAGACCCAGTTGGCCTCTATGCTCTCCCTAACACCAAAGCTGATACCCTATACACAGTGCTTACTGATATTCTTACTCGCTGTTCTTTACCACTTTCTATGTGTAGAGGACAAGCATACGATGGTGCTTCAAATATACAAGGTAGGCGAAATGGTATCCTCCATGCTTGTTCCATAAAACAACATGTAAAATTTCTTATTATTCAGTGTCTCAAACAGACTAGCCTGTAGCTAACTAGCACCTGTTGCTTTATAGCGACTGAGTGAGTGAATTTAACAACTAACAGATCAATACTTTACCATATCACACATCTACTACAGAGGTGTATGAGGGTCACAAATATTGGGGGGGATGGTGTGGATTCTAATGACAATAGCATGGGACGTTTAGCCACAGTGAGGGAGAGGGTGCGGAAACATATTTTGTTTTGCATTTTTGGGTGGCTAGAAATGTTTCATATATGCTTAAAGTGTGTGTTTTAGCTCTCCTCTCTTTCTGTATCTAGCCTAGTAAAAGTATGGTTTATACAATACTGATATAGCACAATACACAATCTTCATGAAAATACGCCAAAAAACTTTCTGCATTCAGTGTTTACTGCAATGAACTCTTAAGAGCTATGGCAACTATCACAGGAGTCAGTAATTTCTTTATGCACGTGCAGTATGAAGCAGTTATTGAGTCTTTTCTCTGACAAGATGAACGTAAACAAATATTGACAACTTTCAGTGCTGAAAATGATATTTCAGAAGTGGCTGATGTGATTGGCACGGTCATATACAGCCGTAAAATGTTGTGTACTTCTGATAGCATCGATTTCACAAATGGTGTGAATCAATGTCACCTTGCTCACATGGCGCAGGGCTTGTCTAATCAAGCTAGCCAAGAGGAAGTTGTATTTGAAGCTGGTCAAAGTCAATATCAGTAATGTAGCAAGAAGTCTTCAAGCCTTGGAAGTTTTCATCATACCTGTCACCATTTGCTGTTTCAAAAGAAAATTTTCAAGCTCGGGTGGTCTGATAAACTTCTTCTAGAGTTTCCATTAATACACCATAATCACTCAATACAGTACCAATTGCAGCTGTTCTTGCAGTCCATCTCGTAGGACACAAGGGTTTAAGAGTAACAATACCAAAGTCTTGAGATTAAGTTAGTTTTTCAGAAAAAAGATGTGATCTTTTGGGGGAGTACTTAATCATTTGACTATTTCCCTAACCAAGTCTAGTGCATCTCGTAGACAAGGCATTTTTCGACCAGCATCTTGAAGACATAAATTAAGACAGTGACCAAGACAATGTACAGGAAGAGCAGCTGGGATTTCATTCCTGATTCTGCACAGCTTTGATGAATATTGGCGAAAGCTGGTAATAAAACATAGGAAGCACTAGCTATATGGGTAGCTAAATGAAATGGCACAGCTGATCATTTTAAGATATCAACAGAACATAAAATTTTTAAAGATTAATTATACATGTTTGATTAATTTGGCCATTCTTTATTCTAATTGCGATAATATTACATGGCACAACTAACTATATTTAGCCAAATATGGAAAATAATATAAAATATAGTCATAGAAATACCAAAAATTTGAAAGCCATAATAGCTAATTGTGGCAGGATCCACATAGCTACATCCACAATTCTCCCACATAAGCATTTGAAACAATTTGCATTTTTAACAACTTAATTCATACACATGCACACACACATTTAGTTATCCACTGAGAATAATTTCATCTATGTTTGTAATCTATCTTTAATATTCTTGCCTCAGCAGGCTATAGAGAGCAGAGCTTCCATTCTATTGTTGTACATGTTCAGTTATTGTCTCCTTTTTCTGTAAGGCCAATGACTATACAAACCAGCAGCCATTCTGTCATTTCAGAATCTTGTAATTACCTCACCCTCTACATTATAAGTGTAGTTTAGATTATTTCAAACTTTGGGAAGTATATACTGGTTGCACAATTCTCTGGTGGCATACCACCACACAGTAGCCAACATCTACTTTACCACTGTGTGTCTGGTAACAACCCAACATAAATACCTAGTATGAAATGTAGACCAAACCTAGCACTCACTTCATATCAGTGATTTTTGCAACCAAAATTTTACTACATGATTAATAATTTACTGTATAAAAATAAGTTTGATCTAAATCTATTCTGAATACAATAAATATTGTACATAAAAGCCTAATAAGTATATGTATTTTTTTCAATTTAACTACATAAAGCTGGGTAAGTGAATGTACATCAACAGACAATAAATATTAGCGAACTATAATTGTTACCAAGAAACTTTACGGTGGGCATACTATCATTTATAACTATCTACTTCGAAAATATCACTAGCTATTTATATTATTAATTTCTTATTGTCTAACAGCTACATGCAAATATTACACAACAGATACTCCTATTTTTGTTGTTTTCTTTCGTGTGTGTGTGTGTGTTTGTATGGCTGTATAGAAGTGTTCTTTGTCCCTGCTCCTCTCTATACCTTTAAAGACATTACCAACATTAAATTCTACTTCTGAAAAGTCTGTGAAATGAACAGGAAAAGGTTATACTTAACTCATTCAGCAATTTCAGAAGAGACTGCTGTTCATACTTTGTCCCTCTATGTGGTCACAAAGAGTTAGTGGAGGCAGAATATTTAGCTCACTCAGAATCGGATGCAACTACTATCTCACTTAATATATTGGCACAAGCTCTTGAGTGAATGATAAACAGCAAGCTGCCTTTAGAAGGGTACGAAAGAAGATGGTGATTTAAGAAAAAAAGAGAAACAAACATTATTGGAATATTAATTATTGATCAACCAGAAATTCTGAACAGATCAAGTTACATGACAGACTAGCTAAGGAAACTGGAAAAGTCCAGAATTATATTTAAGTAAGATACAAGCACGACAGAGAGCTATACTGGAGATCCCACAATACAAGAGAATAAAGATGTGATTGTCTTTACACATTACAAGAGAGAGACCTTACAAGAGCCGAGGTTCCAGGGTAAGACTGCAAAAATATAATTGCCCTTGCAACTTCTACCTACATTTAAGTTGTTGATTGACGAGATGGAGGATTGTCATGTTCTGCTAGACACTGGAGCAGCAGTTGTAGTGCCCACAAGTCAATATCTGGATATCCTTTGCATGGCAAATAAAGCAAACATCCTGACTCTGACGACTAGTGTTCTCATTGTATATTTTGATAACAGGGAAGGAAATAGGTACTATACTTTCCCTGTATCCCAAGAAGAATGAGAAGTTTATTGTGAGCACTGAAACAGCAGAAATCTGTTATATAGAAGTTCTCCAGTTACAATCACTTTTGTCACACAACAACACTAAATACAATTGGGTATGTGGTACTGGGTGGTAAAGTACTCAACAACAAGGTTTGAGAAATAAGCTAATTAAACACTTTCTTGTTGTATTCCAATAATGCCAGAGGTTATGACGGACATACTCAGTGTAATACATTGTTAATGCATCTGAACTTACTCTTCTTGTAAAAAACATACTTTCTACTCACTTAGTACATATTTTGGTTGTTTTATATAGCTATTTAAATTACTTATTCCAAATAATGTTTGTTTCAATCAGTTTAAATAAAACAAGCTACTTGTAATGAAATAGAATAAGTGCGTTTATAGAAACAATCTTATACCTAAAATTTGAGACTACTCTTACCTGTTATCAAAGATATATATTATAATTACAGTAAATTCTATAAATATGCAGACAAAGCAGTCAGTATAACACACCCCAGAATGGAGTTTCTTGGTCACAATTCTGGGTATTACATTGTATTATTGTTAGTTATAATTTCTTTTTATGCCTCCTTTGCTACCGACGTCACTATATACTGGATATACATATCAGTTATTCCCACTTCATGGCTAGAAGATCTACTCATATAATATAATTTTGAAAAGCCATGATTGACTGTTGAACAAAACAATTATTCACTACAGGCTGTAAGTTACTTCAATCTAAGTTTCGTCAAAAGTGGGTGATAGTGCAGGTATGTCTGAAGATAATTCTTGTACATATTCCTGAAGACTCACAAGAAAAGCATTATGCAAGAATCTAATTATCAACTCAAAAAAAAAACTTATATACTGAAAACTGATTCTCTTATATTTACTCATAGTTAGGCTATACTAGATAATTTCAAGTTTAAAGAGTCAGGATTCATCGTTGCAAGTTGGGTTCATGGTTGCCAAGCTTTAATTAGTGATAGGAATGTGTTTAAAGAGTCAGGATTCATCGTTGCAAGTTGGGTTCATGGTTGGTGGGGGGAACATGGTTACCGCATTTCATACAGCAAGTGGAGGATCATGGTTACTTTCTCAATCGTCTGCATTCATTATCCAGAATAATAAAATCTTGTTATGTCTGTTAGTAGTCATTGTGATTTACAAATTGATGTATATATGAATTGGGTAATTAAAAAAAAAAATTTTTAAATTTTCCTCTTCCACATGTAATGGTACATTAGCTTAGTCTAGATGTGCTATGTTTATGATTACACGAGAATCTTTTGATTGAATCTTAGTATCTGCTTAGAATGTTCCTCCTTGCCGTCGAAGTCCAGAAAAAGCTGAATAAAGTTAAAAGTAACTTTTCGAAAAATAGTATCGATTATCATTGACATACACAGACCCCGCCCACTTACTCTGTAGTAGCGACGTACCACAGGCCAGTACCACTATTGTATAGCAATACAACCCATACACTTTACTTCACACCTGATAAAACTAGAAATAACAAGAACTCATTAACCCAAAATAATATACGTAGGTATAAATTATTTGAAAAAAAGTAGCAAAAACAAATGAAAAACAACATAACAAACACACACACAACTCTTATCACCCCCCCCCCCCCTCCCCCCCCCAAAAAAAAAAAATTAAAAAAATTAAAAAAAAAAAAAATAATAATAATATAAAGTAATAAAAAATGATTAATTGCTTATATTGAAAAGTGAATATATTGAATATGCAGTCAATGTAAGGGGGGGAGAAACAATCCTTAATATAAACCAAACAAACAAACATCCATAGACCCCCCCCCCCCCCCCCCCATCAACTAAAAGCCAAAGCAAGATGTAGAGCTACATGGGTGGTGGAGATACATGACCAGCAATGGAAGATGTCAGAGCCTACATGGGTGGTAGGGACCAACAATGGACAGCCTACATGGCTGGTGGGGACCACATGACCACTACTTGGTGAGAACAACATCCTAAAGAAAGAGTAGCCAACTGTCTAGCTATTCTAAAGGAAATTTCCAACTTGTTACACACTAGTACACTCCAATATTACCTTCATGGTAAAAAAAGAAGAAATTTTTTTTAAAATAATTATAGGGTAGATTTTGCCATAGCCAAATTGTTCAAACACCTTCCATCACATAGTAACATATTACCTGACACTATCTCTAGAAGAGGATCCCTGACAAATAATTGTGCATATCAATTAATTTAACTCAGGCATGGGGACAGTGAACAAAGAGAGAGAGTGTGTGTGTGTATGTATGTGGAGGGAGGGGGTACTTGATTGAGAAAGAAAGTTGAGCTGTTTATATATATGGAAGCTGAAAGTAGGATTTTTGAAATTTGTGTTCGAAGTAAGCTTGGTGAATACTTCTCTAGGTCACAAATATCCTCCTAATCTCATAGAAGCCCATTACCCCTGTACTGTTTGTTTGTGAGAACTCTGCACCACAAGAGCTCTGTGCCCTAAGAACTCCTTTTCAATCTCCGTAATTGACAAGTGGAATACTATACTAGCCAACATCATATCTGCCCCCTCTATCACCTCTTTGAAACTCAAACATCGCTAAACCTTAATAGTATTTTTTGCTATTGTTTTATAGACATTCACTAATTTTGATTCTTTCCACTGATTCTTATTTTCTCTCTTTCTCCTATATATTTATTTCGTTCTAATTCTCTGGTTGGCCTTCACAATAGCCCAGAGGTAGTTGGCCCAACCTGCCATGGCAAAAGGATGAAGTATATTTACCAATGATCACCTCGACGATTTAAATTGGAATTTCCTAGCTATTTATCTACGATAGAGGAGGAGGAAGCTTTCATTTTGTCCAAACAACACCGTTAAGTTGAAATAGTGATGATTAAATAGTAATGATTAAAAGCAGGATACTTACAAACATCCTAAAGCTGCAAGATATCCTCAGAAATATAATAAATTCCTCAAAACATACAGTTACTTTGACAAGGGGGTTCACGTACCTAGAGCTAGGCCTATCTGGGGATCTTACCAGGACTGGCTTATCATCCTCAGTAACTTTGCTTTGACACGGGGTCTACCCTGGAGCTTGCATATCCTGGGATCGTCCTGGGACTGGCTAAGTATCATTAAGATTTTCTTGGGAGTGGCTAAGTATCCTGGTAGGTGTAAAGGAGCTATAGCTTTCTAGGATTGTTTTAGGAATAGATAAGTAACTCTGACACTCTTTGACGTCACAAGACAAGCGACGGTGTCACTGGGCTACCCTTCTTAAGATTTACAAGGAACCTTATAGTATTGCACATTTATTGGTAATAATAATACAGTAAATTCTCCCTTATGCAAACTTCTCAGATATGGGCAACTCTATTATCTGGGCAGCAAAATAAGGACAAAATTAATTTAAAAAAGTGGGTGGAGTGACTCGTAAGGACCTTTCCTGACCAAAACTAACTAAAAATACATTAATTCCACGTTAAAGGGCATTTCTGCTGGCACCCCTTAGTCCCAAGGCGCCCGGATAAGAGAAAATATACTGTAATAACGTAGTAATTAAGACGTCACTTTCTCTCTCTCTCTCTCTTTCTCTCTTCCTTATGGCACTCCGTAGTAGCGTCATCACTCTGTGATGGTCCAACCACAACAATATTCACAGCTAATTAAGGTATGCATTAGTACTAGTAGTTTTGGGGAAAAATGAAAGAAAAAAGTTATGGCCACTAAGTGTATCTTATGAATAATTACAGTAGACCCTCAATTAACCGAACACGTCAGGACCGAGGGTTGTTCGGATATTTGAAATGTTCTGATACGAAATAAGTCATTTTGAATGGGGTCTTAATCTCTTATCTATTTAATGCACAGCAAAATTCCAATGAATATCATTATAATTCCCAAATAATGGTGTTCGGATTAGCGAGAGTTCGGATAATGGGGTTCGGATAACTGAGCGTCTACTGTAATGAGTTTGTCAGAAGTCAATGGTACGCTTAATGTGACACAGTATGGATAATGAATAAAACAGTATGAGGCATTGGAGTGATAATTGCACACATTAGCAATCAGGAGACATGTAAATAGGTCAGTATACTTCATCGTCCACAACTCAGATTATAACTACTGTCACTATCCATAGATGATTTTCTTATATTAAAGATGGTATCAATGAGTAAATTTATGATGTCATTGTCAACAAAACAGAGTAAATGATTATTTTTATAAACTATGTTAAACAAAGGGTACAACTCTTTTATTTTCAAGCTACTGAGCACATTTGGTGGAATTGTGCAACTAGTAATAATCTTTTATACAACAAAGTTAGCTTAATAGGACCTAATAAATTGTTGTTCTTTCAGCGAATGTGAATCTACATGGCCTCATGCTAACTCCTAAACCGCTATGTACATGAATACATATACACCCTCAGAGTTCATGGCCTGACCCTAAACTAGTGGAGACAACATGTCTGACTCCTAGTAACCAGCAAGTGGGGGTATATTGTGCGGGTACCAGGGAGTCAAGTTTAAACTAATATGTACACATCATAGCAGACTCCCAGACTGCTGGTGTGTGTGTGTGTGTGTGTGTGTGTGTGTGTGTGTATGTGTGTGTGAGAGAGAGAGGGGGGTGAGCTGGTAATATAAATAGCCATGCAGCAGTTCAACAGTTCAACAGTTAAAAAAAAAAATGGACACACTGTCATGTTTGAAGCTACAGGAATTGCTCCTAAACAAGGGATTACAAGACGTGGCCACAGCTGTAGATAATAATGAAGTAACAGGACAGTGCCTGTTGGAATTAACTGAAGGAGAAATAAAGGAATTGGCTCCCAAAATTGGAGACAGGGTAAAATTAAGAAAACTCATAAATGAGTGCCAAGTAAGTCCCTCCATTATTGTTATCCTTACAATTTTACAAAGCTTTATATTTGCAGAGTGAATACGATTTACTTCCAACTTTATCAAGCACAGAGGGCTCCACAATCTCAAACTCCAATGAGACAATGACAGATATCAATACAGTAAGAATTAACAAAGATAAAATAAGAAATTAACTCCATGTCTTATACATACCAGGAAGAAGAGATACCAGATGATATGCCTCAGTACCTCAGTGACTCCAGTGGTGTTCCAATTACTCCTGATGCCTTCACTGAGGATGATGATGTTCTAGGTGACTCATTGAGTCTGCCAAATCTGGTTTCTAATGCCTTAGAGCCTAGCACTAGTCAGGCAGCTGTAAGTTTGCTACATCTGTAGTGTAATATGTGCTATTAATACAGTGTAAGTGTCTTATACATTATATACATGTACTGTATTTCATAAGCTTTAGTACACAGATACGTAAACAAACTGAACTCTTATTCCATTAAATATGTTTTCCAGGGTCCTAGTCATTCAGAAAGAACAGCACCTCATAACCCTTCTATGAACAGAGCTGGCCATAGTAATGTAAGTTACAAATTAAAACAACATCTAATGGCTCGGGTTATTACATTTCACTCTAGACATAGTTGCTGTATGGCAAAGGATAAATGTATCGGTGTAGTGGGCGCAAATGCAGTTTAACTTACCATGTTATGGTCTACAGAATTCATCTAATTGGCACCTTGACTTTAAGGTTCCAGACAAGGATAAGTTTGGGTATACAGCAGCAGCTGCCATTGAAGATGGGAAAGATTATCTCCTTGATGAGGTCCCTTATTATCCCCCACACACTGTATCCAACAGTTGAACAGTATGTTACAGTGTGTGCTAAGTTGGTTGAAAAACATCCCAAATTAAGAGATATGGTTGGAAATGGCATAGTAAGTTCTCTCTTGTTTATTTAAGAAATAAATACATTAATAACCTTTTAAAACATAAGGGGTCCTGGAAAATATCCTTGAGAAACTCCTTTAAAAACTACAGAAGAGACCACTGTCCTCGAACTGCATCTAAGCGAACCTCAAGTATTGATCACCATTCTTCCAAAAAATTGAAGCTCACTGAGGTAGTCTGACTAATGTGTGTTTTAATATGTTACACAAGTTGTGCTCGCTGTATAGGAAGATCATGTAGTAGACCATGAGAAGTATGAGGGTTCCATTGAGTTGATGCAAACTCTTGATCTTAAGAGAAACAGAGCAACTGGCACCAAATTAATGATTGAAACCCGTTCCATAAGAAGAGAATGGATAGCAAGGGAGAATCCTAATATTGTAGAAGTTATGGACAGATTCCCATTGCTAAAAGATTTACAGATCGTAAGCATTATTAAAATAATTTTTTCCCTTAATTACCGATTCCTATCAGTTTCAGGCAGAATATTGGAACATGGTCGACCGGAGTCGTGAAGATGCCATAGCTGCATGGAATGCCTGGAAGAAGACAATAATTAAGGTAGCTGAAGTAGAATCCAAAAGAGCCTCCATCAAAAAAGTGCTCCAAAACTATAAACAAGTCCCAGAAGGTTTATCACAAGAAAATGGTATAAATAATACAAAATTCACATCATATTAAACTGTTACAATAACTGCTTCTTTCACAGACTACAGAGACTTTGCAGCTTGTGAAATTCTGTTTAAGTTGCTCTACCTCAGAAACACAAAAGGTCTACTTTACAAACAAGTGTTAGTAAGTACATACCATTACTGTCCAAAATTTTGAAATCACAGTTGCAAATTGATCAGACCGCAGATGTTGACCTGGGTCTTGAAGCAAGCATACAGTTGGAACCTTTCTTTCTTATCGTAGGACAGATTGGCTCAGTGGAATGCAACTACTTGCTGGTGGCTGAAAATGAAATCATATTAGAATCTAAGTCTTTTCTGGAAGCTATTTTTGATGTCATGGGGACTTATTTTCATTATAATATATGCTATTCTAAGCAACTAAATTATATTTTACAATTTTTTCAATCATATATCTTAGACATACCTGTAACCACACAAAAACTCCTGAACCTTTGATTAATTTCATCAGATTAGCCAACTCATTTGATTGATTGTTACTCTAGTATATTGTATTCACCTTCAAATGCTTGATTTTATTTACTTGATTTTCATAATAAAATGGACAAGGTTTATGATTTACTTTGTTTGCAGCACACTATTGTCCAAGTTATCCTAGCTACACCAAACTTACAGAATACCACACAAATATGGGTATCATTGGCGAGCGAGCGTAGCGAGCGAGACACTTACAGGGGTAAAAATGAAAAAATTGGGGATGTTTATTTATTTATTTGTATATATGTTTGGACGTACGTATATCATTTTGTACTTTGACCCTCGCATTTTTGTGTTAGTTATGTGGTCGACCCCGTCCCAAATTGCACTAAACAGAATCCTCTGGTTTAGCGATCAGTACCCGTATCACCCTAGAAATTGAATTGTTTACCGTTTTGAATTATTTTGCGGGTGCAGTTAAAACTTGAACTTAAGGAACTTCCATTTCTATTCGAGTTAGTGGCGGTGGTAAGTCAATGCGCTCTTTGTCATGGTTATAAGCCGTGCGCAACAGTATTTACTTGAAAATACATTGTCCACTAGACTACTGCGAAGGTAAGTCTGTGTAGGTGCATGTCCAGTTGTGTCAAAGCATTGTGTGTTACAACCACTACTTACCTAAAGAATATCACAAAGAAAACTTTTAAATAACGTGTATTGTTTTGTTGTTGTTTTTTTCCTTCAATTCAAGCAGTTGCAGAGAGTTGTTACTATGGCACTGAAATCCCTTTACCCTGTATGCTAAATTTAAAAACTGGACCTTATTTTCAGTAGCTTCAGTGTTAGAAGTCAAAATCATTCATATAAAAATTATAGTCTTTAGGCTCGCTCGCCATTTGTGCTCAAGCACATCACTAATTTATTTGTATATATGTATGGACGTATTTATGTCATTTTGTACTTTGACCCTCGCGTTTTTGTGTTAGTTACGTGGTCGACCCCGTCCCAAATTGCACTAAACAGAATCCTCCGGTTTATCGATCAGTACCCGTATCACCCTAGAAATTGAATTGTTTGCGGCTTTGAATTGTTTTGCGGGTGCAGTTAAAACTCAAAATCTTATGGGAGCTCCATTTCTATTCGAGTTAGTGGCGGTGGTAAGTTAATGCGCTATTTGTCGCAGTTATAAGACCTACTCAACAGTATTTACTTAAAAATGCATTGTCCACTAGACGAACCACGAAGGTAAGTCTTGCGTAGGTATGTTCAGTTGTGTGAAAGTATTGTGCGTTACAACTACTGTTAAGAATATCACAAAGAAATTTTAAAATAACGTGATTTGATTTTGTTGCTTCTTTTTCAATTCAAACTGTTGCGGGAGAGGTTACTATGACATTGAAACACCTTTACCTCATACGTAATTTAAAAACTCGACTTTATTTTAATAGCTTGAGTGTTAGTTGTTAAAATCAAATTTAACAAATAGTGTAGTTTAAGGCTCGCTCGCCATTTGTGCTCAAACACACCACTAGGGGCAATGTGTTTGTCATTGATTACCATGAGTTGCACTACTTTTAAGATAGTGCAGTCCTATTTGGCTACATGTTACTGGCTAAGTCATACATAACTTAAGCACTGAAGTATCTGTAGGAGGGGCAAAGGCCCCTTACGTCCCCCTTAAATGCAGCCCATAAATATACTGTATATTACTCCTAAAATTGTGAAATCGTAATTTCACCCCTCCGAGCTATGTTTTCTACATGCAACCCTGTATATATATATATAATATACACACCTGTAAACTATGTGCTAGTGCATTATCCTTATCTCTATGGGAAAAGGATGGGATTGGTTTTCTGAGGCTTGTTGAAAAGAGTTATTTTTAAATATCTGAGATGATGGGCCATAACCACTATTGATTGCTCAATAAATAGTAGAACAAACTTACTAAATGTAAAATAAAGCCTTTCTTCGTGCAGACTCCCTCACAATAATAGTTGTATTACAAGTGTCTTTTATAACCCTTGTAGCGCAATGAGGCAAGGCTGGTGTGCCCTCTGTGTCCCTACAACCACACCGCCAACCTCAATATGAAATTAAGGGACTACATGCAACATATTAGAGAATGCCACACCTACTCACCTTCATTTGAAATCACGTGTGGAATGAATGGATGCCCAAAACGGTTTAAAAAAATTAGAAGCTTCAAGTCCCATGTATATGACTGGCATGGTGGGGATCCTAACGTGTCCAATACCTCCACTACTCCATCCCATTCCTTAACGCAACTGGAACCTGAAACTGTTCATGAAAGTGAAATGATTGCTGCAACTGATTCGAGTGATTTCGACACCATTCCTGTTGCTGAAACAGAAATAATACCAGAAATTCAAACAGAAATCACAGAAAACAATAGAAATGGTAAGCACTATTTAGATAATATATTAATAGTAAAGACACTTGAACATAAGCAGCTGCAATTTGAAACAACAGGTATGTGTTGAAAAAAAGGGGGGAGAGGGGGGAGGGAGAGAGAATGAAAATGACAATAATCAAAACAAACAAACAATAATCAAAACAAACAAACACACAGCATCAACTCAAATTACATCACTTGGATACATGCCTTTCTGTGTGATTACAGTCAAAGCAGTGAACCTCTGCAGGGTTTATTTCAGGGGGGCAAGGGGGGTTACTCTTGTCCCCCCCCCCCCTTAGATTGTGAATATTCCAGACCCAAAGGAATAGTGTAATTTTCCCTAATAAATATACAATATACAATTTCCCCTCCCCCTTTCAAGTTAAGGCCACGCCCATTTCCCCTCCCACCCTTGGGAAAAATTCATAAACCCTGTACTGAATGATACACTTAATAATATTAGTCACATTTAGATACCCTGTATTAGTTATTAGAATTTTGGTAAAGAAACAGTGGTGCCACAGAGCACTCGTCACATCATGTTGTGATGAGCATGAGATTCATGTATAAAGGGAATTCATACTTCTAGATTTGCTGCAAAAATGATTTTTTTTTGATATTCTAAACTATAGGAGGACATCAGCTGATAAATATAATTCTAATTAGATAAAAAAATTAATGTTGTCCTTGGCATGTGTTGCTTGTACAATTTTGATTTTTTTGGTATTAATTTTTTTCTTAAATTTTTTTCTTAAAGTACAGTACTGTCACATATGCATGTATACATATATATTATTATATTCAGCAAAATTACAGCTATATAATGTGTGTGACTCTGATGAAGGTACAACTGAGCTTGAATCATCTAGCATGGAAGAAACTACTTTACCTGAAGATAATTTGCAGCATCTTGCTAGGATGTCTGCATTATTTTTATTAGAAATAAAGGAGAAATACAGACTAACTCTGGTGGCAGTTCAAGGAATGATAGAAGGAATAACAAATTTAATACAGGTACCGAATATTTCATAAGTATGATTGCACTTACATGAAACCGCAACAATAATTTTGTAGCTGCATTGTACGGCTTTGTACTCAAAAGTGAAGGAGAGGCTGAATAAAGTGGGAGTAGTAGAGAGTTTGGATGACAGCTTCCACCAACTGTTTTGTGACGACAGTCCATACTGTAATCCATTTCGGGAGGTTTCTACCCACCACCTACAACAGAAGTTTTTAAAAAAGAATTTCAGTTTAACGGTTTGTAGTAGTGATGTTGTTATTATGAACTGCTATAGTAATACATACTCTATAGGAACCACAACGCATTCCACTTGGAAAGCACATGAAATGGAAAGGGTGTGGACCAAAAAGGAAGTACACTTTGAAAAGAGATGAAATGATCTATGTGCCACTGACACAGACTCTGCAACAGCTCCTTCAATCTGACTTTGTCAGATATCAGGTAAACCTCACTTCTATATTTGTCTACAATGATCACATACACATGCTAATTCTACCACTAAGCATATACATGTAGTACAAAACCACAGGAATGGAATGCATACATTTAAAGAGTTTCACACTCACATTTTGAAACAGTTAATCCCAACTTTGAGTTTATGCCAGGTCAGCTAACTTACCAACACATACATTCAAACTCAGGTATCACATGAGGAGAAGAGTGAACCTGGCTGGCTGTCCGACTATAGTGATGGAGTTGCCTTCAAAAGCCATCCCCTCTTCACAATGTCTCCTACTGCACTCCGCATTTTCCTCTATTATGATGACTTAGAGGTTTGCAATCCTCTTGGATCTAAAGCCAAGATCCACAAGCTGAGTAAGTCATGTGATCTAAATTCCCAAAAGCTACTAAAGTACTTACAGCACATATGAAAATATATTTACAATTTAAATTTAAAAACAAAAAATTACTTATTTCCATTCTTATTTCAGGTATTTTCTACTTCACACTTGGCAATATACCTCCAAGTGCCAGATCTAAATTGTCCTCTATCAACTTATTGGCAATCACCAAAGAAAAACATCTAAAGAAATATGGAATGGACACTATTTTAAAACCGATAGTGAATGACTTGAAAAGACTGGTAAGTATTTGTTGGTCAGACACCTCAACAAAAATAAACACAACTAATTATCATATGTTAGGAACTGGGGCTTACACTTAACATAAAGGGGGAAATGAAGAAGTACCATGGCACACTATGTGCTGTGTCAGCAGACAACTTGGCAAGTCTCGCCATGGGAGGCTTTAAAGAGAGCTGCTCTGCATTTAGACTGTGCAGACATTGCATGGCTACTAGAGATGCTGCCAAGTCACTGGTTAGTTAAGTCACTACACACACATTCAAAATAAGTGGCTCACATATAATAATAATAAGCCAACTCAAAGCAACAATTCCAACAGTTTATTTTCACTGCATAATTTTAGTTATTGTTTCTAAACAGTTCCAGGAAGACGACTTCACCTTAAGGGATCGTACCAGCCACAACCTACAGTGTTCAGAACTAGACACTTCTAGTGATGCTTCCAAAATTTACGGAGTTAACAGAAATTCCATTCTAAATGAACTACGGTGATTTCTTACATCTATAAAATTAACACTGTCACTAAAATGTTCTATATTCACCTGGTTTTAGATATTTTCATGTGTGCGACGGTGGTTTGGTCCCTGATGTGATGCATGATATTTTAGAAGGTGCACTCCAATACGAGATCAAGCTCCTTCTGAAAAGAATGATGGAAATAGATAAACATTTCAGTCTTGGTAAGGAAACCAGTTTACCAGTTCTGAAATGTAACATAACAACAATGTGTACTACACAACTATAGACACATTCAATTCCAGAATGACTAATACAGAGCTGGGATACATGGAAGTACATGATAAACCCACTCCGCTAGCCACAACACTCTTTACTACTCCAGGACATACTTTAAAGCAATCTGGTAGGCCAAACAAAGAACTAAAGAATATTTAGTGACCTTTTATTCCTGTAGCTGCACAGATGTGGCTAATGGCAAGAATTCTCCCTATTGTGATCGGTGATCTTGTCCCAGAGAGAGATCCTTACTGGGAGAACTACTTGATCATGATGAGAATTGCAGACCTCTTGTTCACCAACAAACTATATGAAGATGGTGTTGGCTACATGGCTCACTTGATCCAAGTACACCATACCAATTTCAAGCACTTGTATCCTGGAGCGTCAATAATACCAAAAATGCACTTCATGCTACACATGCCAAGATTAACTCTTCAGTAAGTTAACCCATTTGCTTTAATGTATGCATACAAGTAAGGGTTTAAACATATCTCCTTGTTTTAATTTAATTTATTCAATTGTACTAGCTGGCATCTATACAGTAGAACCTCAGAGTTAAGAACTTCAGAATTACGGAAGACTCAGTAACTAAACACCTTAGTGTGCCTTTTATTAGTAGTAAATTATCACATTACTAATGACTACTTAGTAGTCTCACACATAGATGAAAATTCTGAGTTACAGAAAGCCTGGTTTCCCAAGGTGCTTGTAACTCTGACGTCTTATTGTAATTATTTCTGCATTTGCAATATGACACAATATTCAACAAAACTCAGGAAGATATTTATTAACCCTCAGCGTACATGTACACAAGCTTTATGTAACTCACTTTGTCATTCATTTGTCTGTTCTCTGTATCTCCAGGGACGGATATCAAATAATGACATTACAACCTAGACAAATAAATATGAACTTTAAATAAAGAATGATTTCAAACTATGCCCACAAAAGCTTTTGGTGCTTCCTCGATAATCCGGACTTTAATTATCCGAACCTGCACATAGTACTGGCTCTAGATGCGTAAGCGCTGAGGGTTTGTATGACAGGTTTACCTTAACTATACGTGAAAAATAAATTTGTCAAATACCAATTAAATTGACTCATGTGACATTACAGGTACGGTCCGTTAGTGAGGCATTGGACAATGCGGTATGAGGCAAAACATGCTTACTTTATAAGTCTAGCCCACACCTTGGGAAACTTCACCAATATTCCACTTTCATTGGCAACCAGGCACCAGCAGCACCAGTGCTACCTGCAAAATAAAGCAAACAGAGCAGGAGTTGAAACTGGACCAGGTATATAATGTAATCATTAATAAGAAATGAAATTGAGACAAATAGTTTGGATTATTAGAGTAATGAAATAAAAAAGGAAGGAACCCTTTGTGTTAGGCATCATAGCTTCCTTCTCCTTAGGAACTTTAAATTAATTTATTTCTTTATAGTTTTAGGCATTGTTTAAAAGCCTCTATTAGCCAATACTCTTGGCACAAATGACAAGCACAATTTTTAATCTAGTTATGTTTCTGTTAATTAACATTACCCCTTGAATAGCTTTATCTTCTGCCAACAAAACCTGGAAACAGGGAAAACTAAAGCCATTGTGCACAGTCCCCATGCAAGCATATTAGAGAACAAGTATAGCTGGTTTTTTAAATTATGATAATGTATGTATACATGCAGTAACCTCTGTATCAACAGTGGAAGTGAGCGACATGGCCCCAACAATAACAGCAGAATATGAGTAAGTATAAATTTGCATACCTTAACTGAATCAATTTTTATTGTAGTTTAAAATTCCAGGACCAAATGGGTAAAGGTGGAAGGGAAAATTTACAAGCCTAACGCCGCGGTCTTGTGTGGCACTGATGAGGATGCTTTTGAGGTACTTGAAATATCTGCCATCTATATCAACAAAGAAGAGGTTATCTTCAAAGGAATCATACACAAACTCACTACATACAATAGACACTACCGTGCCCACATTCTTTCTACAACTAATCAAGTCAAGTATATTTCTTACAATGCATTACTTCACTACATTCCTCTACATCCTCGAATCACAAGAGTTTTACCAGAATTCAAAGTTGTAATTTTACCGTTTTATATACCTCATTGACTTTATTTCTTTTACTATGTGTTAGTTTTAAGAAGTTGTGTTTGTTCATTCATTTCAACCTTTCCACATTAATGAAATATTTTTACCTTTCATAGCTTAAACTCATACAGCTGTTTTTTAGTTAGGGCACTTGTTGTAAACATGGTGTGGATCGACTTGAAAGGATAGTGAGCTACGTATAATGGAGGATTCTCTTTGCGCAACTACTTTATTTTAATTTGAATAGGAGCTAGAGGTCAAAGGGCATGCCAGGGATTCTTCCTTATATACCCAGACCTCCGAAAGGAGTTCAGAATGTGGTATACGAGGCCACAGATTTCAACCTGGCTCTGTTAGAAATAATGCAAAACACATTTTAGCATCCTTAAGCTCTACTACACTTCAATATCTCTTGAGTGGGATAGACTACCTATAAAATGAGACCATACACACGATACACATTAAAATATTAAACGTAAGTGCAACTAGAAAACTAAACACTACTGACTAATCTTAGCTATATCACCTATCTAAACAATAAACAGGGTACCAAATTTTACTATTATTAGCAAGAGCCAAAGTAACACTAATGTTCGTGTACAGTCACTAATCTCACAAGAGCAAGCGCATATACGCAGTTTCAAACTCCCCACGAAAAAAAACTCTAACCTTCACTAAACTCCATCTAGAGCGCACGTGGTTGCATGGCCAATCTCAGAAGGCGTGGACTGTTGTTATAGTTACAGTTACTTAAAAAACAATCCGAAAGTTCACTGCTTTCGTAAGTGGGACAGTATTAAGGGGGGGGGGGGAGGGACTGTGAGACTGCAGACATATATTGCCCTCTCTCAAGATAAAGCATCTTTAAAGTGTTCTGATAAACTGGCTGAGTGGCTTGTTATGGGCGTATGTACATCTAGTTGAGCAGTAGCCTTCCTCCTCTGCTCTTCCTTCTCCAGCCTTCTCTTTGCCTTGTTCTCCAGTCCTGCTATTAGCTTTCCCCTCCAGCTACTCCCGTCCTGTGCGGTCACATACCATGTCTACTCTCTCTATTCAAATCGCGTCCTGTCCCTCCATCATCTTGGACCATGAGCTTGCTTTTGCACCAGCAACCCTTGGAGATTCCCTTTTTGTCCACACATACACAACAAACACACACAGAATAAAAAGTATATATATATTATACCATTTTTGGTGGATCATAAATGTTGACATCACAATTATGAATACTCAGATATGCACTAGAGCACTTGATAAACTAAAAATATCCATCTATTACTATATACAATAAAGGTGACCTTTGATCATTGAGACAACCTACCTTGACATGAGATTGACAGTTCGATTGAAACCAAGCGAGGTTTTGGTTATTTAACAGGTGAGCACCGGATGTGAGTGCTACAGCTTTTTTTTTTTTTAAGTCTGCTACAGTTGATACACAATAACTCAGAAGATGCAATTAACAGTGGACTGATAGGAACGGTTACCAAAAAATTAGTAAAGATTGCCACATTAACCTACAAAATAATATGCCAGTTAAGGTGTAATTGTATACACTCATTTCATGACTACAACTGTGTACCTTTACCACAACCATTAGTCTTGCCTTAGTTGAAACACAATAGAAATAATATTTCACAGAAAACACACACATATATGCCCATGCAATGTGTTTAAAAGGATCTCTGCATGAGGTGGAATAGCTGTGGTGAAAAGTTGCCAATGATAGCGTACGTGTCATATAATCGGCAATAGCAGTCTTAATTGAGTGAAAGACTCTCTGCATGTTGATTCCAAAATTACTGCTGCCTAACTCTCAGCTATTTGGCTCAGGCAGTAACAACACAAACTGCAATAGTGCTGCGAGTAAACAGTAATTTGGAAAATCACAGTGGTTATTTTCAAGAATACTTATTAGGGCAAAATTTTAAGAAACTAGAAGCAAGAGTGCAAAGAGAAAGGGAAGAAAGAAAAGATGCCTGTTTCTTCAATCTTTGGAAGGCCACTGTCTTTGAGATCTGTTGTTGTGTGACAGAAAGACTAATAGACAGACTAACAGACAACAGACAAATTGAGTACTGCAACCCTACCGTACATGTGCGTTAAAAACTAGATGGGATGAGCTGAGTGCTAGACCAGTTTAGCAAACATGGGCATTATATATACTTACGTATGGGTGTGGCTATTCACTTATAAGTTGTACAATGGAGGAAATGATACTTTGTGCACCACATGAACACTATAGAACACATGCACACACCATCACCTATATGCTCAAGCCACTCCCATCTTCTTACACCAAATCATTATTCACCTAGGTGATACAGGAAGCCCATTACAGCACAAAATGGGTATACACGTTGACAGTATACTCCTCACACATGTATGTGCAGATGTGTGTGTGTGTGTGCGTGATATGTACACACGATTTCAAAATATATTCTGAATGTGTAAAGAATTAGCGATAAAAATCCAATTTTTTTAACTAAGTTTCCCTCTATATAACGTCAAGTGCATATATTGTGCACTAAATAGAATTGAACAGCCCGTAGTGCATAATTACTTAAAAATCTATTGCAATTACATCTTTACTAGAATGCATTGTACTAAATCATAATACTACAACAGTAATGAGTACCAACAGGTCGTGAATGCCAGCAGAGACTGACATGTTCAATTGGTTATAGAGTATGCATCACAAAGACACACATGGATACAGTGCGTGGTATTATAAGATAGAAATTCCTTGGTAGTACACATTGTATGTGATGGTTGTACATTCGTGTGTGTGTGTGTGTGTGTGTGTGAGGAGGAGTAAGTGGGCAGAGACAAGTATACTCACGGTGTAATATGTATGCACTCATAAAATGATTACAGGACTGTAATATCAGCCAAATGACGGCGAGTTACTCGAGTCACATAACACAGGGGAGTCGGAACAGGTACGGCAAGGGTTAACAAACAAACAAACAAACAAAAGGGGGTATGTCAGCCATTTTTCATTTATAGCGAAACATGTCCCCAGCTACGCCCCTTAATACACGACCTCCTTGTTTAAGCCTTATAGTGACTCGTAAGACATGGACAGCCACACTACTTCTAGACAAAAGTTAACTCTAATGTACTTTGACCCTCTCGTATTTCCAAGTTAACTCAGCGTTCGACCCCGTCCCAAACATCACTAAACAGTATCATCCGGTTTAACGATCATTACCCGTATCACCCTAGAAATTGAATTGTTACTGACACTTTGAATTTTTTTGTGGGTGCAGTTTAAAACTTACTGGAGTTCCATTTCTATCGAGTTAGTTGCGGTGGTAAGTTAATACGCTATTTGTCATAGTTGTAAGCCCTACGCAACAGTATTTACTTGAATATTCATTGTCCACTAGACTTCATATGAAGATAAGTCTTGCGTACATATGTTCAGTTATGTGAAAGTATTGTGCGTTACAACAATTACTAAGAATGTCCCAAAGAAAAAGTTTAAAGAGCGTGATTTTTTTTTGTTTCAATTCAAATAGTTTCGGGGAGTGGTTACTATGGCATTGAATGCCTTTACCGTATAATACATGATTTAAAAACTCCACTTTTTTTTTAGTAGCTTGAATTAGAAGTTAAAACCCAACGTCTAACACTCCAGTGTAGTATTAGACTCGCTTGCCATTTGTGCTCAAGCACATCACTAGTTACATTTTCATGTTACCGAACTGGTCATCATAAACTTGGCGGTGAAAGGGTTAATGAATCTTACATTATCTGGAAATCACAGGACCATAGAAATACTTGACTCCAGCCCCTATGTAACAAATGACTAACAATTATGTGTACCATTACTTTTCTTCTCTCACTTTCATTTATTTCATTACTGTAGCTATGTGTGTGCGCGTGTGTGAGGTGATTGTGCATGGCTATCGTCAGGTCATTGACCAAATGATCCGGGAACTCTCCACCTTTCATTTGAATTACAAATGAAGAGTTGAATCAATAAATTGTGTGTGTGTGTGTGTGTGTGTGTGTGTGTCCGGCCACACATACAAATGGTTTCAAAGGATTATTCTGTTAGTAAATGAAGTGACAAGAGTTCTAAAAGTTCATACTCTAAGTTGCTCCCTATATATTTCAGGTTGTCTAAGTATGCATTAAATGAAAATATCCACTAGTCAATTAAAATGATTTATAGTAAATAAAAAAATAATTTCACAAGGTCTCTTTCTTGTTAGTGGAGTTAAGAAGTCATTCCAGAGTTCCTCACCTCTAGTTGTATTGAAGTCCAGGTGTCATCACGTGTACACCAGTGGAGTAGTCACTGCACTATTACACCTGCCACTTCACACTCCTACATTGAAAGTGTATGTCTCAAGTAAAACTAGCTCAACATAATTCAAGATTCTCGGATTTGTGTTTTCGTGCTTGTAATTCTAACACATGTACATGTAGACTTTTTTTTTAGAGAAACAGGCTAGTTTAGTACAGTAGAAGTTGTTAAAATTTACACCTATATTATATTATATTTATATTAACTACCACAAAACTTTATGAAAAATTGGGGCAAATGTCTCCACGAAAGTCAAACTAATATCTGGGATGCGTGTGTGTGTGTGTGTGTGTGTGCATATGTGGATGATGGGAGGAGGAGAGCAAAGGGAAGCAAAGTACTTCCCTGTCTAACTCAAGTGCAGTGGAGCCTCCCTATTCCAAAATCTTCCATGCCCCTGGACACCAAAAAAAAAACAAAAAAACCCACAAAAGTTTATCAATTGATGAAATCACGAAGAAAGCATTTTATCCAATAAGACCACATTTATCATTTCCTTAGCCCCAAAAGATATTACTGCTCAGTGTCATAATTTAGCAGCACAATAGATAATACAAGCTAAGCATCCCCAATGCACTTGCCACAGTCTGCCGTACACTGCTTATGTGGAAAGTTGTTTATTACAAATGAAGCTAATTAAATTAGACTAAGAATTAGGTTAGCCATTGTACATTGCTTTAAATTCACCAGAACAGTTATCTAATGATGACTAATTGACATTTGGGGGGAAAAAAATCACATTCCTCCGCTCCCTGAATAACAAAAACACTGGTTTTACACAAGATAGAGCAATACCATATAACTGTGGTTAAGCAAACCGATGGGTCCAGCCACTAGTACTACGGCTTCAAGCCATGAAAGCTGAAACATCATCGCTAAAGTTAGTCCAGCTAGCAACTTCCTTAGAGAGAATCATTCCTGGCATCACGTGATAAAATGCAGAGCAGTGGTAGAATATGAGAATGAAGTTAAAAGTCATGCAATTGCAAACACACACACACACACACACACACACATACAAAGCTCAACCGTGGTAATTATATCTGCAATAATTGGCAGCGAGTGAGACACTATCAGTGACAACACAAAAAATCAGGGATATATTATTGTATAAATCATATATGCTTGGACGTATATATGTAACTTTTGTACTTTGACTCTCACATTTTTTGTGTTCACTGTAAATCTTGTTTTGGTATATCCAGTGAACGAGTGCATGTGAGAGTGTTGTGTGTTACATGTGCTGACTAGCTAAGAACAAACAATAAATATACATTTGCTGCTTTATGTGTTAAGCTTCTTAGGTTCCTTCCTGTTTCTTTTGTTAGTAAGCAAGCCTTATTTTCAGCGAGCGAGCGAAGCTGACTATCAGTCGTGTTCAATTGAGATTTCAGATATATATATTTGGCGAGCGAGCGAAGCGAGCGTTTAAACGCGCGCGCGCATTCCAGAACTTCGCTCGCTCGCCCAACCAATGCTACACGAGCATTTTCTAGTTGGCGAGCGAGCGTAGCGAGCGAGACACTTACAGGGGTAACACAATCGAAAATCGGGGATGTCAGTTTATTGGCGAGCGAGCGTAGCGAGTGAGACACTTACAGGGGTAAAAATGAAAAAATCGGGGATGTTTATTTGTATATATGTATGGACGTACGTAAGGCATTTTTGTACTTTGACCCTCGCGTTTTTGTGTTGGTTCGGTTGTCGACCCCGTCCCAAATTGCACTAAACAGAATCCTCTGGTTTATCGATCAGTACCCGTATCACCCTAGAATAGGGACTTCCATTTCTATTCGAGTTAGTGGCGGTGGTAAGTCAATGCGCTCTTTGTCATGGTTATAAGCCGTGCGCACAGTATTTACCTGAAAATACATTGTCCACTAGACTACTGCGAAGGTAAGTCTGTGTAGGTGCATGTCCAGCTGTGTCAAAGCATTGTGTGTTACAACCAATACTTAGCTAAAGAATATCACAAAGAAAACTTTTAAATAACGTGTATTGTTTTGTTGTTGTTGTTTTTTCCTTCAATTCAAGCAGTTGCAGAGAGTTGTTACTATGGCACTGAAATCCCTTTACCCTGTATGCTAAATTAAAAAACTGGACCTTAGTTTCAGTAGCTTCAGTGTTAGAAGTCAATAAAAATAGTATAGTCTTTAGGCTCGCTCGCCATTTGTGCTCAAGCACACCACTAGTTTATTTGTATATATGTATGGACGTATGTATGTCAATTTGTACTTTGACCCTCCCTATTTTTGTGTTCGCTCCGCGTTCGACCCCGTCCCAAACTCACTAAACAGAATCCTCTGGTGTAGCGACCATTACCCGTATCACCTTAGAAATTGAATTGTATACCGCTTTGAATTGTTTTGCCTGTGCAAAAACTTACTGGAGCTCCATTTCTATTCGAGTTAGTGGCGGTGGTAAGTTAATACGCTATTAGTCAGTTATAAGCCCTACTCAACAGCATTTATTTTAAAATTCATTGTCCACTAGACTAACCACGAAGGTAAGTCTTGACTAGGTATGTTCAGTTGTGTGAAAGTATTGTGCTTACAATACTACGAATGTCAAATCACTGAAGGAAGTAATTTTTGTGTTGGTACATCAAGTGAACAAGTGTATATGAAAGTGCTGTGTGTTACAAGGACTGCGTAGCTGATGAAAAATCTTTACCTTTATTGACAGGTTAGGTTTTAGTCTCTGACCTATCTGATATTTTGCCTACACAGTTACGTCTTGTGTACTTATTCAGTCCATTTTCTAACTGATAGCATTCAAATGGCAAATTTACATTTGGTCCTATATTGAAGAGAACCATTGTAGACTTGTTCAAGGTGTGGCCACTTTTAAAACCATAGAGGGCGCTATGCCCATAACCACAAACTTCTGAGTTTTGAGCCAGCTAGATAGCCATCACATAACTCTTCATGATAATACAAAGATTACACATTTTAAAGCATATATTATAAAGCTGCTTACAAGTACACCTTATTTGCTTTAACTTTTAGTATTAACTTTCTTCTTTAAATATGAAGGAGGAAATAAATGGTTTTATCATGAAAATAAATTTCATATGACTAGCACAACATTTCAAGTTCTACTTTTTTAACAGTCCTGAAGCATTTTTTTGTATCACAAAATATATTATTAAACATTTTCACAAATAATAATAATTACATTCATTAAAATTTTCTAAAAAGGACCCAAGTAAATATCAGTGCATTTGAAAATGTGACTACTATGGTCCCCTCTGAAATATTCGGAGGGGGGCAATCATCTGTCGAAGATGAGTACAGATGATTGTCCATATCTATCATATGTCACATCCAAAATTACCAACTTTTAAACAATAGTAAATAACACATATGCAATACATTCTTGGAATAGTGTACAGTATCAACTGACAGATTGTCTATCTGGTTTATACAAAACTTTGAAATGGTTGGTAACTTTGTATGTGTATGTATGGTTATGGTATGCTGATGAGCTCAAAAAAGAGCGAAACAATCATTTCCCCCCCTAAAATTATCATACAGTGTACTCATTTTAAATTGCATTTTCTCTAAGTGGCATTATTTCATTTTATTTTCAGCTGGGCCAGCTCGCTCGCCATTTGCGCTATTCGAGCGCACCACTAGTTACTTGTGCGTTCTCCTTCTCGTGTGCTCACGCTTACCCGAATATAGAGGGGCTGGAAAAGAGTAGGAAAGAGTGTCCTGAGGTGGTGGGCCCAAGTTTTTTTTTTAAGATTGATGAGGCGGTTTATACTAGCTACTACGATATCGGAGAGAGTACTAATCGTTGCCTACAAATTTTTGTTTGTATAACAGATTATGTTTTACATGAGCAATGAAGCTAACTGCTTTATGAAGATTTCTTTCATTATACGGTTTATGAAGTTGAGTAGCTAAATCAAGTTCATTTTCAATTTAACAATTAATGAAGACTTATAATCTCTAGATGACACAGCTATAAGAACTTGATTATTCTGAATCTACATTTTGTGTACTTGACAGCAAGTTAACCTGGATTCTGTCACAATGTATTGAAGACAAAAGCTTGAAATATTACTTCCATAGCCATAGCAAGCTCCACAGATTCCTATTTCAAATTACTCAGAGCATTATTCATTTCTTAATAATTTATAATTGGCTAATGGATCAAAGTCAATAAGCCAACATTA
>WLWD01000403.1_pt1 | contig 89746 bp, 62 predicted proteins | sample 6712731 | NCBI WGS metagenome assembly WLWD01 (sample SAMN12718690, study PRJNA576275) | sponge metagenome | isolation source: marine sponge | host: Mycale hentscheli | place: New Zealand: South Island, Marlborough, Capsize Point | collected 2014-11-01
AACAATACATACTTTTTTCTTTCTACCATGATCTATGGATAGCATAAGAGTTTTGTTAAGTCTGTTTTTGTTATCCAAAAATACCTGAAATCTTTTGATGATCTGCAATCTCAATAACATAGAATGGAACTCCCAAGTGCAGGTATAGGACTTGGGCCATGAAAATCGATTTATGTACTTCTCTAAATGCTTGCTGTTGTGCTTAAAGCACATGACCCAAGTGCTTGCCCCATTGTTTTTTTATTTTATTGACCACTGTAACCGACTTGTGGTGTAGTAGCACCACCATCTTGATCATAATTATGCGATGGAGCAAAAATACCAGTTGTTTAAGCAGCTAATAATTTCATATGTGTACTACTGTGTGATAGCATAGAACATTGTACAATCATGTAGCGGATGTTTGAAAATAGAATCATCTTATTTCCATCTGCACTTCCTTCAACTACTGAGGGTTGTACAGTCTCTTACTGTCAATTGTCCTATTACGCTATGGTGGAACCATAGAAAGATCCCATGAGATGTCCATGCAGAATTTAGGCATTTATTAAATTTGAAACTTCCTTTGCTGTGAAACCCCACCTTGTGGTTGAATAGTAGTCAGGCTAGTCCATCGTGTTTCTGCATGAGTGTGGGTGTGTAGCAGGTACGTAACTAAAGATAGGGTGCCTGCCTTCACACACATACACGTACCCTTGGATGGGGGAGGAAAACCAAAATTGCTGTCATAGATGCATGTATCTGGTTTGTACAAACTAATCCAACAAGATTATTTAGCAAGTTTTGACATTATTGTTAGTTCAATGCTCTAAAGAATACATGGTCAGCTCAAATCACATACCATGTTAAATGGGTCCATGACTATTGGAGTTATCAAGCATAGGCATTCTATAGCCACTTTCATATGGAAAACATAACTTGCACGTGTGTGGCAATGTGACCTAATTTGAGCTAACATGCATGTTTTTGTTGACAGGACACAGGTGTGATATCAAAGGCTGTGGGAATGTTCTTGTGTTGGATGGAAACCAAAAAAATAACCGCCCAGTGTGTGCTGCTGATGGAGCTGGATATACTGAGTATACTGGTCTTCCAGGTTCCATAAAAACAGGGTGCTTAGAAACTCCAGAACAACAAAGCAAATTCTGCAGGCACCATAAACCAAGAGTCTTTGAAAGCACAACAGTTGGCTCCTCTCCTCAGATTGTGGAAATGATTCTTAGAAAGAAGCAGACAAGAAATTCTACTTTTTACGAGGTAAATCATTGTGTTTAGTCACACTGTGTCTGGTATAACGTATTGCACACCAGATATATTTATTGTTGATTATAACATTGAGGAGTTTGGTCACATTATTATTATCAACCCTGAGTGTGCAAGTACATGAGGATTACAGTAGCCAACCTGTCATTCATTCATTCTGTCAACAGCAAGTATAGCAGCCACTCAAGCATGCAATGGTAGTAATCCCCAAATTAAGTCCCTTCATTTTGCCAGAATTTTTGTTGTGGGCTTTAGTTTGCTTGTTAGTTTAGTCAAACTGTCATACTTCACAAACTATGTAAGTCCCATGCAGATATTTGGTATCACCTTATTTTTTCCAGAAATAGTGAGTCCAACTCAAGGGCCATTGTTTTTCTATGAGTGATATGCATTTAATCAGTTGGTAGTGAAAGAAAGGCAACAAAAATACTTTAAATTAATAACCTAATCCCATTTTTGATGGTATCCGACTTCTTTTTTTTTTTCAGGATAAAAGCTGGGCCTTTTTGCAAGGGTTGATGAGTAACAACTAATAAAAGATAAGATTTAGTGAATACCTCCACGAGACTTTTTTCTGAATCAGAAATTACTACTTAGTCTGTTGCCTTATATGTGGTAAACCTGTCATTAATCCTCACCGTACATGCACGTGAGAGTTACAGTACTGATTCTGTCATTCATGAAGTCCCGTGTCAACAGCGGTACTTATATATGGCAGCCATCCAAGCATCAACGGTAGTATCAATATGCAGTACTTCACAAAGTACGCCCCTTTAATGTGCTGTTTCGGACTTTTATTATCCAGAAAAAAAGCTAATCATTCTTGAGCCATAGGATCGTAATCTTATAGCAGGCAATGTCCATAACAATACCGACTCACATGGCACACCCGTTTTAACAGCAATAGCTATCAATGCCTAATCTGTGTAGTGAGGTGCTGTGGCGCAGTGGGATAGGTGTTGAGCATGTCTCACCCCAACTGTGTAGTCTCCCCACCCCCACTATTCTTCTTTTGTACTCCTTCCTTCCCCCTCCCTCCTCCCACTACCTTTTTTTTTGTTGTTGTTCCTGCTCTTTGTTTGTTTTATTATTTCTTTTCCATCTCCTACTCCTTATTTTTATTTCATTTTTTCCTTTTCGTACTCTTCTTATTTTTATTAATTTTGGCATGATTGTTTTCTTATTCTCCTTTATTTGTTTCGTACCTCACATGCATCATTCTGTTTACTCTTCTTTCAATTATATGTTCACTTCCATAATGTACGACAAGTGTGATAAGTGATTTATTGCTGCCTTTGATATTTTTTCTGAACCTGTTACAATACAATTTTCATTGATTTTACTCGCTATGCACCGCTACTTGGAGTGTTCAATAACAAGCGTACAATATGGGAGAATACAGAATGCTCGCATGATGCTGAAATATTCAAGCAAAAATATCAAAGCTGCAATGAATATATATACGTGACAGCAGCTGAGAGTTGTGGTGTACAGGGAGCACTGGAGAGTTAGCACCTCTGGTGCTTTCATTGCATATTGTATTGAAGGTTCTATGGCTAGGAAAAGAACAGTGCTATACTACTTGGGAGCCTGAAGAAGAACTTCTACCATCACTGATCATGGAGTTTGAATCTGGAGCTCAACTGGTAGTAAGTGATTGTAGGGTCACATCTGGAGTGGGAGGAGTCACCCATACACTCACCGTAAGCAGCTCTGGAGACACTGGTAGCAATACTTCAAGACCAATAGTGAACGACAGTGATGGGTAAATATGTAGTTGTTAATACTATGGCAGCTTGTCATGCCTGCAAAATATTTTTGGTTCATAGAATATTTGCAGCAGATAGTGAGAGCCACGAACTTCAGTGCCGTACAGAAAAAGACAAACAGAAGCTTCATACCCGAACTGCAGGTTAGACTTTGATTAGCTGTATGAATTGGGAGCACCATCCCAGAAAATGATTGCACTAATTTGTGGCAAGCGAGACATGTTCAGGTCTATCTCAATGCAAATTGTATGGTGGTACGTGCAGCCCCATTTTTTTTTTAATGTGTGGAGTTTAATAATAATTGTTTTAGCTGCTCCTAGTGTTCTGTGGCACGGAAGAATATTTTAAAGTTTGCTAGAACTTACTGTTGTTGTTGTTGTTTTTAATGTCAATCGGCTCTGCTGCAATTTTTTTTACTTGGTCGTGGGTTGAGTGCATGATTGAAAATTTTCTACTAACAATTGCTGCTTGTAAGAGCTTATACTATTATTGGTCCATGATTGGTAAGGTATTGTTAGTGGCTCAGGATGATAATGACCCATACATTGGAAATGCGTAGTTGTAATTGAATTAGAGAATGTATGGCTGATATACGCTTGGCTTACTCACTCATCACAATGCGCTGTTCAAGCTCACCACTTAAATGCCCCACAAAACCGTAACTGCCAATTTTTCTTTATTTGCTGGAGCATCCCACTATTTTATTTTGTTCATGAGTTTATCCAAATTTTTTCTCGACTTTCAGATCATTTGTTGACATTTCCACCAATCAGACTACAACATTCTAACATTTTCACTGACCAAACTTAAAGTAGTTTTACCTACTAATTCAGTTGTAACATAAAAGAAATTTAATTTATTGCCAAATAAATTAATTTTAATAAAAAGCTGCCAGAGTAGAATTAATTATCTAAGATAACCCATATGCTCACTCATCAAGTTGCCAATTGGGTGGCTTAGGTTATTCTAGATGTTTGATCCTTATCAATATTACACTTCTACCTCCAGAGCAAGCACACTCACTGGTCTTCACCATATACATAACCCATGAGGTGTTTGGGAAAAATTGATTTTATTCTTAAAAATGTATTAAATAATTATTTGGAAGGGAACGGTTAGGGTGCATCTATTGACAACGGTTGAAGCTACGGCTTTGGAGAGCTCAATATATGATGCCGAGGAATGTGTAAGTGCAAAAAAAATTTTTTTGATAGGGCCCTCATTGTGTACAATTTTCCTGTAGACGGTCACATATATCACGATATATCGATAAACGTTAGTCATATGAAACCTAAACTTTCACACCGAAATGTAGTGATATATCAACTTAAAATTAGAGTTACATAGCCTAAGTTAACTTGCACATAAAAACCTCCGAAAACAATACTAAGTATTTCTCTGTCTATCCTTGTTGATGTTAGTATTCTTTCAATATAAAAATTGCATGTTTCCTATATTATGGGGGTCAAATCTGAATAAAAACCTTTTCTAATAATTTATAGCAACTTTGACAAGATACTGTTTATCATGATTTTTTCCATCTACTGTGTATGCGTGATGCAATCAAAATTAACTAGAATATTTAGTCGATATTTAGTCATTATCATGATAATGCCGAGAGCCTAATAATAGTTCAGTCCTAGTTTTTTTGTTCCTCTTCCAATGTCTAAAGTCTTCTTACCATCAATAACTCAGTATATAGTGGCATTTGTCATTTGTCAACATATAAGCGGGCGTAAAATGGAAATAATATTATTTAAATTTTAAAACACCACCCAATATACGGACATGCCCTGAAATGGACACCCAAATAGGAGATGATTATGTATGTAATGTATTTAAAACATATTATTGAAAATTCAGGTATTCTGGCAGGAATGTGGCCATGTGGTACCATTACACTCATCACAGAACTCTTTATATCTGAGGGTAAGGGACAGGTGTATGGTAATATTCACGGCTTATTGCAGAACCACCCAGAAAACACTGCTCAACTTAGTAAGCCATGTGTATGCCATGATGATGAATACTACATAATTGCGATATTTGTTTTTGTTGTATAGAATATTTGGTTTACGATGATGGATGTCACCTCAAAAAGTATGCTGATCATCCATCAAGGTGCACTGCTACACCAACGGCAGAAAGAATAACTAAGATGGTTACTATAGCAATTGACAAAATGCACTATCAGGGCCACATAGATTCCTGGTGCAAAGAACATTGCAACCCGTATAGTTTCAAAGATTTAGAGGGCGTAAGTACACAACTATCATTCAAAATTCAAAATAATTAAAACAACTTTGTCTATTATTGTAGGTGGACACTGAAATTTGTGAGCAAACCTTTTCCTGGCTCTCTCGTTATGCACGAATAACAAAGCACATGAACAAAGCACATTTTTTATTTTTTATTTTATACATGTGTGACATACATAATCGGCGACTTAGCCAGAAAAAATAGATTTTAATCGCTTACTTTAAATAAAATTTAAATTATAAATATCCATTATAATTTAGGATAATGTACAATTTTTACCACTGCAATACAAGCAGATTAGGAGGATCCCGGACTGACGGGATCCTACGGACACTTATTTTCACTCACTAGTAAGGGACAGTCAGGAGGATCCCGAACTGTCGGGATTCTCCGGACACTGTATTCTCACTCCTTAAGTAAGGGACGGTTAGGAAGATCCCGGACTGTCGGGATCTTCCGGACACTTATTTTCACTCACTAGTAAGGAACAGTCAGGAGGATCCCGGACTGTCGGGATACTCCGGACACTTATTCTCACTCACTAGTAAGGGACAGTCAGGAGGATCCCGGACTGTCGGGATCCTCCGGACACTTATTCTCACTCACTAGTAAGGGACAGTCAGGAGGATCCCGGACTGTCGGGATCGTCCGGACACTTATTCTCACTCACTAGTAAGGGACAGTCAGGAGGATCCCGGACTGTCAGGATCCTCCGGACACTGTATTTAGGTTCCTTAAGTAGGGACAGTCAGGAGGATCCCGGACTGTTGGGATCCTCCAGACACTGTATTCTCACTCACTAGTAAGGGACAGTCAGGAGGATCCCGGACTGTCGGGATCCGCCGGACACTTATTCTCACTCACTAGTAAGGGACGGTCAGGAGGATCCCGGACTGTCAAGATCGTCCGGACACTTATTCTCACTCACTAGTAAGGGACAGTCAGGAGGATCCCGGACTGTCAGGATCCTCCGGACACTGTATTTAGGTTCCTTAAGTAGGGACAGTCAGGAGGATCCCGGACTGTAGGGATCCTCTGGACACTATATTTTCACTCACTAGTAAGGGTAAGTCAGGAGGATCCCGGACTGTCGGGATCCTCCGGACACTTACTCTCACTCACTAGTAAGGGACAGTCAGGAGGATCCCGGACTGTCGGGATCGTCCGGACACTTATTCTCACTCACTAGTAAGGGACAGTCAGGAGGATCCCGGACTGTCAGGATCCTCCGGACACTGTATTTAGGTTCCTTAAGTAGGGACAGTCAGGAGGATCCCGGACAGTCGGGATCCTCCGGACACTTATTCTCACTCACTAGTAAAGGACAGTCAGGAGGATCCCGAACTGTCAGGATCCCATTTAAACTTATCAGGAGAAACTTATAAGGGACAGTCAGGAGGATCCCGGACAATCAGGATCCTATTTAAACTCATAAGGGACAGTCAGGAGGATCCAGGACTGCCAGGATCCTATTTAAACTTATAAAGGACCGTCAGGAGGATCCCGGACAATCAGGACCCAATATAAACTTATAAGGGACAGTCAGGAGGATCCTGGACAGTCAGGATCCTATTTAAACTTATAAGGGACAGTCAGGAGGATCCCGGACAACCAGGACCCTATTTAAACTTATAAGGGACAGTCAGGGGGATCCATGACGTCAGGATCCTATTTAAACTCATAAGGGACAGTCAGGAGGATCCAGGACTGCCAGGATCCTATTTAAACTTATAAAGGACCGTCAGGAGGATCCCGGACAATCAGGACCCAATATAAACTTATAAGGGACAGTCAGGAGGATCCTGGACAGTCAGGATCCTATTTAAACTTATAAGGGACAGTCAGGAGGATCCCGGACAACCAGGACCCTATTTAAACTTATAAGGGACAGTCAGGGGGATCCATGACTGTCAGGATCCTATTTAAACTCATAAGGGACAGTCAGGAGGATCCAGGACTGCCAGGATCCTATTTAAACTTATAAGGGACCGTCAGGAGGATCCCGGACTACTTATTTGGAAACCTATCCCTTGTGGGATCCTGACCAGTGAGGGCAACCTTGGACATGTGTGGGAAATCAATACATCTCCATATTTAACCATATCTCTGTCAAATCCGTAGCAAACTCCAACAGCTAACATGTACTTTACATTAGGAAAACACTTAAGGCTACCATGCAACATGTCAGCAGATTGCCTGCCTGGACCGTGGTAAATTAAACCCACTGGATGATGTTTCATCATTCCCAGGAATATTCCAGGCTCATAATTTGTTAGTTGTGTATTGTCTCCTTCAATGTCTGGGGAGGAGATGAAAGTGGTAGCTGCATTAAACTCGTTAACATTAACAGCTGAAATGACGTACTCCACTCGTTCGCAAAATGATCGATAATCAATTCCAGACATGGTTGCCTTAGGAACTCTTATTTCTTCACACTTCAAACTCTTTAATGGCATTTCTTCTAAAATAATATACACATACACAGATACATACACAAACATTATATAAAAAAGTAAAGAGTGCTCTCAAAGAACAAGTAATTTTAATGCACTTGATTAGACATGCTTCTTAGAGTGATGATCCCAATTAAGAACCTCCTCACCTACCTTACATAGGATAAATAGTCACAGAGAGACCACTACAAAACCTCAACACTGTGTACAACAGTATTTTGTTTTGTACAAATGGACAAAGAAGTTGACAAAATAGTCTAAAAAATTATAGGATGATGACAATTCCTACTAAGGTGAAGCCACTCTAATAAATAATGATCATTTTCTATGCCAAATTTCACATGAGAAATCAAGTTCTAATAAATGGCTCTCTTGACTAGTTTGGGCATTCAGTTGTAAACTGCAAAAAAAGAAGTGGCTTATCTGATTGAATATGTACGATTATAGAACAAAACAAAATCCTTGGCTTGCTTCAAATCCTAAAGGAGTTGTCTATGATCCTAGTTACTCTTCAACAAAAGATCTTGTTGAAGTCAAGGCTCCACTTTCTGTAAAAGAAATGACCATTGAAGAAGCACACTCTATGAGCAATTCATTTTGTTTAGAAAAAAAAATTGAGAGAGATGATGGCTCCATTGTTTTTTCTTTTTCACTACAGATATCAAAAATCCATTGCCAGATTTACTGTTGTGATATATCCTAGTACGATTTTGAGTACGTACTGAAAAAAATCTGCTTGTTGAACAAATTATAGAAATACAGAGTGGCTTGTTCCATCAGATATTAGTTCCAACCACAACTACTTAGCCCAAAACCACATGTGCCAACTTGCGATACCACTAATGACAAGTCTGGGAAGCTAGGGAGAAAGGTAATAAAAAACTTAAATTTAGAGGTTGCATTTATAATTCAATGTTATTCTCCATATTCAAACTCTGTGGCCTCATTTACCACTTAATTCAACTTCTTGTAGAGGTCTCGGAATAAAAAGGAGAAGTTAGAAGAGAGTTGAGTGAGGGACAGGAAGTCGATATAGAAGAAGACAAGAGTCATAGAGGAGATATTAGTGCTAGCTCAGAGCCAGACGTGCATGAGGAAAGAGAAGTGAAACCAGTAACTGGAAATATATTTTAATAGTCAAGTTGCATAATGCCCGTTTTTAACCAAATTGTTACGGAGCGGATAAAAGTGCCAAATTTTGTAAGGGAATGCATTAACCGATTACGCGCGAATAAAAATTTTAATTGCGCCTTACGTAATGCGGTCACGGGCGCACGCAAGACACAGAGGATTGATTGCTTGGTGGGAGGGTGACACTAAGCGAGAGAAAGAAGACGAACGTTTGAAGATTGCCTCGGGGACAGTATTATCGAACGATAGAGTACGCTCTAGGCTATTGGGAAAGCTTAAATTCGACGCTAAGGAGCTGTTCCCGACTTAAAAATAACAAAGTACTCGCACCGTTTGGCAAAAACCTTTATGGCATCACACTGAGGCTCTTAGTAAGCACACTAGTAAGGTTGGAAGTATGGTTTCATGGCTGAAGCAGTTTGCTACTTGATCATAGAGGTAAGAGAAAGTGTTTTTGCACGCATCTGTCTTACATTCAGGAAGAATTTGTTGATATTTATTTAGGGTGTGTTTTAATTTGAACTGAGCAATCTGTTATAAATTTTGTGAACAGATAAGCTTTTTATGGCTTTTTGTGCATGAAAACAGGTACATCACAAATAAATAGAATATTTTAGTGTATTCAGTTTGGTACTCAAGGTGTCTTTACTTTTGATGTGCTGGTAGGCTGCATTGTTGACAGAATAGTTAGTGATCTTACTATCAAGTGCAACTGGTCATAGCATAATAGAAGTATATGTCAGAGGGCTCCCTGCAGTCTCACCTGTTGTATAACAATATTTATTTTTACTTATTGTTATAAAGAATGTGGTTAAAATTCCTGTAGAAATCGCTACCTTTCAGAATCATCAATTCCGTTCTCTCGTCAGAGTCCTTGACCATCTAGTGACTGCTGCAGTGACTGCTGCAGTCACTACACCCATCAGTACTGAAGTCATTCTTGCTGTCATCAAACTCCTCGTCACTACCATCAGAGTTACTGCCATTCTGGTCACTGCCATCCTTGTCACTGCCATGCTGTGCCAGGTCAAGAATAACGTCTTCATCACTAGGATGCTGAAGTGCCAGTGTTCCACTTGCCAAGATAGCTTTCTACTTGTTTTACATGAGCAGTTATAGCTAAAGTAATATGTGACAGGCTCTGGGAAAACCAGGAATTTCGGGCAAAAATTGAAATTGAGATATAGGCTCAAGAACTAAGTCATCTGGAAAAATTCTTTCTTTCACCTATTTTTTTTTTTTTACAGAATTAGTCTTAGTGACCCTTACTCTAAGTCTATGCCGAATTTCAAATGTCAAAACAACTTAAAAGACCTCAAGCGTGCTGTGGAAAGACAAGCTACTTTACATTCTCTCTCGTTCTCGAGGTACAATAAACGGGGAATGGGTGGAGTTTCAAACAAGCAGCTAAAAAAAACGGCACAGCTTTGAGACTATTGCATGCAATCTACAGCTTACCTCTGGCTGAAAGTTTACTACTACATCGAGTAGAGTAGCCAAGGATTCCGACAAGACAGGTTCCAAGACGCTCTGAAAGCTAAAAAGAACTCTACGCAAAACTTTGTTAGTTGCCGTTAAAAAGCGGCTGCACAATTTAATTGCGTATGCGGAGTACGCCGTTAAGTATATGGAAACGTTAATTATACCGGAAGTGGATATTCAATTTATGTTTTCACGATTTCTAGTTCAATTGCTTTGCTGAATACAGCCCAGTTCAAGTGCCAGTTTCTGTGCGAGTTAAAGGTTTTACCCTCCAGTATTTTAGCACTAAGTTGAGATAAATTGTAGCTTTTTATTAACATAAAAAACTCATTTTTTTGGTTTGCCTGAAATGCCTGGTTTTCCCAGAGCCTGTCACATATTGGTTTCTAAAAAATTATTCTGTGTACCTTTATTATATTATGAAATAATATTTTCAATTTACACTTTATCAGAAAGAAGTCTTATTGTTGTGACAAAATTTACTCAACATTTTCTTATGGCAGTCTATGTATTTTATAAGCCTAAAATAAACTTACAACAATATAGAATCGTCTGCAATTGTGATTGGTGGCGTCCTTGACTCCACAAAGCTGTAGGGCGAAATGGACGCGAAGACGCTTTTTTGACGCATTTTCGCGTCCTCCGCGGTTATCGATTTTTCTTAATTGACGCGTTTTCGCGTCCTTCGGCATTAATCGGTTAAAGTATAGTAGTTAATATTAGCCTAGGAGCCCTCTGCAGATTGTAAGTGTACTCAAGATTTCATTATCAATGTTATTGCATTTTTTTAATTTTTAATTAACGGTATTCGCGAAAATATTAATATTCGCGCCCCATAGGATATATATTGCGAATTGTAAAAACGCGATTTTTTTTTTTTTTTTTTTTTTTTTTTTTTTTTTTTAAAGCTTGGAATAACTGGTGTGCTTTTTAAAGAAACAAACAGCCATGTGGTCTGGAGAGTGGTCAGAAATTAACTTTATCAACTTCTGAGGCTCAGGCTGGTGTTTTGAGGTAAGTAAGACAATTTTATCAGGTTCACTCTTGAACTGCATTCTGTACTCCCTTCAGACATGGAGATAGACTGGAAAAAATGCATTATTTGCCAAGAAGATACTAGAGAACCTTTAAAATGTCCACTACTTGGCCCAGGTACGTGTGATAGCAAAATTGAAGCCTATAGATCATTTTTGAGCAATATAGAGCAGTTTAAAGCAATGAATTCATTACCAACTGCAATTATTTTTGGAGAACATGAAAGTGCTGAAAGTTTTTCAGCAAATCATGCTTTTTGGCACAAGTCTTGCCGTTTAAAATACAACAATTGCAAGCTCGAACGAGTGAAAAAAAGAGGGTCGTGCTCAGATATCTCTGAGCCAAGAACAAGCAAACGAAGGGCAGTTAGTGTTGATCTTTGTCTGTTTTGTGAAAAGGGAAGTAGTGCTGAAGATCTCCACCAGGTTTCAACTTTTGATGCTGATTATAATATTAGAACAATGATAAATGAGCTTCAAGATTGTCACTTGCAGGCAAGAATAGATGGTGGAGATCTAATTGCAAAGGAGATGAAGTATCATCTAAAGTGTTTGGTAGGTTTGAGAAACCGATATCGTAGTCACAACCGAACAATGAGCCAAGAGAAGCAAGACTCAAATGAGAAATATAATGAATCAAGAGCATTTGTAGAGTTAACCAGCTATATTCAGAAAGCTGTTGAATCAGGTACTCCACTATTTAAGCTGTCTGAAGTGCATTCACTCTATGTCAAACGTCTTCAAGAACTTGGTGTGAACAAGAGCATTAACAAAACTAGGCTAAAGAATGATGTGCTTGAATATTTTCCAGAATCTCAAGAGCAGCAAGATGGCAAGAGTATAGTTATTGTTTTCAGAGAAGGGAAATATGCTGAAGGAGGCCCTTAAAAAACGTGATTTCACAGAAGACGCATTTATCCTTGCTAAAGCAGCTGCTATAGTTCGTAGTGACATATTGAATCACGAATGCTTTAAGTTCACTGGTAGTTTTCAGAAGAACTGTCAAGAAAATTCTTCCCCCTCAAGTTTACAATCATTGATATCCCTTATTCTTAACGGTTCTAATTTGAAAGATCAAGATAGGCATGAGTCACAAGCATGCCTCAGTGCTTCCCAGGTTATTATGTACAATGTAAAAAAAAAACTGTCCTCAAAGTTGAATGCAAGGTCTAGGCATGTCCTTCAACGGGAACCACCCCTGCCAGTATATATTGGCCTTAATGTGCATCAAATGACTAGAAGCAAGAAGCTAATCAACCAGTTCTATAAAATGGGATTCAGCATCTCATATGACCGGGTTATTGAACTTGAGGAATGGATTACAGCTTCAGTTTGTGAGCGGTTTGAAGAAGATGGTGTAGTAGTTCCTGCTGGCCTTCACAAAGGGTTGTTCACTGTAGGGGCTCTTGACAATATAGATCACAACCCTAGTTCTACAACTGCTGTCGGTGCGTTCCATGGTTGTGGTATTAGTCTTTTTCAGTTTCCGACTAAAGCAAATCCTGGTGAAACTAGAAATCCTATTGTATTACCCCCGAAAACTAAACAGCACTGTCTGCTGGAAGGATATTCTGTTGTTCCAGCAGTAGCTCTAGCACCAGCTACTATTTGTGTGCCAAAGAACCAAAATAGTGATTTTTCCCTTAGAAGTTGTCTGAGTGAGGAAAACTCCAACGAAGAAAAGTGGATTCAACATGCACTTAATCTTCTGACTAAAGACAACCTCAGTAATGCTGATGACATAGTGTGGGCTGCATACCATGCATCAAAGCAACTCCAAACTGAAGATCCACCTGTAATATGTGCACTGTTGCCTCTATTTTATGAAAAGGCTGCTACTCCAGCGATGATAAAACATGGCATGGATGTGCAGAGACTAGCAATTGAACATGTTAACCCTGGCCAAATTCCAGTTACTACCTTTGATCAGCCACTGTTTGCCCTAGCAAAGTTAGTACAGTGGAAGTGGCCAGCTCTCTACGGTGAGTCTGTGCATGTTGTCATGCTCGGAGGCTTGCATATTGAAATGGCCCTTTGGAACACACTGGGAGACATGTTGGAAGATTCAGGTTGGACCTCAGCTTTAACAGAGTCAGAAGTGGCTTCTTCGGGTACTGCTGACTCATTTTTGAGGGTGGTGCATCTCACACGGACTAGACATGCTCATCAAGTCACCTTGTTGGCTCTCCATAAGCTTCAAAAAGAAGCATATTTGCAGTCAGGAAGTTCAGTATCTGAGGTAGAGTGGAGGAAAGAAATGTTAAGGCGGTGCCCTACCTTTCTATTTTGGGATCTTGTGATGAAATATGAAATGCTTATAATGATGTTTGTCCGGGCTCATAGGGAAAAGAACTTTCCTCTTTATATTGAGGTCTTAGAAAAGCTGGCACCCTTATTCTTTGCTTTAGATCACGTGAACTATTCGAGGTGGTTGCCTGTTCATGTCAAGGACATCAAATTTCTACCTCATTCTGTGAGAGTTGAATTTGAGCAGCAGTGTCATTGGGTTCTTTCCAAAACCTGCAACAAGTTCTCTGCCATTCCAATCGACCAGGCTCATGAGCAGGAAAATGCTCATGTGAAGGGTTCTGGGGGTTGTGTTGGACTCACAGAAAACCCTACTGCCTTCCAACGCTGGATGGTGTCAGGTCCAGAGAAGGCGAGATTGCTGAGGGAGTTTGTGGATATGTACCTACCAGATGTAGATTCAGACCATCCAAGAAGTTTTCGAAATCATGAACAAGGTTTGTCTACTCAGATCAGATTTCAAAAACAGGTTAACAGCCTCATTGAAACAATAAAGAAAATGGGCAATCCATTTTCAGATGACTTTCCGGAACTGGTAAAGCTGGACAGTCGCAACTGCGTAGATGAATCTGTAGCACATGACCTGTTTTGTCTTGGAAGAAACAGGCATTAAGCAGTATGAAGCCTATGTTAAGAAAGTCCTTGAGGATTGTTCAGTATCTATACATGAGCCAATAAAAAGGGATTCCCTAGCTTTATTTAAGCGACCTCACTTAAAGACCACAACTAAGCAGGGGAAGAAGATCAAAGTACTCCAGAATAATGTGGCACTCTTTGGGCAGCTTTACATTGCTATGCAAAGTCGTGAGGGAGATTTGAAGGAATTTTTTGGCCATGAGATACAGAAGTTTCCACCCTCACTTTCTGAGTTTAGGAAATTGCACTTGCCAAATACGAAATCAGATCTTCTCCATTGTTTTGAGTTATCAGACCCACCTGATCCCCCATCTATATATGATTGTTTGGTACTGGATGGAGCTGTAATAGTGCACCTTCTACCCACTGAAACTGTCAGTACTTTTGCCGAATACACAGATAAAGTGTTCATTCCTTATGTTAAGAAGCAGCTTGAAAGAACCACAAGAGTAGACATTGTGTGGGACACATATGCGCCTGACAGCCTGAAGGAATCTACACGTGAGAAGAGAGGGAAGGGAATTCGCAGGAAGGTGTCAGGTCAAACCAAACTCCCTGGAAAGTGGATGGATTTCCTTCGTGACTCTGATAATAAAAAGGAATTGTTTGCTTTCATCACATCCAAAGTTGCCGAGTTTACCTTTCAACCAGGCAAGGCTGTTTACATAACTTCAGGAGAATCAGTTGTGTCGGTGGGATCTGGTATTCCTAACATGTTAGAATGCAACCACGAGGAAGCCGACACCAGAATTGTTGTGCACATTGTGCATGCTTTGCAACAGGGCATGAAGAGAATTGAAGTGCGAACTGTAGATACAGATGTCATTGTCATTCTTGCTGGAGTATATTATAAGCTAGCTATGACTTATCCACTAGCAGATATTTGGGTAGCTTTTGGAAAGGGAAAGTTTTTTAAATTTTACAGTATCAATTACATTTGTGCCAGCCTCGGTGAAATGAAAGCACAAGCGTTGCCAGTTTTTCATTCACTAACAGGTTGTGATACCACATCATCATTCAGAGGAAAAGGAAAAAAATCTGCATGGCAAACCTGGCAAACATATGAAGAAGTTACCGAGACATTTGTGTTTTTAGCAAGCCATCCATTTCAACAATTATCGGATGGCTCCATTCATTTTCACCGAATTGAAAGGTTTACAGTTATTCTTTATGACAAAACTAGTTCCCTGAGTTCTGTGGACGAGGCAAGAGAAGACTTATTTTGCCACAAGAATCGAGCCATGGATCGGATACCACCGACCACAAATGCCCTATTACAGCATGTTCAGCGTGCTATATTCCAAGCAGGAATTTGGACAACCTGCACTGAAGCAAACCCTGAACTTCCTTCTCCACTAGACTTTGCCTGGACCAAGGATGAAACAGCTACATTGTGGGTACCAGTCTGGATGACAGTTCCAGAAGTTTCAAAAGTCTGCCATGAACTAATAAGATGTTCCTGCAGAGGAGACTGTAAAAACTGCAAGTGTGGAAGAGCAAACTTGATATGTTCACCCCTTTGTAAATGCAAACACTATAAAATATCTCAGAATCAATCATGAAACTGTTTGTTGTATAATAATTATCTGTTGATAGGTTCCGTTGTTGTCATACAGTGTTTTAATTAAATGCGTGGGTGTAAACGCCTTTAAATAGCACATATTTTGCTGTTCCATGAGAATGATAAAATTTTATCGATGGCTCCTAGGTTAACATTATTAAGTATGTTTTAAGGAACTCGTGTACAAAATTTGGTGCTTTTATCCACCCGGTAACAATAATTTCACTAAGCCACCTCACTAAGCTAGGGAGAAAGGTAATAAAAAACTTAAATTTAGAGGTTGCATTTATAATTCAATGCTATTCTCCATATTCAAACTCTGTGGCCTCATTTACCACTTAATTCAACTTCTTGTAGAGGTCTCGGAATAAAAAGGAGAAGTTAGAAGAGAGTTGAGTGAGGGACAGGAAGTCGATATAGAAGAAGACAAGAGTCATAGAGGAGATATTAGTGCTAGCTCAGAGCCAGACGTGCATGAGGAAAGAGAAGTGAAACCAGTAACTGGAAATATATTTTAACTGGAGGGAGGAGCAGAAAGAGTGGACAGATGCAGAGTGCTTAAAACTAGTAGACAGGTTTTTGCTTGACACAGAAGCTAATGAGAAAGTTAAAGTTAGGTTTATGACAGTAATTTATAGACTAGGCCTAAGTAGGGCAGAACAGAATATTAAGGATACTAGGTCAATTACAGCATACAAAGACCTGAGATAGCTATCACACCTGAGATAGCTATCAACTTAAGTCTGCAGCCATGACAGCCAAGGAAGAACATAAGAATCTGGAGTGTAAAAGAGTAGAGAAGACATATAAACAGAGATACAGGATTTCACTACATAAAATAGTTTTGGGAATAAACTGAGGGGGCCCTTTGATATCCTCTATGCAGGGTATAAACAAGTGAAAATTAGCTCATGGGTTGAAATCCTCCAAGATTGTCTCCTTACCCTGCGCAAATGTGTACTCCCTATTGCGGAGGAATGTGCAGGGAGGAGAACTGAGGCTCACAACAGGAACAAGTCACTAAGAGAGCTAGAAGTAAAGGAAAAGATTCTGTTGTGCATTCCAGGTCTACATGGTGCACTGGAGTCAACGTGGGAGGGGCCTCACATAGTTAAAGACAAACTGTCACGAGTTAACTACAGAATAACTGATTTACAGTTAAGCTCCTGAATAATGACCACATTCGGGATGGGACTTTTGTTCTCTTCTCAGAGGTAAATGTTTTCTCAGAGGTTCTTTAGTAAATGTCGTTATTTGTGATAAAAAGTTCGGGAAAGTTGAATTCAATCATTAATTGATGCATGTCATATTGTGGTTATCTGAATAGTGTCCTGATGACAAGCATCTTACAAGAAAAATTTTCTTCTGAAGTCTCAATTGCCTTCTTGTGGATACTGGTAGCTAGCCCACTACAATTCTGATAGGATGTGCTGCCACTAAAGATGCAATTTTCTGTAAATTATAACTTTCCAGAATATGGGGACTGTTTGATGCGGTATTTGCAATGAACCACACCAATCTTTATTTTGGTAGCATGCCAGGTGACTATTTTCTAGTAGTACTTGGTGTCCTGTGGATATTATTTCTTGCACTTTTTGTTCAAATGAAGATTAGAAAGAAGCATCAAACTTTCAGCCAGCATTTAGTGAAGACTATTTGTCCCATATGTAAAAGTAGTGCAGTATGCTATTTTGATTAGCTTATGCTTGACCACAATCTCTCAAATTTTCAATAGGTGTGGTCTTTTGTCGCTCATAGAGGGGTAAATGTAGTCATTTTGAACAAGATGGGACAGAGAAATTGGGCGCTGGTTGGAAATAAGAGGTGGTTGCTTCTCGGAGGTTCTAAATGCACCATATTAGTTGTAGTTGCAATCGGGGGCGCATGATTTGGTCTCTCCAGAGAGGTTGGTCGCTTCTCGGAGAGGTCGTTATAGAAGTTTTACTGTACAAGGCAAATGACCTAAAGTGATCCCCATCAATAATTCTAAGAAATATGTGCCTGGACCAGCTGGGCAGTGGTGTAGTTAACAAGCAGCCACACAGGGTTCCGCGACACTTAAGAAAATAGGGATAATTGAGTATAGTGAGGCTGAATAGTCAAGCCAGGTATTATCAGTACGAAACTCTAGTGGAGCAATTAGGCTGTGTGTCAACTTTCGAGGGCTGAATGAATTTACACCCCTTAAAAGGTACTGGTTACCCTCTTTGGGTGAATTCTTAGATAAGGCAATTAGTAGCAAATGTTAACTAGACCTGACCCATGGTTTCCACCAGGTATAAAGCTAGCTCAGAGAAAACTACTTTCGTATGTCCAAAAGGGAAGTATAAGTTCAAGTGCATGACATTTGACCAAAAAAATGTGCCAGCAATATTCCAAGCTGTCATTGAACAAGTATCAAGACCAGTGGCAATATGCACATCAAATTGTATTAATGACGTCATCATATACAGTGCTTCTTGGAAAGATCATTTAAGGGATTTGGAGGGGGTGTTCACTTGCTTGTTGGATGCTGGGTTGAAGGTAAAGCTTAGCAAAAGTGTGTTTGGCAGGAAGTACATGTCTTATCTAGGACACCAAGTAGGAAATGGAAAATTTGTAGTGCCGTTATATAGGGTGAAATAAATAAAAAGATATGGTAAACCACAGACAAAGAAACAGTTAAGAGCATTTTTGGGGTCTATTGGATACTATAGACAGTTTGTGAGGAACAAGTAGTCATCAGTGCTGACTCCTGCAACGTCTCCGTCAGCACCACAGGTGGTTCAGTGGAAGTAGGAGGTGGACAGTGTTTTTAGTGAGTTATGTAATGTATTGTGTGCTTGTGTTGTGGTTAATGCTCCGTGTGTCTCGGATTCATTTGTTCAATACACAGATGCCTCAGGATGGGGGATAAGTGTATGTCTCCACATAGTGTGTGATGGTGTTGAACTACCAGTAGCTTTTTTCGGCCGTCAGCTAAACGGAGCAGAAAACCACTACTCTGTGACCGAGCTGGAGACTCTTGCAATAGTGGTGTCAGTGAAGCATTTTGAGTATTACCTCTATGGAGCAGCATTTGTGGTGTACACAGATCACAGACCCTGTGTAACTCATTTAACAAGTACGTTTTTGAATCATCGGCTGAACAGATTTGCTCTGAAGTTACGAGAAATGGACATTGACATTAGGTACAGACCAGGATGCATGAATGGCAATGCAGACAATCTCAGCAGCCAGAATTGCAGAACAGAAGAGGAACACCCGGACTCAATGGAGACCATCCATGGCAGTTGTCAGACTCACCTTAGAGGTGAAGTCTTAGGGGGAGGGGGAAAATCTGGGTCCGCTTGCCATTGAAAGAGAAGGAAATTAAACAGAGAGACAGTACTAAGGGTAAAGTGAAGACAGGAAAGGAGGACAGGAAACAACCATATGCACAAACACTCTATTTTATTTTTAGTTATATCATGTTGTGAGTCACTTTGGTTTGTATGTTATGGGCATGGGACAAGGGCTAGGGCTAGGGCTAGGGCTAGGGCTAGGGCTAGGGCTTAGGCTTCCAACTGGCTAGTTTGATTTATCGGCAAGTTCATTCATTACTTTGTTCATATATTTCATCAAGACACTTTATAACTTCCATAATCAGCAGTGTGGGCAAAAAGGGGGGTCGCATGTACCATATACACAAGCAAATTAAATGAAGGAAAAAATAAACACCATGAAATCTTGATTTTGTTACACCCTTTTCTTGTACTCACCAGTTAAAACATCACTGTTGATATTATTCATTTAAGGATCTTGAGGTACCTAGAAACCATAGCTGTCCGAGCCTCTCCAGGACTCAGAAGCTACACCCACCTAGCCACACCTCCCTGGATGCCACAAGAATGAAGACAAAGAACATTGAACTTTCATCCACTTATCATACACGCATTCATTTATTCAATACTTAAACACCCTTTACCTACTTTCGGTTATCTAAACCCATCGACTTCTTTGTAATGTTCATTCCATTTAAGTGCTGTACCTGTATGTATGTGCGGAAGATTATTAATATTAGTGACTAAATAGTTTTTCCTGGTCCTTCGATTGCTGCTCGAAGTCTGACTAGTTTGCAGGATTTACGACCCAACGAACAATAGCTACGATGCTTATGCCAATGTGGGGGTATAGGTCCATGTTGTATGTGTTGAAAATTAAGTACTTTACAGGTTACTTTACTATTACTTGAAGAGGCCAGGCTAGCCCCACCCAATGCATGGTAGTGGGCATTAGCTGCATATGCTGAAGCAACTTAGGGGAATTCCCTCTGCTTACGGGGAAATCCCCATAGCCAGGTAAGGCCATTGAGGTGTTGAGCCCAGTCTGGTTATCACACCCTTAATCTAGCATAGGAGGAGTTGGAGGGGGGGGGGGGGGGGGGGGGAACATGGCTCTTCAACCCCTTGCTCACTATGCTATTACCACATGGCAGATACACATGTGGCCTGTATGCCCACGCAGAGTATTTGCTCTTGATTCGCTCCTACCTACACGCATATTACCTGCATGAAAGCAGCGCTGCCTCGTGGTCAGCCCCTTCCTCCCCCACAGAGAGAGACAAGCAGGCACCCTCTCATTAACCTTGTTATAATAGTATTTGACTCACAGATTGTCCGGTAGGGACAGGTGGAAATCCCATAGAATGTCCCATAGTTCCATGGGAATCCCATGGTCCCATTGGACTGCAGGATATAATGGACAGTAGGCCACACATTCATCTGTAAGAGGGACAGTGGACATCCCATGGGACTTTGAGATGGGATGGACAATTTACGGCATTTCTGGACACCATGTGTAGAGCAGCATTGCTTATGCTCTCAGTTTGTTCCATTCCATGATCCCATAAAGGTATTGTCTTGATGAACACATAAAGTCTAACTAGAGGGCACACACGATATTCATGTATAGCAAAGGGACAGGTAGGTGGATATCCCATGGAATCCCATAGTCCCATGGGATCACAGGATAGGATGGACAATTTAAGGTATTTCTGGATAGCACTTGCTTAGTATAGAATATTATTGACTGTTAATTAAACTAATAGTTATTCATAAAATAGAACCAGGTAAACATATTCTGGTACTCCTACATTTTAGCTATAGACTGAGAATTGTTGTTGTATTTTTCTCTCTCCTTATTTGGCCAACTTCCAAATATCTGATAATTAAATATCTGACAATTATAACAAGTTTTGACAACTTCTTTACTCCAAGATACAACATCATTATTCATGACTAAGCATTAGTTGCACAGTGTTCAGCTGAAACAATTATGAAGTTAGTCTACTCTTGCTGGGCATCAGTAAGATTTGAAATAAATACATGTCAATAAAGAGTTTCTTCGTGAACAAGTGATGATATGCATAGCTAATAAATTGTGGGCTAGGACAAATAGAAATATTAATTTTTATCCTAAATTCAGATAAGTGTATTTGAACGATCCATCTTCACTGGACAATACTATGTGTGATTACCTGCTATGATTAATTATAACTAGCGAGTTAAAGATGATATAAGGCATGTTGGCACCCAAAATGTAAAAAAGTGTTATTTAATATATAGCTATTGTGGAAAACTAGTATAACTAGTATAGCTTATATGTATAATATATACATATTATATACATTGTTCAAAATCGGACAGCTATTGTATGCCTATGTCAAAGATTTATAATGTTATTCTTTACCTCCTTTAGAACTCAGGAGCACCCAAGATAATGTGCCGTCTATTTTGTTCAAATGGTCCAACTTTAGCTCGCCACTGTTCAAAGAGGTTTTTAATATTTTTTCTCATCTTTGTATATAGTACACATAAATATATTCATGGTATTGTCATGCCCAATGAGTTGCTATATCAGTGCGCATGTTGCGTTTGTGAATTAACAAATTATGTGATGCTATGGCAGAGGGCAGTGGGAGTTAGCAAGAGTACTGCATAGCTACAATCACCCTCAGACATAAATTGTAAATGACGGTTTGGTATCTGACTATTAAATTTGCTTTACCAACACTGTGAAGACCAAATGCCCTGTTTTTTGTTCTGTGGTCACGTAAGCCTCAACTTCTGAAGTCTGCTTAGGAAACTACATATATTTCACATTTTTCTTCTTCATTCAAATTCAACTTCCTACATGTCATTTTGTTATGCACTGTCTACTGACACATTCAAAGTATACCTTATATATAGTATCAATAATTAGAATTAATAGCATTGAACAGTCAGGAAATATGGAAACTTGCAAAAGTAGTACAACAAACCTAGCTAAATTGGATAGCTTACATTGTAGGTAGGGATCACATTACACTGCAGTGTGAATTGAAACTTAGTCTAATGATCATAATGTCACGGTAAATGCACCTTAAGTGAAAACTGAAATCTCAATGTAACTTGATAAATATAATAACTACATCCTAAAACAAAATACCATTAAATAGAGCTGTTGAAGCTCATATTAATGATAAAGTTAATCACATAGGATATATAAAATAGTTTTGACTGGTATGTAGTCTAGTTACTCCTGTTTTTTTTTTGTAGTTGCTTTACTAGTCTTACCATAATATGATTTAGGGGCTTGTACTAGACTGCTTTTGTTACCGCCATATTCAACTGGAAAACAAATAGAAAAGAGCAATGAAAGTCAACACACTATACAACATTAATAGAATGCTATGGGCAGTGATCCAATCAACAGTGTAGGCACCCACTACCTTGTAAGAGGCCATTTAGTTCACTTGTCTGTTAAATGTGAGTACCTACTTACCAAGTAACCACCCAGGTGTAATATTGTATACACAAATAGGTAATGATCATCAATTATGTGTCCCACAATCTGGACTAAGATTTCTTCATCGCCTAAAGTTGATGGACTGAGAACCCTGAGTTCCGACAAGGATAACGGTGACAAAAGTCTAAGAGCCCAGAACTGAACAACAGCTATATTGTCTTATATAATAAGTGTATGTGCAGGTTTTCTAAAGTGTTGAGTGCAAATTTTATACCATGTCTAAATTCTTGAGTAAACTTAAATAACAACATTTCTGGTCTGGTTAGTATAATAATGTGAGTACAAACTTTGCAATTGTGGTAAGTTAATGGGTTGGGCACTTACATAGTAGACTATGGTAGAGAGCATGTATTGTTTAAATGTCTGCATACTTTGTATTTACAACAACAGCTACTCTATAGTTTATGCATCATATATTTGTTATGTTTAGTAGCTCCTTAATACACTCACCAAACTTGTCTTCCAGAAGCTTTGCCAATTGTGGCAGTTCGTTATGTTCCAAAACTTTGATGAATTCTACGAAGATCTCAGAATTTGCATTCACTTTCCAAGTCACGTTGTTGACTATGTCTCTGGCTTTCTGTCTCGAAGTTTTGGTATGAATATATAATTCTTCATGGATATCATAAGAGATGAGTTTGTTGGCATACAAGTGATGTCCAATATTCATAACATGATCCCCTAGGCCAACTAGAAGAGGCCTCATACAGGCTCTTATGGCTCTCATTTCTGGAGTAGCTCTTATCCCTAAATGGATAATTATAGAAGCTAAGTTATTTCTTTTATTAATACTAATATATTACACAGTCTGGGAATATTTAATCACCAAATAGCCGACTTTTTATATCTAGCTTTGTAAAAATAGTTTGTTAGTTTGTTTGTCAGTCAGCAAATATTCCAGAAAAGGGGGAAATCTGATATCAAACTTAGACAAATTTTTTGATGCTATGGCAGAGAGCAGAGGGAGTTTGAAAGAGTACTGCAACGCTACTATCACTCTCAGACATATAACTTGTAAAGGATGGGTTTGGTATCTGACCATCGAATGTGTCTTATCATAACTGTGAAGACCAACCAGGATACCATTATATACCACTCTTTCACTGTCATCTTCCCAATACAGGAAAACCAGGGATAAGCTCTTGTTTCTTATTATTCTGAATGTGTTGCTAGTGTACAGTTATAATTCTTGCAGTGTTGGAGTTACCTGGTCAAAAACTAAATGAGAAAGCAAGTGCCATGTTATTTGCTCTGTGGTCACATGTATACCTCAACTTCTGAGGCCTGTTTTGAAACCATATAATTTTTACATTTTATTTCTTCTTCTTCAGTCAAATTCAACTTTCTATATGTCACTTTGAAACTCATTTACGTACTGTCTATTGGTACCTTTTATTTATTGATTATCGGTGAATTAGAGTTAATAGCATTGGTCTCAGTCAGGAAATACGGCAGCTTACAAAAAACAAAACAACAATAACAAAGCACACATCTAATTAAATAGAATAGCTTAATTTGTAGGTAAGGGATCACATTACTCTGCAGTGTGAATTGTAACTTGATCCAATGATCATAATGTCACGACAGATACACCGGATGTGAAAACATAAATTTCAATGCAACTCGAGAAATATAATAACTACATCATAAACAAAATACCATTAAATAAACCTTTCAAGATGCTAAAGTTAATCTCACAAGATTAAAAAAAAAAGACAGCTTTAACCGGTATGTAGTCTATTTACTCCTGGCCTTTAATAGTTGCTTTACTAGTATTACCATATGATTTAGTGGTTTGTCCCAGACTGCTTCTGTCACCACCATATTCAACTGGAGGACAAATAGAAAAGATCAGCAATGAAAGTGAACACACTATACAACTTTAATAGAATTGTTATGGGCAGGAATCTAGTCTACCGTGTAAACACCCACTACCATGTAAGAGCTCACCTCGTTCACTTGTCTATTAAAAGTGAGTACCTACTTACTAGGATAGCCACCCAGGTATAAAATTGCATACCCAAATAGGTAGATCATCAATTAAGTGTTCCACAATCTGAACTGAGATCTCTTTATTGCCCAAACTTGACAGACTGAGAACCCTGAGTTCTGACAAGGATAGTGGTGACAAAAATCAAGAGATCCCAGAACTGAACGAAGGCTCTATAGTCTTATATAATAAGTAGTGTCGCAAGGCAAGCCTAGGTTTTCTAATGTGTTGTGTACAATTTTGAACCATGTGCAAATTCTTGCATAATAAAAAAAAAAAAAAACCTTGCCGATTATCATACTGGGTAAGCACACACTTGGCAATTTTGGTAAGTTAATGGGTTAATGTCCATGGGCACTTACACGGTCTAGACTACAGAAGAGTCCATGTAATGTTTAAAATGTCCTCACACTTCGTATTAACAACAGCAGATACTCAATGGTTTATGCATCACTTTTTATTATGTCTATTAGCTCCTTAGTACACTCACCAAATTTGCCTTCCAGATGTTCCGCCAATTCTGGCAGTTCATTATCTTTCAAAACTTTGATAAATTTTACAAAGCTCTCAGAATTTACATTAACTTCCCCAGTCACAATGTTGACTATGTCTCTGGCTTTCTGTTTCCGATTCTTGTTAGGAAAAAACAATTCTTTGTAGACCTCAATAGAGATGATGTTATTGGCATACAAGTCATTAGCAATATTCCCAATGTCTTGCCCTGTTAGGCCATCTACCAGAGGCTCAAAACTGGCTGTTATGGCTGTCATCTCTGGAGCAGCCATGATCCCTAAAATGGACAATTGTGAAAACTTCAAATAGCTGTATAGATTATTCCCCTAATCTCGGCAATCTGGTAATTAATATCCTCACATCACACAGTATGCGAATATTTAATTACCAAGTTGCCGACTTAATATCTAGCCATGTAAAAATATTTGTTTGTTTGTTTTCACACAATTTTATTACTGCCTTGTGAGTATGACTTCAGCTGTAAAACCCTATCACAACTGGCTCTCCACAAAATATGGCTTTCTAGTTGCATCTGATAAATCTTAGCTTTTAAGAGTTACCAAGCTGGACACCACAACCAGATTAGCCTTAAAAATATACTTGTATGTATTCCCAAGAGTGACCTTCATCCCCCAATTCACCCATGCTCTTGGAACAAAATCATAAAGAACAAGAGTACACAACCCTATCAGAAGAAGAGCAAAAAACATTCAGCTTCTCTTTAGTGAAGTTTGAGTAATGGCAAATAAAAAAACATAAAAAACACAAATGTGGTTCTATAAATTTAGAAAATTTCAAAAAAAAGTCACCACTTTACCTCGGTAATATTACATAATATTTTACCTCAACATTATTGCTTCTAGAATAATGCATTTGCTTAGAAATATCAAATAGATGCTAAGTCCTATGCCGTTAAAAGTATAAACAAAATGATCTTGGGTTAAAAGAATGAGATAACAGCAACTGCTAGGAGAGATTTAGTTCAAGGCTACCTAGTCCAACCAACAAAGCCTACTAAGAACTGCAACGGCAAGGGCTATGGTTGCACAGGTTTTCCACCAAATGGGTGCAGCATAACAACTTCATGGTGAATTACCAAAGTTCTATCTATGCGTGTTAAACAACCTTTCCTCCGTCACTAAATTTTGTGTTTTGTTCAAATGTATAAAAACAAACTGACAAGACTTGAATATTTCAGCACAGCCAATTCATAGAACATAGTCAGATTTTAGATGTATTGCTGTATTATCAGAGTAACATGAACAACCATTGTAATCAGAAAGAGATAACAACATGTATTTTGTGGTTATGGTACACCTTTACCTTATCCGAGCATCCTCTGCAACCTACTTATGTATGTTATGCTTCCACTAATGGACTTGTGGCAAAACCAAGGTTTATTACTGCCTTATATATTCAGTGAGAATGAGTTGAGTCTAAGGTTAATGTAGCTGATTGTGACTAAAAAATGGACTTTTTATTGAGCATGAACTGAACTAATAAAATATTGAGAGATTTAATTAAGATAATATGAAGCTTATTGGAGTACATGGGAAGCTTAGTTAAATAGTTACAATCTTCTTTGTCTCACTTGAAAATAATTAGTCTGCACTTACCGTTTTATATTGAAGGATGTCACTGTTAATCAGATAATCTATTGACCTCTGTTTGGGAGGGAGACTGTTCCTTGAGCCCTAGCCCCCTAATGCAATCATGTTTAAAATTTGAGTATTAACATTTACATATCATTTTTTAGATGATTACACATGCCACTTGCTTTAAATATACGGGAAGAAAGAAGCTCTTTAACTCAACCTGAGTATATGCATTGACATTTCAGTCACTATTTAATTGGTCTTTCCTGACATGTGTTTCAGTTAAATAAATTGACTAATGTAAACAATTACAGAACATTACGTCATATGCATGGTGGCCAATGGTTGCTCCCCTTCCCTTAGGTATTCTAGATAATTAGATTCATAAAACCAATGCTTCCTGTTTTGCCTTAAGTGCCATACTTACCCCTGCATGCTCTGGTTAGGCCACAACAGGGAAATTTCCTGTTTCCCATCCTGGAATTTTTTTTTATAAATTCAATGCTCTCTGGGCACTACAATTACAAAACAGAGCTGTGAAAATACCTCACAGAATCTTCTCTTTCTTCAGTACCTGATTTCTAGCTAGTCTGCTATGTATGCGACTGTATCACTTCTGCCAGGAAACAAGAGGATTCTTTTGGGGAAAATATTTCTTTTGACAGGAAGACATACTTTTGTGTCATTTTAGTTATTTCCTCCACACCAATAAGTCTGTGCTTTTTCCAAGTCCAAAATGAAAAAGTCAATGGGAAAATATTAATACAAATTAATTTGTATTCATACCCGTAGCCTGGGGGGAGGGGGGTTCGGTCGAACCCCCCTATTGAGTGACTGGTTTAGCCACACCTCACATTTAACTAATGGTATGTCGACTTCTGGTCGATCGTGTCTAAATCGCAATGGAATATTCTGTTATTGGTGAGCGAGCAGAGCGAGCGAGACAGTATTAGGGGTGGATAATGCAAAATCGAATATATGTTATATGTATATATGTATGGATGGATGGTACGTATGCCCTTTAAATGCGCGCGCGGGGAACTTTTTTCTCCTAAAAACACGGCTTTTTAGGCTTGACCCCAGTTTATTCTGAAACTACAGCATTAAGCAAGCCTTACTTTATACTTAAGCTCCGAAGTGTGAGAAAATTCCTGCGAAAACGCTTCATTTCAAGAAACAAAAAGTTGATTCGACCGGTTACTATGGCATTGAAGACCCTTTACCAGACTTAATTTCAAAACTTCGCCGTTTTGGGGGGGATACGGAGTGCAGATTGTTGGTTGCCAAGAGCCATTGGTAGTCAGAATGCCGTAGTTTTAATGCTAAAGAAGCTACTACTACTCGAGGGAAGCTGAGGTAATTACGTAATTCCATATTATATTTGTTAGCTAAATATGCAAAATAACTCTGGCCTTCTTTTTTGTAGCTAAGAGCTTGTTGTCAACAGTGACTGGTAAATTCAAACAGTCAGAATGGCTCAAATTTGGAACTACAAAAGTGACCACTGTTCAAGAAAATGAGGTAAGAAAGTAATTTTGTATTTGTGTGCTAAAATTGATTGTTTTTTGTTTTGTAGCTGAGAGCTTGTCAAGAATTCGAGGTAATTCAGATAGTCAAAATAACTTAAATTTGATACTACAGAAGTTATCAATAGGAAATTGAGGCAAGCAGTAATTCCATATTTGTTGGCTAATAATAACACAGGTTTATTTTTTAGTTTTGAGATTATCAGAATGGTTGATGTTTGATACTACAAAAGTTACCATTAATCAGGTAAGAGAGTGATTTTGTATTTGTTTGCTGAAATCAAATGTCATAACTGCTATTATAGTGTTTGCATGAACTAAGCTAAAACATAGTAACAATACTTAATTTTATGTTACCTAACTATCAGGCTCGCTGCCATTTGTGCTCAAGCACACAACTATAGTATGTCCAAGTTGAGTTGGCGCGGTAAAAACCGTTAATAACTTTTGAACGGAAGTAGCTACGCTTCCGGGGTTTGTACCATTCGAAAGCTCGTGCCGAAGCGGTCCAGAAAATTCCCTTTAAAAACTTCTGAGCCAGCGGGAAAGTGCAGTTTCAAAACTCAATAGAAAAGTCTATGGGAATAAATAAAACCACACGTTTCCCGCGCTACACGCGGCGGAATTTAGTCACGCGCTCAAACTGGGCCAAACACGTGCGCAGTACCTCAGAGACAATTGTAAACAAGTTTGGTGACTTCGTTTCTACCCTTCTGCTTGACATTCTGGTTCATTTTAGGCTCAGGAATTTGTTGCTATTCAAGGCTACTTAACAAGAGCAAGCTACAATGTGAGGTACGTTTGTATCACGGGTTGCTTGTCCACTCAGATTTTCTTACCTGTTTAAATAGGGCCTATTTATTTAGATACTCAGCCAATTTACTGTTTGCTGACCAAGATAATAAGATATACAATTCATCATAGACTCTACATGCCACTATTATTATGCTTTAGCTGTCCATTACTCATGTCTATATAGGTACAGTTCTCTATGGTTATGGTGATGCTATTTACCACCCTCCAAATTCAACTGCTGCTTGTATCTGCCACAATTTCATGTCATCATAAAATTATATAATATATATATTGTACATGTCATTATAAAATTATGGTAATTGTCATTTTTTTTTTTATAATTTAAAAAAAGTTGAAATTTAACAAGTAGATATAAAATATAGTAAAATCATGAATAAAATGATATGAATGATTCAGTGTGAAGGACAAAGTAATACTGGAATGCGTGTGGCCATAGCTAAAGTGTAGGTGATGTGCTGGATTCTTCACATTACTGTTGAGTACTTCAGAAATTCGTCACACCAAGAAATAAGAATAGAGTTTAAATACACGCTTAAGCACACAACAATCAGACTTACTTGAGGAGGCATTCCGCCGCGGTCCTGTGCTTCTTTCCTCTAAGCTTTGTAGCTCCAGATAACCCTCCGCAACCTTCAACCAGTTTTAGCGCACAACTAGAAGCTCGTACAAACTATGAACTACGAGTGATTAGTTATAACTGGGCATGAATACAGCCGCGGAAGAAACTGCTTTAGCTTCTTTTTCATTTCAACAAGTAAACTTACGGTAATAATGCGCACCTTGGACCCGCCCCGTTTTTACTGTGGGCGTCGACGTTTTCGCGCGTTTGAGCTACTACTGTCATGTGACCTTAATTGGTCTCCGGTTTCGTCAAATGCATTCCTCTTTTGCCACATTTGTGGTCGCGCCAACTCAATAGTTTAGCTATATATATCCCCGGATATACTTCATTTAATGGTTCACTGTTTGTGTACAGCTCACGGTAGTGGTTAAAAGCCTGGTTACACGAGAACGATATAGCGTTAACAGTTTACCACTTATTGCTGATAGTCAGCAATGTTCAATGAATTTATTAATAGAACACATAGAATGTCAGACAAATTATTAGTTTTGGCATATTTTCTTTTTTTGCTTTTTAAAGAATAAACGAAGAAAACAAAAGTAGGTGTGGCTTTCTTGCGTTTCTATGAAATCCGAACTCCCCTGTGCAAACTCCTCGCTACAGGCCTGGTATTGTGTTTTTTAAGTGGTGTTTCAGTGATAGAGGTGGATTAGAAACAGGAAATTTCCTTGCTGTGGCCTAAGTAGTACTGCCCAATGGACAAATTTCATAGATGTTCCTAATTACTCATAGCAAGTAGTCCATACAATCATGTACCAATTCTAATGTTGTCAGACCCCATATTTAACCCTCCACAGATCTCTCTTCCTCCATAATACCAACTAAGGGATCCTCTAGTTCGAAATTCACAGTTTACAAGTTAAATACTCAACTCACTTGGCAGCGCTGCTGAAAATTACGCCCCCTTCAGAACTACTACTCGCTCAGAGCACCAACCAATGAACTAGAATCCAAAAGTACAGTAGTCCCTCTCTTGAGAGACCACCCCGGTAAGCGACCACCCCTTTTATGCTACTTCGTGGGAACAGACCATACTACAGTCATAGGTGCCAACTTTCCAGAATCTATTTCAGGGACAAAAACCACACCCTGGCCACACCCAAATAACACACCCACAATGACATAATTTTTAATGACATCATCTATGCAAAAGTTTAAAATTACAATAGCTGTTCTTCTTCTTCCACAGCTATAAGTAAATAACCAAGGGCGTACTACTTCACTATGAGCAGATAATGTACAGCAGATGGAAAACGCAAACTAATGAGGCTTTCTTCTGAATAGACAGGATTAAAATTAGTCGATTCTACCTAGCTACTGTGTCCCAAGAAATATTCTGATATTCACAGGATTCAGCAGTACAGCACTGTAAACTTGTAGCTCAAGCTACTAGACTTTCTTGTTAAATAAAATTAATCAATTGTTTCATTTACTTATATGTATATGAAAATTGATGAAATGATAAAATTGTGATCCGAGTTGAAGGTGGGTGCTGCCTGAGTTGGTCCTAATCCTTACAATAAACGGCATCTATAGTAGTGAAGAAAAGGAATTGGCATAAACACGGCTTTGACAAGCACACAATTTAACAGCAAACAGCTTAAGTGTGGCTGTATTACAAGTTGCTAGCTAAATGATAGCTATAATCACTGTGATATTTGCTATACGGCAGTTGATATTGAACAGGTAGACAAATAATCTTACCTACGTCCTATCAGGTGGTCCTGTACACTCTGTGACAACAGGGCACTCTGTCTATCCTGTTTCCACACTCGCAACCTAAGCTAATCGCGACACAAAGCTAGAAACGCAGCAATCTGAGAAGAAGCCATTGTTTACAAAATTCTTAATCGGGCGCGTTTTGAGCGGGAAACCTGTGGTTTTTCTATTCCCATAGACTTTTGTATTGAGTTTTGGAATATCACTATCTCTCCGGTTTTGGAATATACTGAGGTAATATTTTTAACCGCTTCGGCGCAAGCTTTCCAATGGTGCTAACCCTGGATGCGTAACTGCTTCCGTTCTAAAATTATTCAAGTTTTTCTTGCGGCCAACTCAACCTGCAGGCTTCCGGGACATACCATAGAGCTATTTTGCACTTTCCGGGACTCCGTGACAGAGTAATTATTGTATGCGCATGCGCACTAGTTCAGTTGCCGCTGCTATTTTTGGTTCTCTTGATTGCTTTTTTATTAAGGATGAGCAGAAAAAGGAAAGTCCTTACTTTGGAGGAGAGGGTGTCAGTCAAGAAAGCAGACAGTGGAACTTCTTGCAGAGCTATTGCATCAGAATTTGGAGTAGGTAAAACACAAGTACAAACAATAGTAAAAGAGAAAGAAGACATTATGAAGAGGTGGGAAGAAGGTGAGAGATCTAATGTTAAATATTGCAAGCCCAGAACTGCTGGTTATTGTGATCTGGACAAGATTATGTGGGAGTGGTTTACTAGGGCTAGATCGAAGAATATACCAGTGAGCGGTAAAATGATCCAAGAGAAAGCTTAATGTATGCTGCAAAGCTTGGTCACTCAGAGTTCACAGCTTCTAATGGGTGGTTGGCTAGGTGGCAGGCAAGGCATAATGTAAGAATGTCAATTTTGTCAGGTGAATCTGGTGATGTGGATAAGTCTGTAGTGGAGGACTGGAGCAAGTGGCTAGATTCATTGTGTGCTGGTTATAAGCTACAGGATATTTTTAATGCTGATGAAACTGGCCTTTTTTATAGAGCTCTACCTTCAAGATCTCTAGTCTCAAAAGGTGATGATTGCAAAGGTGGTAAGAAGTCAAAGGAGAGAATGACTGTGCTGTTGGCCTGCTCAGCAGTAGGCGAGAAGTTGACAACCTCAGTAATAGGTCACAGTGCTAATCCACGGTGTTTCAGGGGATTGGCTAGCGGCAGACGTAGCCTCATCCATGTGAAACAAAACATGGTGAACAAACGATTTTTTAAACAAAAGCTTTAATGTTGCTTAGAGTAACATCAGGATGAGCACTACAGTTATCAATAAAAAGTAAGATTGATATATTTTCTGTCTTCATTTTACCATTCAGCTTATCTAACCATTGCTGGAATAAATCACTTGTCATCCATGCTTTTTTGTTTGAGGAATAAGTGACAGGATGGCAAAGTGTGCTCAGAAGTTGCAAAAAAGTGAATGTTCTTGATGCCATTATGTGGTTAAAGGATTCATGGGATAATGTGAAACAATTTTCCGTTCAAAAGTGCTTCATAAATTGTGGGTTTCCTGATCAACCAGTACATGTACCAGTTGAAGATGACGAGAATGAAGAAGATTAATTTGATGAATTTATTACGAAATATGGAATGACCAAGGAAGAATATAGTGCTATGGATGATACTATAGCAACAAATATGACTATTGAACAAAATTGGGAGGAGAATCTTTCTTCATTGTGTTCCAGTGAAGAGGTGTTAGAGTCCACAGATGAAGATGAAGACAGTTCTAGGTCAACATCTGTAATTACTCCCGGAATTGCTATGCATTACCTGAATGAATTAAGAGATTTTGCCCTTCATCACCAAAATTCAGAACTACTAAGTTCCATTGGTCAGAGTGCATTGGCTGTAGAAAAAACATCAACACCAAGTATGAAAAGACTAAATTATTTAATTTTTTTGTAAAACAGTAGCTAACCACAATGAAACCTAATTATATTTATGTACCCAACACTCATTAAACAATTTTAATTGAATTGAATTTAACATAGAAGTAAAATTCGTAATTTTAAGTACACCTTACAGTAGATTCAGTTGAACGTTAAATTGCATATTTTTTGAAACTCCGCCTCTCCCTGGTGAAAGACCACCCCTTTTGAAAGACCGCTATTGCTGGAACCACAGGGTGGTCTCTCAAGAGAGGGACTACTGTACAACCCAATTAACTTTTTTCGCCATAGAGAGCGCCTCTCGGTCCAATCAACACCGTAACCGGAAGTTATAGACTTTCGTATGGATGTTTTCTAGTGGACACTTAGCGATTAATAAGATTCACGGAAACTTTTCCAGTAGGGGTTATGAATATTTAAATTAGCTCTGTGGCTGTGAACCAATCTAAAACCCATTCCAAACAAACCTATAAAAATACACTGGAACTAAATGAAATATATAATAGTGGTGTGGACTGCAGGCCAGATCTTATCACTGTTTGTGGACCTCAATTTGTAAGCCAGCTGAGAGTTCACAAAGCGCTTCAGAGCAGGAAACCACAGTGAAACAGGACACTACAGGTTAATCTAGACATGTAAGCTACAAATACAATGGCACTTTCTTTTGTTTTCTAAAAATTTTATATTTAATTAATGACAGTTGTGGGTGAGCAAGAATGGAGTTTCATTTGCAACTTCATTCTGCTTGATCCTTCAGTTCAAAGGTGTTGAAGTTAAAGGTGAAATTGGCTTTAAGGTACATAACGGGATTCATGGAGATTGGACTGCTCTTCTCCAGTCGCTTGATTTTATAAAGCTTGAAGATTTTGATTAACCGCAAATGGGCGTAAAAGCTTTGGGGGCTAATTGGAAGGCTTAGTAGTTGTAATGCTCTCTCAAGGTCTCCCAAAGGGAACGAAACCGCAAATATCAAACATTCTATATCATCATCATATAGGTTTAATTATAGTAAACAAGTAAACAAGCAAGATTGGAGCTAACCTAGGGGTAGAAAACAATATACTGTGGCAGGTACTTGACTTCTCTCCCCAAACACAGAAATAAATAGAAATAATAATTTCACAAACGTACCCATTAATGTTCACAAGATGCAAACAGTAATTTGTAATATGCACACAGTGAGGTTTAGTCTATAGGCCCATATTTAGACCCTAGTCTCGAACAAGAACCATTACCTATCGCTTCCGAGCAGAGCAATTAGGTAGGTTTGGCTTGCAACACTATTTAGACCCTGCGTTAATCTCACTGCTTCCCCCAATGCCCACTATAAGGAATCTTCAATTAGAAAATACCTTGAATTAGCTACACAGGGAATTATATATTTGTATTAAAATTATAGAGACAACATAAACTATGACCTAGTAGTTCCTTAGCTGTGCATCTAAAAAAAATTAGGGAGGTGGGGGAAGGGGGTTAAAGGGTTTAGTAAAAAACCCTCACCACCCCCTCCCAAATCCCTTAAATTAATGATATTCATAGATGAAGTTGTTGTTTTTTTTGCTTCTTAAGGGATAATATCAAGGTTGCATTTAAGAGGGGCCAAAGGGGCATTTGAAAAACCTTTGCCCCCTCCCCCTAGTCCTTAACATACTACATTTGACTTTGAAATATGAAAATCATCGATGATTATTTTGCATAATGTTTCTAGGCACTGCAAGGGTCTCTTTGTATAAAACAGACTCTCACTGGACTTGATTTACAGAACATTCCATTTGTAAGATACTGAAGCTATTTGTGGACTCCCTTGATTGGGGGATTCATTGAACTGCTCAAGGGTCACCCAGATGCAATGCATAGATATTCCCAGATCTAAAATAGTACAGATGGAAATATTGCAGGACCTCAGCATTCTTACTAAAGGAAATTATATTTCTAACTATAATGATATTAAGTTAAAACTGTATTAATGCAGTCACATATCCTAGCATATCCTAAGATGACCTTTAAGCTGCTGCTCTTTGCCATTGGAAAATCTCTCTTAATCTATCACAACACTACAACCACTACAACCACAGCTTATCAGATGCAACACTTCACTCTTTGGTGAGTAATCCCACTGCTACTCATTACCTAAGTAATCATCTATTATAAATGCATTTTGTACAAAGAACCCAACAAAAGTTAACCAAAAAAATTCTATGCACATAAATTTTAATGAAGTACTCTTTAAATAAATAGATAAATGGCCCAGTAAACAAAAAAATGCCAATCAATTATTTTTAATGTAAAATCACAATTACTGGATATGTCAGATCATAAAGGCCTCACCTATTAAATTTAAGGACTATAAAAGTCATCTGGTGCCAATTTCACAATGTAAACCATCCAAATCACACACACACACATCATGCTATTGCAAAAATAAAAGCAACTATAGTGAAAGAATGTATTTTTTTTACAGTTAGAGAATAGACACCTCTACAAATAGATCTGTTGCTACATCAATCTATTCCTATAAAATAGTCATATTATTTCTTTTGTGTGACTACAGAAGTAAACTGGAGTTTGCTTTAAAAACAAAAATATGGTTATATGTTGCAATACTTAAATATTCACGAGTACTATAGTAATAGTATGAGCTGAACGAATAATAGTAAAAAATTGTTTAAACCGTCCCTGATAAGTATTTATAATAATAGCGAGCTTCTTGTGCCGCCTCAATGGTCCTCCACTTGTTTGAACTGTCCCTCCTTTATAATGGTTAATGTGGGCTTGCTTATTCATACCTATAAGAATTTAAAAAAATAAAAACTGTTGTGTTTAAAAAGGATATGACAATTGTTATCACACTCCTCTAACATTCAGTTCTTGCAATATACCACAACATTGCTTACTACCACAGAAACATGTGAAATTCTTAAGATTTAATTAAAATAAAATTGCCAGCATATTTGTGTGCCTGCAAACATGTGTGTATTTATGTGTTATAATCTCCTTAGTATTGTTAATATATTATGGTGTCGAATAGTTAGGGGTCATACTTGCTGTGTTTCCCTATTATTGGAGCATTGTAGGCTTTAAAACTTGAACTTTCAATTATCACCTTTTCTAAGTTGTTTTTAAAAGCAGAAGCATATCATTTAAATTATTCTAGCCAAAGTACAACAGATTCAATTTTAATATTTGCTAATAGCTTTATATCATGCAAACTTGGTGAATGGTAATTTCATTTGTCTTTTATAACGTTAAAAGGGAGAATTCTAGCTATCCTTCATAATATATTGAGAAAGGTGTTAATTCATATAATTGAGGTCTGAAAAAATTAGTGCACTGAAATTTTATTACACACACAGTATTATGTAGGAACAATCCCTCAATTGCATGACTTAAATTTTACTTGGGCTAGACTATGGAGGCATGAATTATACTATACACCTCTCATTAAGTCAACTAATGAAGATTGTGACTTTACACTACTTAAGTAACATGTAAGAGACTGCAGCAAGCAATGCTATAGGGAGAATGTGTGAGGCTTGGAAGTGTAGAGTTATTGTCACACATTAAAAATGTAATTATTAAAGTAATTACTATTATTAATATTATTATCATTATTATTAATTATTATCATTATTATTTTTTTATTTATTATTATTGTTATTTTTATTATTATAATTATTATTTTATCAGAGAAGTTACTAAAGAACAGCATGTAGAGATAAAATATTTCACTGGAGCAGGCTAATTTATTTTCATAAGCCAGAGGCTAGTGAAAATACAGCCTGAAAGTGAAATATCTAGTCATAATTACTCTGATGGAGGAGTGTAACAAGTAGGTTTATTCTACCCTATATAGATACCTCCACTGCTGTAGTTTGTGATAGGACTGGTAACTCACAGAGTAAAGTGGGCAGTAGGGGTTCTCCTCACCAGATGTTTTAGCAGCTGCTCAAACCTGGTTTCATGGTTACACCAGAGAAAGACAGGTGAAAATACCAGGAAAACTGGTAAGCTAGACTTATTACTATAACTACTAAGATAATGAATGAATGATATAGGCAATATAGCTTGTAATAACACCTTGAAATATCTTGAAATATTTCACTGTCATGTGCCTGTGAAGATAACTAGGATGAAATATATAATATATAATATGTATGTTTTAAATTCGAGGTAAATATATCATAATACATATTAATTTTTATCATTATAGCTACAATTTTTTTGAAATAAAGCAATATAGGAGCAAACTTAGGGGTATGAAATAGCATACATAATGCAATATAGGAGCACCTGGAGTTAGCTACTAAACAGTACAGTGGCAGGTACTTGAGTTTTCTCTTCACCCACTGAAATAAATAGTATTAATTTTATCCCAACTGTAGCCATTAATGTTTACAAAGATGCAAAGAGTAAAGATGCATACAGTATGAGCTTTAATCTACTATAGGCCCAAGACCCTGTGTACCCCTCCTTATCCCTCTTTAGCAACTATTAAACCACAAGTACAATCACACACACACACACACACACACACACACATACAAAAATTTAGTGGTGTCATTAGTAGCTGGGAAGGGAAGGGGCTAGTATTTTGTTCCTCACCCCTTGAAATTAATAATATTCTTAGGTGGAAGATTTTTTTTGGCTTCTAGGATAAACTAAGTATAATATATTATATATGTGTATATAATTATATAGCTAGTACTTGTTACGTGAGTGGAGTGTGATAAGGCTGGTAAATATTCCATGAGCAGGTTAATGTATTTCAAGGCCAGAGGCAGTGAAAATAAAGCCTGAGAGTGAAATATCTCTACCATATCAATCTGACAGTTTAATTGCTAGATTCTTCACTGCTGTAAAGTTTGTACTAGGACTGGTAACTCAAGGTGTACAGTACACCCACGCCCCCATCTATATTTTCACAGCTTCTCTAACCTGAAAGGTAAGGCTGGAGAGGATGAAGCCTGGAATATAAATATATGTATGTAAATATATGAGCTGCACAGAGAGGCAAGGGGTATTTGATTACCTTTTCACCCTACACAGAATATCCTTTAGTACTCCATTTTGACTTTGAAACATGAAAATTATCATCATTTTGCTTGTTTCTAGGCACTGCAAGGGCATCGTTGTTTAATAACAAATGCATGAGTTGTACAATATTGAAGCTATTTGCGTACTTCCCTTGCAGTTATGATATGATTGAAAGATTGAGCTTACTCCTCTAATTGTTTAAATGATTACATAAGATCTTAGTAGTCTAGCAATTTCTATTCATGCTAAAAGAACATTAATATTATGTTATATGGAGGCATTCATGCAAAATGGAGAAAGCAAGTTTATTTCCAATTATCACTACCAAATATAAAATTGTTGCAATTTATATTACAATAGAGGTGTGGCTATTAAGTAGTTTATAAATTATTTAAAAAACAACTGTACAAATATTAGAGTGTGAGCACAACATTACTTCAGCAATTTTACTAACGGTATGATATATTTCTAACACAGCTATAACTGTATTAATGCAGTCACATACTCAGATAGCTCAAGGTAGTATTTTACCTAATCATTAAAGCTTTAAATCTTTAAATCTTTAATCTACTTTAATTAACCACTGTTTATCAGATGCAATACTGCACACTTGGAAGGGCCCTTTATACAATCATCTCAGCAAACTAATTACTTATTATTAATCTATCACAACACTACGACCACTACAACGACAGCTTATCAGATGCAACACTTCACTCTTTGGTGGAGTAATCCCACAGCTACTCATTACCTAATTAAGTACTCATCTATTATAAATGCATTTTGTACAAAGAAGCCAACATAAGTTAACAAAAAATCTACTATGCATATAAATTTTAAAGAAGTATTCCATAAAATAAATAGAAAAATGGCCCATTAAACCAAAAATGCCAATCAAATATTTTTAATATAAATTTACAGTTTGTAGATACTTCAGAGCTCACCTCCTATTAATTATAAGGACCATAAAAGCCATGCCAATTTCATAACATAAACTATCCCAACACACACATTATAATGATGTGTAGTATGTAAAATATCTTTCTTGTAAAAGAATCACTGAAATAATGATAGATTTATTTTTTAGTTAGAGTATTGACACCACTACAAATAGATCTGTAGCTACTCCAAATTCATTCCCTTCTGTATAAATAATTCAAATAAATAAAACACAAAAGACAAAACAAAAACACTGAAACAGAAAATACAATCAAAGTGTGACCTGAAATTCATTTTCTAGCTTATAGGTGCATTTTATATCTGGATTAGAACAAAAAGAAATAATATATGACTGTTTTATAGGCGTAGATAGAGTCCCTGATAAGTATTTTATAATATAGCTGCGTCTTTATCTTGGGCCTCAATGATCATTCAATTGCTTGAACTGTCCCTTCCTTGTAATGGGCTAGCTTATTCAAACACAAGGATTAAAAAAAGAAAAACTGTTGTGTCTAATAAGGTTATTATTATTATTATTATTATTATTATTATTATTATATCAGAGAAATTACTAAAAAACAACATGTAGTGATAAATTTATATCCAATAAAAGCGTTTGTGGTATTTGATATTCCAAATTTACTTTGTATTTTTTGTTAGTTTATTTTTCTTTATTAATCTAGCTAATGAATAGTAATAGAACAGTTCTTCCTGAACAAATTTTCTGAGGGAACCCAAGTAGCTACTGAAAGGTCACCCATGGAGATGCAGTGGTTTGATAAACCATCTCAGTTGGGAATTGTAGGACTTCAGCATAACACTGCACACTCTATGACTCCAAGCCAGTATAGTAATAAAGCTTTATAGCTACAACCACAGTTTATCAGATGCAACACTTGCACTATTACAAGATGTACTCACACAACTACTGAGAACACTTTATAAAAATTCCAAATACACTCTCCCCCATTGAAAGTTATTTGTGTGCATTTGTTTATTTGTTTAATCTGTTCATCAAGAATCTACATGCTATTTTCGAATTTGACTCAAATAAAAACAGTTGCTAAGATGTGATCATCATAAAGTGTATTGCAGGTGTCAGACTTGTTTCAATGGCTGTCCTGTGACCAAAATCTAGGCTAAAGCAGAACAGAAAAGATTGAGGGAGGGATTGACTGACTCCAGACACACATGACACACCCACATTGATGCGCCTGTGGTAGCTGAATATATGCTATGATAGTCCCTGGTGGTCATAACGGCTGGGAGAAGGGGATTCATAGGCATTAAGACCGAGGAGGGGACCAAAACTAAAGAGAGAGAGGGTTAAGCAAAACTAAAGAAATGGAGGGTTCGAGGTATGGAGCATCATAGTCAAAAACTAACAGTGGGAGAAGGGAGGAGGGGCAGTAAAAACTGACGAGGGAAGCATATAGTAGTCAAGACTACTGGAAGAGGGGCAGAGTAGGCATAGTAGTCAAAACTAAAGATAGTGGGGGGAAGCATTATATGTTAGTCAAGACTAAAGAGGAGGAAGGCTAGGAGATGCGCAGGATGGGACAGCAAGTAGTACGTAAAAAATGGGGAGAACAATAGTTATATTATAGTCATGAGACAATTAAAAAACAATAAAGCGAGTGTAGAGAGAAATCTTAGTAATTCCAAATCTAAATTGTGTTGGCTTCAGAACCTATTTCAGAAATTTTTTCCAACTCGAGCAAAGGGGCATGGCTATAACTTCAAGGGGGCGGGGCAGTTACATATAATGGAGATCACAATTTATAGAATGTAATGCAGTTACCTGACAACGTGAAACCAGCGTACAAACGTGCGAGGATTATATTAGTCATCCTGTCTGTTTGTCTGCCCGTCTGTCAAGCTGTGATTTAGGAGATTACTGACATTTACTATTGATTGAGATTTGAACTTTCAAAACGACATTTTAAGACCTTTTATAGCGTTTACTTTTGAAAATTCTAAGCTTTTGATTTTTGAGACAACATGAAACTATCAGCTCCACGTAGGTACTATGTAGCTTTTGTGGATAAAATACTGCTTGCTCATGTCATAATCAAGTGAACTAATACTTTTTTGCAGTATGTGGTAGTTTTTTAAGTAAAAAAAACTGTAAGATGTTATGGGATCTTACCTGTTTTGTGAGGATTTGATGGGATTATGCAATACAAGAAGCACCCTGTCAAATCTTAGGTTACTATTTCATGTAATAATAGCAAGATCATGCAAGATTATTAAAGATTTTATCAAGATTGTTCCTGTTATACCAATTTGATTTTTTATACCAAACAATTCATTAATGCCAACATGTTTCAGCAGACTGCTTCTGCCATCATCAGGGCTGATTTATAAAAAATCAAAAAACAAAAATGCTATAATTAGCCTAAGGGTGATGCTTGACAAAATGCAATATATTGCCTAAGGTTGATTCTTGTTTATTTATGTGAGTGGCCTCTAGCTGCTCTCAATACTGCTAGTTCTTTCATATAATCTTGGATTAATGATTCAATTGTGATCACATTAGATCATAAGGCAGAGTACAGTAAACAGTTTCACCCACCTCAACTGAGTACTTAATGAATATCATTATGTGGTATACTATACTTATAGTGGTTACAACTGGTGGTTTTGACTCCTACCACATGGTGTTGGCAACATCTGAGTAAAACTATTATATTCCCAGAAACAAAATGCATTGGAAATGTTTCTTAAAATTACAATAGCTGAAATATATGATTATTGTGAATTGTAAATGAATGTTGTATAATGTTTAGTTCAGTGGCTCTGAAATTCCCCCAGAATAATGTCTTGGACATGCCAATTCTGGCAGAGCAGTATAGAAAAAATCCTGGAGTTTTTCTAGGTTTTTCTCCTCCCATGACAAATCTTTGTAAGGTCTGTGAATGTGGACATTCTAACAACAAAATCACACCACTGCCTGTGGGTACAATAGAGTTGTACTTGAATTTCGTGGTAATAATCCTAATTTCTTTTAATTTTACTTTATCATTTTGTTTTGCAGGCAAAACGATAGCTTCTGTGTTGCTTTTTCAAAGTAAGGTCGCGAGCACTGTATTCTTTTACTTACAGCAAACCAAGTGTATGTGCTCTTTTACTGGGATCAGTAATCAGTCCATCCAGTGTAGCTGCAAGCCAAGGAATATCCTGTGATATAAAAAGGTCACCATTATTAACAGTTAAGCCAGGATGTTGCTTCAATTGGTACAATCTGTACTCTTATCCTGAATGCCATGGTACATTTTTGGGTTAATCTCAGTCATAGTCAGCTCCGCTTGAGATACTTCCTTTTCTGTGAAATGGACCGATACAGTTCCTTCCACAATCGTTTCTGATCTAAAAATAATACATATTAGCCAGGATTTTAATAATGTACACACAATTCATGCAAATGTTGGAGAGCCAGTATTTGTTAGGAGAACATTGCACAACTTGTTCTAACTGCATGTGGTAAATTTTTGCTAAATATATGCATTTTATTATAATTCAGACCATAAGCTGTTGTTGTTTTTTTGTTTGTTTTTTTCAAATAAAAAATCCAAACTACTCTGCCATAAAAAAATAAGAAATTCAAAAAAAAATTAAGGAAGTGGCGGTGGGGGGGGGGGGGGGGGGGGTTACAATACATAGTAGTACACACTTGAAGTAGAAATGGAACATTATTCATCATAATTGAATACCACACTTGTTTTTCCACAGAGGTGTTTTCCATTATAGTATTACATTTCCATACAAGTCATGTTTATGTAAATGATAGTTAATTTCTACTTTAATAATATAATGACTATGAGTTAACAGTATTATGCTATCACACTATAACCAATGCACACATCTACAAATTGGACTCACATGCAAGCTCATCATTTTATTCCGGTTTTACCTCATCCTCTACATGAGACTGTGCTACTTGTCCTCGAACTGAAAGTTTCTCCAAAACCACAGGCCTGCCTTTTGTAGTAGAACAAAAATAAGGACTAACATAACTGGTGATTGCCAAAGCAGTGGTTTGGCCCATTCTGTAGGTCTATTTTTAAGAATTTCACACCTAACTTTCTATCTGGCTCCTTGCTCCACATCTTGATGGCACAGCGAGCTCCACTTACAAACTTTCTTCTCATTTTATTCGTCGGACCACCATTTCCTTTGTATCCAGGGTTCTCACTTACTAACTTCTCTAAAGAGATTCTATAGTGCACTTACAGACATGATTAGTACACTCCAACTCTCAGATACAATGGCCCCAACTTGGAATCTGTTGGATAAGTTAGGGATATACTGAGCTAGCACCATCTCCAATCACTGTGGTGTAACGTATACCATGCACCTTCTCTGTAACAAGAAATTTCTAAACAATTAAATCTGTCTCCATTTCAGATGATGATGTATCCCAATTCTTAAAGCAGCGGTGTTTGTCTTTGGGAATATCTTGAGTAAAAGCTGAGTAAAATTTGTTGCGTACACCCACATGAAGTAACTTGCCAGTAGCCTTTCCTACAATAATGTCAACAACTGAATTTGCATCGTAGGAATGCTTGTGGCTTCTTTTCTCCCCCCCCCCCCCCCCTCCCCCCACCCCCATCCACAATCACAGTGACGGCAGGGACTCCCTCATGAAGAACCAGTCTGCTCAGCCAACCTGTTCTCTTCCCTACACCTGCCTCCAGCAAGGACTCCATAACCTTATCCTTCCACCAGTCTCCTATGTCACGCTCAGTGCGGATAACAGGGGCGGATGCAGCATTATAGAGGGGGGGGGGGGCCGAAAGTTAAGTGGCAAACTTGACCACACCCATTTTATCACACCCACTAATTAATTTTTTTGGTTTCTTTCTGAATATTTCAATTTGTTACATACACGAAAAAAATTACACTCACTGACAACAATAAGGAATTAGTCAAGAATTTATTGAAGTAAGTTGTATAGTCATAATGCCATCCGTCTTGGATGGCGACGGGAGAATTCATCCACTACTTCCTCTGAGGTAATTGCAATGTCACGGTGGTAATATAGCATTGCCAATCCATTAAGACGGTCTTGTCCCATACTACTCCTCAGTGAAGTCTTGATTAATTTGAGCATGCTGATGGAACGTTCACATTCACAGCTTGTAACTGGCAATGTGCCCATTATACATAAAAGAGTGTGAATATTAGGAAAAAAATCACAATCTGCATGTACTAGGCTTTTCTCTGGAGTACAAATATCTTTGTAAAGCTCAAGAATATGCTCGAAATTTTGTGGTCGCAAAAACTCATTACTAATAATTATCACTGAAGGCAAGAGCTGCATAAATTCAACTACTGAATCTGTTTTGTCAAATCTAGTGTTAAGTTGAGTTATCAAGTGATCAAGTAAAGGGATAGTTAAATTTCGGCAGTAATATTGTGGGTAGTTGTCAGCAGAAACATTAGATCTGTGTTGTTGCCTGGATGCAAGCCTAGGTATTGACTCATCAACATGAACTACCTCTGCTAGTTTCTTTGCTTCATCATAAACCCGAGCATGAAATGTGTCTACATTAGATCTAAGGTCACGCACTGTACTCTTTACATTATCAACTTCCCGGTAAGCTCGTACAATGTCACTATAGCGACCTTGAAGCTTTACACTCAGTGCCCTTGTGTATGCCAATACACTTTGAGTAACTTTCAAAGTAACAATAAACTGAAACTGTGATAGAGCTAAAAGAAGAGACTGCGCATCAGATCGTGACTCTCTGTTCCATCCAGAACCACAAGAAATATCTTCAAGGCTACATACAATTGGAAGAAACAAGTCTATGAAAACCTCAAAAGCCTCATGGCGCTCTATCCACCTAGTACGACACATTTGTTTAAGTTTTTTCCTTTTTTCTTCCTCCAACAGGGTTTCATGGATCCAACTCTCCAATGATAACTGCCTTTTTGGAGAGTTAGAAAAAAACCGAGCAGTCTTATCAGCTATTTCCATCATATTATTCACCTCTCTCAGACTGCAGCATTTTACCACACAAAGATTTAACCTGTGTGCTGCACAATGTGTGTACAATGCCTTGGGGTATATTGACAAAATGCGTGAAGATGCCCCTCTTGACCTTCCAGCCATTGCTCCTGCTCCATCAAAGGCTTGACCTCTAAGCATATGAGGGTCCAGCTGCCAATTAGCTAGCTGAGTAATGATGTTATTGGCAATAGCTTCACCTGAAACACCAGAAAGACACTCATGAAAACCCAGAAATTTCTCTTGTGGTACATTGTTGTCAAGGAATCTTATACTAATAGAAAGCTGTTCATCATTAGCAGAGTCAGTTGCCTCATCTGCAATTATAGAAAAAAACTTTGCCTCTCTTATTTTCTGTAGGATCTTATTTCGAATAACATCTCCACAAATCACTATCATCTGATTTTGTATTTCTTTACTGATATAGATGGCATTGCGATCGGCAGTTTCTAGGTGTTTCTTTAGTACAACATCTCCTGCATCTACTCTAAATCTTAGCAGTGATTGAAAATTGCCCCTGTTAATTGAGTTATCAGTAACATCAAATGGGCCATCTTCAGCATGCCCTCTGAAGGCTAGTCCTTGTCGCCCACAAAAGATAACTGTAGCTGTAATGGACTGTAACTTCAGTCGGTTTTCTCTGATCAGCTTAGCTCGTCTAGAACTAATTTGCTGATCTATGGGAACAATTTTTTTTTCTTGCACAGAACAGAATGTCATGGCTTTTTCAACTGCTGCCTGATGATTTTTTGGTTCTCTGGTACTAAAGTGATCATTAAGCTTCTGTTTGGCCTTTTTTAAATTGTCAAGGGGTCGCTTAACTAGCACACTCAATTCTTGAGATGGATCACAATTTCCAAACAAAACACAGAACTTACAGTATCCGCCATCATCTGTTATGGAGTAAACAAGGCCATTATATTCATCTAGCCACTTGATTTGAAATTTCCTATTGTGATTCCCAGTGCTATGAACTGGGAAATTATAATTCTTGTCGGGGACAAAATGATGCTTGAGAAGATAATATTTCTCGTCAGGTGTCAGTTGTCTGTTAGTTTTGAGTGCTACTATGCGGCCAAAATCTCCAGACTGGACTTCAGGGTCAATAGAATTATCGGCATCATCTGCAACAAAAGCTGAACTACTACACTGTACTACTGGGCTTGCTAAGGTAGGACTGCTGTCAGATACTACTTCTGAATTACTAGATTCTGTCAGGGTAGTAGCTGGTATATCACCAGTTGGAATATCCTGAGGAGCAACTCTCTCAGTGCTAGAAAAAATCATTAATTGTTAATGAAATAATATTTTATAGCTGGAGCTATGTTACCTGGAACTCTTGAAAAACTGGTCAAGAGTCATGTTACTAGCACATACTCGTTTTGAACCACCTGGATCTTTAGACTGAACTCTCTTTGACATTTTCAAACTGGCAATCTTGCTATCATAAGGCAATGTTAGTAGAATGCCAGCACAAGCATGGGTAAGTGGTCATGGTGTAAACGAAGTACACTAACCACAGAAAGAAGTATTAAATGCTGGCTGTATTACATGTTTGTGCCTTGTGTGTATCACATGTCGGTGTGTGTGGTGTGTGTGTAAGGGGGGGGGGGGGCCAGGGCCCCCTGGGCCCCCCCCCTGGATCCGCCCCTGGATAAAGGTAGACTTGCTCATCACTGGCACTCCCAACACACCCATAGCCTCTTCGCAAGATGGCTATGCCCACTACCTAGTGTTACCATCTTCCCCCAAACAAAAGCCAAATTGCACTCCTATCTTGCACGCTTGCCCAGACGTTTTACTTCGGAAGATGTTTCCAGAGTGAGTGTGTAAACACATGGAACACTTTCCATATAATTCCCCTGTCTAACGGGATCCCATGTTCCTGAAATGCTGTGCACAACAAATGTAATCAAGTCTGACCGACTTTTCCCTGCCATGCTGTCACCTCGTACAGTAATTGGTAAAGGGTCCTACTTCTGCTGGCAGTGCACTATTGCTTCAAGCATTCATTTATACAATGTTTATTTATTTTTAGTCAACGTCAAATAGCTCAAACTTCACAGAAGAGGTTTGAACTGGAAGTTTCCGTGAAGCTATAACCCACCATTCAGTTTATCACACATCATTCTGAGTAGTTCAATGCTTTCTACTATTTAAAATACAGTCTCTTTTATGTCTACATTTTTATCTGATGCAATTAACATTGCTTAATCAAGCTCACGAGACATAGCTAGCAGTGGAATATGCAATCTCCAGTTGCATGTGTTTGTTAGGGCTCAGGAAGTTGGATGATGCATACTGGTGAAAGACTGCTGGCATTCTTGGAGCACACCACACCTCCATCTGCACGGACTCCCTCCACCAAATTTCCCATTAAACTACGGTAACTCTGAGTGATCTCACCTAGCTGTTAGGCTCTCCATCTTTCAAGAATTTTCTGTGAGACTCAAATAATCAGAGTTGTCTCAAGATCTCACAGAATATATTTGAGTTCAGGATATTTTTATTTCTACCCAAAGTAACTACAAAACATTGCATAGGAATGTCCATATTATGCCAGCATAATTTGTCAGGCAAAGCGTAGGACATAATTAGGCATGCATGATAGATTCGTTTATCTATACCTTTTGTGTAATAGATATTTTTGGAACAATAATTTGTAAGGCTGTGTGGAGACAATAGTTATATGTGCTGCAGTTATAATAACTAGATATAGAATTTAAAATTAGTGACAACTTTTTCAGTAATATATTCCATGAAACCTTCTTCAGTTAATTATACAAAAAATACACAAAATAAATTTCTAAACTATGGAAATAGTATTATTTGTTTGATGCTGAAACCTTGGGGGTAAGCTGAAGATACTAAGACATATACATAAATTAAAATACAAAAAGTCTAAAGGGAAACTGTGATGGGTTAAAAGCTTGAACAATGAAGTGACAAAAAAACTAAAATTTAGAAAAATAAAAAATAAAAATACTACAAAGAATGTACAAATCATAAATATTAAAAAATAGAATAAAAAACAACAACTCAATCCAAACAATATTGTGGGATTAAGTCTATAAACACTAGTGTTTTCTTGGTTAATATGTGCAGATTCTATGAAAAAAATAATTTTTCTCTGTTATTTGTTCTTCATATGCCAATATGCTAGCATTATTCCAGTCAGGTCAGTGTCCAGTGTCTGCTTGCATTATTCCAGTCAGGTCAGTGTCCAGTGTCTGCTTGCATTATTCCAGTCAGGTCAGTGTCCAGTGTCTGCTTGCATTATTCCAGTCAGGTCAGTGTCCAGTGTCTGCTTGCATTATTCCAGTCAGGTCAATGTCCAGTGTCTGCTTGCATTATTCCAGTCAGGTCAGTGTCCAGTGTCTGCTTGCATTATTCCAGTCAGGTCAGTGTCCAGTGTCATCTTGCAATATTCCAGTCAGTTTAATGTCCAGTGTCTGCTTGATTTATTCAAGTCAGGTCAGTGTCCAGTGTCTGCTTGTTTTATTCCAGTCAGGTCAGTGTCCAGTGTCTGCTTGCATTATACAACTCAGGTCAGTGTCCAGTGTCTGCTTGCATTATTCCAGTCAGGTCAGTGTCCAGTGTCTGCTTGCATTATTCCAGTCAGGTCAATGTCCAGTGTCTGCTTGCATTATTCCAGTCAGGTCAGTGTCCAGTGTCTGCTTGCATTATTCCAGTCAGGTCAGTGTCCAGTGTCTGCTGCATTATTCCAGTCAGGTGTCCAGTGTCTGCTGCATTATTCCAGTCAGGTTAGTGTCCAGTGTCTGCTTGCATTATTCCAGTCAGGTCAGTGTCCAGTGTCTGCTTGCATTATTCCAGTCAGGTCAATGTCCAGTGTCTGCTTAGATTATCACGGTACAAATGACAAGGCAAAGATCTACAATATAAGCCACATACGTAGCTACACACGATATTTTGCATAAAAAACATAATAAAATAATAATAGTCTATAATTATTTATGTCTGCAATATTGCCGCAGTAATCATTGTAATCAATTACAAACTATGATCAAAACAACACTGGTGGTTATACCCCATGAGCTGGCTGACAACAAGCTCTGGAACTGTTTCGAAGTGGTCATCCTGGAGTCTCAAGGATGAAAAGTGTCACCAGAGTCTACATTTGGTGGCTTGGATCTGATGCTGGTTTAGAGCCATTTTCCATACCAATGAACCCGAACTCTCTACTACACCTTTTCCTTTAACCTCCTGGAGTTTGCCATACACCCTCAGCAAAGACCCCATGCCAATTTTTGGGTCCATATGAAGCGAATTTTTTCCCTTCATATATGCTCATACATGTGCTCACTCTAAGTGGTTCCAATGACAAACACATGGCTCATTAGAAATGTTCGTGTCTGACAGGAACAGAGTTTGAAAACTATGGTGTACCGCCATTATACAATCAAGCTACAAATGGCTAAGCTAAGTGAGCTATAAAAGAAACATGAAGAAAACACTGAAGGTTCGTCAAGCACTCAAGTCTTGAGAATCCTGTTTCTATATCGACGAACACCGCACACAATAAACTGGTATCCTGCCGAATTTCTGGGAAGAGCTCCAAGGTCTTGTTTGGATTTGCTGACACCTCAACTTACAGAGCGAGTTGAAGACAGGGCACAGCAACAGCTTAAGTTCAATAAGAAGTTGTACAATCCTTACCAGTGACTACTCAACCAAGAGGATCTGCTAGAAATGTCCAACTTCCGCATTATTTACAATATGGAAATATTTTGAATCTAGGAGGAATTGTAATAAACTGTTATTTGTGTTTGTATCTTGGCAGCTAGCTATTATGGTTTATTGTATTTGGTTGTTGTTGTTGTTTAATACTTCCTGTTGGAACATAACTAAATATATCAAAGTTGCAAAAATAATATTAATTCTGTCTTTATATTATCTCTGTTCATTTCATTCTTTTCTATATTCGATATTGATTCATTAAAAATACAAGACTGAATTAGCAGTACAGCAGCAAGTTACAATAATCTTCATCTTTGGCCATAAATTTAGAGTGATGTTAGTCAAGTCTTTAAACTAGAATCACGCCTGTTGCCCAAACACAAAAGTAGAGTAAATTATTAGGCATATCATAAGCGTCCTATTATCGACCGGTACCTCTTATAGACAATCTGCATTAAATAATTATTTACTGATATATGCAGAAACACACTACAATAACAACACAAAGCTAGCATAATACTTACTGTTATTCTACATAAATCTGGCCAACACAACAATTCTGTCATATTTCTCCGGTATGAAACAATGAGCATTTAAAGAATAATCTTAGCTACACTTCAATTCCAATTGAGGTATTAACATTAATCATGGTCATGTTTACTTCCCAAGGCAATGGGACCCGCTGTGGAAACTACGCTTTTCTATAAGTACCATGTTTCCTGTTTGCCTACGAATACAATTGAATTGCTTCATAACGAGCGATTCATAATAGTATTGTGATACTCTTTGGTTGCTCTGTCCAATAGAAAATGTACTGTTTATAACCTTCTAAAGCAAACAATCCCTGATTTGATATCATAAAATCCTCTGGTACCAAATTGTTCAGAGTTCAGAGGTTTGACTATAGAAAAAAAATTAGCTATGTGATCGCTACAGGCAGAATGCTTGGTTGTAAAATCCAGAATTTTAGTTGAGTAAAATATGTATAGCTAAACCATTAGTATTAGTAAGTGTTTCCAGTCCACCTATAGGACAATATTTCTTTGGACAGCCTGCACATAGATATTTATGTACTAGTTAAGAACTATTGTGTTGACAAAGAGAGCTTCACCAACAACAAAGACTATATAAACATTTTTTTATCTGCATTAGCTATGGCAAACATTGACTTGATGTGCAAGGTTATGAACTACAGAAAAAGAGAGGAAAACAAACATGGCTATGTTTATACATGATATTTTAAAATATGGTCTTTGATGTCAGAGCGACCCACTGTCTCACATCCCATTGCATCAGCAAGGACCTTCCAAGTTCTGTCATTAGAAGAATTTAGCCAACAACTCAATACTTCTAATAAACATCTCCTCACATTTGCCTTGTGATCTTCCTCAATTACATTAAGAGTGTCTGCTGGTACATCCAGTTCTAGACCAATAGAAAACCAATCTTTTGCTGCTTTTGAACACTCTTTATTAACTATTTTTAAGTTGTCAATGGAGAGTTGTTCATTGATGTTTGTAGAACATGCTGCTTCTGTTTCCTGTCCTGTAAACACAGCAACAAAATGCATACTGGTTATTTAATTTCTATCCCAGTCATAAAGTGATTAAAAATTTTAGACTAAAACTATTGTATTTCTATCAGAGTTGTATGATTATAAGTGATTTAAATATACAGTGAAGATTCAGAGATTAGGGCAATTCAGGACACTTAGATTTGACCCATTCTCAGAGCTTATTGTCTTGATCTTCATAGTAGAGCAGCTTAGCAGTTTTTTTGTGCACTTTACGATAAAAGTACGAAAATTGATTATACGAAAAGTGATTAAAATTTTTAGACTAAAACTATTGTATTTCTACCAGAGTTATATGATTATAAGTGATTTAAATATACAGTGAAGATTCAGAGATTAGGGCAATTCAGGAAACTTAGATTTGACCCATTCTCAAAGCTCATTGTCTTGATCTTCAAAAGTTATAATTTCAATGTAAAAAAGCATAAGGAATATTCTTGAGTAGAGAGATTAGTGCCATAAATTTTCTTAAAAGTTTGGCAAGTTCCTTTACAAAGTTTAAGTGAGTTACTGTATCGATTTGTGGCTTGTAATAGGAAACTGCTGACTGAAGACCCTGCAGAAGTTGAAATTCTAAATTAATCGCAATGATGATGGAATCAAGGATTTTGTCTATCATGCAATCTTAGATGAAGTGCTTTGCTTTGATACTCTTTTAAAGCCTTCAAGGAGTTAAACAATCTTGAGGTCACCAAAGACACCAGCTCCACATGTCCAAAAAAACAAAACAAAAAACTCGGGCTTGTTGAACAAGACAACTGAAGTACAGCTAGGCCATTTAAAAAAATTCTTGATGCTGAATAACAAGAAATGCTTAGAAGCTTTGGTATTGCCATAAATAGAAAGGTGGGTAAGACACAGATGATGATGGTCTATGAATTTTTCTGGCTTCTTGACAAGTTTGGATAATCCTGGATGACCCAACTTGATGTCATTTCTACAAGTGCATTCGTTCTCTTTCAAGAAAAACATCCAACATCAGGTTGCTAACTAAACAGAACCATTGAACTTGTGAGAAAAATTGTGGATACATCAATGTATTGCTCACTTACTCCACATAATAACTTACTCTCATCACACAAATTTATTTCACCAATGTCATTAAAAACACACACAAAAAAGACATACCCGAAAGTAAAATAGTCATGTAATTGACTTGGGCCAACATGACTAGTACAGACAATGACTACTACAGACAGTGACTAGTACACAGTGATTAGTGCAGACAGTGACTAGTACAGACAGTGACTAGTACAGACAGTGACTAGTACAGACAGTGACTAGTACAGACAGTGACTAGTACAAATAATGACTAATACAGACAATGACTAGTACAGACAATGACTAGTACAGACAGTGACTAGTACAGACAGTGACTAGTACAATCAGTGACTAGTACATACAATGACTAGTACAGACAGACAGTGACTAGTACAGACAGTGACTAGCACAGACTATGACTAGTACAGGCGACTAGTATAGACAATGACTAGCACAAGTAATGACTGAACACTTTATATCATTGGATGATCCTAGTTCACTCCTTTGCAGAATGAATTTTTTTCTGTTACATTATGGCAGAGGTTTTATAAGAAACTTTTGTACAACACATAGCAAAATGGCTTAAGGGTGGCCGCACACCGCCTACGCAATTTTTTGTTGATGGTTGCTATGCACGATTACTACTATTGTATACTTACAGGGGCTTCTCTACTACTACACAAGGACAAAGTACCTGCCGAAGGAGCCGCTCACTAATTTTAGAGCGAATCTGGAAGAAATATCAGGAAATATCAGGGCCTGGTTATAAAACTTTGTAGCAGTTTTCTGGAGCGGTGCGGTAAGTTGGAGCTCCGCAATTTGGTGCACTACTAGCCGAGCCGATACTCTACTGAAAGACAACGAGTTATTCTCCATTTCAATATTACTTAATGATTTATTCACAATTTTTTCTATTTATAAGATATTAAAAAATTCTCTACGTGGTGCAGTTCATTTTTTTTTTGGTTTACCCGTGTGTAAAATTTTTATGTCGTTCTCATTATTAGATTCCAAGAAAAACTGTTACAAAATTTGGAACTTTAATTCCACTCGCAATTCTTAAGAAATAGCCCCTCCCCCATATCTCGTACTACGAGTACGCGAGCAATTTTTTTTCTCAATTAGTTTGTATTGGTTCTAAAAAGAGCCCGCCTATATCAAGAGTAAACAAACATCAATACAACAATAACAAGAGAGTCAGAAGAGAGAGCAGTTTATTGGAGATAGCCAGAGGTGAAGGTATTAGATCTGCGCATCTTGGGAAGTCTTCGCTCCGCAGAAATCGAGCCTGGTGGATCCATCCGCTTGAGTTCAGGTGGCAGAGTCGGAGAACGGCTACTGGAGGAGAGGCAGCCAGGTGCACCTTTCCGCGTGAGCTCAGACGACGTATGGAGAGTTGCTATAAACGAATATGAGACAACAAGAAGCTAAATTAAAACACCACAACTTCGCAAATTATACTTCTGCTACTACTGCGCGATTGTTTCTGTTCGGGTATTATCGAATGGTGGGGTATTGGCGGGGAATAAATTAATGTCCGGATCTACAGGCAGTGCGCGTTGCTATGTGCGGCCACCCTTAAAACCTGATGAAGTTGATTGAATTTGAAAAAACAACAACAACATTGTTGAACAGTAAACTCACACAGTAGTTATACTTCTCCACAATACTTCCCCACTCAAATTTTTTTTTTTTTGCAAGATGCTCTCTGGCACTTACCTGCAAAGCTTACCACTTGTCTGTTTGTTCTTGCTTATTTTTTATTTACTTTCATTAATTTAGTTAAAGGTATATAATTATTGAATTATTCTTTAGTAAAACCCAATAGAACAAAATTTTTATTAAGCAGCTACAAATAAAGACTTGATGAAAAGTATGCAAGTTTTGGAAAACCCAATTGTAACAAAACTCATCAGTTGATATGGTTACAGTATATGCCGTGGATTACAAGAATTGTTTAGGTGTATATTTCGAGAATGGCTCAGGCCACGAAGTGGCTACCAGCTATTCTGGATTATATGAAGAATGTGAAGTTGAACATATCAACGTGTTTGGCCAGTTTTCCTACTCGAACAGCTAATTATTTTTTGCTTAATTGGAATAATTTAACTTTACATACCGTCCGCCCTGCCCTGTGGGCGTGGCTATCAACAGTATAAGACCAATCGTGCGCATGCTCTCGTCGGCCTTTGATTAGCTCGTCTCAGCTACTCTTGGGAACTAACATCCGTACCCTTATTATATATTTTTATTATTATTTATTACTTTTTTTTTTTTTGTAATGGTCCTTGATCCTTGATTATTGCATGCCCCTATTCCCCATCCAGGGAGGGTGGGCGGGACGTTGATATGTTCAACTTCACCTTCTTCATATAATCCAGAATAGCTGGCAGCCACTTCGTGGCCTGAGACATTCTCAAATTATATATCAGAAAGCTCAGTCTCACATATCAACGTGTTGTTTGTAGCTACCTCACTCCGAAGGCTTGCCTGCTGGTGACAGCACCGTTCTACCAAAGCGTGGGTTCTGTTGTGACTTGTGATGGAATTTCTGGAAGACTGACTCCGAGCTTCAATCTGCTGCCTTAAGAGTGTCACCTGTAGTGACTCCACCCATTGAGGCCATGCTCGAAGCCGCTCCTCGTGTGGAGTGGTTGCTAAAAATATTTGTATATATGCCTGCGCACTCTAGCATGGTTTTTAGCCACCTTGCAATGGTACTAGGTGCCACTGCTTTATGTAGCTTGATTGTGCCAATCAGCACCTTTGTGACCTGTCCCCTGCAATTCTTCGTTCTTTCTAGGTAAGCCTGCAGTGTTGTCACAGGGCATAGCAGTAGATTTTGTTTGAAGGATGGGAAAAAAAGTCTTTAAGCGGTCTACCCTGTTGGGATTGTTTCGAAAGGTGTGTAGGCGTAAAGCTTACTCCATCCGGGTGAGGGTGCATGGCCCCCACTTCAAGCTGGCCGCCGATCTTGATGGTCTGGTAAGGGATAGGAGCATAACTGTTTTTAAGTGTGAGCTCTTTCAAACTTAAGCCATTGTTAGAGCCCATGCTTGTAATATGATCCAGCACTGTCTTCACATTCCATGTACTAGTGTATTTAGGTAAGGGTGGTCTAGTATATTAAATACCCCCTTAATTAGCCTAGTGATTAGTTGGTGTTGTCCTACCTCGTACCCTTCCACCTTCTCATGCACCGATGAGATGGCTGACCGATAGGCATTGAGTGAGTTATACTTATATCCTTCGGCTCTGCCAGGAAATTGGAAAACATCTGTTATAGGGCCTGAAAATGGATTGGCACCCTGTCTACTACACCAGCTATGCCATCTCCCAAAGAGAGAGTTGTAGGATTCATTTGTTTTTTCCCTCCACGAGCCAAAGATGAGCGAGCTAGCTTCCTCCGAAAGCTTGTGATCTCTGCATTTTCCCCGGATATGGGCCAAGCGACTAGCTGTGGGGTTCTCATCTGTGAGCGACTTGTGGCTTGTCTCTGTGGGGGAATCAGGTGTGGAGCATCTACCAGCATCTCCAGTAGAGTTGGGTACCAAGGCTGGGTCCTCCACACTGGTGCTACTAGCACTAGTGAGGCTTGCTGTGCCTGAGCCTGTGCTGCCACTCGTCCCACCAAATTCCATGGCGGATTTGCATATGCCTTGAGCCCCGTCCAGACATGGAGGAAGGCATCTGTTGCCGCTGCATATGGATCTGGCCGCCAACTGAAAAAGACTGGGCACTGTGTTGTCAGTCTGGAGGCAAACAAATCCACCTCCATTGGGCCCCAGAGTTGATGGATTTGTTGAAAGACTCGTGAGTCGAGTTTCCAGTCCAACCGGTCTAGCATAGTGCGAGACTCCAATTCGGCCACCTTGTTCAAATGTCCTGGGAGGTGTTGTGCCTTGATACTGATATTCCTCTGCAGACACCATGTCCACAGCTCCTTGGACAGTCTCACCAGCTCTCTGGAGACTGTACCTCCCTGGTTGTTGACATAAGTCACTGCCGTGGTATTGTCCATTTTCAAGAGTACCGACAAGCCTGTCTGTCTATTAGTGAATGTCTTTAATGCCAATGTTGCTGCCAGCAACTCCAGGCAATTTATGTGCAGGTTCTGCTCATGGCCCGTGGTGGTTGCAAACTTCCCCCCACCCTGCCAGTGACGCGTCTGATTCTATCACTAAGTCCACTGCCTTCCGCAGCATGCTCTTCCCATTTCACTGGCTTAAGTGATAGTCCCACCACCTAAGCTCGTCCAGGCAGTCCTGAGACAGCGTAACTTCTACTTCGTAATTCTGATTGCTGGCATTCAGGGCCTCTGTCATGGCCATGTGTAGGTTCTTGAAGAATAGTGGGGCAGGTGGTATGGTATGGCTGGCTGCATTCATCTTCCCTACTAATCGGGACAGAGCTCTCACTGGTATTCCCTTTTGCTGGGCCAGTTTTCGGGCCTCCGCCCGGATGTCCTTTAATTTTTAGGCAGGCAATCTCAGTTCCATTTTTGTGGAGTCTACTATCATTCCCAGGAACTCCATCACTTGCCCCGGGGTCATGATTGATTTATCTGGGTGCACAATAAAGCCGAGACATTCCAACAGGTATTGCAGCCCCTTTACCTGCTCCTCTGCCACTGTCTGGGCCAGCAGGAGTATGTCGTCTACGTAGCAGACCAGACAAACCCCCATCAGGCTCAGTGTAGCTGCTACTGGCTTGAAGGTCTTGGTGCTGCTGCCAGGCCAAAGGGGAGACAGTTGAACTGGTAGGTCTGGTTGTCCACTACAAACCGTAGATACTTCTTGTGGCTTGGATCTATAGGGACCATGAAATAGGAATCGTGAAATAGGCATCCTTTAGATCCACCATTGCCAGCCTATCTCCGGGCTTTATCAGGTTCTTTAGCGTCTGCAAGCCTTCCATCTTGAAGTGGTACGTCTGAACGTACTGATATAGTGCTTTGAGGTTTATTACGGGGCGTTGTCTTACATCTTTTTTCGGCACTAGGAACAGGGTAAAGTGAAAACTGCACCGGGTCTTGCGTGACCACCCCTTTTGCAGTAGCTCTGTCAGCTCCACCCTCATTTGCGCCATGAACTCCGTCCCGTACTGTGGTGGGTGCGGTCTCGTCCTCTGGTAAGGGTCGTTTGTGAATTAGGTAACCTTTTACCGTATCTAGGACCCTCCTGTCCTTGGTCCCTTTCCCAATTTGCTAGGTGGTATTGGAGCCTTCCAGCAACCGCCTTTGGAGCTTTTAAGGGGACCACGCCCCAGCCCTTCAGTTGACTTATAGACTTATAATGTTTGTCAAAACTATTGGTGGTGAAATGGCATGAGATGGGTGCATTAGTTCTTGGGAAGTTCCGGCTTCTGGTTCCCTTTGTGGAAGGGCCTGTAGCTACTCCGAGCTCCTCCCCTCTGGAACTGCTGGTATCCTCCACCTTGCTGGTCAATATGGTCCTTGGCCTTCTTGGCAAACTCTGTGCCAAACAATGAGGGTAGGGCTGTTTGGAAGTTGGTTGCCTCCTTGGCCACTGGAAGCAGCGCCTTGTTCAGGTCTGTTATGACCTTCTCCCTCCTGAGGTGGGTCATCTTGGCACTGGCATTGCCCACACACTATGTGGCGGCAACAACAGCTTTCTTGGCCTCCTCCCACATTGGGGGTCCTCCCCTTTGTTCTGCTTCCAGCAGGTGGGTAAGGGGCGCCAGGGAGTCAAGCACCAAGGACTGGAGTCTGGCGAGCTCCTTGTCGGCGTTCCTGGTGGCCATAGACACTTCACCCTGGATGAAGCCATCCAGTTGCGGGGTCCTCGTGACCGGCACCTTCGGAAGCGGGTAACGCCTCCTCGCCTTCAAGTGAGCGTCATTCCTTAGGCGGTCAACGTCTTGCCTCAGGGCATCGAATTTTGACGTCAGCTCCCTGAGAACTGAGACAACTTCGTTGTTTTCAGTAGTCATAGCTTCTCCAAGCAAGAGACGATGTCTACATTGTTCGAGCTAAGGAAAGTGCTGACGAGAGCATGCACACGATTGGTCCTATACCGTTGATAGTCACGCCAACAGGGTGGAGCGGACGGTATGTAAAGTTAAATTATTCCAATTAAGCGACAAATAATTAGCTGTTTGAGTAGGAAAACCGGCCAAACACGTTGATATGTGAGACTGAGCCTTCTGAATTCATTCTTTACCAACAGGTTTCCAAGCGAGTTAGAAGTTGTTGTTAGCTAATGCTGGTTATTTTAACTAAAGCTATACTAAATACAAAAACGTATCCCTTACTCTAGACAAATACAAGATCTAGCAACTATACTTATCAGTTCAAAAGTAAAAACCGGTTATGTGTATTCCACCTTGTGAGTAGTATACATTATTGGCATATTGTAATGTAATAATAATCAATTAAGTTAGACTATGAGCTCTAAATCCTTATTAGTTTCACATCCTATAAAAAAACTTACCTCTATCAGTCTTAGTGGGAGATTCTTTCAAATTATCATCCTGTGTAAACATTTATATATATATATATATATTGCTTATTGCACGAGCCACCATTACAATATTTGTGGGGAGATATTTTACAGGCTCGTGAACGTTTCCTCTTTGGTTCTAATTTAAAAAATTTATTAATCAAAGCTAACTCTGCCATACTTCTAAACCTTCAGTTGTCCAGAAGTACACACATGCACAATGGAGTGTTCAAGCAATGTTCAATAAGGGATTTCACGCGATGTGAAACTACTCAAAAACATCTGATATATATATATATATATACTTATTACATGAGTCAAGTGTGTGGCAAAAATGTGACCGTCTACAGGAAAACCGGGCACAACGCGGCGCGCGTAAATATCGAGAAAAGATCGATCGATTTCTTAAAAATGTATTGTTTCAAGCCGACGGAAGGGAACGGTTAGGTCTATTTTAGCGGGAACGACTTAAGCTACGACGATAAAACTTGGAGAGCTCAATATCTGGACGCCGACAACTCTGTAAGTGCTAAAAAAAAATTTCGAAGGGTGCCGCGTTGTGCCTGGTTTTCCTATAGACGGTCACAAATATTTCATGAGCAGGCTAATTTATTATACGAGCCAAAGTCAAGTGAAAATATAGCTTGAGATTGAAATATCTTGCCATATCACCTTATGATGAGTGTAATAAGTGGTTTATTCAAAGCTAGATATCTTCACTGCAATAGTTTGTACTAGAGATGGTAACTCAGCTTGTAAAGTTGGTTTTAACATTCTAAATGTTTCACAAGAGCTCCCTACACCCCTAGCTGATATTTTTATAGCAGTTCTTTTGACATGGAGGTCGTTAGATAGATTTTGTAGAAATGCAGCTGTAAACAACAACAACAACAAACTGGTAAGCTAGGCTGATTGCTAAAACAAGGTATATTTGCAGGTAATACAATGTGAGATAACATTGTGTGAAATGACACTGTGAGATATCTCACGTGGATCAGAAAATACTATTGAAAAGACATCTAAATACAGAATAATATTTATTTATACAGTGGGAAAACAATTATCAGAATTAGCTGGCGATTGGGGTATTCATAAAATCAAAATGCTCATATATCAAATTGCTCATATATCAAATTAAATTCAAAACAATGAAAAGGAAAATATTTTTGCTACTATATATAAAGGGACCCAAAAGTACTATCTATTTGGAAAGCAAAAGTTGTCAACTTTCTCGTTCTTTCCAAAGTTGGATGGTGGACTTACTAACTTCAAAATATTTTGAGAGTACAGATCAGTAGCTCCTCTCTTCTTCAACTTCTTACAAATTTCAAGCTTAGTCTTGATAAAAAGAACATTTTTCTTCTACTTACCCGTCACTTTAGCCCTTCAGACATTGCTTCAGCATGAAAATCTAAAGGTAGCCCGCTTTTGCAACAAAAAAAACATGACCGAATAACCATGAATGTGCAAGTGGTCTTTATTGATATTCCGGATGATTGACATTCTGATAATTGACATTCCACTGTATACATACACTACACAACCAAACTAACCACAACTTACCTTTCCATACCACAGAAGATGCATAGGTTTCATTGGTACACTTTCATTTTTAGTACAATCCATATTCCAACAATCTTTTTCATTGTTATCAACAACACAGAAATGTTTTGGTCCAGGATGCTTGTAACATTCAAAAGCGAAGTGGTAAGCTTCAAAATTATCTTTGTATTGTTTTTCTGACGAAGCCAGTGTATACAGCGATTGAAGCATATGTGAAGTGACACTTTTGAGAGCATTCTTCACCAAACTTCTTATGCTTGTACAAACCTGGTGAAGCTTATTTTGCAAGCTATCTTGTCTGAAAATTTGGATTTCAATAAACTCAGGCCGATAAACTACAGTGACAATATCACGATCTACATCATAATAAAATTGAACATAATTTCTTCTCAATGAGTTTGACTTGAAATATTTAACTTTAGAATCCTACAATTAATAAGTAATGTTTAAAATTAAAGTACAAAATTAATCCATGTCTCACATACCTTGTCTTTTATTTGACGGTAAAAATGTGCTACCATAGCTGGAAATATTCCTAGAGGCACAAAGCCACATGTGTAATAAACAAATAAAGAAGGTAATTTATTTTGACTGCAACGTAACCGAAAGTCTTCCAATTCTTTTTCAGATGCATTTTGCAAAACACATGGCATAAAATATACATCTCCACTGATACCACTTGGTTGCTGTAATGGAGCTATAATATTGAGGTGGCTCAAAATAAGAACCAATTTTTCTAGAGGCAATATGTCATCCCCTAAAACCTTAAATTTAGCCACAGAAAATTTTCCATACTCTCGAAAACGCTCTCGAGCTGCTTTGTCCACTTCTTTAAATGTTTTATGAGCAGCTTCAATTAAAACAGTTAAACGCTTGAAGACAGCTTGGGTATTAGTAATAACAATGTCTTGTAATGCTGGAACATTATGAAAATACATACATATTCCTAAATTATAATGAAGGAAATGTAGGACGGACTTTACATCTTCTTTCTTCATGTTCAATTTCTCTCCAAGTTCAAAGCAACTTTGTAGAGAAATAAAATTTTCTTTATTCTTGCGTAAAAGGATGCTGAACAATAACCACTGACTTGGAATTCTTTTCTTTCCATGAATAGCATGCAATCTATCAAGAATAGATTTTCGCAAACATTGCATTTCTTCATCATCTCCGTGCATGTTGTCAATCGGATATATAAGTCGTTCCTTTACAGTTTGACTGATGTTGCTTGTAGAAGGAAAGTCTTCTTTGTGCCACCATTTTATAATTCCTTCCTGGTAGAAAAATGTAGCTTTCAAATACTCTTTTAAATTATTCTCATATTCGTCAATATCATCATTATTGACTAAATCCTTGTGAGTACCAACAATGTATACACATGCCCATTTATCCTTGTCTTGCTCTAGAACAGTATTTGTAGAATAAGAGGAACAACTCATAGAAGCAATACTGGCCAAGGCTGTGAGCATGGTTTCCCTCACCGTGACATTTGATAAACCAGGCAAAGTATTCCCATCTGAACCACGATAACCAATTTTGTAACACTTGTCAAGATCACTGCTGAGATTGCAGAAAAGTAAGTACAAAGCAGGCCCAATAGTAAGAGCAGGAAGACACTCCATCAGCTCAGGCTGGCCTCCTGTGTCCTGCATGTATAATAAGTTACCACTCCCTAGCTTCCTTCTCATTTGTTCAAGATTATAGTGCTTTCTAGTTTCAAGATGCTGACTAATCCATTGATTAGTCCATGTCACTGCTGCTGCAGAAATGCTGTGTTGCTTTGGTGCAACTGTTGAAGTAGTTGTTTTCTTTGGAGGAATTTTTGGCTCCTCTACATTGGAAATTTTAGATGTTTCTGCTGCAGCTTTTACATTAGAAAGATTGCCGGGTGATTCTTCACTTCTGTCTTTGCGTACAGTGGCAGGAAAAAGTGGTTTTGCCTCCATTGCGAGCTGAGGTTTCTCTATTTCTCTACTTGTTGACATATTCATACACAATAAAAACTCATCTTCAATGTCTACAACGCTCCAATTATCTTCACTGTCAGCCATTGCTGTAACACGAACATAATCCTTCTTGGTAACCATAACCGTGCTTTGTTCAGAGACTCCAGTATTGGATGCATCTCTGTCTAGATTACTGAATAGATTTTTAATAATCTTTGTCAATCTTTGGCGAGTAACCGTTTTTCCTTGTAATGATGGCCCCAGAAATATGAGTTTAGCCACCATAACATCCAATATGTCGTCCTTGGAAGATTCAAGAGCTGACAGATAGCAATCCACAGAATTTTTATGATCTATAAGACACAAGAACAAGGAAGCTGAAAAAATACCTGACCTTATTATTAGTGCATTAAACTTACACATGAAAGATGCTATCTTTTGCTGAATGCAATGAACTGCAGCCATTGAACTTGTAAATTTCCATTTGTCATTTAGAGTGGTCTCATTATTGTACCCAATAACTGATATAATTAAAACAAAATCACTTATGACTCCTTCATTTTTCAGCTGTAAAAGTTGAGTACCATCAGTATCACATCCAATCACACAGCAGTGAACTGGTACGGTAAAATTGGAACCCAGTATTTTAACCGAATTAGATTTTGGCATTTGTGAAGTTGCAATATTTTCAATCATATTACATGCAAAGTAACTGGCCACGCGAATCGTGCTTACTTTGAAGTTGTTTTCAACTTTAGTATCTACACTGAATATTTGCTGAAGTTTTCCAGTTAGCTCATTGTATTTTCCTTCCAGAGTAATAGTAGTTTCGGACTCATCACGTTCGACATGGTAATTTTGAACAGAAGTTACACCAGAGGAAATTAGGACATCTGCCAAGTGAATTTCTCTCTGATGAACATCACTACTCAAGCTAATGCAGACAATGTGCTGTGCTTGTGGAAAAGAAGTTTTGGCATCAGTTATGACTTCTCTAATATTGTCGGTTTGGTCGGCTTTAATGAGTGCCACTTGAGCTCCAGCAAATGTTCCAACTACTACATTAGGATTAAGAAGAGTGCCTACATTTTTGGCATTTTCATCTTCAATGTTGGGCCTTTCCATGTGTGTAGTGGCTGCGTTGTATCCATGACAACTGCGAGCTAGCAAAATGAATTCGATATTGTTGCTGTAAGTTTGAATGTCTAGAGTAGTAGCCTTCTTTGGTGAATGTTTTATAATTATACCCTTTTCATCAACATCAGAGTAAAATGGGAGTTTACCTGCACGTAATAACATATTAATGCAAACAGAAGATGATAAAGTATAATGGCATGAACAAAACATTTAAGATCAATGGTAAGTCTAGGATGCAAACATTTTTATGTGATGTCATGTTGAGAACTGTTACTTTAGTCAAGACCTGAATAGATATCGCCAGCACTAAGCACTACAGAGTCTATGATAGTGAAGCCAGTAGCTCAGATACCTCATGTGTCTTCAGCCTAACATATTCTTCTAGTGATGCTAGTCATGAAAGCATGAACTCTTGTGGGGAATTGGAACCATACCTCTATGAACCTGTTGTAAAGAACAATGAATCCTGAAATGATACTCCTGATGATGATGACGATTTATGATGTAGTTCTCAAACAATTAGAGACTTCCAAATTGACCTTACAGATAATTTAGCATAGCCATTTCATTTATCAGTACCAGTCAAGACACAACATGTTTAAGCTGTATGGTTTCAACCAGAGCAACTGCTCTCAACATGACATCACACAAACCACACCCAATTCAGGATATAAGACTGAGGAAGCAGGAACCAAATAAATAAGGGAAAACTTTAAGTCGAAATATTATGAAAAAATTATACAGGAAAAACATAAAATAAAAACCTGTGACTCATGGATACTATCATCTGAACTTTCAATAAGAAAAATATTGATATTACCACAGTACCATTTAAACTATATGAATTATTTATTGCATCCCTAAACTCTTACCTTGTTCAGTTACAGTAGTAATGTTAGACATGATAATATCTGTTGATTTGTCTTTTGGTAGGAAGTTGCAACACTGTTGAGCTCGAAATATAGCTTCCATATTCTCACTGTCACATATAAGCTTCAGGGACTGCTGCACGAACTCCAGGTTGGAATATGGAGTAAGACTTGAAGTGATAGAAACATAGAATTCTAAATCTTTACCCCGATTTTTCAATACCTCAGATAAATCTGCAAGACCTTTATCTGTAATAGGATTACCTTGTAAATCCAAAAATCTTACATGTACCAATGCATCCAGTAAAGCTAGAGCTCCTAAATCATCAATCTGGTTACAGTGTGCTGAAAAAACTCTAAGCTCAGAACAATTTTTTAAGTAATCACAAAGTAAAGCTACACCTTTGGTAGTTATGCTGTTAAAGTCTAGATGGAATATCTCTAACTTAGTGAAAACAGCCATGGAATCAGCCAGCAACTGCAAGTCTTGGTCTCTTACTCCACAATTTATCAACACAAGTTTGGAACACAAACTGACCCACTTACTCATAGTAATGGACTGGAACAAAATGTTGCAGTAAAATAGCATATTGTGGTCTAAATTGAAATTAGTCGTGTCAGGAAAGTATGTATTAGCCACAATATTATATCGACAACTCTCTTTGTAAGATACAGACATGGGACACTCGAACCTAACTAACTCAAGTTGCTCAGAGTTGAAACTGAGAAGACTGAGTGAAGTGTGTTCTGCAGGTAGTTGCACCATTAGATCAGTCAAAAGAGGTAAACTGACATCCTCTGTCAGTATCTCTATGTCTTCTGATCTTAACTTTGTTTTCAACAAGTCAATAGTCTTCAAACTTGTCAGGTTTTTCAACAACATGTTGAGACAGCCAGGCTCTGATGTGCAATCATTAATTCCCAGGAATTTGATATTGTTACAAATTTTATTATTAAGCTTATCTACCAATACACTTATTCCAGCTGTGTCCAAATAGCATTGGAGAAACGCTAAATTTGTAATATCAAATTCAGAATTACAAATGACGTAAATAGCAGCAAGAAAAGTTGTAGGCAAAAGATAGGCATTGCTGAAAGAGAGAGTGTTAGTATGAGGTTCCAAGGCTTGCTTACAAGCTACAATGTTCTGTGATTCAAACGCACAGCGTACTTTAAACTCCGTACTTTTGGTCACAAATAATTTTTTTAATATCTCAAAGTTACTTAACTTTGATATCCCACAATAAAATATCCAGACCCATTCCATGGAATATTTGTCTCCTAGAACGCCAACAACTTTCTCTAGAGTTTCAACATCAAGAGAAGCTAAATGTTGGGCCGCCAAGTACTTCTGTATGGCAAGATGATGGAATGCATACATATCATCTGTCTGATACAGACTTGTTGAGCTGGAAATAGAAACGAATAGCCCTGTATTCAAGAGGGAGGAGATTGAGGTGTCACAATCAGACTCCTTAAAGTGTTGTTTGGATTCAACAGTCATATCAAATGCTATTTTGCAAATAGCACCAAAAACGTTTCTGAGTTCCCCAGTTAGTGACTGCAAGGAATTTATTACTGGCTCCAAATTCTCCCCATGATTCTTAAGAATTAAAAGTACCAAAAGCTCATAAATGCTAGATTCAGTATGTGGGAAGATTTCTCCAACTTGACTGTAAATAAAACAAATCATTTGAGTATGGACTGGTAAATAACACATTTCTAGCACATTCACATGATTGTGTAATAATGCTACCAGATTACGGGCATCCCTGTCATTATTAAAGTAAGAATAAATGTATGCCTCGATTTGTTGTTTTGTAAAGCCTACAATTTCGATGTAGTGACTGTTAGGGAAGTTATTTCTCACAATGGAGGCAACCCTGGGATCAGAGGCTACAATGACCATAGCTAAAGGCAGCACTTGCTTGTTTATAAGCTGGGATATTATAGATGATGGATGAACTCTGAACTCTTCTAAGCCATCAAATAAAAAACATACATTCTTGCCATTAGTGTGCTCTATTTCTGACATGTATTCCTTTACTCGATGTTTACCAACAACTAATTCAACAATATCAAACAAACTCAAGTCCTCTTTAGAGCTAACTAGCATTAGTGGAACAAGAATCACTATGGTAGCTCCTAATAAAGAACTCTTCTCACCCCAGTCTTTAGCAATCTTGTTCATCAGTGTCGTTTTCCCACAACCAGGTCGACCGGTCACTATTATAAGGCCTCCACTTTTATATCTACCAAACACTTCTCTGTAGTCAATTATTTCTTTATCCCCAATAATGTCATATGCATCACCACGTATGGTGTAGTGAAATTTTGAGATATCACTATTATGGACTGCAGCCAAATTTATAAATGCTTTGAAAGGAATTGAAGACCAAGGATGTGAAATTTCAGTTAAGGCTGAGTACCTACTCTGAATAATTTCTAAAATTTTGGGTTGTGTCTTCATTAATAAAGTAATTTCATCAGAAGAGATGAATTCATCTGCTCTACTGGCATGGCATTTGTAATCTCCTTCAGCTTGCAAGTCAAAATTGCTGATAAATAAGAAAGGAGACTGTGTTCCGGAATACACCTTGTTATCAGATAGTGACTTGTTGTTCTTAGACCACTGATACTTGACTAGGATGTCAGAAGATACCTGAAACCCTACCAGTGCAGCCTCACCACTAGCTATTGCAGCATTGCTGGACTGACACACGGGTTCCAATTTACCAACAATCTGCTTCCCAATGGGAATTTGAGCCCAAACCTTTTCTTTCAAGCCTGACCCTATAATATCAGAGCAGCCAACTCTACTGCTTTGTAGTGCATTCTCAAGGTTGCTCCAAGTCGAGCATATGGAGCTGCTTCTGATCCACATCACAATAACCTTGCATAGCCTGCCAGCATCTGAAGCCTCAGCCTTACACTCCTCCCTCTCACTTTCACTAAGTCCCAGCTCCATTGATAAACTCTCCCACTTATCTGAGACTTTATCAGACAACAAGGCAGTAAGCACTGGGATGTCCAATTCACAAAAAATGTACTCCCCCATACTTCTAGCTTCAGGCCATACACTACCCTGACGTTCCCTTACCAACTTACTTCTGAGTAGCTTCCTTGCTAGACCCTTCCAACCCAAGGCCACAAGAATATCAATAAAGGATGAAAACCCTTGTTTGTCAATTGCTACATACTTATTAATAAGTTGAAGTAAGTATTTCACCAATAACTCAGGCTTGAAGGTGTCCTGATTGATTCGGACCAAGTTTTTACAAGTCTCCGTATCTAAGAGACCCCTGCTATGTAGGATTTCACTCAGCTTTAGTGTACCAAACTTGACTAATCTTTGCTCGAACGGAGCAACCAATTCATTCTCGTACCTTTTTAAAACGAGAATATCTGAACGCACCGACTCCAAAGACATAACTCGACGAGAACAGCTGAAGTGTTCGGAGTAGTCTCACACCACACTAAAGCATTGGCTTAGGTAACTCCGAGCTTAGTATTTCGCCCCAGATGCAGTTGGTGGTGCTGCCCACAAGTAGTACGTAATAATTAACGTCCGCGGTGCGCGTGCGGTGATGTCGGGCGGCAAAATAAATTGCCAAATAAGGCGCTGTCCGCATTTTTCTCTGGGTCCGGGTGTGATGGTGGTGGGGTGGTGTGTTTTGTTCTGATGGAGTAAAATTGGCGTGACTTGAATAAGACGAATTTGTGAGAGTATTGAAAACTGATTGCACCAAGTTTGTTGTCACCTGGAAAACCTCTGCAGGTTTGCCACTGGGTACAAGACAAAGGGGGGGGGGGAGGGTCTTCGGGCAAGAAAATGGGTGTGGTTTATCGTAGGTGTGGTTTTCAGCATGTACATTTTTTTAATCTTGCACAATTTGTTATGAGCAACTGTATTCTGTATTTTTGGGTGAGACCTGGTGGTTGCTTTCTGAGCACAATAGGGTTCTTGTTGTGGGTTATGAAAAGGTGTGGTTCACACCTAAAGTATGGTAGGGTCAAGACTTCGCCAACATCAGGCCTTAAACAATAAACTTTAAGGGAATCCATGAACTACAGTGCTTCCAGCTAAAGAGTGGAGACTTTGAATATACTATGGTGCAGTTGGTGTTATCCTTGCATGAGTTTATTATGTTGTACATGTCTTTACTTATTCTTCGCATAACCTACTAGGCTTTTATGGGTGCTGGCACACCGCCTACGTATCCGCCCACGCAAACTTGTTAGCTAAATCAAATATGTTGCTATGGCCCAAGTTTATATACTTTCTATTCCTTGCTGCCTACTCCATGCAGTGGATTGTGAAGTGAACCCTTCCAGAAGCAAGTTTACCTGAAATTGGACTCCTAAGGCAAGAAGCACGGAAGACGTGAGCCCTCCAATTTCACACCCTACGGAGCGAGCTACAGTTTGCAGTTCAAGGCTACAGCGCCCGTTTCAGCATTCTACGGACCTTGGAGCTCAAGCCCGACAAACTTACAGAAGCTTTTTCCGATTCACAATTTACTTTTCTAATTATGCACTGCAGTAGTTGTTTCATGATAGACTTTGACACTATACTTCCATTGTGTACCTTTATTACACAATCTCTCTCTGTAACTTTATTTGTTGTAATAATTCTATTCCAAATTTAAACGGCTCCGATACTTCATTCTGTAATTTTGGCAAGAAATAGCTTGCAGAAGCTAAAAGTATTGGTACGCATACTTATTCCATAACAGCACCGCCCTTTCGGACGGTTAAGGAATACGCGCATTTTATAGTCAATGAAATCTTTCGTTATTGAGTGGCTCAGGGAAGAGCTGGTATGGAAAAAATAAATGAAACATGGGAATAACGAATGGAGAAGGCGGCGAACAGCTGGGGCAGCAGGCTTCTAACTGCCTTGAACAGCTTCTCGCCGAGCGGTCCTGATTCCCCTCTTCTTCAGGCCCTCGTGAAAGTCGTCCTTAGTAAGGCTGGTTTGGTAGAAAAAAAATAGGCTCTGGTAGTCGAAGCCCTCAGTAACCAGCTTCTTGGCTTGTGTTGGTGTGACACTGGGTTGTCCTAAGAACCTGGTGAGTGCTGCTGCTTTGATAAACAGTCTTTTGGGAAAGCCACTTCTTCAGTTGCATCTGAGAAGTCAGAATGGAGAGTTCCTTCAAACAGCCACTCAGTGATGGATGCAGCAAAACTCTCTCAAGTGCCAGTACATCGGGAAGAGTAAGGTAATAACAACAGTAATAGCAATAACAATAACAGTAGTGGTACAATAATAATAATATTATTATTATTATTAATAGTTGTTGTAGTAATAATAGTAGTAGTAATGGTGGTAGTAGTAGTAATGGTAGTAGTAGTAATGGTAGTAATACTTTTGCATATCCGGATAGCAAGGAATCCCTGTTTTTTCACTGACTAGTGTGGTGTTACTTGCAATCCACCCTAAAAATGTTGGCAACACAACAGACAGTGGCTGTTCACACTTTAAAAGATTGGAGGTGATGCCTGTTACCCTAGAAACTAATATTACAACTCTAATTATTTATAATGTATTTATAGAATATCAGCAGCAGAAATGTTTCGGCTGGTCCGAACCAGAGAGGAAAAAGTTGGATCGGGGACAGAACCAGGAGTTGGATCACCTTGGCTATGAGTGCTCGAGCAACTTGGCAGACCTAGCAGACTACTCAGGCAAGTGTAATCAGCGTACAAATGACCACTGATCAGAAACGATAAGACTGGATAGTACTGTTTCCATGAACTGCTAGAATGGTGAATCTGAAGGCTTGTGGAATGACAAAAACTGACTGTGCCAGTAGATGTGCATGTTGAAATCATGTCATCATAGTGAGGAAACTTGATGTCATCACAGAGCAGGGACAAGCAGTCTATCAAGTCATCTTTGAGGGTGCTATCAAACTCCTCTGCAAATAAGCCATCGTCATCATCCATGAACTCGCTGTCATCAAAGTTGGACACTGTAAGTGTTAGTAAAAAAATTAAATTTAAAAGTTATTAATTAACTTATTTTTACGATTGTATTTATTGATCGATTAATTGATTTATAAGAATAGATCTATGATTATAATTAAGGGAGAAAAATTCCAGGTCTACTCCCCTTCTGTGTGAAGCCCTGATGCATATACACACACACACAGTAGAGAGATTAAAATTTTGATATTTTTTTTATATACGTGTTCATCCCAAGAAAGACAAAGAAAATGAAATAACACAATTAATTAAACATACCTTCACTGTTGTTCAACACAATTCTAGGCACTTCTGCTACAGCTGATCTGGAAAAATTAGCCGGCTTTGCCTCAGGAACATGAAACTTGCAGATGGTGGTGCCATACTCACTATCAGTAAGCCCGGAAATATCAGTGCTGGATTCTCTAGAGGAAACTGCGTGAGCTGGTACAAATGGACATGAGCCAGAAGGCACAGATGGACCTACGCTGAGGGGCACAGACGGACCTACGCTGAGGGGCACAGACGGACCTGCGCTGAGGGGCACAGATGGACCTGTGCTGAGGGGCACAGATGGACCTGCACTGAGGGGCACAGATGGACCTGCGCTGAGGGGCACAGACAGACCTGCACTGAGGGGCACAGACGGCCTGCGCTGAGGGGAAAGCGGACCGCGCGGGGGCACAGATGGACCTGCGCTGAGGGCACAGACGGACCTGTGCTGAGGGGCACGAAGGACCTGCGCTGAGGGGCACAGACAGACCGCGCCGCTGTGAGGGGCACAGACGGACCTGACGTGAGGGGCACAGACGGCCGCGCTTGAAGGGGCACCAGACGGACCTGCGATGAGGGGCACAGAGACCTGCGCTCCTGAGGGCACAGACAGACCGCTGAGGGCACAGACGGACCATGTGCTGGGAGGGGGGGGGGCAGACGGACCTGAGGCACAGACGGACCTGCGCTGGGAGGCACAGACAGATTTCTGTCACCTCCATCATGACTAACCAACTTGGGACCTTGTACAATATTATCATAGTCGTGCCTGCTCTGCTAGCCATACCAACCACAATTAGATAACAGGCCACGAGCCTCTGCTTTGAATGCTTTGAATGCGCAATAAAAGCCACGAGTTGTAAGCCGAGATTGGCACATTACTGTACCTGGGTGTGCATATTTTAGAGATAACTATACTTGTCAGCTATTAGGTGCTGCTGTAGTCTTACTCTGAGGAGCACTATCAGGAGGGAGCCTATAATGATATTAACATGAACAAACTTCATCTGCAGCTGCAAGAATATATCAATGGTCCTAAGAGATGACATAATGCTAGCCCAAATCTCCTCTGGCTTTAACCCTTCGACACCGACTTTCTTCAACACTTCGGGCATCTTTTAGAATTTCTACTGCAAAGCAACCACAATAATCCACGAACAGCCGGACATATAAAGTAGGCAGCTATAGCCTTATAACAAGCATAATAAGAGCCTAATAATGAACTGGAACTAGTCCATCTTACAGGAGGTTTCGAGGAGACTCCGAAGAACGAGCCTAATCCATTGCTCTCGATGTCCAGTAGGAAAAACTTTATTCTTCCAAAATGCTAAGAGACTCTCTATAGGCTTCATACTTTCTATTTTGAGTGTTTGAAGTCCGCAGGCAACAAAAAATTTGGGCGCTCAGCATTCTCGGTCAAATAAAATGAACTGATGGGGAGGGGGGGGGGAGCAAAATCAACATTCTTAGATTTTGGGAGGGACAGAGAGTAATATACAGACACATTCTGTTGTGCACAAGAGACCCTTGCAGTACTTCAAGCGTGCAAAAGTAAACTGATTTTATGTTGCATGGTCAAAAATTGTGTGCACATACTAAAGGATTTCTAAAGGGGCAAAGACTTTTCTATGGGTGGGCAAATGCCCCCTCTTCACTCCCGCCACCTCCCGTCCCCTTGAATGCAGTCATGGTAATGAATAGGAAAGGAGACGGTAAAAATTGACTTAGATTGATAGGTTAGCTTTCATTGTTAAAAAGAGATTGTTTGTTGGGTCAAAAATAAACTTGAGTGAAAATCTGAACCGTAGAATATTTCAAGTATAGGTGGATTCAAGGTTATTGGAGTGAATTAGCTGCATTTGTGAGGGAGTTATAGGAGTCATCCTGTCTGTTTGTCAGTCATGCTCTGATTTAGGAGATTACTGACATTGGACAAATAAATACATAATATATAATATTTATATATTTATTATAGAGTCATCACTCAAGGCAGCTGTGAATACGTTTGTGCATTAAAATAGTTCTATATGTGGAACTGATCCCCACATATATCCAGACTTGAAACTTGGTGCAGCAATTTGTACACTTTTATGTACATGGGATCAGCCAAAGGTGCCTCAGTAATCCACATACCTGACACAATTGGGATTGTGTTGCTTTCACACAGAAATACTGAAGGGCAAAGTAATGAAGAGCTCAGGTTGGGCCCACAACATCAGATCTAGTAGACATGTACCAGAGTGGAACAATAGTACAGTGGAACCTCGATTATCCGGACCTCAATTATCCGAATGCTCGGATTATCCGAAAGGCAAATTAGTCGCGCATGCGCAAATTTTCAATGGCTAGTAGCTGCATTTTGAGTAGGAGAGACTATGGCTGAGCGTAGTAAAGTGGCGGTGAAACGAAAAAGGACTATCGTAACAATTGAAAAGAAGGTATAAATATTGGATAAGCTTAAGAAAAATAGTTGTTCCAGCTTAGCCAAAGAATATGGCATCGGAATTTCTATCGTTTGCGAGCTGAAGAAGAACGAAGAGAAGATACGGTCATTTTTTGTATCCATGGATAGCCAAACTGTTGCGAAGAAAAGAAAATCAATGAAAAATGCTAATGATGTACAATTGGATAAGGCTGGTCAGTATACTTTGCTCACTCATTTAGCTACAGTGCTGAATAACTAAGTGATTTTTTTTTATGTGTAGTGTGCCTATGGTTTGTCCAAAAAAGAGTTAAAAGAATGCCTATTTCAGGTCCAATTCTTTGTGAAAAAGCAAACTATTTCTATACCAAGCTACATCCTGGGGAGCAACAGACTTTTTCTGTAGTATGAACATCAAAAAGAAGCTGAACCAACAACACTTCTCCATCTACAAAAAATACATACTTGGCATGTAGAAAGCGAAGTCCAAATTTGAAACAAACAACATTGGCAACTTTTATTCGTAAAGAATGACTTGATGTTAACATTCAAACTATTAATTTTTGTTATAAGCACTGTTTACTTCATATTTAATAACAATGTTGTGTACTTAGGTGCAATAACTCATGAATATTAATAAACCTCAATTATCCGTAAATTTCAGTTATCCGAAAGGGTCTCGGTCCCAAGCTTTTCGGATAATCAAGGTTCCACTGTATACTGCAAAGTTTTTCTTTCACTTTCCCTCGTATGGTCACCATTTGGCTACTAGCTATGTACGAAGGGCAACACCATGCCCACGAGATATTACAGATATAATAGTGTTGTGCATAAATTGCACATTCAAAATGTATGGGGAAAATCACTGTTCAATTTAAATTGCACTGGTAAGTAAAACAGCACGTATGTAATATGACTGTATCTGGACCTGTGGTAGAATAGCGTGATAAGAAAGACTTTGATCAGTGGTAGTGAATTAAAACTGATGCAGAAAGCTGAAAGCATAAAGATTAGTATTAGGACTTTGGAATAGGAAATATAAAGTTAACTGTGGGATTTTGGGGAAGCTCTTAATGCTTTCTAAGATTGGTTTAGCCAAAAAATAACTTTAAGGTGTAGCAAATGAGGGAAACAGAAAGTTACATTTATATTCATGAAGTAACCCTATACCCTACTTAGGCCTTTATTGTGCTTTTTTTTTTTTTTTTTTTTTTTGTAGTGGTAGTAGTTTTGCTTTATGCTAAGAAGTATAACTGAGTGTTTGAGTTGCAATTGTAGATGAGTGTCCTTAGCATGTTGGGCTTATCTTATGAAGACATCTTTTACATCTACCTTTTTCCTTGTGCAGCTATATTGATATTTGATTGGTCTGAGAAATGATCTTGTAATAGCTAACTAGTGTATAGTAGTACTGCGAATTCACACCTTTAGTGAATCATTGTTCTGGTTTGGTGAGTGACTGTCCATAAAAGTACTATTTTTTTTGTTTCAATTAATGGTAGTAATTAATTATAGAGAACAATGTCATTGATTTGTGATGTTATATTTGTTATAGTGACAGTCACAAGGCAATAGAGAGAGACTGGAGTCATGACACAACCGGCTAACAAGGTAAGGAAGTGGTGTTCCATAAATGACGACACAATCTAGTAAAGTGCATGCTTGATCTATTCATAGCTTTTGTGCACAAACAATTGCAAAAGGAAACTTTTTGGTGTAGCTTAGCTTTTGTTGGTTTTATTTTTATTTTTCTTACAGCGAAAGAGAAAAACTAGCCTAAATTGATTGTAGACAAGGATTTTAGAGCCAAAAGAACCATTTCATCAAGTATTTATAAGTGAAATGCACCACCTCTAGGTGATAGAAGTTTTGCAAAAAAACAAAAAAAATTCAAGAACATTTATAAATAAATTCACATGAAAAAAAAAAAGCGGTGATGGCTAGGCTGAGTTTTTTGTATGTTTATTAACAGCTTTTATGTGTAGCTTGTCCAGGTTGACTTACTACATCCTTTAGCAACGGTCCACTGGGAACATTGCCGAGCATGGAGGGGCTACAAACCATACTTATGTGCAGTTCTTCATAACACAGTAGCTGTACTGACACAATCTGAGGCACACGACATCCTCCACATCTCCTCCATTGACCTCCACTCATGGACCACTGCCACATTACCATACCAACACATGTCCCTAACAACCTACAAGTCCCAGTTTGCTGCAGTTGGTGGGCGAGATCCCTCTACTGAGGAACCCACTGACCTAGTGTTCACCACTGATACAGGTGAGAAGTGGCAGCCATCACTTCCTCGTATGAGAAGCAAGCGATATTGCACGTCGTCAGTTGGGACAGTGTCACCTGAAACATTAGTGGTAGCTGGTGGATATGACTCAAGTTACCAGAAATTAGATGATGTGGAAATGCTGGTAGACAATGAATGGCATTCTGTAGCTCCACTTCCTAAACCATGCTGTAGTATGACCTCCACTCTCCACCAAGATGAAGTAGTGTTTACAGACAGCTACACTAACACTATTTACAGCTGCGGTGTTGACTCACTCGTTTCATCAAGCGAATCCTTGCAGCCTTCATCATGGAAAATGTTTGAGGCACCGGACGTTTTCACAGCTACAATATCGTGCGTCTCTCGTCTTCTCAACATTAATGGTAGAGGTACTATCCGAGGATACGGAAGTTCGAGTCAGTCCTGGATAGAAGTTGCTAACTTGGAGGATCTTATACTATATTCTGATTTCACTTCTGCTGCAACACTTCCCTCTGGTGATATTGTCGTTGCTCATGAATCTGGAGTGTACAGAGTAATTGTATCAGGTGAATTGTTTAATTTATTGATAAAATAAGATTGATCACCCTTTAAACATAGACAAATACAATACTAAATATTTCAGCTTCCAATTGCTGCCGATATCTCATTGGCACTAATACTTAATAAATTAAGGCCACTGCACTGTGTTGGTATAACCTTATCACATTGTATTTGGTACAAAGTCACTAAATAGTCCAATTATTATCACTTTTAATGACTGCATTAACTTAGCATTGAAATTAGCTATTGTGTGACCCCAGATAACTAGTATCACTTAATGTAGTGATTATGTAGTTAAGATTATTATAAACACAATTAAGGAAATCCTACATTTAACCTACTAAAAAATTTTTTTTTGTGTTATTCAGTATCATCATTTCACCCGGACAACAAGTTCACATCCAACATCCTCTCCAGGCTGGAGGAGGTGATGGGCATTCAGATAGTTCCTGATCTAGCCAACAAACACTCTGAGCTAGCCACCTTATCTGGAGTCAACACTAGATTGCCTGAGTTTGAAGAAAATCCAGTTCTTTACGTACAGGAAGTGATTGCCCAGTGGTCTAGAGGTAACAGTCATCGCTCCCCCACTTATGGACACTTACTACATGTCCTAAGGAATATTAGTTTGACTGAACTCAGTGAACAAATTCAGGAATTTTTCATAGGTAAGAATGTTAGGACTAAGGATGGAGATTATTACAGTAGTAAGATGTACATCTAAATTATATTTCACAGTGGCAGTAATACAAATTGGCTTTCTTTTTACTTGAAATTTATTTTGCAATTTATATAGAAACGACTAATACGCTTCTTGTATCAATGTAGCTAATGCATACACGCAAAAAAAACACCTGCTATTTCTATTTTATTTGGTCTTGCCTGTACATTCACATGTATTTTTGTGCAAGTATATTAATATAACTTTCTAGTTAGCTATACACTAGTATAGGAGTCAACTTCAGATAAGAACAAGAATAATCAAAAGTAACAAGTCTAAATAAAAAATACAACAGGAAGTGTGACCACAATGTAATGAATATTAATGACAACTAACTCACGAATATTGTTCATGCCAGAATTTTGATCTCTGTTTTCTCAATAGAATACATTATTACATGTACGCTATTTACACTGCATAATTGATATCAAATACTATTCTGTTATTAGTGCTTGCACTGGAATTGATGTTATATTATTATCTTTTATGTAGATTGTTGCAACTTTGTGGACGCATATGAATATTTCATAAATTCGAAAGATGTGCTGGATTTGTTATATTTGAAGCTACTGTTCTTGGGTCCACCTGGAATGGGCAAGACTACGACTCGCCGTCGAGCTGTAAAAGAGATTGTAGACCTCCTATCTGCCTATGAAGAAGAGCAAGTTCACAGAAGCACAGGTGATGGAGCTGTGCCTACAACTGGAGCTTACTGGTCACTGTTACAGAGCCTTTCTGAAGAAGCATCTTTGCTCTTTCATGTCCTGAAGGATGCATTTGAGAAACGGACCATTTCTCACTCTGTTCCAGATTTGCATGATGAGAATGTAAGGGTAAGTCAGGTTACTGACAGAGTGCCATCTCATACATTCGAACAGGCATCACAGCTGGGATTGCTACAAGAGGTGGTAACAGGTAATAAGTCTTTACGACTAGGTAGACATTCAACCCCTCAGCAGGCCACACCTTTCTTGCCTAAAAATGCCGCATCTACTGTACAATCAAATGAGAAATTTGCCAATGAGCACATGAAGTCTCAAGATTTTTCTGAAATAGCAGCCATATTTAAAGAAGTGGCAAAATTGCCCCAGTTTATGGAGAGTATAGCAAAACCTGCTTTAAGAGCTTTCTTGAGAATACAAGATTCTGGAGGTCAGCCTGAGCTGATGGACATGCTACCAGCACTCACCATAGGACCTGGCCTCTACTTGCTGTTCTTCAGTTACGAGTTCGGATTAGATCAAGAGTATCGAGTCTTTTATCAGAGAGCTTCAGGAAGGACAACTGCACCAGAGAACTCTGAGTTTACTCTGCAAGAGATGCTTTTGCGTACTCTTGCCAGTATATCTTGTTTCAGTTCCTCCACCCATCATCAACCTCTGTCTGGATCAGACCACTCAGCCATTGGTGAGATACTGGAGTCCTCCAAGTCAGTAGTGTATCTAGTGGGTACTCACAAAGACAAGGTTTCTGAGGAATACATTGCTTCAGTTGACTCACAGCTTCAAAAAGTGATTCGAGACACTGACTTCTACAAAAAAGGCATAGTTCAGTTCTGCTCAGAAGACAAGCTTGTTGTTTCTTTAGACAACATGGGAGGTGGAGTAGAAGAAATCCATCACTTGCATCAGCTACTGGAGAGTGCCATGGAGAAACACTTTAGAAGGCTGAAAATTCCAGCTGTGTGGCTTCTGTTCAGCTTGTGTCTTCGCATGAGAGAAGTGAGGACAGCCAGCCTGGAGACCTGCTTGGCCTTGTCCCATGCCTTCAATATGACACCCTACGAGACCACAGTAGCTCTGTGGTTTCTTCATTACTATGCCGGTGTTCTGATGCACTTCCCCAGTGTGCCTGGTTTGGAGGATCTGGTCATCATAGACATCCAGGTAGTGTATGACAGTATCACTGGTGTCATTTTCAAAGCTATGAGCGTCGTAGGTGAGGCTAAAGCCAAGAGATTCAGGAAGACAGGTCGATTCACTATGAAAGATTTGAAAACAGCTACAGATGACATTTCAGGAGATGTCATTCCACCAGAGCAGCTGGTAGCTTTGCTCGCATATCTTCACATTATAGCTGAGATTGTGTCAGTTGAATATTCCAAGTCAGCCTTAGAAGAGGAGAAAGAGTACATCATACCTTGCGTGTTAGAAAACACGAGTGCAAAGGAACTTGACCTATTCCACAAAGAATCCTGTAGGTCATGTTTGGTGGAGCCTCTCTTGATGTACTTCAGTAGTGGGTTTACTCCTATGGGACTCTTTTCTGCTTCCATGGCTTGTCTCGTATCTAACAAGTCCTTCACTTTCATCAGAGAAGGTGTCAAGAAAAACATGGTGACCTTTTTGTACGGATCTAATTTACTTCGTGTAACATTTGTATCTCGATCTAAATATTTTGAAGTCGTAGTTTCTTGTGATCCTACATTCCAAGACTCCATTCACCATGAATGTACTGCTCTAAAACAAGAAATAGAGGACACTCTAAAGAGAGCTAGTTCCAGAATGAACTACAACAGCTCCATGGACTACCAGTTTGCCTTTGACTGTCGTTCCCATGAAGGAAGACATCATCTTGGAGTGGTGGATGGGGCGGATATGATCCCAAAGTTTATGAAATGTCTCTTCAATCCAGACAATCCGCAAGCAGTTATACTCACCAATAGACACCTCATTTGGTATGGACAGGTATGCAGCAATAGACTGTGTTCTAACTTGCAATATCTAACAATGATATTATTTGGTTTTAGAAATATGAGAAGAAAGATCCTGTATTAAAGGTCTCTGAAAGTAAGCCAAGGTATTGTTGTTATTTTGCTTGTATTATTACAAAATACCTCTTACCGTTAGGATGACACCTGGCATTCATCACACCTGACAGAATAAACATCATCCTAGGAGGACACCTGCATTCCACCTCACCTGGCAGAAGTAACTCACCAGGAGACACCTGGCATCACTCCTCACAACCTGACAGAAGTGACTTCCTAGGAGACACTGCATTCACCCTCACAACGACAGAAGTAACTCATCCTAGGATGACACATGGCATTACTCCTCACACCTGAAAGAAGTGAATCATCCTAGGATGACCACCTGGCATTCCTCCTCCCACCTGGGGGGGGGGGGGGGGGGGGGGGGACAGCAGAAGTGATTCATCCTAGGATGACACCTGGCATTCACTCCTCACACCTGACAGAAGTGATTCATCCTAGGATGACACCTGGCATTCACTCCTCACACCTGACAGAAGTGACTCATCCTAGGATGACACCTGGCATTCACTCCTCACACCTGACAGAAGTGACTCATCCTAGGATGACACCTGTCATTCACTCCTCACACCTGACAGAAGTGACTCATCCTAGGATGACACCTGGCATTCACTCCTCACACCTGACAGAAGTGGCTCATCCTAGGATGACACCTGGCATTCACTCCTCACACCTGACAGAAGTGACTCATCCTAGGATGACACCTGGCATTCACTCCTCACACCTGACAGCAGTTTTATTGACTCATTTTTATATGCTGCCAAAATAACGGCGAAAATTTACGCGTTTTAATTTTTTTAAATGAATTTACTGCACTTATGGGAAGTGTATTTTTTTGCAGCCGGTGATTTTCTTGTTCATTTTTAGCCTATCTACCACACTGGTGCTTTTGTCCAGAGTGTAAACAAATGGATCCTTTTTGTCTTTAACAAACCCCACTACAATAGCTAATGGAATCTTAGAGTGCCTTATCTGTTTCCCTTTTTTTTTCTTTTTTTTTCTTTTTTTTTGTTTTGTTTTTGTTTTCCCTCCCCCACTGAACACTTGGTCACTGGACTGGGTTAAGAAAGAAATGTTTACTTAAAGTAACTAGCCATAATCCATAAACGCTGGCTGATGCAACTAATTCAATAAAGAAGTGAAAGAAGATTATACAGAAAGAACAGAGATACTGAGCAACAGGAGAGGTAGACAAGGGAGAAGGGAATCCATGAATTGAAATGAGGAATATGGAAAGGAAAAACAACAACAACTAGGATGACTTAAGAGAAAGAGAGCAGGAGAGGGAAACCATGTATATAAATACCTTACGCTACTGCACTCCTATTGCAGAAGTTAGTATATCAGGTACCTCTGTGGGACGAGGTACCTAGTGTAATCTAATGTTAATGATTATAGTTAAATTTTAATGTGATTGACATAGAAACAATATGAAAGAAATAATTGTTAAGAAATTCCATTCATTTTATCTGGTTTCTCTGGCATTGAATTCCCTTTACCATACGTAATTCAAGACTCAGTCATAACCCTCAGCGCGCATGCACGTTAGCGGTTACAATAGTCTGTTTGTCACTCATTCATTCTGTCTGTCTGTCAATAGCGTTTCTCGAACTCCACGTCGATTTAAGCAGCAATAGCGATATCAAACTGCAGCACTACACAAAGTAAGTCCCTTTAAAATTCTAAAAATGTTTGTTTAGTCTTAGTTTTTCAGAAAAAGCGAGTGAAGGGTGACGTACTTTACCATACAATTTGCATTTGACTGGTAAATACTTGGCAGGCAGTACCTTTGCCATAGCGTAGATGGTTGGAGGAGCCAGGCGGTTGGAAAGAGGTCTGCTGCATACGACTGTAACAATGTTATACTTTTATAATGTGGCATAGCTTAACCTTTAGAACACTTTTACCCAAGCTTGTAGCTAGCTAGCTACTATGGCTATAGCTGCATCAAATATTGGTCAGTTTCACTGAAATAGAGCTGACCTTTAGCTTCATCATCAAGCTAATAATTTGTCAATATGGCGTTGTATTTGTTAATGTTATTTATTGTTTTCCAGTGTGAGTGGATTTTTACTTTCTTTGCCAGAGTGGAGTTTTGTGTTCAGTGATTTTAGAACAGAGCTAGCCTTCTGAACAACTTGCCAAATCACTTTGTCCAAAAATGGTAGATACTACTAACAAAAAATTAGACTGAAATTAGATCATTAATAGAAAAATAAATCAAAATATGATATTTCTATTCATTTGTTTTCTTGTCTCTTTCATTAATTCTGTCTGTCTGTCAATAATGATTCTCGAAGTTGGCGAAAATTCAAGCATTTATAGCGATGTTAATGATAATTAAAAATAGCTAAATTTTTGGATCTTAAGGGTAGTTGAGGTTAAGATTCTGAAACTGGTATTAGGAAATCTTGAGGTGTTGAAGTGGAGGGTTGTGATGTGCGCAGATAGCGCTGACGGTTCGCACCACTGGTGCTCTAGTTTTGTTAGTAGCTGAGTGCTTATTGTCAGGAGCTACTGATCATTAAGATAGTCACAATGACTTCTTGAGAAAATTGAAGTAAGAAAGTATTTCCATATTTGTTAGCTAAAATTAATGGTCAACGGCTTCGCTCTTGTATAATGGAATTAATGATGCATTAGTGAATAACTGGAACATTAACTTCAGGCAAACTAAATAAATTGCTATTTGTGCCTGGATGGCGACCGAATATTTTTAATTCTGTATTGTTTATAAAAAAGCCTGTGAGAGAGAGAGATGATACATCAAATGAGTAAAAGAAAGCTGAGAAAGAAATTATGAAGTGATACTATCAAAAAATATTCATAGAATGGCGTTGCTTGTATCATTTCATTCATGGACAGCCTGTCTTGCTCTGACATTTTGGTGATTATCTGAGAGTTAGTGTTTGGTTATATGCCATCACTGTACAGTATTTATACTGAGCTATGCACTGGCCTATTGATACGTTGAAATGACCCATATTGGAGGGGTGTGGTGACGGAGCGAGTAGAGGTAGTCTGTTAAGAAGGACAACCATCGAAGTCACCAGTATGTCTGCTTAGCAAGATTATAAAGTCTAAGCACCAGGCCGAGGTTTTCTGCCACCTTGGGGGAAGATAGAATCTTCTTCCTCCCCAGCCAAGGACTTAATTGCTTCAGCTAAACTGGTAGAAACTTCTAGTTGTAGTTCTGATTACAGTTTTAAGTGTAATTTTGAAATGAAGAAAAATTAATTGACTGACTCAGACACTGCAAGGCAGCCATATATATATATATATATATATATATATATATATATAGGGAACTGCCTCAGAGCTGCTGAGTCATAATTAAAGTAATTGGAACATGAATACAAGTACTGAATGTTAATTGGCGAGCGAGCGTAGCGAGCGAGACACTTACAGGGGTAAAAATGAAAAAATCGGGGATGTTTATTTGTATATATGTTTGGACGTACGTATGTCATTTTGTACTTTGACCCTCGCGTTTTTGTGTTAGTTATTTGTTCGACCCCGTCCCAAATTGCACTAAACAGAATCCTCTGGTTTATCGATCAGTACCCGTATCACCCTAGAAATTGAATTGTTTACCGTTTTGAATTCTTTTACGGGTGCAGTTAAAACTTGAAAACTTAAGGGACTTCCATTTCTATTCGAGTTAGTGGCGGTGGTAAGTCAATGCGCTCTTTGTCATGGTTATAAGCCGTGCACACAGTATTTACCTAAAAATACATTGTCCACTAGACTACTGCCAAGGTAAGTCTGTGTAGGTGCATGTCCAGCTGTGTCAAAGCATTGTGTGTTACAACCACTACTTAGCTAAAGAAAGAAAACTTTTAAATAACGTGTATTGTTTTGTTGTTGTTGTTTTTTCCTTCAATTCAAGCAGTTGCAGAGAGTTGTTACTATGGCACTGAAATCCCTTTACCCTGTATGCTAAATTTAAAAACTGGACCTTATTTTCAGTAGCTTCAGTGTTAGAAGTCAATAAAAATAGTCTAGTATTTAGGCTCGCTCGCCATTTGTGCTCAAGCACACCACTAGTTAAAGATTGAATGAGTGAAAAGGTGAAAATGGATTTTTGCAAGTTGGGAAATGCTAAGTAAATTACATTAAACTGAAAATGTGAAAATGGTTTGTACAAGTAGGAACAGTGGAAGAACATAAACTAACACACAGTTATACACAAACAAGTAAATGCAGCAAAAGTACAAATGTATACATTGTTGTGTGTGTTCTCTGCCGTATGGTGGAGAGAATCACCACACTGGGCCATACAACTCCATCCTCCTACACCCATTCAGTTAAACAGTTAAGAGTCTACATTCACCACTGCTCCCTATTCCCCCTTCAAATCACAGACGAGAAATAGAATGATTTTCTTATCTTAAATATGCAATAGGTATAAATATTATTGAAAATAATCAAAATTTTCAGTCCGTGGACCTTCCTCAGTGATATTGTATAGTGGCTAATGGCTTCAGGTAATAAATGACACTGTTGTTAGCAAACACAGTTTTCCCAGGAGGGTGAACTCTGAGCCAGTTGTCGATGTTCATTAAATTTTTTGAAGAACCATGAATGTGTAAACGTCCAACTTCCTCTTTAGATAGTTGCTCTGCACTTTGTTGATGACACCTTTGTTATCTGAAGTCCTGGACTTAGTGAACTAAACAAGTTCCTCTCACATCCAAACATCCAATTCACAATGAAAACACAGAACAACACACTACCTTTTCTGGATGTATCTGTTCACAGAGAAAATGACTAATTTGTAACATCAGTCAGTACACAGGAATAGTTCCCATGCATATCTTTACCTAAATTACAATTCCAACCACCACCCGAATATTAAACCAAGTATAGTAAAGTGTCTCCTTCACAGAGCTGAATCCATCTGAAGCAAACATAAATTAAAATCAGAACTTGAACATCTTAAATTTGTTTTTCACAACAATTCTTGCCCAAATGATATAGTAGAAAGGGCCCTAAAGAAGAAAAAGAGAACACAATTGTGACCAAGATGACAAAATTATTAACACTCTTGAATCACCTTACGTCAGAGGACTTAGTGGGAAAATAGGACTTATATCAAGAAAAAGAAAAATAAGAGCAGCCTTTAGTTCAAAAAGAACCCTGAGACAAGAACTGGTCGGAGTATAAAAGAGAATTTCTCCAAATAATATCAATGGAGTAGTTTACTTAATTGAGTGTGAATGTGTGAGTCTACATTGGAGAAACTGGAAGGTCTTTATCCACCAGATTATAGGAACACCAGCGAGCAGTTAGGATATGTGACCAAAACAATTGTATTTCCTTCATGCCAACAACACCATGCACAATATGAAATGGGAAGAAGCCAGAGTCCTAGAAGTACAAAGCAATTATTTAAAGAGGAAGTATTTAGAAGACTTACACATTCAGAGTTCTTCAAAAAAATTAATGAACATCGACAACGGGCTCAGAGTTCACCATCCTGGGAAATTGTGTTTGCTAACAACAGCATCATTTTATTGCCTGAAGCCATTAGCCACTCTGAGGAAGATCCACGGACAGATTATTTTCAATTATATTTACCTATCACGTATTCAAGTTAAAAAAAAAATCCTTCTATTTCATTGTTAAAGGCGCAATTATGAATATATACGATATTGTAATGAGTAGATTATTGGTTGTTATGAGTAATAGCACGGGTAACCGTGCTATTCAGGATTAATAGTACGAGTAACGCTATTGAAATAGCATGAGGCTTCGCCTCATGCTATTTCAATTGCTTTTACGAGTGCTATTGATCCACTTGCTAATAGTAGGCCAGCTTTTTAAAGAGTCATTTGCAATTGTAGCTACACTGTATCGTCCACTCACTATCACTATCTCCTTATTTCAGGATTAGCTTCCGCTGGAACTTTGTTTTCAACGTACGGCTCCTAATCTGTTGAAAAACATTCCGTCTAATACAGGTAGAGCTTCTGTGGTAAAGAATGACATTGTCTCCAACTAGGAACTACTCAAACAATATCTATCAAGGTTAAAGTTGCACATGTGCGCACTTACCTATTGTTATAAATTTTGCTATAGGTACCATCAAATGTGTAGATAACCCCAATGAATTTGCAGTAGTTTCAGAAAAATTTACCAAAAGTTGGATCAAAGAACCATGTCCCAAAATCCTCCGCATCTATTCTATCTGCAACCCTTTCCTCCAGAGCAGATGGGAAGCGTACAAACTGACACTTGGTATCTACAAGGAGTCAGAGCAAGATTTCCATGGAACTACTCTGTCATGTGACATCATGAGCCGGACTCCACCTTCTCTCTGCAAACAGCCTCGCTGTGCTATCTGTGGTATCACGTGTGCTGGAATGGATCCCAATACCCTCAGGAGTGACATTAAAGACTTTCAGCGATTTGGTAAAGGGTTTTACTTTGCATCCAATTCTTCGAAGTGTAATGACTATGCATATGCCAATTCCAAAGGACACAAAGGCATGCTTCTCTGTGACATCCTTCCTGGAAGGAAATACAAGCGAACAGTTGATGATCGCCATCTGCGAGGCCCTCCACCAGGCTATCATAGTATACTGGGAGAAGTAGGGGCGAGACTAAACTATCCTGAGATTGTTGTTTACAAAGAAGATGCTGTGATGCCTCGTTACATTATCATTTATTGACTGTCATGAGAATTTGATGTACATAAGAGAATGTTCAATTTTCATTATTATTTTCATACTTTGCTACACTGTTTATTTAGTAACATTATTGCTTCTTTTTACGTATTTTTTTCCCCGTAATATTTAATTACATTCCAGAAAAACATGGTATGAACTTTTAAACTTTGTGTGAAGAGAGTTTTCCCTGAAAGATGAAGATGTTTGTCTGTATCAGCAAGTACGAAATATTAGTATCTAGGACAACTTGATAAATATAAAATATGAATATCATATGACCTTATTAGTACTAATTAACTCTTCGTGAATTACCACATACAAACTCTATGCAAATAGCAGCCTCATTCTAAGATAAATTTTTACTAGATAATGTAGGGTCTTACTAGGGTCAGCTGTAGTCTGGCATAGCAGAACCCTTTACCAGACAGCTGCGCACAGAAAAAAGTTTGGCGCAGCATTTAAGTTATGTACTCATGGAGATCACATTGGTCATGAAGGAATATTGTTGCCCAGTGAAATGTTGGCCAATGCGATCGCCATGAGTACAAAATGCTACCTAATAAGACGAAAGTCCATGTAGTTGGACACAAATTTCTTATTGATGGTGGAACAATCTCACTGTTTTTGGCTACATTAGTTCTAATACCAAACAGGGTAAGTCCTTTTGGTGAATATTTGATATATAAGTTGAAGCAATTCATATAAAAAGGTCATGGTTGTTCATATTCACTCACAATATTTAGCAGCACTCCAAATGCATAAATTCAGATTATGTGCTAAGCAGTGAACATACAGGGTAAAGCTCTCTCCTTTCTTTACTAATAGCTTCATATCACGCACCATTCATGCTTCATGATCCATCAAATGCTTGACCTCTGCATTGTCCCAGTTAAAGTGAGCAACTAATATCAACATCTTTAAGCAAATGAAATTATGGTATCAGCTTTAGTATCAGACAGTTGAACCAAGTTGAGACACTCCTCATAGATTTGATAGTTGTCATCAGTCCATTGATGGACAATGACGTGCTCGTTTCTAGAAATGTCAGTTGCTTCATCCACAATAATAGAAAACCAGAAACTACTCTGAATATCCGATACTATACTTTTAAGCACAGTAATACTCATTAAGCTAATATTATAATTAGCAATTTCAGGTGAAGTATATTCCATAAAACAATAAATTCAAGTTTTCACCTCTGGGCAGTCTTCAGTTCAAAATGAAATGAGCTTATTATTTGAGTCTCCCTTGCACTGTACATTAAGCTGTGCACTAACATAAGTCCTGCTAAGTATGTGCATCTTGTTTTTATTTACAGCTTCTTTATGCATTATCATTTCTTTCATGTCTGCAGAATTTCTTCAAAGTTTCCCGGTTACAATATCCATCCTCTACATATCAATTTCATTGACGCTTAGAAAAGGTGACGAGCCCAATTTTTTCTTGAATAGCAATAGGAGGGACAGAAAATTTTGTACTTGGTTGTATATACTGTTATCCAAAGGTGTTGCTTATACCAACTAGGCTGAATAAATCTCAGTAACGTAGTCAGGTCAGTGTCCAGTGTCTGCTTGCATTATTCCAGTCAGGTCAGTGTCCAGCGTCTGCTTGCATTATTCCAGTCAGGTCAGTGTCCAGTGTCTGCTTGCATTATTCCAGTCAGGTCAGTGTCCAGTGTCTGCTTGCATTATTCCAGTCAGGTCAGTGTCCAGTGTCTACAGCATTATTCCAGTCAGGTCAGTGTCCAGTGTCTGCTTGCATTATTCCAGTCAGGTCAGTGTCCAGTGTCTGCTTGCATTATTCCAGTCAGGTCAGTGTCCAGTGTCTGCTTGCATTATTCCAGTCAGGTCAGTGTCCAGTGTCTGCTTGCATTATTCCAGTCAGGTCAGTGTCCAGTGTCTGCTTGCATTATTCCAGTCAGGTCAGTGTCCAGTGTCTGCTTGCATTATTCCAGTCAGGTCAGTGTCCAGTGTCTGCTTGCATTATTCCTGTCAGGTCAATGTCCAGTGTCTGCTTGCATTATTCCAGTCAGGTCAGTATCCAGGTCTGCTGCATTATTCCAGTCAGGTCAGTGTCCAGTGTCTGCTTGCATTATTCCAGTCAGGTCAGTGTCCAGTGTCTGCTTGCATTATTCCAGTCAGGTCAGTGTCCAGTGTCTGCTTGCATTATTCCAGTCAGGTCAGTGTCCAGTGTCTGCTTGCATTATTCCAGTCAGGTCAGTGTCCAGTGTCTGCTGCATTATTCCAGTCAGGTCAGTGTCCAGTGTCTGCTTGCATTATTCCAGTCAGGTCAATGTCCAGTGTCTGCTTGCATTATTCCAGTCAGGTCAGTGTCCAGTGTCTGCTTGCATTATTCCAGTCAGGTCAGTGTCCAGTGTCTGCTTGCATTATTCCAGTCAGGTCAGTGTCCAGTGTCTGCTGCATTATTCCAGTCAGGTCAGTGTCCAGTGTCTGCTTGCATTATTCCAGTCAGGTCAGTGTCCAGTGTCTGCTGCATTATTCCAGTCAGGTCAGTGTCCAGTGTCTGCTTGCATTATTCCAGTCAGGTCAGTGTCCAGTGTCTGCTTGCATTATTCCAGTCAGGTCAGTGTCCAGTGTCTGCTTGCATTATTCCAGTCAGGTCAGTGTCCAGTGTCTGCTTGCATTATTCCAGTCAGGTCAGTGTTCAGTGTCTGCTTGCATTATTCCAGTGAGGTCAGTGTCCAGTGTCTGCTTGCATTATTCCAGTCAGGTCAGTGTCCAGTGTCTGCTTGCATTATTCCAGTCAGGTCAGTGTCCAGTGTCTGCTTGCATTATTCCAGTCAGGTCAGTGTCCAGTGTCTGCTGCATTATTCCAGTCAGGTCACTGTTCAGTGTCTGCTTGTATTATTCCAGTCAGTTCAGTGTCCAGTGTCTGCTTACATTATTTCAGTCAGGTCCGTGTCCAGTGTCTGCTTGCATTATTTCAGTCAGGTCAGTGTCCAGTGTCTGCTTGTATTATTCCAGTCAGGTCAGAGTCCAGTGTCTACTGCATTATTCCAGTCAGGTCAGTGTCCAGTGTCTGCTTGCATTATTCCAGTCAGGTCAGTGTCCAGTGTCTGCTTGCATTATTCCAGTCAGGTCAGTGTCCAGTGTCTGCTTGCATTATTCCAGTCACGTCAGAGTCCAGTGTCGTCTGCATTATTCCAGTCAGGTCAGTGTCCAGTGTCTGCTTGCATTATTCCAGTCAGGTCAGTGTTCAGTGTCTGCTTGCATTATTCCAGTCAGGTCAGTGTCCAGTGTCTGCTTGCATTATTCCAGTCAGTTCAATGTCCAGTGTCTGTTTGCATTATTCCAGTCAGGTCAGTGTCCAGTGTCTGCTTGTTTTATTCCAGTCAGGTCAGTGTCCAGTGTCTGCTTGCATTATTCCAGTCAGGTCAGTGTCCAGTGTCTGCTTGCATTATTCCACTC
>WLWD01000934.1_pt1 | contig 89739 bp, 65 predicted proteins | sample 6712731 | NCBI WGS metagenome assembly WLWD01 (sample SAMN12718690, study PRJNA576275) | sponge metagenome | isolation source: marine sponge | host: Mycale hentscheli | place: New Zealand: South Island, Marlborough, Capsize Point | collected 2014-11-01
AGTGTGTGTGAACGAGAGGTGGGTGTGACCAAATCACTAGCTAATGATAGGGTCATGTGAGGTGACCACTTACCAAGTAAGTATGATCAGTCAGCTACATATATGCAGTGGCAGCAGCCAGGCAACACAGACGTTACACACACACTGGCCTCCCTCCGCATAGCCAGAATGTAGTCAGACCCTTTACCAATCACAACGGTCTCCTAACTAGAGATGGTGTTTGCACCATCAGCAAACTAGAAGATCAAGTTCTCATGGATGTAGTGCAATTTTAGTGACTTTTTTTGTTTCTGCTTTGTGACTGGAATCCATCAATGCTGGCATGCTTTAAGTTATTGGGTTAGACCATTCTAACACCTGGTAAAGGGTCTGGCTGCACGAGACTCGCCAGAACACAACACTAATTTTCATTTATAATATTTACTAGTCTGCATTTCATTGCTATAATAGTAATCACTTAGTTCACACAGAGACGGATTGAAAATAGAGTACGTAAAATAATTCAGCAAACAAATATATACAAATGAGGTTATGAGATATTGCTTGAGTCTTTTGATGAGTGTGGCTATAACCAGTGGGTGTGGCTATGACCAGTGGGTGCGGTCAGTGATGCATGTCCTCTATGTTCAGTGACTGATAGTTGCTATGGTGATGTTTCCAGTGGAATGACTCATGCCCCGTCTCTTCAGCTCCTCCCGCAGTCGTGGCCACGCCTCCATAATTTCTACTTCACTACAAGTAAAAAAAAGTTTGGTAACAATAAAATATTTTTCAGAGAATATTACATCACATTATATTATATTATATTATATATTCCCCTGAAATGGCATTAAGAAACACTTCCAGATTGGAAGTTTTTGGAATATTAATATAAAACACGCAGCAAAACACAAGAACAACAACAAAAAATTGTTTTTGCCTATCTTCTGCTCTAGGATTCATGTTTGTGAGACTGTACTCTGACCTCTGAGTCTGAGGGTTGTCTATATCGATGACCAGCAGGTCTCTCCTGGACAACGTTCTCATGATACTCTCTCCAAGGGTCCAGTCACACATGTCTTCATCTTCCTCACGTGCCCAACCCTCCATACTGCTCTGGCTTCTACAAGGACACACACACACACACACACACACACAGTGATGAGAGGTGAAACTATTTTAACCGCAGAGTTTAATGAGAGACAGAAACATCAGTTATAACACATACAAGCTGTGGCTGCTATGGAAAGTCTTCATATTTTAAACTTAGTTCAATTGTTACACATATTTGTACCACGGTACATTCAAACTGTCCAATCAGATTGCTCAATTCAAGGTGAATATATATCATACCCGCCTCTTAGGGTGAATAGGTGAACCGTCCAATCAAAAGTTATTTATTATAATGCGTTTTCTATAGCCTGGAGCAGTGGTACAAGTCCGTTGCACCTCTCTGTTGGGTCATACACTGTCCTTGGGCCTTCAGCCCTCGCTTGTGCAATTCTATACCAACCTCCACATCGTGGTGTAACTTATACCTATACCTATACAGTGTACATTTCAGATGTAGTCCACTCCTTGGCCTGACCACTTGGAAGTGCTCTATTTTTTTTTTTTTTTTTATAGACCTTGACGATGATGATGATGATGATGATGATGGTGGTGGTGATGTGTTTCTATATGGAGTTCATATACTATCCTGTATGTATGAACTAACTGCAATGATAGATCGAGGTTTTGCTACTGGTGTGTTGGTATCAGCTACTCCATTAGTAGACGGGAGTGTCACTGAATACGTCAAATACCTGACATTTGTTTAGGTTTTGCTTTAGGTCGACACTAGCATCAACGAGTGTTTAGCAAGTGTTGACAACGGTGTTGACAAGTTTGTATCACAGACACAATTAAAGTATTCTGTAAACAACTTGTTACAAGCTCGTCATGAAACATTCCCATCGTAGATTGTATCGTCTCGATATATATATCGGTACTGCCCCTCTAATGACACACTCGTTAATCATAAGCCACACACCGTGTTGACCAACGGCACTCAAACCAGCCTTTTCCATATTTCAACTAATACTCAGTCACATTCCAATTATTCCATACTCAAGCTAGACTCCATAATCATCAAGTTAGCAATGAGTGATCAGTAACTGGCTGCTGATTGAAGTGGGGGACTTCAGTCATGTCCAGCCTAAACCAGTGCAAAGCTGACACCACAAATGCAATGAACTAATGCAATAATAAGAAGACATATTGGGAACTCAATTAGACTACAGACTCAACTGCAGTCAGCAACTAAACCCTAATTTAATGGTAATGGTTCTTTTTAACACAGAGCTAGCTATGCAGACATTTCCAAACCTCATTGCTCTCAGGTGCTATCATGACCTACTAGCACAAATAGGACTATATTTTCCTCTGTTCCTTAAATACATTAACTTCTGTCTAGCCAGTGCATTTTCATGCAGTGACTGAGGAACCGATACAATGTTAAAACTTGTCCTGACCTTATTACACAGATGACACCTTACCAGTTTGTTACCTTACCAGTTTGTTACCATTTATTCATTGATGGTGAAAACAAAGTTTGATCTAAATTCTCCACCAGACTTTAAAGATCTCCACACTACATATGGAGGACATCATATGTATTGTGAGATATGTCTTATGATGTGCGCTTACGATCACCAAGCACAGCGACACCTGTTCAGTATAACTAACAATAAACACACCACGTGGTCACAAAAACTCCATGTCCAAAACCCTGGCTGCAAAATGAAAGCACATATCTTCTCAATTTCGTCCAGAGCATCCAATGGACTACCTTGTGTTGTGAAAGCTCATAAGTTATTACTCTCAGAGTCTATAAACCTGTTCATATAGCTAGTACAGAACTGTGTAGAAAAATATTGGATGTGTTTTTCTCTTTTTGGAACAGAGCCATGCTTAGGAAGAGTCTGAATCCACACTGAAGGAAACATTCTGCACTGCAGGATCACCTTGAGCACAACACACACTCCTGTGGCATCTTTAACCCCGTCTCATTGTCCCTACTCTTTAGCCCCGCCTCATTCTGTCTCCCTGAACTTCAAGTCCAATGAATGGTAGTTAAGTGCACTCCACTTAGTGACAAGAAGTAATGAGCCAGTCAGCCAAGCTGTGATGCCGGGGGGCAGTGGGTGAGGTTGGCCATTAGAAGACCTTCAATGATCACCAGTCTAGGAGGAAGCTCCTGTGGCATTCGCTAGCTTACACACCCGATCACGCTCAGGAGCTAACAGAACTAAGCACCGCTAATGGCTGCCATGGAGTTCAAATGCATGATGTCATAATTGAAATGTAATCACTTTGTTCTCTGTTTGTGACTCCAGCACCAAATGGGGACAAGCCAGTGGTGTGTCTACTAGTCTGTTACTTAAAGACTTAATAAACTGGCCAGTTAAGCGAGTGCAGTTCTATCTAGGATGCACAGGTTTGAACCAGTGGAGTGTATTGTATAATAGTTATATCAATGGCGTATTACTGCATGTGAAAGTTTTTCTTTACCACTTAGCTATCTGTATTTAGTTTCTAACTTCTGCTGTTTGCTATCAGAGCACTTACAAGGTGATAAGGTATTTCAAAACCGCTGCAATTAATTCTACTAATTACATATCAAAACGTGAACTAGTCAACAGCGTGACTTAATTATTCGCAGTTTAAATTTCAATTCTATTCCTAGAGGCAACACCCGAGGGGGGGAATCCAGCTACGTCTGATTTGTTAATCTAATCAACTGATACGCCAGGTAAACACAAGTATCAACAAACAAACAAACACTGCTACAGATCACACATTGCATTCTGCTGGAGGCTAACTCAACAAGATCTGCTCAAACGAGAAGACAGATAATTTTAACAATCAATATAAAATTGCACACAGAGCCAACCATAACCGGGGTGGGTGGGTTAAGGGGGCAAAATTACCATAATTAGGAGTAGAATCACAGCTATTAAAAGGTACTGTGACCCATGATCCTAAGTTAAGACACCATCTGCCTCACTGAACTTACACTGTGAGACCTCTTCTAGCACTGTGGGTGTGGCTATCTCCCATGGCAACCTGGTGAAGAAGCTCACTGGTAGACTTTGACTTCCTCATGCTCCCATAGAGTTCATATGCCCCACCCACTTCTCTGGTGACCGAGAGCAGGGATCCGTTGGCAGGTGGGCGTGGTGAAGATGATTCATTGCTAGGGACTATCTGATGGTATTGAATCCGCCGTCTGACTTCATCGACATTGACGACAATACTGGGTGGACGCAGGATCAGCTGGGATGGGCGGAGTCTGTGCTGTGAGCAGCCCTGTTTCCCTTGGCAACTGGTGCATTGAAGGGGACAAGAAATGAAGTGGGAGAGAAAAAGGATGCATTGATGAAGATTAACTTAATACCCACATACAAGTGACCTTGTTGTTGTTGTTGTTGTTGTTGTTGTTGTTTATTTTTAATAACATTCCCTATCCTTCATTTATAATAATTTAGTTAAAATGAAGATTAGCAGTCCTAATTGCAAGTTTTGAGGTTTTTAATCACGGCAAAAAGTCGAACATTAACAACCATCAATGACCCCGCCCACTTACTAGATGACGTCTGCTTGGTGGGCGTCTCCACCACCACTGGCCTCTGCCCTTTCGTTCCGTCTATCTGGTGCATCTCCTTCACATCCAAGCCACGCCTCCCTCTCATTTGGCCAAGCCCCTTGGGCACTGTCTCTCATCTGGACGTCCACTCTCCCGTACGTACATTCACACAATCTGCTGAAGTCTTTGTTGGACGTGAGGTGATCGTAGTTGTCATCCACTCCTCGTGCAGTTACCACGGCGTCGCCATGGTCACCTTCCACAATCTGCAGCAGCATCATGGAATCTCGAGAGATGGTGGATAGAGTGCGTTTGTGGTGGGCGTGGTCTGACAAGCGACTGGAGTTTGAAAGAGTCCTTGCTCTGAGATCCAAGTTGTCTGTTGTCATGGTTACAAAATACACAATACATGTATGTAATGAATAAAGAGAGACTAGAACTACATCGTTAACATTGACAGTAACAATTCATGCCACGCCCAGCAACAATGGAAAAATAAAGAAAATTATTTCTCATTCTAGCTGATATCTACAACCATTCATCCTTCATCATGTATTCCTTCAACAGATTGGAAATTCACATTTTAGTTTATTGAAATTGTAATCAAATAAAATTAAAAAAACGTATTTTAATCAATTAATCATTACCACCAAACAAAACTAAAAATAATTAGAGAGTAGCTAGTGTCTGCCAGTGTATCGTACATTTGTAGCCGTGACAACAACTTCCAAACACTTCTTTAAGAAACGTGAAATAATTTTACGTTTACTTCAGTATAAGTTCATAGTTTTGCCCGCATCAGGTCTTTGCCGTGACTACCGCATATTTAATAACATATGTTTGTGTATGGTCTGGTTGCATGGAAACCTCGACTCTGAAGACCAAACTAGACCGGGAGCCGGCAAATCAAACCTTGTGACATCACACCCACACTCACTTATTAGGTGGGCGGAGATTCAATCAGTCACGCCTCTGTTTGTGACGTCTAGAAGTATAGATGTTGTTTGTGTGTGTGTATGACAGACTAGTTTAGTCTCAGGCTAAGAACGTCTCCTCATCCCACACAAACAATAATAACATTAATAATATTAATACAATAATAATGATGAAAATAATAAATAACAACAACAACAACAACACAATGGTAATAATAATAATAATAATAAAAATAATAATAATAAAAATAATAATTAAAATAATAATAATTAAAATAATAATTCATTATTATTGTTGTTGTTATTATTATAAAAATGAAGAATATTAACATATTTTTACAGAAGAAAAGCTATTTCAAGTGGTTTTATACAGGAAGGCATCTTACAACTTCCATATGAGGCAATGAATCACTTTCACTTACTGCTGCAGTTCTCTGAAAGGAACTCAGTCAAGAACTTCTTCAGGTAAACAAGGGAGTCAGTTAGGAAACCATTGTGCAGTAGCTGAATACACACGTCAAACGATGCCATCTTTGGCTATTCCTTAAATACCATCTCAAACTTGATTAGCAACCATAAATTGGTTTACCTTTCAGTATATTATACTGAAAGGTGCACGCCACTTGATTGCAATGGCTGCCAATCCTAAACAGATAAGTCTCTCTCATAAGGATTACAAACAAATCAATTTAAATTCTTCCACTGATAGAGAAACCAAGTATCGTCAAGAAGGCATTCTTAAAACCTAGAGATGCCGATAAGAGACATAACGGAGTCTCTCTGACATAACGAGTTTCTAATCATTGAAATGGTTGTTCTTTTACCACTGGATATATTCAGTTATATATGTAGTTACCATTCTTTAGTCTCCACGAGCAAACACTGTTGGTGAGTCTAAGAGAAGTTTACACTGATCAGTTCAAAATTATCTTTCAAATTTTACCAACTAAATCTTCCTCCATCTTTGACTCTAAAAGTAAGCTCTAAATTGCCCGCCATCTTGCGCTGCCACATACTTATACCTCACAATTCCCCAACTCTCATTCTCTTAGCTGCATCACTGTAACAACCATTACCTTATAGCAGTTCTTATCTGTTTTAACAGCCAATATAAATCATAATTAATAATTTGAAGGTAAGTGTTTTTTATTTATGCATGAGAAAACTCCTATTATTATTATTATTATTATTTCAGCCAACAATAACTCCACCCACAACCGCTTTCCCCATCAATTCTCAGCATCCATACTCGGCCTCTCCCCTCTATGTGACCACACCCTCCCTTTCAACTCCCTCTCTCCTCTTCATCGTCTGGTCCTCACCGTAAGCACTTGACTCAGCCCCTGCTCCTGCTGCTGCTGCTGTGTATGTGTATGTGTTTCGGGAGAAGGACCCAGAAGAGGCAGAGCCTACTCGACGCCTCGCACGCTCCAGTGTGGTGGGCTTCACTTGGAGTTGCAAAACAGGACGGTTCATAGAATTGCGGAATCGTCTGCTCCTTTCTGTAAATAAAACAAAACAAACACATAAAATTGATAACATAACCAAGAAATAGTCAAGGCAACGGTTTACTAAACTACACAATGACGCCAGCTGCATGTTCTGCAGGTGTGCACTAGTTTTGAGCATGTCAAGTGAAGTTTTTTGAAACACTGACCTGTTACCTCCACCAATAGCTACTAGTCTGGCATACGAAATCTTTCAATGTTACACTTACAATCAAATTAGGAAACTTAAGGGTGCCCGCACACCGCCTACGCAATTTTTTGTTGATGGTTGCTATGCACGATTACTACTATTGTATACTTACAGGGGCTTCTCCACTACAACACAAGGACAAAGTACCTGCCGAAGGAGCCGCTCACTAATTTTAGAGCGAATCTGGAGGAAATATCGGGGCCTGGTTATAAAACTTTGGGGAACTTTTTTGGAGCGGTGCGGTAAGTTGGAGCTCCGCAATTTGGTGCACTACTAGCCGAGCCGATACTCTACTGCAAGACAGCGAGTTCTTATCCATTTCAATATTACTTTATGATGTATTCGCAATTTTTTCTATTTATAAGATATTGAAAAATTCTCGCTGTAGTGCAGTTCATTTTTTTTTTGTTTACCCGTGTATAAAATTTTTGTGTCGTTCTCATTATTAGATTCCAAGAAAAACTGACCCAAAATTTGGAACTTTAATTCCACTCGCAATTCTTAAGAAATAGCCCCACCCCCATATCTCGTACTGCGAGTACGCGAGCAATTTTTTTTTTCAATTAGTTTGTATTGTTTCTAATGAGCCCGCCTATATCAAGAGTAAACAAACATCAATACAACAATAACAAGAGAGAGTCTGAAGAGAGAGCAGTTTATTGGAGATAGCCAAAGGTGAAGGCATTACATTTGCCAGCTTGGGAAGTCTTCGCTCCGCAGAAATCGAGCCTGGTGGATCCATCCACTTGAGTTCATGTGCGCATAGTCCGGAGACGGCTACAGGAGGAGAGGCAGCCTGGTGCACCTTGCTGCGCGAGCTCAGACGACGTATAGAGAGTTGCTGTAAACGAATATGAGACAACAAGAAGCTAAACTAAAACACCACAACTTCGCAAAGTATACTTCTGCTACTACTGCGCGATTGTTTCTGCTCGCGTATTATCGAATGGTGGGGTATTGGCGGGGAATAAATTAATGTCCGGATCTACAGGCGGTGCGCGTTGCTATGTGCGGGCACCCTTAAGATACGATCACTGGATCCAGTCCACAATAAATAAAACAAAAATAAAACAATAATAATTGGAAAAAAAAAGAAAAAAAAGATTGTCTTGTAATTTAAAATAAATATTAATCATTGTTCATTTATATGATATATTAATGAGATAGGGCACACTGAAATTACCAAGATGATTAATTAGGCCATACTGTGGCAACATTTTCTAGTCCTCACTCATTTTATTCCATTAAAAGGATTTGTAGTTGGGATTCACTGATCATCATCCATTTCTAGGGTGTGTGGTCAACATATAGACCATAGAGCAAAGCTCACGGTCACTCGTAAAAGCCCAGCTAATACGTATACTATGTATTATACAATACATAACCAGTAATGATTATTTATACTTAGTAACTACTTAACACGCAATGGCAGATGCTCAATTCAATGTTTCCATACAGGGTCTGCACAGATACACCTCATTTCTTAGAAAATCACTCCAAGAATGTGAAAAATAGATTAGCCATGTCACATTGACACGTCATGCGAAGTTGTCATTGCTAATCAAATAATCCCAGACTCTTGCCCCAAACAGAAGACCACCAACTCAAAAGTCTTAGAGTCAGCCACCAGCTCTCTGGCTTGTTTGGAGGAAATTTAGTCTCTCTCTCTCTCGGTCTACACAAACACCTTTATACGTTCTTCCCAAATCTTTTAAATGATCTCCTGTTATTAAAATGTTGCTATTGAGATTCAATGGGACTTACTACACATTTACAAGTTCTTTAAAACCTCTAGCTGGGTTTTTTTTTTGTTTTTGTTTTTGTTTAATTTTTTTTTTAATGAATTCTGAAGGCGAGTAACATTTTGAACTTAAGATTCAAGTGTGCCCCTCCCCCCCTACAAATGCATAATCCACTTTCCTTCAACAACAGACGATGGAAGAGCAAACAAACAAACATACATACATACAAACACATAACACCCACCAGTCTATTTCCCTCCCTATTCCCGGGAAAGTGAAACACGAGCCAGGAACTAAGGTGCCAAACTCTACCTGACAATGGACACTCTAATTGAAGTGACGACTACCTTCTAGAGATGCCTGCATGCTAGCAACATGTACTACACACATGGACGGATATGTCGAAGGTGCCAATTTAAACCATGTCTTATATACGCAGGACGCCAAAACGGAATTGCCAAACAAGAAGTGGGCAACAAAACACAAAGGATGCATAGCAACAAAGAACCACACCCTCTATCAGAACATTACATCATACGGTTCTCCACTCATGAAACTCGCGCAGCTGTTAAATAATTTTTCTTTTTCTTTTTCTTTTTCTTTTTTTTTGGCAAAGTTTTTTTGACAACTATCAAAATTTCAAGCAAGCAACTAAAAAGTGATTTGATTAGTGGAAGTCACAAAAGATATGAAACTAGATATTCAATTAACTAATTAGATGCAATTAGGCTAGGGGAACCCCCTCCTAGTCGACACCTATCTTTATTTACTTCTGTCTGGACTAGACCACCAACACTACAGTAAGTCCAGACTGCTAATCAATGCTACACTACACAACAAACTGGTCCATAACTGTGTGTGGACTCACCTTGCCCACTCACACCTTTCCTAGGAAACGTAATTTAAACTAAAATAAACCCAGTTGAGCGGAATTATGTACGAGACATGAATTTACTCCCACATCTGACCCCTCTCTCCCTCCCTCACCTCCATTCTTCTTGGACTTCTTCTTTACCATTGGCTCCAAAGATATAGATCTACCAGGAATTCTATAACAATAACAACAACAACAAAACCACCATTACTACCATAAATAAAAACAACAACAACATTAAAAATAAAGCTACCAAAATTTGCTAGAAATCTTAGTATTTATTTTCAACTGAATGAAATTTGATTTTTGATAAGGGTGTAGAAATGACTACAGAAGTTGGTGAAGCTGAGGAAATACTTATTTAACAAAAAACAGAATTGCGAGCCACCAACACCACTGCATGATTAACACTGCATGATTAACACTGCATGATTAACACTGCATGATTAACACTGCATGATTAACACTGCATGATTAACACTGCATGATTAACACTGCATGATTAACACTGCTGTTCAATTAAATTTAAATGCTAAGTTTGATTGAAGAATGCAAACTGTATTTTTTTTTTAACCCTTGAGGGCATGCCTAAGGCATTTCAACAATGCTTCAATGAGTTGATTAGGCCAGCCAGTGCCAACGTAATGAATTCAAACTCATTAATTGAATAGAAATGAATTCCCATAAGCACTGGAAAGAGAGAGAGAGAGGCTTGTGTATTTGGCTGCATCTCCACTCCGTCTCTCTCGGACTATTAGTAGAGATCAAACGGACACTTGAGCTAAACACGTCAAAGAGCCAGGACTTTGCCAACAAGACAGTCTTTGAATAATCTTGGCCTATCACTCCATTTCTGGTTACCGTCGACAATGAGCATGACCAACAAAACACGAGAATGTGCGGGCTGACCGGCAGAGTGTGTGGTGGACATTGTGTGTTAGACTCCATCGTCATTGTCCTATCTACTCCATAGTGACGGTCTGTGCGGCATTGTTAGGATCTGGAAGAGGAAATTGTAGCACCTCACACTCTGCACTCTAGCGGGACTTTGTTACTTGTTTCGCACGACTCGTGCCTCTTCACACGGCACATTAAGTAGTAGCACGCGCTCTCTTTAGTTCCTGCACATTACAACTTAATTGACCAAAGAATAAATTAAACAAGTAGAGCAGAGATGGTAAAGATGGCAGTATGTAGAAATGAAGGATTCGCCAAGCATCAATGGCACCTTTTAGCTAAGTAATCCAGACTGAGGAGGTTTGAGAAGCAGTCGTAAGATATCAGCACAGGGAAACGGGCATTATGAAGCATCGAGCGTGTTCTCGTTGTGTAATGTATAGACTGGCAGGTCAACTGGGGGAACACAGACATGTGGATAGATGGTTTTATCAAAGACGCTGTAGAAAGCCTGTGTCCGCCATATTCCCGAACTAGTAACATTTCAAAACTCTTACTAACTCCCTCTCTCCATCTAGTCCGTCCAAAAACAAAAAACAAATGTTTTCTCAATTGACAATATTCGAAAATGAAACCAGTTTATAGCTTAGTTGTGTAAATTAAATTATGAAAATCGGCATAACAACCACTGAACTCCCTGCACATGCATGCACATACACACACACACACACACACGCATTCACAAATTCAAATATCACTAATCCAGCTGTGTAGTCACAAGGCATTGTATACCAAATGAACATATTGCAGCCATTTTAAAGCTACATTTGCTATTAACGGTTGCTAGGGGTGACAACTCAGGGAATGTTCATTCCATACTAAATACGTCCGTTCAATAAATACACTTCCAAAACAATCGCTTGAACTTCTTCTCGCTCGCACGGCAACGGCTTCTATATACACGCAAATGTCTCTACTGGTCACAGGAAAGTCAATTTCACAGCAAATTTGTAAAGGCAATGACTTTGAGGTACCTTTAACCCCAGACACAGCTTGCGGCACAAACTAAAGCTGCTTAAGTGCTTCCACTACGCCTCCGGATGGGATGGGATGGTTCGCAGTTTGATATAAGACAAGTTGATAATCCTGCTCGAGGAATGGAGTCCAAGTTACATATGCATGTGTGTGTCTCTCTCTCTCTCTCCATGTGGTAGAGGTCATAGTTCATCCCTGGGATGACATGGACATGTGGGGGAAAAAATTACGTCATCTGTCATAAATTAAACCAATATGCTTCCAATAGCCACGCCCACTTATTAGTATTGAATTTTTCACCAATCAAGTCACACTCCTATACTACACCCCCTCAGGGCCTCTGTCGCAGTTCAGAATATGGCAAGTTTCAGTCCAGAAGCAAACCTTGTAATAAAACACTACATTTGATGCTCAGCACCGGCTCCGAGAGATGCCAGACACCTGGGGGGGAGGGACTGGGTGGGGGGGAGAGGGAGGGAAGGGAGGGAGAGACTAGAGCAACCTGCTATGGATTGCTGTGAGGTTGGAGAGATTCTTGTACATAAAATTCGTGTTTCTCAAAAAATTACCAGACCACTTTTCACAAAATTGTGCATTCTTCTCCCTGGAAACAATAAGATGTCCAAATGATGCCGGACGGATAAAGGACTACAACCTTTTCATTTCACAGCTCATTATTTCACACTTATTGATTTCTATCCATTGCTCGATAACCAGTTTCCTACAAACCGCCATTCTACACAGGGTGACATGGAGTTGTACTTGTAACTATCCAGGTGTAACGGACGCCACCAATACTGGCATCAGAGGATGCAATGACCCTCAGGCTAATGGACACAATAAGAAACTAGCAACTCTCACACGGAACACTGACCGTGAATAGCCTTGCATCCTTCTCTCTGGAGAGAAGTCTTCAGTTAAGTGTGTGCTGTGAATCTGAGACAGGCTGCTATGCTTTAATGATCCCACTTCAGTGTGCAGTTACCAAATAATGAGGAAATAGACATTAACCTTAACTCTGAATGAAACTGACGATAGTTATATATATATATGATATCATATATAACATATAGCTAGCTGTAATAATAGTACCAAATAACCACAATAGACTATAATTATGGTATTACAACTTCATATAACTGCATTTTAATTATTTGGCAGCAGAGAATTCTGACAATTGAATCGTCTCATCACCACCTCAGTTACACCTCGGTTACACCTTGGGTAAACGTATCTGCAGGATATAGCTACCCAGGACTGGCTAACGCAGAGGACCGCACCAGTCACCTAGTTACCCAACAACCACCCTTACGCACCTGTCGGAAGAGTTGTTAGCTCCCATTCTTTCTTCAATTATTCTCTCTGTCCTACTCACTCTCTAGTGATGCATTTTCACGTTTCGCTTATAAAAGAAGCCTGTACAAGCACATTTGCACATGCGCAATAGTATAATAGTATCAAATAATACCACAACCGCACCCCCTAATTTTACATAATGTAAATTTAGTGAAGTGCTTTCACAGTTAACGACCTTTTACCACACGAACTTACAGCGTGTGGTAAAAGGTCGCCAACAAAGATGGTGCAAGTAACAAGCCAGTTATTACTAGGCAAGCGTTATCATGGGCTTATGCGCAGGATGAAACTGAAGTGTAAAGTCCGTCCTTCTCCAAAGCCAGAAATGAGTGAGTTTTGTGAACTCAAAAAAAAAAGAGATCCCACTTTACCTCCTGTTGGCTGGGGGCGTATTTCCCTCTTATCTAGAGCCCACTTGCTTGAGTGAAATGAGTGCTATGATGTCTTGCTGGAGAGAGAACTCCTTTAACGATCCACCATGCATGAAAGAAATAAACGACTTCATCAGTTGTTCTTCCAAAGTGGTAAGGCGATACTTTAGTAGGTAAGGTATCGTTAGCATCTAGCTCTTACTGAAGCTATTGCTAAAACACTGATTGTCCTTTTCTTGCCCTATCATTTCTTCTTTTTGGAATTGAAATGACTCCATTGAAATCAATAGCTGTTGGAATCCCATAAAGCTGGCCAACTATCTATAAGAATTTGGGTATATTTTCACCGCTAATTGCAGCCATACGAAGAAATGTGCTTACACTCACCACACGCTTAATTAAGTTAGTAACTCCATGCAAGTAAAGAAGTAAAGGGGGATCAGTAAAGGGGGATCAGGTTAGACCCATTAACTTTTTAGTCTTTGGCTAAACTGAAGCCTTACGAAGTGCTGAGTAGTGTTTGCACTGTATTACATTTTGAAATTGTAGTGACGGTGTGTGACTTATTGATGTATGGGTGCATGTGTTTGTGTGTATGTATAGCATGCCAACCCTGAGGCGTATTTGGCTAAGAGTCGCTACCCGTGGTCTGCCCCTGAGGTTAACGAGCGTCTGCGGAGATTTGTCCGTCCTCAATGATATCACATCAATCAAACAAGGCAACTTTTACAGTCAGTTACTATGGAGACCATTTCTTTATTTATGTATTTTTTCTCCAGGTTATTGTTTCTATGTGTCTAAAAAAAATTTTTTTGATTTTTTTTGTTTTCATTATCAGAGGGCAATAGTTTTTTTTTCTTTTCCACATTCAATTATTGTAGTAATATCGCTCTATTTAACGGTTATAAGTTTGAGGGAAGTCTGAAGAATGTAGTATTTCTTGAACTGGTAATCGTAGTTTCTTCCGTCTATATTTAGAATATTAAATCCTCCTTCCCCCTCTTCTTCCCTCTATGCTTGTGTGAGTATTATTTATGTATGTGAGTGGGTGTGTATGTAGTTGTGTGTGTGTGTGTGTGTGTGTGTGTGTGTGTGTGGGTGTGTGGGAGGATATTATTTGATTAAAGAAGCTTTTTTTTCTGTTTATATATTTCTCATTCAGAATGTCATCATTTGTCATTCCAGTTACAGTGGTATGGCTAAGTTACACTAGTAAGTACCTTGCCATGATGTGCTATTGTTTGCTAATTAGGAATGCAGTACCATGCGGTATTTTTATCCATTAACATTATCCTAGTTATATCAGCTGCTTTTTCTCTCTCACTTACTTTTTTTTGACCCATATAATTATTAATGAATATGCACACTACCATTCGATGGTGCTGACTACCCTTTACCAATGTGCCATAGCTAATGAATTATCCCAGATGTACATACCAGACAATGTATTATTATACAGTACATCATTTTATAGATTCTTCAACTGAAAGCAAGCATCACAAATGTTGATTATGTGCATGATCATTGAGAGATAAAACTCTTTTTTGGTCGTATGAATTATGCTTGTGTAATAGTCGAGTTAATACAAAGTGATGGTGTATTCCAAACTACGGTATATAGTAATGATGATACTTTACCTATCCAATATCTATGTTGTCCCAATATCTGTGTTGTCATTCTGACAGTGTGCCAGTTAATTTTGTGGGACACATTCAGAAAAAAGATATTTTATCATCTATCATTTTCCCCTTCCTCCTCTCACCCCCCCCCCCCCCTCCCCCCTATATTGAGCAACATTCAATTGTATGTGAATGAAAGTCTATCATTATTACCCTGAAGAAATATGGCCTGTAAACCGGTTCCCCCTCCAGTGCTGCTCAGTTGAACTCCCTAGCTATAAGAATTACATAGATCAGTTTCTATCAGTGATGTAACAAGACGTGGCATTAAATAGAAAGTGGGGGTTAACTGCATAGAAATGTAGAGATTCAACGTCTTTTAATTTGTATTCTTCCTGGGACGCGACAGCTGCACTTCTTGACTACGTCGACTCCAAACTCCATATGAACCAATGACGGAGCACAGAGGTTCGCTGGCACCTGGAATTGAAAACCACACGGATCTCTTCCTATCCTACAGGCACAATGAGAGAGAGAGAGAGAGTACATGTACAATGTAGACATTGTTGCCCAGTTGGTGTGTGTAAACTATATTCATGACTTAAGAGCGCTTGCAGGCTATTGGCAGTTCACAGTGATCTAAAGATTGCTTAGAAAATATAAAGGGTGACCAACTTTTAAAAATACACAACGATACCATGTGCCTGGTGGAGGTCACAAAACCTCTCAAATTTTTTTTTTATATTTTTATTATTCCTTTTGTAGAGGTGGTGGGGCGGGGGGAGGGAATGGGAAAAGTATTTTTATTGATTCTCATTCATTCATTCATTCTCACATTTTCTAACACTAGTGGTTAGCTACTCACGGTAAACAAATTGTAGTTTTTTCTCCAATACATTCTCCGACACATCTGCCGATATCTACAATCTTTGGAACCAAATGAAACAACAATGGAGCCATTTCATTTGGAACCAAATGAAACAGCAATAGAGCTATAAGACATAAGGATTACAATACCTCAGTAGTGTTGCTATGAGGGACAGTGACTTCCATCAGGTATTGCTGGCGCTGGCACTGTGGTCTGATACAGTCACACTCGGTGATTTGAGTCTCCGTGCGAAACCCTAGAGTGGCACATGCAATATTCAAGTCCACCGGTCTTACTTTTACAACTAATTTATAATAAAACCAAAATATGTCTCCGGTCTTGAGGATCGTCAGTTGTGAAGAAGAAATATAAGTGACTGTCAGCTATGCTTGTCTCACAGGTGACGAAAGCTCGTGAACCATCATGTTATGTGGTTTTTATTATAAATTATAGGCTACTAAGCTAAAATATTAGTTATAAAAGTAGTTATTTAAAGTAGCAATGTGAATCTATGGCATAGCCAATACTCTTAGTTTCACATTCTAATTCCACTAATATTTACATGATAGTGAAAACTAAGTCTTGACAATAAGCAGTCAACTTGAGGCCTTTGGGTGCAGGCACATGACACGTGTGCTTACTAACGAACAGCTATGGCAGCTACCCTGTTCAAATGCGGACATTATGGGAAATATCAAGTTATCACTTTACCATTAGGTCCTAAGATAGCGATACTGTCAGTTGCAGTTGGAAGGCATCTGTTCCCATCTGTATGTATTATAAAAGAGAGTAAAAATATAAAATGTTATTATTGTTTTCTCTCATTGCTGCATACCAGAACACGTTCCCACACAAGAGCCCAAGTCAACAGTTTTCTTAAAGGAAGGTTGATCCAGATAGAAGGTGTGGTGGGAAGATGTCAGCTGGCAGCTGTTGCAGTGGTCGGTACTCACCCGACACTCCGCAACTGAGGGGCGGGACTCTATGACCTTCAGCAATGACAATTCTCGATGGATCTTTCTCTTTGCGATGCATCGAGTTTGGCAGGAAGTGCTATCCTGTGCAGACAAGGGATAATAACATGAGAAGTGAGAATTAGAAAGCTATAATTTATTTGGTATTGCTTGCAAAATGAGTATAACACAACGACAGACTTACTTCTTGGTTGGTACCATTGCTTGGCGCATGTTCTGCATGACACTCTCCTTCTTGAATGCTGACATCTTTAGTGTTGGAATAATCTGACAACACAAAACATTTCCATCAAAAGATAGGCACGACACAACATTGTTAGTGTTTGCATAGCTACCTCTTCCGTAGTTTACACTTCTGTATTGGACGCTACAGTTCTGTATCATCGGAGTGCTTTGAGTAGCGGCTGGAAATAAAAGGTAACACATCAGCTTAAAACTTTAGAGCATGGAAAAAAATAAAAAAGAGAAAGATTGTTGACTTACCTACTCCATATAGAATCAAAGTGCAAACTAAAATTCCTTTCATGGTAAAAGCACTTGAAGGATTTCTCATTGTGGTTGAAGGCCTGTTAGACTGCAAAAAGTAAGTTTTTGACTTCAATCCTTTTTGGAAACCAGCAGTATGTCCCACTAGTGGGGGAAATCTGACATCTATTTATAGTCTAAGCTTATTTAGAGAGAGTTTGAAAAGTGCCACGTGTAAGGGTGATCATGGAAAAACAAACATCAGTGAACGTGGCGTGGAGAACGGCAGAAATGTGGGCATGATTAGCTTCTCTTTGTCCACATGCCTTAGTAGCTATATCAGGGAGAAATATTATATATTATATAATAATATGTATATAATAATATATATAGGGAACTACATGTAGACAGGATACAAACTCTGAAGTTTTCATGATGCTAGTTAGTCAGCAGTTGTTTCGGATCTTGTTCAGTGGCCAATCAGTCTCAATAATGTGTCGTTTCATCAGTAGAGATGATGTGATGAGTGCTTTATGAGGCACGGCATTGGCCAATCAAATTATTCTTTGCTTTTGTTTCTTGAAACAATTCAATCATAAATCAGTTCTCTTTGTACAGTGGACAGTTGTTACCCTTTGTTCTGAGTGTTCAGCCAGTGAGACTAATGTCTCTTGCCTTTCTTTTATTAGTAGCTGCTGCTACACTAAGTGGACTATTTCAGGATAAAGGATTAGGTTTCAGATTTCTATTGGAGTTGACATTTCTTATTGTCTAGACAGCAAGCAACCATTAATAGTATACATAGAGAGCTAGCTACATTCTCAACATTTATGATATTCTTGAAGAAAATAAGTGAGTATATCCAGAAACAGCTTGTGGAGAGACCTCAGGTGGTGGATGGGGGGAGGGGGGGGGGGGGGGTAATGTTTAAATGGCATGTACATGAAACCAAAACTAAAATCTATAACATGCAATTCAGCTACAAATAAACAGTTCATGTAGGAAAAAAACCCCCTGTACGGCTTATGTGGGGGGCATTATTGGCATTACTTCAGCCAGATAGCCAGCTACCAGTGAAGGGGGGGGGGGGGGGGGGGGGGGCATCATTATTGTCGTTACTCAGCAGAACTAGCCAGCTACCAAGAGAACTGGGGGGCATTATTGTCAATTACTCAGCAGAACTAGCCAGCTACCAAGAGAACTAGGGGGCATTATTGTCATTACTTCAGCAGAACTAGCCCGTTACCAAGTGAACTAGGGGGGCATTATTGTCATTACTTCAGCAGAACTAGCCAGCTACCAAGAGAACTAGGGGGGCATTATTGTCATTACTTCGCAGAACTAGCCAGCTACCAAGTGGAACTAGGGGGGGGGGGGGCATTATTGTCATTACTTCAGCAGAACTAGCCAGCTACCAAGTGAACTAGGGGGGCATTATTGTCATTACTTCAGCAGAACTAGTCAGCTACCAAGTGAACTAGGGGGGCATTATTGTCATTACTTCAGCAGAACTAGCCAGCTACCAAGAGAACTAGGGGGGCATTATTGTCATTACTTCAGCAGAACTAGCCAGCTACCAAGTGAACTAGGGGGACATTATTGTCATTACTTCAGCAGAACTAGCCAGCTACCAAGTGAACTAGGGGGACATTATTGTCATTACTTCAGCAGAACTAGCCAGCTACCAAGAGAACTAGGGGGACATTATTGTCATTACTTCAGCAGAACTAGCCAGCTACCAAGTGAACTAGGGGGGCATTATTGTCATTACTTCAGCAGAACTAGCCAGCTACCAAGTGAACTAGGGGGACATTATTGTCATTACTTCAGCAGAACTAGCCAGCTACCAAGTGAACTAGGGGGACATTATTGTCATTACTTCAGCAGAACTATAGCCAGCTACCAAGTGAACTAGGGGGGCATTATTGTCTTTACTTCAGCAGAACTAGCCAGCTACCAAGTGAACTAGGGGGACATTATTGTCATTACTTCAGCAGAACTATAGCCAGCTACCAAGTGAACTAGGGGGGCATTATTGTCTTTACTTCAGCAGAACTATAGCCAGCTACCAAGTTCTAGCTTGGGTTCAATAGGTTATTCTTCAAATTTTCCCTATAATGCTATTCCCTAATTCTCATAAATTTAACCCATAATTTGGATTCTGCCTACAATGCTTAAAATTCAACATAAAATTCTCAAGTTTTTAAATGAAAGTACAAATAAATGTTATTCCTTGGTGTCTATAAGGAGAGTTAAACTTTTATTACAATCTTCAATTGCAAAGGTTTGCTGTTCTGAAAAATAGTTTGCTATCAATGAAAAAAAAGCAAGAACTTGTATTGCAACTGCAGAAGGCGGTAGCTACTAGCTGTTTACCAGAAAGCAGCTGGTAAAAATTGGCTTTAATACTCAATAAATTATTCTATTTAGCATTTTAGTGAAACATTATGAGCATTTTAGGTGTGCTGAATCATTTTTCTAGCATTTTAGGTGAACTTTAAAAATTGCACATAAAATATCATTTTGGCAATTAAATTTGTGCACAGGAGAGAAGTATGAGGTGGATCAACATAATCACGACACGTTAAAAGAGCTGAGCATAGCCTATCAGAGCTGTTGATATGAATTAGTGCAGGTCAGTGTATCTAGCATGTTTGGTAGATTTCAAGTACTGGAGACACTCAGAAACACACACTCAGCAGCCATTTTTCACCAGAAGACTTTAATGGAGCTGGACTTTGCCCACCAGTCCCTTGTCTGGTTGTCAGAGTTATAACGGTAGAACTTATTTAACAGGTGAGACAGCCACAGCAAGTAATTTCAAATTTATATCCTCCTTATTATTAGTGGAATTAAAGATGGGAATAATGATAATTATATTTACTAAAGTAACTAAATAGATTATATGTGTCGAATAAATACAGATTTAGTGAAAAAAGAAGAGAGATTGAGTCAAGTAAACATATTCAGTGTGTTTAGTCAAAGCACAAAGAAAGTTAAGTTTAAACACTCCTTTTATCTAGTATGGTTAGACACAGCACAAGATAAAGTATTGATAAACTGTCGGTGCAAGTCCAGTTTGAGGAAGACCTGTACTATTCGCACAGGATATGTCATGCAATATAATTCATCCATTACAGTTACTATTCTAGCTAGTTGAAGTCAGTTGAATCATGTGTATCTATTATATATATATAATGTGTAGTATTTTGAGATAATATATTCATGAAGGAATTGTAAAATGGGGAACATTGAGCTTTGATAAACAGTCACAAACAATAAACATTTATAAAATGTTATTTTGGACCAGAAAGGAGTATAAAGTCAGATCTTTGGTAAGTAATACATTGGTTTGTATATATCACAGTTTCTAGTAGCGAATGCCACACCCACATGACTGTATAACATCCACGCCCATCTGTTTCGTAGTGGAGGTAGGAAGACATATGTTAGACTCTCTCGTGAAGGTAATAATGCAGGAGTCTTTCCTAAAAGCACCAGGACAAAAAAAGGGCAAATACATCCAGTTGAGTTATCATAAATAGCTAATTGTGTTAGTTTACTGAGGGAGATAATTTGACATTTTCTTTAAGTAGCTACTCACGGGAAACAGAGAGTTATACTTTCTCCAACGCATTTGCCCACACAGCGACCAACATCTACCAGCTGAAAGACATGTAAAGTGAAAAAAATAAGATCATTTTGCTCAAATAGTTCACTTGCAAATACCTTTGATGTTTTGTTTTGTGGAGAGAAGACTTCCTGGAAATGTTCCTGGCGATAGCACTTGGGGAATTCACAGCCACACTTAGTTGTCTTGGAAACTATTTTATACCCTACACCATGAAGATCACATCACAGAGGCAATAACCACGGGGAGTGCACTAATTGGAATAATTGATTTTTACCTGAAAATATATCTTAATAGCTATATACCTATAGTCCTGGATAAGTCTCATGTTATCTGTCTTACCATTGGGTCCCTTGATTGCTATGTCAGTAGTTCCAACTGGCACACAACTGCTATTGGAATCTGTGAGGGGGAAAGTAAAAGTGTAAGTAATTTCATTACTAGATGTATAAAATTTAAAGTGATTAGGATAGTGTATTGTGTGTGTATGAGAACCAATAAAGGGGGGGGGGGGGGGGGGAGCCTGATGACCGACTTGAATAATGAACAGCTTGACTGAAAATCAGTTTTTCCAATATCACGTCTTAAAATAGCAGCTGTCTGGGTTTACTTGAATCATTAAGCTATAAATCTTTAATCTAAACTTACTTGGACATTTTCCCTGGCACATTCCTAGATCTACGGTCGTCATGAACGATGGTTGATGAGGAAAGTAAGTGTGATGGGACGGAGTGAGGTGGCAGCTCTCACAATGGTCGACACTCACTCGGCATTCCTCTGAAGACTGGACCTGCTCCGTGCTCTGTAGTAGCCGTAGTTCCTGGTTGCTCCAGCGACTGGTAAGGCAGCGTGGTTGACACTGGCTGTTAGTGGAAGTGAGAGATCCATTCAGTGCATCCATCTTATTATTTAATAAAAAAGAAACAGTATAATAAGGCAATGATGATGATGATGATGATGATGATGATGATGATGATGATGATGACGATGATGGCAATACTTTTCAATACATGTAGCTAGGCTAGGACTAACCTCCTCAGTATCATTAGTCATCTCTACTTGACATTGTCCTGTTGTTACAATCACATCTTTGTTGTCAGAATAATCTGAAGTAACAGAATTACAATAAAAATGGTTGAATTTCTTTTAATTAAACTTGTTATAATTGTGATTTGACCATTTCTGGATATCTACATTCTGTTTGTGACACTCTTGCTATTTTTATATTGTATCCTTCCATTGGTACTCCCATGGTACTACTACTACTACTACTACTACTACTACTACTACTACTACTACTACTACTACTACTACTACCACTACTACGACGACGACTACTACTACTACTATACTACTACTACTACTACTACTACTACTATACTACTACCACTACTACTACTACTACTACTACTACTACTACTACTACTACTACTACTACTACTACTACTTTTGATGATGATGATGATGATGACATCATCAACAACAATAATAACAACAACAACAATAATAGTAATTTTGATATACATAATGTATTCCCACCTTTTCCATAGTTGCCTCTTTGATGATGCTCCACTCTGCAGTAGGAGGGAGTTGGACTGAGAGGAAGGCCTTGAGCTATGTTGGCTATCAGTAAAAATAAAAATAAATGATGCAATATTAAAACTGACAGTCAGTAATTCTAACCTATGCAGATAAAAAAAGCAGCTGCTATCACCATATCTCTCATTCTGAAAACAGGTATGACAACTTGTTACTCTTATAGTTGTGTTTTCTATCCTGCCTGGTCTTGTTTCAACTTACAGTTCTACTCAATCTCACATCTTGCTGCTGTTTTTATACCAAACAGATTTCCGGAAGGGAAAATATTATCTAAGTTTTTCGACAGATTTAATGCCCTGAGGGAGTCTTAGTTTGGCATTGTTTTGTGGTTGCAGTTGTAAATTTTTTGCACTCCAATTATTGCCGTACAAGGAGTTACAGTTGTTGCACTTTCAACTATTTTAGGAGCTGCTTGAAACTGGATATCGTATCACAGTTAGAGGTCACTCCTCTGACAGAGTAACCCTGCAATAAGATACTCACACAGGAGAATATGTACGTCTTCTCTGATATTTTAGGAATGTCTCTGCTGATTGAGGTCAAATTAAAGATGTAGTTGAGATGCTTGGCATTTTATTGATGTTGTTGTTTATGCAGGCTCTGTCTAGGTAGCTGTTTGAAATGGCTAGTTGGTGTGGATTTCTTATGAAATATATCATGAAAGTGACCTCAGATCTGCAATCCCCAAGAACAAATAAATATTGAAACGTGACCTTGAAACCTATCTGATGTTGGAAGATAGCAGCACGCTTTTGACTTGCTGCTAATAACTCTTGCACAAGTAAATAGCCTAAAGCAATTTGAAAATTGCTGGTAGCTATGTTGGCCAAAACAAAATTTAAGTGATGTAGCTAACTTCTGATTTAACCCTTAAGCCTTTGCCAAGAAAAAGAGTTGGTTTAACTTTGATTACAAATCTCTTACTTTTCAAGAACAATGTGAAAATAATTTAGACAAATTGCCATACAAGGATTCCCAAGCATCCGGCTCGTAGCTGTTTTTATTATCATGTTGCCAAGGCGACATACTACCATGGTGACACACGGGAGCTTTTAAACAGATCAACAATAACTGAATCGTTTGTTTACTACAAATTTAGCATTTTATTTTTATTTTTAAGAATGTAAACAGATAGCCGAATGCTTTGTAACATTTTAGGTAAAGGGTAGCTGCTCACTCTTTGTAAGCTCATTATTAATAATTAAATTCAATCTATAGATAGCTATTATGCTAAATATCTGAAAATTCGCAGAATATGGAACTTACTGCCTCTTGTAACTGGAGAATTCCTGCACTTGGTTCCTATAATTCACATTTTGTTGTGACTGACAGATAAATTATAAAGAAGATTCTCAAGCACTAGATTGACACGATTCAACTAACAGCATTTAGCTGCTTAACAAGTCCATTCCTGTTAGCTGGGTCATACCAGAACCTCAGAAGCATAGTTGATGTTATAAATTAGTTTAACCTGGCGGGAAATCTGCGGAATTCTTATATTATGCAATATTATGTGCATGTGTAACAGAAGTTGCTTTAGGGCGTGACCTGACGCCATATCAAAGTATTATGTATAATTTGTCTGATTTGAAAAAAATTCATTAAGAATTAAATAACTTTTTAAATGTCCGTCTGACAAATATAAATTTCTCTACATTATTCTTATTGCAATGAAATTGTATCCTTAAAAACAACAATCAGCTATGAAGAAGTTTGTGGTTAAAATGTTCTACTAGTAACCTGACTGCATTAGACAGGGACAACTTTGAGGCTCGTTTTCAATGATTTCCATGGCAACTATATAAGTGATTATATGCATGTAAAAGCTATCAAATGGAGATTACAGTGAGGCAAAGAATGCCTCAGGGATTTTAAATGAGTGCAATAGCTACCTAGCAAACTACAAGTACAAAATGAAGATACTTGCCCTTAGTTATTTAAAAGCTAGTCTTGCATGTAGTTAGCGACTGCATTGTGTTGGGTGCACCCTCATTAATTAGGTACTGCATTGTGTTGGGTGCATTAATTAGAAGCCTCATTAATCTGAAGTCTCACAAATTCAAATTCCAATGAGCATTATTTAGAATCATTCAGCATTTGAATCGTCTAGTTCACTTCGCTTCTAAAGAATAACCATTATTTATTCTTATTTATTATCATTTTGTAATTTTAGACCTTTTTTAGAACATTATACACTAATTTATTGTTTTGGTTGTCATTAAATAATTATTTTAAACAGAGAAAGAAAAACAAATTATTTTTATAATATTATGATAAAAAAACTTCCACATTTGACCAGTCTTCAATGGAGTGAAACATGGTAAACAATAACAACAACAACAACAATAGAGACAAGCCTTCACGAGAACATTTTATTAAAGGCGCGCCCAAGAACTATCCGTCTAACTTCACTAGTGCCCGCCCCGATCTCGTAAAGCTTAGCATCTCGAAGAAATCTCCCAGTAGGATAGTCATTGATATAGCCGTTTCCTCCTACAGATAACAGATGGGTAGAGAGGAGTGGTCAAGGAGAGAGAGAGAGCATCACAGTGGCATAGGAAGGGGGGTGGGGGGCTCCAGAGCCCCGCCTCCCATAATTTTGGGGCACAATTTAATGAGGTGATTTCTCACATGAACAATTTTAAACCACAAAATACATGCCCTTGGAGCCCTCCCCCTATACTGAATCATCTTCCAACACCTACTGTATCACATTGTTCTCTCTGCTAGTTGCTATCTTCTCTCTGTGTGTGCTCCTTACCTAAGCACTGGATGGCGTCGAGGGCCACTTGCGTTGCTGACTCAGCACAATACAGTATGACACCCGCACAGTCTTTAGAGGCATTGGTGTGTCCTCTGTCACAAGCACGGGCCACTGCGTACAGGTAGGACCTGCACGCGCTCAGTCTGGTGTACATGTCTGCCATCTTGCCTTGGAGCAACTATGATATTAATAATATATATATATATTTTTTACGCTCACACAAAAGTGGATGCAACAACTAAATATACAAGAAGTAACTTGACATATACACACACAAACACACAAACATTATAATACACACACACACACACAAGACTCCTACTTGCCTGAAAGGTTCCTATCTTTTGATTGAACTGTTCTCGCTGGTGCATGTACGGGAAAGCCACGTCCACACATGCCTGCATCAAACCCACGGGTCCTGCCGCAAGAATCAAGCGCTCAAAGTCCAGCCCACTCATCAAGATGTAAGCACCCTTGCCCACGCCCCCAAGGACATTCTCCTCTGTACATGGCATACACAGTGCGAGTTATCAGCATTATGGTTACCATGACAACAGAAATTTGAAATGCTTTTTAAAAATTATATTTATTATTTGTTTGTTTAAAAACATTTGGGTAGATATTTCACAATTACTCACGTGGAACTCGGACGTTTTCAAACACGAGCTCAGACGTGTTTGAACCACGCATTCCGAGTTTATCCAGCTTGATTCCGGTGGAGAAACCAGGTGTACCCTAGGTAACAGACACGCACGCAAGCACACACACACACACACACACACACATGAATAGAGGCACACGTGCTGAATGACAAGCAGAGCTGTAATTGAATACAACACTGTGACTGAAGATACGCACACACAAACACACAAACCTCATTACCCATATTATTTACTTCTCTCTTATGGGAACTTTCAGACTAAATTTCGTCTCCTAACCAGAGTTACAATAGATCACTAACAAATAGAAGCACGCGCCATACTTCCCACGCTGGTCTGCTCTAGAGATTAATATTCAATGTGAAGTTCACAGTCTTCCTTCCGAGTACTTCTTTCACCACGTGCACTGAACCCTGATGCATTCACACTGAAGTACAAGAGGCGCGCGTGTGTGTATGTGTGTGTGTATACTGAGCTTGTCTCGGAGACACATCAATGAGTTCCTAATTGATGCCAGACGTAACAAACAGTCGATATATGTCGCACTGGCAATCCTTTCCCACATAAACAAATGTGAATATTTACAAGGAAAATACAAATTAATGTGCACTATGTAACCCCCCAAAAACCATGGCAACGAACTCACTTTCTCTACTAGAAAGGCGGTAATTTCCCGGGTATCCATGTTGGTTTTGGCATATATAATATGCACTTCAGCATCAGGCCCGTTTGTGATCCAGAACTTGTGGCCGTTGAGTATGTAGTCGTTGCCGTCCTTTACTGCAGAGAGTCTCATGGACATGACATCAGATCCGGAGGTAGTTTCACTCATCGCCAGAGCTCCCATATGCTCGCCACTGATGAGCTGTACGCACATGTGCAGGTAATAATTACAGGGGCATTCTGTCTTCAAAAATGAACACAATTCCCACTGAGACACAGTTTCATGCTCATAACTTTAAGTCTGCTGGTTAGTATGTCTTTCAAGAGTACTGCTATTTGGATGTGCTAGCATAAGTAGTGGGCAATCCTTACCAAATAATGTACTCAAAACTATACACTGCTTGATAAAAACATTTTTAGCATAAACTAAACCTCAACTAGAATGTTTACCAACTCCTAGTCATCAAGATAAGAATTATCTGCACAGTAATACGCCTGTCTGTCAGTAACGACGACGGTGTGTGTATTCATGAATAATTCATGAGCTAAGATGGTTCGTTAAACCATCATCATTAGCTTTTAAGGAAATGACTATTACGGCTAACAGCGGGTGAAATCGGCAAGGGATGACAGCGAGAGGTAAACATTTCAAAAGGGATGGCAAGAGTCTAATAAAGCTTACCAGTTCACAATCATGATAGGACAGAGAGATAGACAAAGGAGGAGAAGGGACACTATGACTCAGGAAGAAAAAGTTGAAGAAAGAAAAGGAGGGGATAAGAAAAGCTGAGATAGTTCTGGAAGAAAGAGAGCAGAGAAGGAAACTGATGTAAATAAACTAACAGGTAGAGGATGACAACAATAGATAAAAATATCTTACGCCACTCCATTCCTAACTTGCTAAAGTTATTACATCAAGTGCCACTGTGTGGGCGGAGTACTTGGTCGAAGTGTATTCATCATTTATAGATGTGAGAAAGGTAAAGTAGAAAAACCAGAAGTACCGATTCCTCTAGATAACCAGGGACAAATGGTAAAGGGTTGTCATTACCATAGCTCTTTTAGTGACTCGGTAGGGGGGGGGGGGGGTAAAGATTGACTTATTGCAGTAATACCAAAAGAAGCTGGGTATAGGCCTAGAGTTTATGGTGAGCACTTCTAGTGGACCATTTCCCACCAATATTGCTAACTAGTGATATGCTTGAGCACAAAATTGGTGAGTGAGCCTAAAACTACACTATTGTTAAACGATTGATTTTAACTTCTAACATTCAAAGCTACAACAAAAGTCGAGTTTTTTAATTACGTATATACGGTAAAGGGGATTAAATGCCATAGTAACCACTCCCCGTAAGGGCTTATAACTATGACAAATAGCTATTAACTTACCACCGCTAACTCAAATAGAAATGAACTCCCGTAAGTTTTTGAGTTCTAACTGCACCCGAAAAACAATTCAAAGCAGTAAGCAATTCAATTTCTAGGGTGATACGGGTAATGGTCGCTAAACCGGGGGATTCTGTTTAGTGAAGTTTGGGACAGGGTCGAACACCGAGCTAACGCAAAAATACGTGAGGGTCAAAGTACAAAATGACATACGTATGTCCAAACATAAATATAAACAAACATCCCCGATCCTGTAAGTGTCTCGCTTGCTTGGCTCGCTCGCCAATTAGCTACACCACTCGAACACTACTACTTGCACTCGTCAAATGTCTGACCTTTGGTAAGTATTTCTGTTTCTGATCCTCGTTACCATTCCTGACTAGCTGGTTGATGCAGAGGTTAGTGCAGTCTCCATAGCTTAGTCCAATAGCTCCACTACCACGACTCACCTCTTCAATGGCTATACAGTTCTCAAGGTAGCCCAGACCTGCACCACCATACTTCTCTACACATACATACATACACACACACATACTTACTTTTAGGATTCTAGTTAAAAGAATTGTTTATGGCAAAATAATGCACACTACTTACTGCGCTGTGATTGTTAACCTACGGTGGTCCACCAAAATATGAAGTCAGTATTGTGTTCCTTCCTACACTACACGTGTCACGCCCCCATCAACTCCTTCCCTGGATCAGCATTATCCCGCCCCCTTCCTTCCTACACTCCTGCCTCTCCCTTCTTCATACTTGCATCAGCATTTCCAAGACCCTTTCTCCTTCACACCTGGATCAGCTGTCTTAGCTCCTATCTCCCCACCCAGATCAGCAATACCATCCCCTCTTTCAAATCTTGGTCATAACAAACTCCTTGCCCCAAACCAATATTCAAGCCCCTCCTCCAAACCAATATTTTAGCCTCTCCTCCAAACCAATATTCCAGCCCCTCCTCCAAGTCTATACTCCAGCCCCTCCCTCCTCTCCAACCTGGAGCAGTGATCCCCAACATGCCCATGTCTCCAAGTTTCTTCCAGAAGCTCCTCAGCTCAGACCAGTCGTTGTCCCGATCAATTTGATCGGCATACGGACTAAGTTCTGAGTCGCAAAACTTTCGCATGGTAGATCGAAACTACAAAAAAAAGAAGTAACAATAGGGCACTTAATTAGTAATTATTTGTACAAATATGATTAGCAAATTAACCACACAGTTAAAAAATTACTGTGTCGTCTCTTCCCTACTTGTGAGTGTCGAGTTTTACCTATATCATAATAAGTACTGAACAGATAACGAGGAAAGCATCACTTACTCTTGTAATAATCTGAGTAAACATGTCTACTATCCTCTTTTCTTGCTTTCTTTTTTTATATTATCTAAGATAGGATCATATCTACCAAGTACAAGTAGGACTAAACACATTATTTAGAATGCTTGAAAACATATAAGTCCAGACATTCCTAGTGCTGTAGCAAAACATGTTCTTCTCGAAATCTACTGATTCTAATTACAATAATAGTCAATAATAGACAAAATAAACGTAAACGTTTGTAAAAATAGCCAGCTGTTGGAGACGATATTTCTTGTAGATGGTTAAGCAGATGGGCGTGGCTTATAAATGTGTGGTGTGTATATAATAGTGCAAAGTATGCGCACAAAGCAGTAGTTTTGGCCAAGGCAGAGCCTAGTCTCGCGAGCCAGACCCTTTACCTAACTGCTACGCGGGGAAAGAGGGTCTGGACAACTGCCTTTACTCGATTCGTTCCAGTGGAATGTAATCATGACATCATATAACGCAATAAACTATTATGTAATTCGACAGTTTGTAAACTCAGTGCTTTTAAAGTGACCAATGGTTTGGAGGAAGCCAGCTAAGTGTAGTGTAAGTGTAGCATGGCCAGCCATCTAGATGCAATCATTGTTAGAGCTTCTGGTGCACTTGGATATATTAATTGAATTTGCAGCGCAAAAAAAAAAAAATTGGGACATGCCCTTCTTATACATAACCACACCCACCCTTATAAGTTATACACATAAAGTATGCTCCTCCAGAATCTGGAGGATGGAACAAATTGAGGAAAGGAAGTTGTCCAGACTCTCTTTCCCCGCGTAGCGGTTAGTAAAGGGTCTGGCTTGCGAGACTAGGCAGAGCCAAACAGAATTTAATTACTGCATGTTTCAGGACAATAATTAAACTAGGACTTTCGTAGTCATCAATGGCAAGAGTAGTTGAGCTATCGAGCCTAGGGCTTCACAGCTTGTAAAACTAAAGTACTGGAAAGTATAGTGGGAGAGGGAAGTTAATTAATAAAAAGGAAGCGTAAATAAAACCACAACATCGATATAAACAGAGACATATTTGCGCCACGAATTTCCCAAGTAAATTATTTGCCAGCTAGGCATTTCCCTCTACTCGATACCTCGATTTGTTCCTCAGTAAGACCGCTGACTAAGTCGTCCACAGGAACGTGACTGAGTGTCCGAGCCACAGCCAAAGGTTTAGCTAGTTTATGACAGTGCCGCCCAGCGCCCACACCACTCACGAAAAGTTTCCAACACAGCAAAGAAGACATTATTGTAAGCTTGCCTAGCGGGCCAGACCTTCACGCCCCTCCCTCCGCTCGGGAAAAAAGCGGTATGGTATGGTAAAGGGTCTGGCAGCTAACACGCCTACTTCATTAAAAAATATTTTCTTTGTCAAGCGCACTATCTTTACCAACGGCTAGCCTTTACCAACAGTAGCCTGCCGGTGAGTAAAAAGAACTTAGTGGTACGTACGCCAACTTGACAGTTCAAAGAGTTGGTCGGCGAGGTAGTGCAAGTACTGAAAGAATTGCAGACTGTTGTAGCAGTCGGTATGGCTATATCTAAAAGTACAAATACTTACAATAGACAAAACTGGGAGTCTTCGGTGAGTTTGGAGTGGAGCGAAAAGCAATAATTTTTTATATTGCTTGGTTTTTCACCGTTAGGACTTCCCAATATTGTGTCAGACATGTTTGGGTGATAACCCTTACCTCAGAATGGTAAGCTTGGTCCTGTTTACCATCTGGTAAGCATTCTTTCTTTGGGTCAGTGTGCTTTATTTAGAGTTGTCTGTTTCTCTTACCACACACATTACCCAGATGAAAGACAAGTTTGGGGATGAATGCAAAGTGAGTTATTTGTTATAATGAGTGTAATACTAGCTTAATTCTGCTGGCGTATTTTACTTGTGAGTGAATACAAACTAAATAGGATTACACAATGTGAATGTTTAGATTTGCGCAAGACCCTTTACCATATTCCGTTGGTGTCCTGGGAAAAGGATGCGGTACAAGCGTACGGAGGTGTGTCAGGCGTGTGCCCAACTGAAGAACGTCTGTCAGACATGTCTCCTGGGTAAGTGACAGTTTTAAGTATGCTTAACACTTAACACTTGCACTATGGATTAACCAAGTCAAGGGGGAGTACAGTGACAGTAAAAGTGGGTTGAGGGGAAGAGTGGCTGTATATGTGGTCCTGTGACCATTAGTGCTGCCATAAAACTGAATATTGGCTTGTAAGGATTTGTCCTGCTGAACTAATTATATAGCAGCTTACAATGAAGTAATCAGATTTTTTTTTAATGAATTATGTCACGCTAAGTTTCACTGATTAATAAAATGATGTTTGAAATACATATTACTATGGAAGCATGTGAAAACATCTGTACACCTCTCTCGCCAATGAACAGGGCAGCTATTGCACCTGTGCATGTGGTAGTTTATTGTGATGCCAGTCCTGTGTGGTACAGATTATGCTGCCACTGTGACTTAGGGGTGTGGCCTAACATGCAAGTGCATGGGTTGATTGATGCAGAAATTTTTGCTGGGGTGGAGGGAAGGTGGGTGGGTGGGATTAACATTCGGTGCAAAATCAATTGTAACTGTAGAAAATACATTTAGTCTGTCAACCATTCTTTAAATTATATAGATTAAAGGAGTCCCTCTGTATCAAGCACTAAAGTGTTACATGGTTATTATTTGTGCAGATCTGGAGTACGGCTTGCCAGTGAAGCTGAGAGACTATGCTATGAGTATCAAGGACAACACTCCCAAGAGTGACGTGGGGAGAGAGTACCATCTCCAGAACATGAGCAAAGAGGTGGGTGGGGCAGGGGGTGTGGCGAAGGAAGAGGGAGGAAGGTCGGTAGCTGAGGGGATAACAAGAAGTTCGGGCTATATTCTGAATATCATTCTAGGACATGTCCTGCCCTCCTTCCACTCACACACGCATACACACATACATACACACATACATACACACACACACACACACACACACTAGTGTTCATGTGAAACACTTCACAACTGAATTGAAGTCAATATAACTTGGTATGATTCCCCCTGCCCACAGTAACATTTAAGTAGTTTACCGCCATTTCCAACCGTGGCATCAGTTAGTAGTCACACTACATGCAATGACAATTGTTCTGTGTATTTAAAATTTCTGATGTTATAAAATTTTAATCAAGACATTTCAGCTCTATGGAGCCTTCTTCAGTCGATTAATAAACTAATACACAAAATATGCCAAACTATGGATCAATATTGAAGTTTGTAAATTCTGGTTATTAGCCGTACGCTATACGTGTTCCTGTCCGGTAAACTCATTAAACAATGATCGGTAGTTTGTTGAACTGTTAGTGTGCGGGTGTTCTTGTGGAGTGTGGATGTTTAAGAGCAGGCAGACGTAAGGAACAATTTGTTTGCACTACAGTACCCATTCATGAAATGTAGCATTTCTTCATTTTTACGTAATACTGCAATTATTTTACCAAATGTATTTGTGTATGTGTGTATTCAGCTTGCTGAGCGAGGGGCTACAGAGCCTGGGGGAGCTGTGGGTAAGGCAGGAGCTCCCAGTGCCCTCTTGTCCAAGTTGGCAAGGACCACGCCTTACTACAAGAGGAATAGGCCACACCCATGTTCCTTTTGGGCCAAGGGGGAGTGCAAAAGAGGAGAGGAGTGTCCTTATCGGTAATTAATGTTGAGGTTGGGGGGGTTGGGAGGGCAACGATAAATTTTATGGATTCTCTACCACTTGATTTAGCTACGTTAGTCTGCTCTCTTATTTCTTTTCTTTTTTGCTTGCTCACTTACTTTTGTTGACCTATGCCATCGTCGTGGTTGCTGATGATACTTTACCAACCCATTATTGACTGTACTTTACCAACCCATTATTGACTGTACTTTACCAACCCATTATTGACTGTACTTTACCAACCCATTATTGACTGTGCTTTACCAACTCGACTCAGCTCATGAATTATTCATGAATACGTACTGTTGTCGTCGTCATTACTGACACACAAGTGTATTTATATTTATATTTGGACTTTTTAACAGTAGAATTCTCGGAGTGGAGGGAAATTCAGGAAATGGGTCTGTAACTCTGATTATTTTTATACTTCTGAACCGCCTAATTTCTATTTTTATAAGAACACATTAACACAGATTACATCTGTTCTTTAATTCGCAGTAAATAAATAACTTTCTTGTTTGCTGTTCAGTTATCCTCAAGAACTTATCATCGAGTTTCTGTCACAAACTTCATTACCTTCTGCTTGGAGCCTTCAAATAATCAACGGTGCTTTGTCCAACTTCTAATTATTCTGCTATAGCTGCTGATGAAATTATCTGGTAGATTTTTTTCTTGTATATCAAACTTTTTTTTTATAGATAGGAAAGTTCTTTTACTTAATTAAAGTATTAGGAGCTATTATTACAACACTTTCTATCTAGCAATCTGTGCGTGTATCACCCACCTAGCTATTTTTAATGATTCTTACAGGGCCGCGTAAACTACTGCTCATTAAATGCAATCTTTACAACTGACAATTAATGTAAGGTTTGTGTGTGTGTGTGTGATCCCTCCTTTTTTATGGAGGTCGAGTGTGACGTTATTTATTAATTGATTTTAGTGTAATTAGTTTGTTCAAGCTAGTTGATTTGCTTAAGGTTATTATTTTCAGTGTATACAATTGTGTGTTCCAATATTAGGCATGAGATGCCGACAGATCCCAAGGACCCTCTGTCCAACCAGAAGCTGAAGGAGCGTTACTATGGCAGCGAGGATCCAGTAGCAGACAAGCTGATCAAGATGGCGTCAGAGTTGCCTCAGTTAGCCACTCCCGAAGATCGTACCATTACGTCCCTGTACGTAGGGGGCATTGAGGATGACATCACTGAGAAAGACATCAGGTGAGTAGGTGGGGCTAATGGATGAAGTGATTAGTACTGCTTGCTGTAGGGTGTGTGTGTGTGTGTATGTCTGTGTCATGGCTGTTTTCTACCTGGCACTTACAGCTTAATTGTACCACTATGTGATTTCAGGTATTACCTCATGAATAAATTTATATCTTTGTGGTTTGCTCAGTCTTGCAATGCCCAAATTTTATCCTTCATATCTTCAAAACTATATTTCTGATTCCAATTCTAACCCTATCAGCAGCTTTAGTGACCTTTATTGTCCAAGTTCTATTCCGCTGCACACAAAAAAATCCCCTATGGAGTGACCACACACGAGACAGGTAGCCACCCTGTGATGAAGCTCCTCTGAATAGCAATTTTACCACGGTTACTTTGAGTGGGCACTGCTGGACACTGGAAGTGCTTTCATACATTCTGCTCAGATCAAATTGTTGCCCAATGATTACATTAACAATTATATACAAACCAAAGTGTTACTTAATATTTTCTTTAAAATATACCACACACAAAATCATAAATTTCAATAGGTTGTCAGCTGAGAAAAGTCAAAATAAAAGACACAAACTGCCATAATTCTTGTGCAGACTATGAGAACTTCTTTCTTTTGCTGACAACACATCTGTAGTGCCTAGTTGATCCCACCAATAATTTATTTGAGATTTGGCAGGGCAAAGAAAGCTCAGATGAATGGCATCCCAAATGTCATCCACTGAGCTAATGAACTGGACACACCAAGAAAATAAGATGATTAAAAAAATACATGGATATGTATAATTAGCCAGTCTAGTAAATAAAAATTCCAATAAAACCACAAATTTTTAAGCCTTAAAAATGAATTATTAGCTAATAAAATGTAATTGCACCAAAAAATTTTTAAAAATATTAGCACATTTCTCCCTGTCTACCAGCCAATCTATATTAAAAAATTTTTTTTAACAGAGAGATTAGCCTTGCAAGCTCAGGGAAATAACAGAATAGATTGAAGGTGGAAAACTCCACGAGGCAGTCCCAGAAACTCTGAAGAGTGTTATCAGCTACTGAAGCCTACCTATTTCAACTCATCCTCCCATTGCCAAATAAACACTTGTTAGCTTTCCTTTGCTGTTGTAGCCTATGGAGGGCATATTAACAGCAACTGTTATATTAGTTCCAACTGGCAAACAAAATAAAAGTCTTATAATGCCTAGAATTTCTTATTCTAGTAAGCTGCAGGTCAGTCTGTAGGACTAACTGACTGACTGGTGTGAGTTCTGTCTGGGAACTAACCAGTGGTGGAGACAGCACAAATTATCATGAAACAAACTAAGAATACTACCAGGTAATGCACTATTCACAGTTATAATTCTAATAAAATTTAAAATTAGTCAGTCTTACCACACCTTTTAGCCAGGTTAAGATTCCAAATGATGCTGACAGACTTGAGCATCATAAAAGAACTTCAACTGGAATTAGACCATCACAGAATTCATTGAGACCTTCTACTAAAGAAAGATAGACTACTGACACTAATGAAGACTGTCAAACAGACTCTGACTGAATGAAACCCAGCTAAAGCTTACGAATGAATGAAACCCAGCTAAAGCTTACAAATGAATGAAACCCAGCTAAAGCTTACAAATGAATGAAACCCAGCTAAAGCTTACAAATGAATGAAACCCAGCTAAAGCTTACAAATGAATGAAACCCAGCTAAAGCTTACAGATGAATGAAACCCAGCTAAAGCTTACAGATGAATGAAACCCAGCTAAAGCTTACAGATGAATGAAACCCAGCTAAAGCTTACAGATGAATGAAACCCAGCTAAAGCTTACAAATGAATGAAACCCAGCTAAAGCTTACAAATGAATGAAACCCAGCTAAAGCTTACAAATGAATGAAACCAAGCTGAAGCTTACAAATGAATGAAACCCAGCTGAAGCTTACAGATGAATGAAACCCAGCTAAAGCTTACAGATGAATGAAACCCAGCTAAAGCTTACAAATGAATGAAACCCAGCTAAAGCTTACAAATGAATGAAACCCAGCTAAAGCTTACAGATGAATGAAACCCAGCTAAAGCTTACAGATGAATGAAACCCAGCTAAAGCTTACAAATGAATGAAACCCAGCTAAAGCTTACAAATGAATGAAACCCAGCTAAAGCTTACAAATGAATGAAACCCAGCTAAAGCTTACAAATGAATGAAACCCAGCTAAAGCTTACAGATGAATGAAACCCAGCTAAAGCTTACAAATGAATGAAACCCAGCTAAAGCTTACAAATGAATGAAACCCAGCTAAAGCTTACAAATGAATGAAACCCAGCTAAAGCTTACAAAAACCGGTGTTTAGAAAAATTGTCACAGCTTGCCGATAAAAAATAAGTAGCACCAGTCAATTTATTAATAATTTATTATAACAAAATTATACAACTTTTTACCTGCTTATAATCACTGGAAGCACTTCCTTAAATTCCTTAAATTCGTTACAGCAAATATCTGTCCCCAATTTGGAGCCCCAACTTGGAGCCCAGTAGTGCCATGGCCCGTGAGTTTGCTCCCTAAAGAATCTTTATCTTTCCAGATTCTGTTCAGCGCACAACCTCACTTGGGTGGCTCACTAATTGTCTTAAAAATGCATTTTCTGTGGCGGTTGCTATATAATTTGTGAAAGGGAATTTTTTTTGTGGGTGTTGCTAAGTGCCGAGTTTCTTATGGTGGGAAACAGCCTGTGTGTGTGTGTGTGTGTGTGTGTGTGGCTGCATATTCAAGGCCTTTTCTCATGAAACAGCAATGGTCCAGGTGGGACTTTGGGTGCCCACACCACTTGCTGTGAGGAAAGGCCTGTTCTCCTGCAGTTCCTAGCCCGGCTCCAGGAGCTTTGCTTGCACGGCTCACAGTGCCTGCTTGACTGCCTAGTGGCAGCGACAAAACTTGGTTTGTTGACTAAAAGAATTAGGTACAGTAAGAAACTTCCATTCTCCACAAAGAGGCTTTAAAAGTGTGAGGGAGAACCATGGAGCAGATGTGGTTGGCTCTAGTCAATATGTGTCTTACTCTTGTGAAGTAAGGAGTCGTTTTTATATGCCCTTTGCCTGTAATTATACATGGTCTGAGCATTAATACTATACTCTGTCTGTCAATAGTGTCTGTATCTACTAAGAATTTATATGCTATACTGAGTTGGTAAGGAGTCATCAGCTTCAGTTGTTAAAATTGGGTTATATTGGTAATGACAAGTAGAAAGCCAGTGAAATTTGTATAAAGATGCCGATAACTTAAAAATATTTGGAAAGGGTGCGGATAACTGGGTATTTCACTCTAGTTTTTATGAATGGATGATCAAACCGCCAGACATGAAACAGGTGGGTGTGGCTTAAATAACCACAGTAAGAATAGATTAAGATTTAATAAGGTTATGACTGCAATGGTAATATGCTATTCAGAGAGCAGAACAGGTAGTAATAGAAGTGCCTTCATCTCCTCCTTCCCTTCCTTCTCTTCCTTCTGTTCAGGTCTCACTTCTATCAGTTTGGTGAGCTACAGGCTATCCACTTACTGTCCAAGCAACATTGTGCGTTTGTCACGTTCAATACTCGAGACCAGGCAGAGAAAGCTGCTGCAGGCTCCTTCAACAAGCTGGTTATCAAAGGTGAGTTGGGGATAGTAATGTTGACTCCACCCCCTTAACCGATTACGCGCGAATAAAATTTTTAATTGCGCCTTACGTAATGCGGTCACGGGCGCACGCGAGACACAGAGGATTGATTGCTTGGTGGGAGGGTGACACTAAGCGAGAGAAAGAAGACGAACGTTTGAAGATTGCCTCGGGGACAGTATTATCGAACGATAGAGTACGCTCTAGGCTATTGGGAAAGCATAAATTCGACGCTAAGGAGCTGTTCCCGACTTAAAAATAACAAAGTACTCGCACCGTTTGGCAAAAACATTTATGGCATCACACTGAGGCTCTTAGTAAGCACACTAGTAAGGTTGGAAGTATGGTTTCATGGCTAAAGCAGTTTGCTACTTGATCATAGAGGTAAGAGAAAGTGTTTTTGCACGCATCTGTCTTGCATTCAGGAAGAATTTGTTGATATTTATTTAGGGTGTGTTTTATTTTGAACTGAGCAATCTGTTATAAATTTTGTGAACAGAGAAGCTTTTTATGGCTTTTGTGCATGAAAACAGGTACATCACAAATAAATGATAGAATATTTTAGTGTATTCAGTTTGGTACTCCAAGGTGTCTTTACTTTTGATGTGCTGGTAGGCTGCATTGTTGACAGAATAGTTAGTGATCTTACTATCAAGTGCAACCGGTCATAGCATACTAGAAGTATATGTCAGAGGGCTCCCTGCAGTCTCACCTGTTGTATAACAATATTTATTTTTACTTATTGTTATAAAGAATGTGGTTAAAATTCCTGTAGAAATCGCTACCTTTCAGAATCATCAATTCCGTTCTCTCGTCTGAGTCCTTGACCATCTAGTGACTGCTGCAGTCACTACACCCATCAGTACTGAAGTCATTCTTGCTGTCATCAAACTCCTCGTCACTACCATCAGAGTTACTGCCATTCTGGTCACTGCCATCCTTGTCACTGCCATGCTGTGCCAGGTCAAGAATAACGTCTTCATCACTAGGATGCTGAAGTGCCAGTGTTCCACTTGCCAAGATAGCTTTCTACTTGTTTTATCATGAGCAGTTATAGCTAAAGTAATATTGGGTTCTAAAAAATTATTCTGTTACCTTTATTATTTTATGAAATATATTTTCAATTTATACTTTATCAGAAAGAAGTCTTATTGTTGTGACAAAATTTACTCAACATTTTCTTATGGCAGTCTATGTATTTTATAAGCCTAAAATATACTTACAACAATATGGAATCATCTGCAATTGTGATCGGTGGCTTCCTTGACTCCACAAAGCTGTAGGGCGAAATGGACGCGAAGACACATTTTTGACGCATTTTTGCGTCCTCCGCGGTTATAGATTTTTCTTAATTGACGCATATTTGCGTCATTCGCGTGTAATCGGTTAACTCCTTTTAAATTGTCAAACTGTTTGTTATGGTGTCAGGGTTTCATACAGACTATGGGAGCCCTGGGATCCCAATGTCAGGTTTCCCCCCTCCCCTAAATTTAGTTTCCCCCCCCTAAATTTATTTTTACTCTGACTGAAAATTTTATTGTAAAAAAAAAAATTTTTTTTATAATAATAAAATCCCCCCTCCCCCTAGCGAAAAACCCTGTATGAATCCCTGGGTGTGAAATTGGAAAATGAAAAAAAATTGATGGCAAAAAAATATTTTTAAATCACAACAAAAATGTGCAAATAGCCACTGTATGTTTTTGTAAGTGGTTGCTTGTCATGGAGTTAGCACTGGAGACTGGGACTGGGTGCTGGTGGCCACAGGAGCTGCTTACATGCATGGACTGGTTAATCCCATGGCTCCCATCCTACACATTTTCTACACTAACATAAATCCACCCCCCCCCCCCCCCCCCCCCCCCCCCCCCCCCCCCCCCCCCCCCATGCGTGGCCCCAGACAGCTGGGTATGTCTGTGTCTATGTCTGTGGCTGGGCTATAAAAGTTTGGGCAATGCCAGCTGTGGTGGGTGAGACAGCTGATTGAGAGACGCTCAGTATGCTGCCACCAGAGTTCTATAATGACTGGCCACTCAACCTGGATTAACAGGAGTATGCTCTTTTACACTCACAGTGCCCAGAGGTTTAGGCTTTCAGTTGTCAATTGATTAACAGAGACTATTACAAGAGTAGCACGAGTACTGAACTGACCATTAAGGAATGGAATAAAGCATGTGAGTGGAACTAACCATCCCTTGAAATGGTTGGGTTACAGCAGCCAAGGTGTTGCTGGTTGTCCCCACACCCAGTTTGGTAAAGGGTCTGGCATCGCAAGACTAAATCACAAGGGTGTCACTCATATTTGAACCCAGTTTGTCACTATTTGTAATATTTATGTTATATTTATAATTTATCAGGCCATCGTCTGAAAGTTCTGTGGGGCAAGGCTCAGGCAGGCATACCATCTGGTGCTCTGAAAGGAGGTGGTGCAGAGTTACTACCTGTGCCTGGTTTACCTGGAGGTGAGTGTTGTTGTTGTTGTTGGTTATATTTAACCCTCAGCACGCGTGCACGAGAGGGTTTATTAGACTTGGTCTGTCTGTCAGTCAACAGCCAATGGTGAAATTTTTTACTGAAATTTATAACTCCATTACTCACCTATAGTTCCTTATGTGCTCAAAGTTGATCTGATTTTACTCATTTGTGCCACAGATGATGCCTCTAAGTTGTTTGCTCTAGCTTGCATTGTGGGGTGCCTAATTGAAAAGGAGGAAGAGAGGATGACACCGATACTACAATGTTCTAGCACCTTGCAGGTTTTAATTGATTGCTTAGTTGCACAGGAAATTTTATTAGATGTATTCTCTCTCTTTCACAGGCTTTTTTTAAACATTACAGAATTAAAAATATTTGGTCGCCACCAGGTATCGAACCCAGGACAACTTGCTTAACGCACAAGTGCTCTGCCACTGAGCTACGACAACCAGCCAGCAAACAAACACTCCAGTTCTGTATTAGATTCCCGGTGGCAACCAAATATTTTTAATTCTGTATTGTTTAAAAAGCCTGTGAAAGAGAGAGAGAGTACATTGTGAAGGAAATTTTATGCACGCACATAGTCAACTGTCAGATATTCTGAATCACCTTGTATTGCTTTCTCTATAATGATTTTACAATGGATTTCAGCCTTGATTTGAAGTCATTTATGTTCAAAGCTGATACTTTTCCTTTTGGTTGCTGCAACATCAGTCTCCTCCATTGTGTAGTTTGCGTAGTATAAGGGTAAAAATGATCCAATTTTTCCGGTTAGAAGTGACCCAAATTTTACCAGATCAAAACAACCGCATATTGACATTAAATGGTGAAGTATTTGTTTAATATAAGGCCTAGCGATTAAATAGATCATTATATAAGATTTCCCTCCATTACTTACATGTGTGGTGTCTCTTTCATAGCTATACCTCCACCCGCATTTGACCCCTTTAATCTCCATGGTGATGGTGCTCCTCCTCCTGCTGCTCCTCCAGCAGTTGCAGCTCCTAACCCCAACTTCTCTCAGCCGCCCCAGCGACCTCCTGTCCCTCTCATGCCCCCACCACCAGGTGGGGCATACCCCTATCCACCACCCCCTCCACCTGGTAAGGTATCAACAAAGTAGAGGCCAGAGCTTATTTATTTTTTTATACTTTTTTTATTTTTTTATTTTATTTTTTTTATAAAGCATAAGGCCTTAGTACTGATAATTTTGTTTTGTATGTTGTGCTAAGCAAAAGGTCCTGGGTTCAATCCCCAGTGACAGCCACACTTTTTTAAATTCTGTATTGTTAAAAAGTTTGTGACAGAGAAAAAAAGCAGCTAATCAATATATGGAGGTTGTGAATTTAGTACCTAAAAAACTACATTCCTGTTTGGCTGTTAATTGTTGTCAATATTCCTACCTATTTACAATAGTTGAATTCTACAGGAGGCTGATGCATGTGTTTGTAATTGTGATCTTGAGATGTAGGAAGCACATCTTCCTCACTAAGGAATAAGGATTCACAGGAGTATGAGAAATGATGCAACCAATCAATGCATGTACCAGTCGCTACATCACACAAAAAGCTAACAACCATAAGAAAAGGTTTCTAGCATCTGTAGTAGTCCCATGGAATAACTGCATTATAGCTGAATGACCTCAATAAAAATTCTTCCTTTCCCTCCCCCACCCACTTCAGGCTACCCACCAGGTTGGTGTAAAACCTTTTTTTTCTTCATGGGGCCTGTATTTGCCCAATTTTCCTCACATTTGCAAAAGGCATTTATAGTCCCGTGGAACAATTGATGGCATTTCTGAACAACCTCAGTACAAATCTACTTCTTCTCTTTTTTCCCCCTTCAGGATACCCACCAGCCTACAATTACCCGCCACCACAAGACATGGGTGGTCACATGCCACCTCCTCCTCCTGGGGGACCACCGCAAGGAGCTCCTGGGTATGGCATCCATTACCCCTCACAGAACCCCCATCACATGGGGGCACGCCCTCCTACTACTCCAGCTGGTGAAAATGCTTCTACTTCCGCCTAATCTCTAAAATAGACACTGTAAACCTGTGATGTGTGCGTGTGTGTGTGCTATTTTATTGTTGTGGTGAAATGCTGCTGTACACAAATAGCACTGTTATCTTGTATGAAAATAGTATGCTTATGTAAAAAATGAAGACTTGATTGTTGGGGAGGGAGGAATTACATCTGCATAGGCTTGGGTTCAAGTATTTTAGAATGGCTGTTTATGTCGTTGTGGTTGATAATTAGTCACTTGTGATGATTGTCAGTAGTTGAGAGTCAGAATAGATTTAGAAACACCTTATAGAGAGGTCATAATGCTGTGATTGAGAATTGTGGGGCTTGGGTTCTCTTATCATCCTTGACTCCTGTTGACACATGCTCTTCTACCAAACACAACATAAAAGTGATAGTGGAAGGGCCACTGGTCCAGTGTCTAGAACTGGTCATGGCTTGAGCCAACGTCTACATTGATGTTGTACAGAGTGCAGGATTAATATCAATTATTTGAAAAGGCTTGGAATCTTCGTTAGTGGACGTTGATATTCTCAAGTTGTTTCGTGACCTGCTGCAGAACAAAGTGGTGTCAAAGGATGCCAATGAGAAATTGTCTGCTTTGGACCCCAACCAGAACCATCTGGAACCAGAAGTTAAGGTCAGGTACTTACTACAACAAGGTTATGCACGAAGATAACAGTCTATTTGGTAGGCTAGTTCAAGTGTTACGTAGATTAAGAGGAAAAGTGGAAATAGTGTGTAAAAAAAATGGAAGAAATGGTTAAAAACAGTGTGGTAGGTTATAAGGGGTAAAACAAGTAAGTGATATGTTTTTGACTTTCAGAGATATCCCTAATAGTGGCAGGGAGCCACAGGTGGGAGGAGATTGGTATAACATTAGGTCTTCCCGAGTATGTGAGGGAGGAATGCAGAAATGCTGGGAGCAATCCTTTGAAGCTTCTGCATGGATGTCGAGTAAATACAAGGACGATAAAGGTACAACTATAAATAGTTTGAAGACAGTATTAGCTGGTGAATTAGTGAAGTTACCTGATGTGGCGCTAGTGCTAGAACAGCCATTTCTAAACCAGGTGTGTGTCTAATAGAGTATCAGTCTTGTGACACAGAATTAGATGAAGACAAATCTACACTTCTAGAGGTACAAATAGGTGATAGTGGGTATGAATCTTACCAGTGGAGTAAAGATGGTCAGGCATTACAAGATGGAGCAGACTTTTCTGGTGCGTCTAATAATATACTTTTCATCAACAAAGCTAACAAGAGCTCAGAAGGAACTTATTCGTGTAGTGTTACCGGGGTCAGGATACTGATAGAGATAGTGATGAGATTAATCTAAGAGTCATATGTCCTCCAGAAAAAAGTGAATTGATCAAACTTTACTCCAAAATGGAAAATGAATTGCCTCACATTTCATGGCCGCCTGTAAGCAATTCTAATCTTGTTCTTATCAGACAGAAGCCCATTAAGTACTTGCGATTATTGTACGATTCGTGGAGATGTTGATGACATCTTAGAAAGCAAGGAAGTAGCAACTTACGAGAAAGTGTTTGGAGAGTATAGAGAAGGATCCATGATTTTAGTAGAAGGTCGTCCAGGTAGTGGGAAAACAACCTTAGTTCACAAGATTACTAGGGATTGGGCTACGGGGAAGAAAATCCTGCAAGGAGCTAAAATGGTGTTTCTAGTAACCCTTTGATTACTGCATGTTAGTGGAAGAGATAAGAGTTTACTGGACATACTCCAGATATTTTATGGAGAGGCTTTTTATGAAAACAATGAGAACGAATTTAAAAAAAGCAGAGGAAAAGGAGCATGTTTTATTTTAGATGGACTAGATGAGTATCGTATTGAAAAGAATTTTGTAGCTAATTGATGAATTGCTCAATAACAAGACTTTTCTTCCCCTCTCAATGGTTGTGGTAGCATCGCGTCCAGTAGCTACCGGCACCTTAAGGAATATATGTCAAGCATGCATAGAAGTGGTAAGTTTATCTAAAAATCAAATCTACAGCTACATCAAAACCTATCATTTCCCTCATCAAAACATAGTCAATACAATGAGAAAGTGTTTAGATCAGCATCCCAATGTTCTCCACATGTGTTACCTACCAGTGCATGCAGCTATGATATACTTCTTGTTCAGTAAATTAGAAGGCGATATTCCCCACAGGGAAATACAAATTTATGAGCTGTTTACTATAGCCACACTGTTGAGACACAGAGCACATCAATGTGCTGATTCAGATTTGCAAGTTTGGTCTTTAAGAGATTTGTGTGGTGAGGAGAAATATCTGTATGCAATCTAGCACTTGATATGATAAAAGAATCTCAACAAGCGGTTAAAAAAGTGACTGTCGATTTTTTTCTTCTTCATGTGATAGACTATTTGGACTTCTAACTATAGAGCGTACCTCTGAATACTACGGCAGTGAAGATTTGTACATGTCCATCACCTTACCTTTCAAGAATTTCTGGCAGCTTGCCATATAAAGGAAGAGCATTTGGAAAAAATATTATACTTTTTTTTAACCATTCACCCATAGGTTTAGTAATGTCTTAAAATTTTATTTAGGGTTGAATCAATCAGATGTAAGTGTTGAAATTGCGGAACAAATTTTGGTAAACTGGAACATTATGTATCAATTTAAATGTGCCTTTGAGTCTGAGCAGAAAAAGTGGTGTGACCTTGTAGTGAAAAAACATATGACATTTAGATATGCATTCATTAGCTTCACAGACTTATTGCTTTAGGCTATGTCATAAGTAAGTCAACAAAGCAAATTGAAAAAATAACATTAAATCACTGCATGTGGGATGTTGAAGGATTCAAGTTGTTCACTAAAAGTGGCAAAGCTCAGCCTTTTAAGAGTCTTAAAGTCAATACTGACCGAGGTGAAATGCTAGTGGGTTTGAACCACGTACCATTCTTGATAGAGCTGGATTTCACTGATATAAAGTTTGACCAGTCCAGAGTAGAATATCTTGTTAGTAAAGTAAATCTCCCAAATCTAAAAGTATTAAAAATTAGTCTACTACTGGTATCATGTTCTCATCCTGAAAATATTTTAAAATTGCTTCAACTTTGCGCTCCTAATTTGGAGCAAGTATTTTATTCGGTTTGTTTTGGTCCCACTGTTGGAGATGTTGTCTGGCAAAAGATACTATGTCATGCATTTTGTTTTCAAGTGATTGAGAACAATGCTTTGCCATGGCTATACTTGTACAACTCGATGACTGTTCCTTCTCTTCTACATGGAAGGTTATTTTGTTGTACTAATTTAGTACTCATTAATTCTTGTATCGGTGATGAAGAAATGTAAATACTAGCAAACTCGTTGAACAATTCAATCTTGAAGAATCTTTTTTTTGATTACAACAGAATAAAAGACTCGGGAGTTATTGCTCTAGCTGATTGTCTAGCAAGAAGTAGGGTAGCTCACGAAGTCTCTATTCAGTGTAACCCATTGGTGATTCAGGAGCTACAGCATTAGCAGATGCATTAGTCCATTGTAATAGTCTGAGAAGACTAGACTTGCAGGGGGATTATCTTGGAGACAGGGGAGCATTTGCTATAGCTAAAGCTACTGAAAATTGACTATTTCTAGACCTGTATATGCATAATGTTAATATTACAGAGAAAGGCACTGAGAGAGTCTTAGAATGCAGACCCAGAACAAAAGTAAGAGAAATGGAGTTCACATCATCGTGGGACAGTATTAGCACAGTGGATTTTGACACTTTAAGAAGTGCTTTGTACTATGAGTATCTACCAACTTTAAAAGTTTCTGACAATAATATTTCCAACATTACCAAACTAGTGGCTGAAGAACATTGTGTGATGCATGTCACTGGAATAGTTTGTGATAGCATTATAACTGAAGATACTGTGCCAACTCTTTGCAGTATCATGAAATATTTGGCTAATCTTAAACACATAAAATATAACTTTCTCAGCATTAATTCTGCTAGTGCATACCTTCTCTGTGATGCTATAAAATCACTGAAGTTGGTGCATAGTATCTCGCTACAGTTTGCCTTTATTACTAATACAGAATACAGCAATATTATTTTAAGTTCTTTGGAGGATTTTACTGAATTGCATTCTCTAGATTTGTGTAACGTAAGCTTTGAAAAACTTAGGTCATTGTTTACTAATCGAGAGTCTTGGGTCAATATTCACACTCTGAACTTACGTAGAAGCATGGAGCTTTTCAAAAATATTGACTATAGACGTCCACTTATTGATGAGAACATTATTTTTAAAGAAATTGGTGATATTGCCCAAATTCTTTGTGAAGTGTTGGTTCACTGTAAGTGTCTGTGTCATCTAAGTTTATACAGACGTGGCATCGGTGATGCTGGGGCATTAGCTTTAGCTAAAGGACTGGATGAACGCAAAAGTTTAGTAGAACTCGGGATAGGATTTAACAATATTAGGCACCATGGCCAGAAAGTGTTGAATGGGGTGATATATCACAACCATGAGTTACAACACCTTGATTACAACACCTTGATTTATGCTTTATTGACACTGAATTTTACTTCTAATAGATTTGATGGTGATTTCAGATCAAGTATATGGATTGGGCTAAACAAATGCAAGCAATTAGTGGAACTGTAAATCTGCAAGAATGGATTTGATTTCAATAATTTAGTTGATCTAGCCGAGGGACTTAAATATTGTGCTAACTTGCGAATACTAGACGTGAGTGACAACTTGGTGGAATTAAATGGTGCATCTGTTATAGTTGGTATAATGGACAATTGTAAGTATTTACAAAAATATTCTCATTCATAACTCTATTGGTGTGGATGGTGTGATAGTTCTAGTGAGTGGATGGCAGCACAAGAGTTTACTGACTCTGTATTTATCTGATTTTGGTGATATTCATTCCTCAGCTTTAGAAGATGGATTTAGATGTTGTAGTAGCTGTGATCATCTTCTACAGTTATATTACAGGAATGACTACTTGCACATGAAAATAGAGGACTTTTTGTACCAAAAACTTGCATCTCCACTATAAATTAGTGCTATTTTGGATTCTAATCTACTCATGATGTTCCAATTTCACACTATTTACAAGTGACTGTACTCGTGCCTTATTAAAACTCCTCCTACAGAGTAATTGTATTCATACCTTTTTACAACTCCGCCCACATTCATTTCATTGGACACATGCTTTATTATAACTTTACCCACACCATTTGTCACGGACTGCCCCCTAGAGATCCAGGATGACATCCCAGACAAGCCAGACAGCAACCCTAATGGACCGTGACGGTTTCAATTCAGAACTAATGAACCATGAACGATTCAATTATTTGTTGTGACAACATTCAATTAGCTAGATTTGTGCATATATGCCAGTGATGTTTTGTAAGGTAGTTCAGTCTAACGATTGTTGGAATGGCTACACATTGATTCTCCAGATTCAAAGAAATACTTTATCTTTAACCATTGTTGACCGTTGACTGATAGACTAGATCTGGTGTGGCGGAAGCTCACTGTAATTGATAGAGCAGACCCCCGCTACACCATTGAAGCTTTACTGTTCACTTCATCCACACCTTATCCCATTGTTTCATCAGTTTAGTAATACTAAGCCACATCATATTACCTTTTGAAACTTTTCCAATTTTGCCTACACCTTGAAATTTCCTCACCAACACAGTCTTACGTTATTTTGAACACTTAGAAGCTTTAATGATAACTAAAAACTTTCCTTTTCTATCATTTCAAAAGTTGCCAACACTTTTTAAAACCTCACACACTTTTGAGACACCTGGTATAAAAGCTGTAGCTGTTTTGTCACTAATTTTAACTCGTAGTTAGTTCATCTCTCCAAAGTTCCTCTATAAAAAAACAGCACTGAATAACTTTATAGTTGTTGAAAGGCTTCTAAATAGCATTGCTCTATATATATGATTACGAAGACATCTCCTAATTGTGATAGACAAGATTTAATGCTTTCTAACCAATACATTTTCATTATTACCAAAGCTCCAAAACCTATACAGCTGTGAAGGGACTTTATGTGACTTAAATTGGTGGCCAAAATTGGATCTAAAATCGTTAATGACTTACTAATGATACAACCACAGAAAATACCGTGGAACTGGTGGAATTTCCAAGTTAATTATTTCCTCAGCTCAAGCTATTCATGATGTTATATCTACTGGAGTAATAGGATTTGATTCATTCTGAAGAGTCAGAAAGTTAGGTATTCAAGAGATGTGGTGTGTATACTACCATCAAGCTATTAGTGGATTAGCTGAGAGATATGTTCAATCCAAAGATGGCTACTTGGACTGGTCAATGGCTGATAACTGTCTCTATATTGACCAATTCTTGCATAGTTCCCAACCTCAGTGAACAATTCCTTCAATATGATCAAATTTAAGGTGCAATAGGGACATTGATAGGGACATTGGAACATAGTTTTTGACACCATTTAATTTATTTTTTGAATTTTAAACAATCAGCACAATGCACAATGAATATGAGTAACTAAGCTATGTAACTGGACATATATGATTATTAAGGTAAGTTTAATTGTAAGTTTAAGGTAAGTAAGTTTAATTGTTGATGGCTTGGCTTCTTTTAACTACTTTAGAAGTGGCTTTCTTGCAATCAAGCAATAAATCATTCGGCAGCTCAGTATCAATACAGCAGTCTTCACAATTCAATTTAATTGACATTAAGGCTGGATAGTTGACTGGCTCAAATTAGGCTGGTCGGTATGTATTTTTCGTAACATAGAAAATCCTCGCTCTGCATCAGCATTGGAGGCTGGACATGAGTCCTATCATTAGCTTGTACAGTAAAGGAAATCACTCCGGCGACATGAAGTTCGAGGCCGACATGGCCAGGAACGCGCCGAGTGAGTCTCCCACAAAAAGGGAGCAGAATTTGTTGGCTAAGGCAATATGAAAATTGTCATAGAGATATGTAGTACTCTCTCAATCTCGTGTTAATGCAAGAAAGATTTTCAAGTAGATTAGTGGTTGAAAAGGCCTTCTGCAATTACTTCTTGTTGTAGCTCAACAAAAAGTTGAATATCTATAGGTAAAGTTTCCATTCCAGCTTTAACCACAAGATCTGCCAGATGACATATACATCCAACATCATGCAAAAATGGATTCTCATCTTTAATAAGCTTTTTTACACCAGATCTTGCTCCCTTCATCACGTTTGTGGTGTCTGACATGAAAGAAACAGCTCTACTAAAGGTGAGCCAAATTTATGTAACGACTCTTTCACAATTATTAGCCGTACCAATGTTTACAATTGGCATATCTAAAAATCTTGTCCGAATGTCACCTACTTCTGAATCAAATACTCTTACTAGGATTATACATGATTTGTCTGTTTTATGCTCATCAATCATTATAGAAAAAGGATTAGAAAGATTTTTTATTAATTTTGATGTAAAATAAGGAGCTCTGTAACAATTGCTGCATTTTGTACGAGCACAAGAAAACTTCTTTGCAATTTCCGAGTCCTTGAAAATCTTAGTAAACAACTGTGTTGCATGATCACTATTGAGAAATGCAAGGTTATGTTTGCTCACAAATAATGCCCAGCGACTTTCAGCTTCTATAACACTCTGACTCTCAGAAGGCTTATAATAGCTGCAAATAGATTTCGAGGAAGAAGCTGATTTGGCCATCCAAGTGATTGGTCACATGCTTCGTGATGTCATATGCCTGACTAACGCCAGCGGGGAGGAAGATAGTACTTGACCGAACTTCACTTGTAACAATCACGTGCATACAAACAATATGTAATCATGACATACGATGTAATGCACAATGTTTGATTGTGTCACTGTTGCTAGTTTCTTGATGAGTGCTTCCCATTGTCTGTCAACACTCCTCACTCATACAGAGAAACGAAGAGGAACAGGGACAATTCCAGACATCTTCCAGTCAACATGTCTGTCAACATTAGATTAGACAACAGTATTTCACCTTGATAGTGCCATTGTTCATCTTTTCTCTGATGAAGTGATATCGCATCTCAATATGCTTAGGTTTGTCCATGGAACTGAGCATTCTGTGACATTAAAATGGCTAACTGATTATCCTCATAGATAACCATTGGCTTGGACAGTTCAGTGCCTAATTTGGAGAGGAGTTGTTTCACCAAACTGCTTTTTGGGTGGCAATGATTCGGCTTCTGCCATAGACAGAGCAACTGGTGTCTGTTTCTTGCTTCTCCAGGAGAAATGTGCATCACAGAGCTTAAACATGTAGCCTGACACAGAGTTCCGATCATCTGGGTCACTGGCCCAATCAAAATCAGAATATCCGATCAAATCTCCAACAACATTGCTAGTGTAGTAGAATCCTAGATCGGATATACCCTTGCTTGAGACTCCTCAGTGCTCTCTTGATACCAATCCAAGGACGTTAAGTTGGTTTAGCAGAGAATCGAGCCACGTTCCCAACTGCAAAAGAAATGTCTGGCCTTGTGCATGTTGACAAATACAGCAGCGAACTCCCAACAGCAGATTGATATATTCAAACGCTTCATCTTCAACAGCCTTTGTCAGTTTAGTAGACGTGTTTATTGGAGTAATCACACTCTTGGCTTACTACATACCAAACCTTTTCAACACCTTACCCACATAAGCCGACTGACCAATCCACGCATCACCACCCACATAAGCTGACTAACCAATCCATGCATCACCAGACACCTCATTGTGAATCACTTTTATTCCCAGGAAATGATCCAACTTTCCAAGGCACTTCACATCAAATTTTCTGTACAAGTACTGCTTAAACTCTTTTAGTCTCGCCTCACTCTCACATGCAATCACAATGTCGTCAACATATACACTAACTACAGCGATCTCATCCATGCATTTCAGTCTACATGCCAAGTGCTCATTGGCCTCAGCCACAAATCCTTCCAGCTGTCTCATAATCACATCCTCTAACTTTCCGTTGAGAAAAACTGTGGTTGCGTCCAATGGGTGCAGATTCAAATCATTACTACACTGCCAAACCAATGACAGTTCGAAGCGATTCCATGCGAACCACAGGAGAAAAGTCTAGTCACAGTCCTTTCTCTGCTGAGTAAAGCCTTGTGCCACCAACCAAGCTTTATACCTCTCAATCTGACCATCACCATCTACCGTTACTTTATAAACCCACGTACAACGCAATCAATTGGCAATTCCACCAGATCTCGTACATCATTTCACTTGAGCGACTTCATTTTTGCCTCCATAGATTTTTTCCATTTGGTTTGATTGGGACTTCCCATGGTCTCCTCATAAGATGTAGGTTCTTAGCAGCAGTGAACACTGTCTGACTCTCACTGATCTTTTTAAGACTGGTTGAGTATCTCCTGTCTGATCAGCAATGCCAACGCCAAACATTTACCTCATCAGTATCCACTGCCTCACCATTATCTATTGCCTCATCAACATGAACATCTGCATCACCTTCAGTATATGTGAATCATCTGCAGTCTCCAATTCAACTCGCTCAACTACACCAGATTCCTTGAAACCAACCTCTGACTCATTAAACTTGACATCCAACTAAAGAATGTCTTGTTCCAATCTAGATTATCCAGGCAGTAACCCTTTACCTCATTGCCATAACTGACCAAAACACATCACCTAGCCACTAGATTCAACTTCTTCCACTCATCCTTGGCAATATGGGCATAACACACACACCCAAGTGCTCAAAGATGTCTGATGTCTGGTTTCCTTCCATGAAAAGCCTTCAATGCTCTTGACAGCTTTTGTAGGACTGCAATTTCTTAAGTACACCCACTGTCGACAATGTCTCATCCCAGACACTCTGGGGTAGGCCATTTCCTGCCAACTTGTCATCTCAACGAGTGTCCGACTCAGACATTCAGCCACCCCATTATGTTGAGGGCTCTTTGGAACTGTCAAGTCATGACGAATTCCCTCGGACCTGAGATACTGATCAAATTCCCCAGACGTGTACTTACTGCCATTATCACTCCACAACACCTTCAACTTCTGACCTGTAGACCGCCCCACCATTGATTTCCAATCTTGAAACACCTTAGTAAAGGTGACAAAGTGCTCTGCACCACCTGCGGACTTCAGACTCAGCTTACCATAAACATCCGAACGCACCAAGTCAAGTACATGCTCAGCTCTTCTGCTTCTAATACTTGAAAAAGGATTTCTGTAAAGCTTTCCTTCTGTACAAGCCTCAGAAAAGCTAATCTCTTTCTTCCTATCAAACTTGAAACCATCAACCATCTACTCTGCAGACAATTAACTGCGATTCGCCTTATTGGTATGGTTACCTGGTGTCGTCTTCCTAATCTACACATCAGCAGTCAGAGCTGATGTAAGCCCGTGGTCATATGTACGCATGTTCCTGCTTGAGGCAGCAGTATGACCTTAGACCCACCCCCCCTGTGTGGCCTTGGGGGTGAGAGACTCGGCAGATCAGTGGCAATTAGCATTAATTGCTCTGCATCGCTGGAGTCCCCCCAGCTCAAATCACATCCAATGAAATGGATGAAGTATTTATAACTATTTTCTCAATGTGGGACTGAGAACATAGGCTATCAGTAGCTGCTAGCTGTTGGGACTATTATACATGTGCCCAGGTGCCATTGCTTCACGTGTGACCGTTTAGTGGATGGTCACAGTTTTTGCAGGTCCTTTGTCGACCCTACCTGCACGCTCGTGATGTGTGGGCTACATCTCTGTCAACTACATTAAACTGCATTTGCCTCAGACCATCATTGCTCAAATGACCATATAGCTTGTGCCATAAATCCTCATTCCTACCAACCACATTAGCCTGTTCAAGCGGTTGACAGTCCAGACACTACTAACTGCCATACCTCACGGCCACACCAAGAATAGCTACATCTGATTACTTCAGCACACATCCAACTCAGTTTTGCCCTTCTCAGATGCCTTTGAGACACTCACAAGGTTACATGAGAGGTCTGAGACATGCAGAACATCGTCAAGTATACATCTCTTGACCTTACCACCAGGCAATCTCATTAACAAATGAACCTTTCCTCCACAACCAACTACCTTGAGAACTCTACTGTCTCCAACAGATACCCGTCCAGGATTCTGCAACAGGTTGTAGTCATTAAGTTGTTCCCTTGCTGTGCACATGTGAGACGTTGCTCCAGAATCAACAATCCATGACAATATTGGTAACTAATATCAAACTGTTTGACAATCACATACCATGTTTTTGTTATTATATAACACTGTGTTAAGCATTTTTAATGAAAATATATTTAAAAGTAACAGTAGAATTAAATTAACATTGTGTAAATTTGAAATATGGGATATGTTGTACAAAAAATTTAAAGTGCAATACAATGAGTGTTTTGAAATTATGTCCATGTGGCTTTGTCAGATTTCATTCCACAATTCTATTACACAAACAATACGATAATTCAAATACTACAATACAATATACTTACTGGAGCTGTTGCTGTATTTTATCTGCCACATAATTACATTCTCCTGTTTGGAACAGTACAGTAATAAACTCCTTGAGAGCTGAGGGTCTCAATGAAAAAATTTCACGAACGTTATCCAAAAGAGTCCTTGCTCTGTCTTTGTCAGTCAGGTCTTTGCGCTCACGAAGTTGGTCATAGGTATCTTGTGATATGAGTTCATTGCTGTAGCAGTAATCAGCTACTGTCATAACACAAGGCGTCACTGAGTGGACCAAGTCAGGATACACTTTCTGAAATAACGTCAAGTAATTTATACCTAGGAAAAAAAAAAAAGGCAAAGTAATAATAACCAGCTGCACTGCACAATAAATGATAATTAAATACTCAATTTACTTGTGGCAACCTCCAGCCCAGGGCATTGCTTCTCGTACTTCTGAAAAAAGAAATAGAAGTAACTACGGCATAAAACTACAGTAGTAATTCTACATACCTGTCCATACCAAATGAGGTGTCTATTAATGAGTACCACTGCTTGTGGATTGTCTGGATTGAAGAGACATGTCATAACCTCAGGAGTAATATCTGCTCCATCAACTACCCCAAAATGATTTTCTCCTTCATGTGTACGACAGTCAAAAGCAAACTGGTAGTCCATGGAGCTGTTGTAGTTCATTCTGGAACTAGCCTTCTTTAGAGTGTCCTCTATTTCTTGTTTTAGAGCAGTACATTCATGATGAATGGAGTCTTGGAATGTAGGATCACACGAAACTACGACTTCAAAATATTTACATCGAGATATAAATGTTACTCGAATTTTTTTCATTCCGTACAAAAAGTGCACCATGTTTTTCTTGACACCTTCTCTAATAATATTGAAGGACTTGTTAGATATAAAAGAAGTCATTGCTGCAGGAAAGAGTCCCATAGGAGTAAACCCACTACTGAAGTATATCAAGAGAGGCTCCATGAAACATGAGCTACAGGATTCTTTGTGGAATTGGTCCAGTTCCTTTGCAGTAGTGTTTTCTAACACGAAAGGCATGATGTATTCTTTCTCTTCTTCTAAAACTGAGTTAGTATCAGAAGATTCGACTGACACAATCTCAGCTATCAAGTGAAGATATGCAAGCAAAGCTACCAGTTGCTCTGGTGGAATCAGATCTCCAGAAATGTCAGCTGTAGCTTCCTTCAAATCTGTCATAGAGAATAGACCTGTCTTCCTGAATCTCTCGGATGTGGCCTGACCTACGCTATCAAAGCACATGGCTTTAAGAATGACACCAGTGATACTGTCATACACTACCTGGATGTCTATGATGACCAGGTCCTCCAAACCAGGCACACTGGGGAAGTACATCAGAACACCGGCATGGTGGTGAAGAAACCACAGAGCTGCTCTGGTCTCGTAGGGTGTCATATTGAAGGCATAGGACAAGGCCAAGCAGGTCTCCAGGCTGGCTGTCCTCACTTCTCTCATGCGAAGACACAAGCTGAACAGAAGCCACACAGCTGGAATTTTCAGCTTTTTAAAGTGTTTCTCCATGGCATTCTCCAGTAGCTGATGCAAGTGATGGATTTCTTCTACTCCGCCTCCCATGTTGTCCAAAGAAACAACAAGCTTGTCTTTGGAGCAGAACTGAACTATGCCTTTTTTGTAGGAGTCAGTGTCTCGAATCACTCTTTGAAGCTGTGAGTCGACTGTAGCGATGACTTCCTCAGAAACCTTGTCTTTGTGAGTGCCCACTATATACACTACTGACTTGGAGGACTCCAGTATCTCACCAATGGCTGAGTTGTCTGTTCCAGGTAGAGGTTGAAGGTGGGTGGAGGAACTGAAACAAGATATACTGGCCAGAGTGCGCAAAAGCATCTCTTGCAGAGTAAACTCTGATTTCTCTGGTGCAGTTGTCTCTCCTGAAGCTCTCTGATAAAAGACATGATACTCCTCATCTAGTTGGAACTTGTAGCTAAAGAACAGCAAGTAGAGGCCAGGTCCTATGGTGAGTGCTGGTAGCATGTCCATCAGCTCAGGCTGACCTCCGGTGTCCTCCATTCTCAAAAAAGCTTTAAAAGAGTGCTTCACATTATCTGCAAAGTGTGGTTGTTTGGACACTGTCTCGAATATGGCAGCTATTTCAGAATAATCTGGTGATCTGATTCTTTGTTTGGTCAATAATTTTAGTTTTGCCAGCATTTTATGAATTAAGTTAGGCTGTGGCTTTTGAACAGGGCGTGATTGCTTGGTTTTTCTAATGTGTTGTTTTTTAACCTGATGAGACTGCCCTGTATTGCTAGCTTGACTGACCTCTGCCCTGGCGTCACTACCTCCATGGGAATCAGCAGTAGCCTCAGAAGTGGATTCAGCTTCAGAAGTGGATTCAGTCACCAAACTATCTTTGAGAGTGTGAAAGAGTAGAGATGCTTCCTCAGTGAGATTCTTTACCATGGTCCAGTTTGTGGTTCTTTCTGCTGAAGTTGGATCAGACTTGCCTTGGACTAACATATTGGAGCAACACTGTACTGCGCCTGTGCTGCCATGAATCTGCTCCTCTTCTTTAGCTGACAGAAGATCTATGATCTCTTTCTTTATTCTCCTGAGAGTTGTACTCTTGCCTTGTCTTGGAGGACCAAGGGACATAAACTTTAAAGACAGAAGCTCCAGCACTTCCTTGGAAACAATGAAGTGTTTATATGCATCTTCATACTTGAAAGCTATTGAACATAAAATAAATTAAACATTACAGCTAAAGTGTTGCAAATAAAGCAATAATTACAGTTATTGCAGCCTCATTGGTTATACTGTACAAGTAACCCACACACTACACCAGTATATAGAAGGCTCCTGCAATACAGAGTGTGGGCAGCTGGTTTTATAGCCCAGAGCTAAAGCCTGTAGAAGCAGCTGCCAGTAGAAGCAGCTGCACTCTAGCACTTGCAATTTTAGCAAAGACAATCAATTACCTTACTTATTATTATATCATAATTAATATAATAAATATTTAGTTTTAACATAATTAACACAATAATTAATAATAATATTCTAGTTATTATAGTACAAGTTTTTAATACATAACTTTAGTTTCCCATAATATAATCTATCAATGGGACATTCTAAAGAGAAGCCAATTTCACTGAAGGCAAGATGGCTTTCTAGAGATGCTGCTATTACTTACACTAACCTGACAGAGTTACTTTGTGTACTCCATCCTTTGTAACAACCAGCAACTGTCCAGTAGACAAGACTGCAGTAGCTATACATCTAACATTATCCTTCAGTGCTGGTTTATCTCCCTCACTAGTAGTCTCAATCCATTCCCCTGTCTTGTTGGAGTAACTGCTAATGGTAGAATATTCATGGATGCCGATTAGATTAGATACATAGGAGACGATAGCTAAGATGTCAGTAAGTGTGGTTACTGTCCTCCATATTGTTAGTCTTCTTGTCCTGCCATGACTAGCAGATGCTATGATAGACTCTAGACTGCATATAAATAGAATCTCTCTCTTGCCAATTCCTCCTGTGAAGTAGAAGTTGCCATCATGGAATGTTGATTGCATGTCCCAGCATGAAGAAGGAAGTGAGTCTGCAGTCGTCCAATGGTCGTTGAGTAGAACTTCCACTACGTCCAAGTTCTCGCCATGTGAGTCACTCCCACCAGCCACGACCAGGACCTCTGGTGATCCTCCACTAACTGATGATGGCCAGTAGCGACGAGTAGGCATGGCACGTAGCGATGGTTTCCAGTCTAGACCAGTAGTACTAGTCAACAGAGAGTTAGTGAGTTTGCGAGTGGAGGGATGCCATCCACCAACCAATACAAACTTAGACTGGTAGGTAGTTAGGGACGAGCCGTCATATGGTGCACTAGTAGTAGTCCATGAGTGAAGGTCAGTAGAGATGTGAAGTGTGCGATAAACATCCATAACTATGACTTTATTCTGTAGTACTGCACATTCTACAGGCTCGACATCCTTACTCCATGTATGGCAGTGCTCCCAGTGAAGTGAGACTGGAGGATGGAGATCTCTCTAAATACAAATAAACAAATAAATATATAATTAAATTGATATACAAACAAACAAACTTATATAAGACTACAAATATGTTATAACAAACACACAAACAAATTTATTCCTATATCAGCAGTGAATAACAACTATAAATAAATAAATAAAAACACATATAAAATGCTAATAAATGTGGGGGTCCAGCCCCGAAGCCCTGGACCGCTCTATAACAGATTACTGGAGGACAGCTTATGTTCGCTGCCACCAGAGTGCCACACTAACTCTCGCTGCGCACAGCTTAGCTTGCAAAGAAGGTTGGATTAGGTTAGTTTAATGCAAAGCTTACAATGTGGACACTAAATTAAAAGAGTGGACATGAGCTACTTATATGAACACTGGCGCAGGGCCCCTCAGGCCTTACGGCACATGACAATGACCATTCACTACACAATGACTATTCACTAACTACATGACTTGCACAAACAGGCTATTACGAGTTCTACAATTTTTACTACTCTCATGACCACAATTACACGTAAACAACTATAGTTCAGTTCTCTGGCTTCAGTCTTGCTACTGCTTGCTTCTCATGTGGGAGTGGCTCCCGTCCTACTCCCACATCTCCCCCCTCCTGGAAAAGATGTTCGTTCTCTCCAGCTTCAACGTCTTCATGACATCTGCTCAAGGCGTCCGCCACGACATTCTCTGATCCCTTCCTGTAAGTGATAGAGAAAGAAAACTCCGACAACTTGAGAGCCCAGCCTTGGACCCTCCTATTACATTGCTTTCCAGCAACTAACGACTCCAGGCCTCTATGGTCTGTCACAATCTCAAAATGCTTCCCGTATAGGAAGTAGGCGAAATGATTCACTGCCTCCACCACTGCTAGGCATTCCAGCTCCTGAGCACTGTAACGCTGCTGAGCCCCCTTCAGGTGATGCGAGAAGAAGGCCACAGGTCTCCATTCGTCTCCACGTCTCACCGACAGAACAGCTCCGATACCCGAACTACAAGCATCACACTCTAACATAAACGAATCCTCTTTCTGAGGAACACATAGGACTATGGAATTACAAAGACATAAACACAGCTCACGAAAAGCCTCAATCATCAGGCTAGTCCACACCAGCCTCCCACAAGCCGATCCAGACGTATGAGGCGTCAAGACGGCCGTCCAACGATGCATTCTTCTCACGAACCGTCGATAGAAACCCACAAGGCCGAGGAAGCTTCTCAACTGTTTTCTGTTCCTTGGCATTGGATGTTCCGCAATCGCCCTCACTCTGTACCCAGGGACAGAAACCACACCATCACCGATGAGGTGACCCAAAAACTCTAACTTCCTCTTCCCAAACGCACATTTCTTCTTCTTCACTGTCAATCCTGCTAACTTCAATACCTCAAACACTTCCTCCAAATGCTTCAAATGCACTTCCCAACACTCAGACACCACTAAAACATCGTCAATGTATACCCGTGCATAATCCGAACATGGCACCAACACTTGGTCCATTAACCTCTGGAATACTGAGGGAGCGTTTGTAAGTCCAAAAGGCATCCGCCTAAACTGAAACTTCCCAAACGGGCAAACAAATGCTGTCTTCTCCCTATCCTCCTTTCTTACAACTACCTGATGAAATCCTTTCTCTAAATCCAACTTTGACAACACCCGTCCAACTCCTACTCTCTCAATCATTTCATCAAACCCTGGTATATAGTATGGTTCTCGTACTGTTACCCCATTCACCTTCCTAAAATCAACGCACAATCTAATCCCTCTATCCTTCTTTTTAACTGGTACCAACGGAGAAGCCCAAGGGCTACTGCTCCGTTCGATGATACCGCTTTCTTCCAATACTTCTTCACTGCATCTCTTACTCCTAGTGGCACCGAGTAAGGCGTCTGCCTGATAGGTGACACATCCCCGGTGTCAATACACAACTCTACCCTGTCTGTACATCCAGGTTTTCCTTCAAACAAACACTCATACTTTCCCAACAATTCATCTAATTCTTCCTTCACGAAACTTTCACACTCCCCACTCAATACATTTCTCTTACTAACTTCTTCTTCCAACACTACATCCACTCTGTTCACTTCTAATCTCTCCTTGAACTCTTTCAAGCAATTCACATGCACAACTCGCATATGCTTCTCCGACTCCAACGCACTAATCCTGTAGTTCACTTTCCCCACTCTCTCTTTCACTTTGTAGGGTCCCTCCCAGGAATCTGCAAGTTTACTATACATCCCCGGTACCCTGTACAACACTAACTGTCCCGCTTTGAACTCTCTTAGCTTACAACCTCTGTTCATGTAACTTAACCTACTCTGCTTACCCTTCACCATCTTAACTGCTGCACACTCTCGCATTCTCTCCAATCTCTCAGCCATACTTCTAACCCACTCACATACATTCAGCTTCTGACTCTCTACCTCATAGAGCCCATGGTATAAGGCATCTAGAGGGGTTCTAACTCTATACCCATACACCAAATCGAACGGACTAAATCCGCTGTCTGCATGGGGCATCTGCCTCAATACATACAACACAAAGTTTACCTGACCTACCCAATCTACTCCATCATTCACACACTTGCCTAAAATCCCTTTAAACGTACCATGCATTCGTTCCACTGACCCATTTGTCTCCAGATGATATGGAGACGTTCTAAGCTTCTCAATCCCTAACAAATTGCACAATTCCCTCACTAACTTCCCACAAAACTGACTCCCCTGGTCAGAAAGCATTCTTTCAGGCACAGATGTTCTCGAAAATATTCCCCACAAACCCTCAGCTACAGCCTTAGCTGTGATACTGTGCAAAGGCACTGCCTCTGGCCATCTAGTAGCAAGGCAAACGTAAGTCAACAGAAACCTACAACCACCCTTTCCCTTTGGCAGAGGTCCCACCAAGTCGACAGCTATCGACTCAAAGGGTTCTGTCAAGACTGGTCTCTCTACAGTAGGCGCTCGCCTAGGCTTGTACTTACTACGAACTTGACAAAGTTTGCACGAGTTACAATGCTCTAAAATGTCCTTCACCATCCCAGGCCAAGTAAAGTACCTGCCTACCATCTGTGCTACTTTCTCGCTTCCTAGATGTCCCCCCTTCTCGTGTCCTAAGACTAAGATCTTCTTCCTAAACTCCTTCGGAATGACCAACACATCCCTATACTGCTCCCATTCTACATACTGACCTCTCACTAACACTCCTTTCTTCCATTCAAATCCTCTCTCTTTCTTCTCACCTAGTTCTCTCCACAGCTTCAGACCTTCGTCTTCAGCAAGTGCTCTCACAAACTCTTCCCGATCTTTCCCTGAGCCTACGTAACCTATCTCTCCTGCTAACGCTCTAACTCTTTTCTCTGCTTCGTCACAAGTATTCTCCTTATCCCATGCCACTGGCATTCCCTCATCTACAGATTCACTCTCTGACTCTGCATTCTCATCTGTCCTCAACCCACTTGAGGACTCACCATTTGCCTGGAGTTGCTCAGTCATCTCCGTAGGTCCGACTTCTTCCACCCCATGGCTCTCACCCACCTTACTAATGACTTCAGGCCTAATTAAGGGATCGAGCTGGCTACTAGGATCACTCTCCTCTATCGTGCACCACAAATCCTGCACACTACAATCCACATCACACACTTCTAGCTCGGCTAACTCCTTAGCTCTGCTACGGGTAACTACATTTACACTCTTCCCTTTCTCCTTCTTTCCTCCCCCTTTGTATTCAGTGATCGCTCTCCTAAAGGCTTCCCCCTCAGTGTTGCTCAGCACATCATACGGCACAATACATGTAACATCTTCCCCTTCTCTCTCTTCAATGACACACAACTTAGAAAACTTCAACCCTCCAATCTCAAAACTAACCAAAGTGCTCTCATGCACACTGGTGTTACCATGCACATCTGCAATGTGAACATGTCCACAAAGCACACAGTCCTTAGTCACCATGGACCTCGGAACTATACCTATCTCAGCTCCCGAATCTATTAAGACTCTACACTCGACTCCATTCACAACTCCCTTAGCCATGTTTCCCTTCTTAGCCCCCACGACTACTCTCGAAACTCTCCCTGTCGTGCCCTCTTTCTTGACACTAGTCCCTACCTTCTTACTGGGACAGTCAGGACTACGGTGGCCTTGCTTACCACACGTAAAACAAGTTGCTGGCCTACTCACACCATTCAGCCCCCCCACCTTCTTTCTACAATCTGGAGCTTTATGCCCCTTCTCACCACAACTGAAACAAACTGGTACTAAGCTAACCCTCTCGGCACCAGGACCCACTTGACTTCTCAAGCCACTCTCTCTGAAATTTCTCACACTACTCTCTGTGCTACTCCCGAGCACCTTATAAAAGTTTCCCTTCATACGCCCAGACATCCAAGTCTCCCAGGCATCTCTAATATCTTCTAACTTAGACAGCTTCTTCCCTTCTAAGAACACTTTACCCCCTGGTGGAATTACACGTCGAGTTAGTGCAGCCGCCAAAGCCGCTACACAGTCATCCCTCGAGCTACATCCCTGCAATACCCCACTGCATATTCTCTCCACCACTTCCATGATCTCAGAAGCACCCTTTGCCTTGAGAGACTCCCCAGTCAGCTCGAAGAGCTGATGGCCGTAGGTGAGGCTAGTCTCTCCTATAGCCCTGAGAAGCACTCCCTTGACATCTGCATAACTACCACCCTCATCTCTCACACCTGCAATTCTATTGCACAAACGTTCCGGTAACCTAGGAAATAGTCTTTCGGCCCACTGACTTTCCCCAATCTTACACTCTGACATAATTCTCTCGAACTTACTCAAATATCCTAACATCTCTGTACCCTCCTTGTATGAACCCAAAATCTTAAGTTTCTCTGCCTGTAATTCTCTCTTGTCTCTCTGCTCGGCTTCCTCTGCAAGCCTTCTAACCCTATTATCCTCGTCTCTCTCTCGCCTCCTAGCCTCATCCTCTCTTCTCCTTTCCCCTTCACTCTCCTTTAGCCTACCCATTATTTCCAACATCTCTAACCGCCTAGCTTTATCTGCCGCTGCTCTGCTAGCCCGGTCCCTCTCTTCTTTTTCAGTCATGTATCTAAGCAATTTGTCTACCTCCGAACTCATGCTTGCTGTCGTCTCTTCCTCTGGTTCTAATTCTACTGATTTCTCCTCTGATCTATCCTCAACTCCTTCCTCACCCCTTTCTGCCTCGTCCTTTCTACCTGCTACCTCAGTGCTCACCTCCAAGCCCTCCTCCTCACTATAGTGCGGCTCTCCCCTGGGCCTGCTAGGGTAAGGGGAACGCGAAGGCACCCTTGCCGGAACGTATGAAGGCCTGTAAGTTCCCTCTTCGGCCGTTTGGGGCGCCCGCCGAACCGTCCGCCTCTTGCCACCAGCCGCCTGGTCGGTCATGGAAGGGAGAGTGTCCTCGCCTTCCGAAAGAGACCTGCACAGAAATAAACGAAGTGATCACACTGGGCAAAATACCCAATTAGAAATAAAATTCCACGAAGAGAGTTTACAATCCGAAAATCCACGAACAAGAAAAATCGTTCCCAATCCCAACACAACACAACCAACAAAAATAGAGTGGACACCAGTCTCTCAGGCACCGTAGCAACCGTCGATGGACCAAGCGTCCTGGATACCCTGCACCTTCGCCTCGGCTCTAGCACTGTGGCTCCTCGTCTTAGGGCTTTTGCCGTAGCTCAGCTCCTGGAACTCCTTCGCCGTAGGTGGAAGCTCCGCTTAGCGCGTGTAGATTTGCGACTCGAGACCCTCGGCTCTCTCGTCTGGTCTGACTCTCGGAACGTCTCCCAAGAACCGTCTGATTTGAGAATTTCTCCTATTGGAGTTCTTCGCCAGGAGTGGAGTGGTCCCGTAGACAAGTTCTTCTCCAAGTGGTCCCGTAGACAAGTTCTTCTCCACAGGATCCCACCGCTGCCACCAATTTTCTGTGGGGGTCCAGCCCCGAAGCCCTGGACCGCTCTATAACAGATTACTGGAGGACAGCTTATGTTCGCTGCCACCAGAGTGCCACACTAACTCTCGCTGCGCACAGCTTAGCTTGCAAAGAAGGTTGGATTAGGTTAGTTTAATGCAAAGCTTACAATGTGGACACTAAATTAAAAGAGTGGACATGAGCTACTTATATGAACACTGGCGCAGGGCCCCTCAGGCCTTACGGCACATGACAATGACCATTCACTACACAATGACTATTCACTAACTACATGACTTGCACAAACAGGCTATTACGAGTTCTACAACTTTTACTACTCTCATGACCACAATTACACGTAAACAACTATAGTTCAGTTCTCTGGCTTCAGTCTTGCTACTGCTTGCTTCTCATGTGGGAGTTGCTCCCGTCCTACTCCCACATCAAACAACAATACTGTAATTAAAACCATGTAAACAAACACACAAACATACAATTTTACTCACTATAAATGTAAACACATTATAACAACAGCAACTCTATGACATGCTAACACACAAACATACAATTTCTCCCACAATGATTATATACAATATAATAATATTTTAATAAATGAAATAGTAAAAAATGCTGAGAAATTGACAAATAAACAAACAATCAAATATATCACTATTACTGTGCATAAATAAATGCACACAAACTCACAATAATGACATGACATTCCAAACACACAAACACATAATAATGACATGATATTCCAAACACACAAACACATAATAAGAGAATGAGCTGTTTCTTCCTGTGCTAAAATAATGTACAGTAGGCTCCAGAAAAAATACGTTCTCAATTCTGTTCTGTGCAACGTTTTTTTTTTGCACAGAAAGGAACTATAGTAGAAAAAACAAAAACAAAACAAAACGATATGGTAGTTGATAAAATATAGTTTTTCGGTTCGACTATGTTAATGTTCACTGTTTACCAAATGCATCACTTCTAGAAATGTAAAAATGATGCTATTTTAACTGTTGGGGCCATCATTGGCTTAGATATTTTCACTACTAAAGACCCAACTATAGCGAAAGACTAAGAAATAGGGACGTGTCAGAGCAGCAAGTTCAGCGAAAATCCAGTCAGTCTGCTTAATCGAAGCAAGTCAGTTTTTTCATTGTGCAAGCTGTTTAGCATGACCCCTATAGCATTTAGAGGGAGTACAAGGCCTTAGCTTGCTGATATAACTATGGAAGAGATTCTAGCTTTTAGCAGTAAATCAACAGAAACGAAAATGTGACTGTTAAAATCTTTCATGTAATGGTACCAACTGTTTAGTCAAAACGCAATGAAAAAAATTGTAAAAAAAGCCTTTTTCTTTTCGAAAGACACCTGCTATTGTTTATAAAAATGCTAACACATGAACATATACATTAAAAATGACAAAAAAACATAATCTTCCTATAAAAGTGCACAAACATACAAATATATCCCAAATACAAAATTCAATACACATTGTAAGAAACTGTAAATAAAACAATGACAAGCTCAACAACAACAACAACAAAAATCAGAAAAATAACATCACAACAAATATACGTTGTGCTTATGTGTTATAGTCTTGTCTAACTATCCTCAAAAACACACTAGCAACTAAAAAAAAGAGAGGGACAGTCATGTCTGAGCATGCTCATAAAAGAACCTGGTGTTTTTTCAAGAGCATGCTCAGGAACATGACTTTTACCCTCTCTTTTTTCCAGTTGCCAGTGCATTTGTTGTGAGCAAGCTCAGACATTAGTTTCCCTCTCTTTTCCAGTTGTTAGTATTTTTACGAGCATGCTCTGACATAAATTTACCCTCTATTTTTCCAGTGAGTTGCTGATGCCTTTTATCAAATGCTCAGACTTTAATTTCTCTCTTTCTTTTATTTGAGTTGTTGGAAAAATTATGCTTGAAATTATGCTAAGCACTTGGTAGTCTCGCGAACTAGACCCTTTACCTAACACCCGCACGGGGGAAGGAAGGGTCTGGTACAACTTAACCCAATCTCGTTCTGGTGGAATTTAGAAAATGCTTGGCGTCATCAAGCGGAATTTAATTGGCGAGCGACCGTAGCGAGCGAGACACTTACAGGGGTAACACAATTGAAAATCGGGGATGTTGGTTTATTTAGATATACTAGTGATGTGCTTGAGCACAAATGGCGAGCGAGCCTAAAGACTATATTATTTTTATATGAATGATTTTGACTTCTAACACTGAAGTTACTGAAAATAAGGTCCAGTTTTTTAATTTCGCATACACCGTAAAGGGATTTCAGTGCCATAGTAACAACTCTCTGCAACTGCTTGAATTAAAGGAAAAAAACAACAACAAAACAATACACGTTATTTAAAAGTTTTCTTTGTGATATTCTTTAGCTAAGTAGTGGTTGTAACACACAATGCTTTGACACAACTGGACATGCACCTACACAGACTTACCTTCGCGGTAGTCTAGTGGACAATGTATTTTCAAGTAAATACTGTTGCGCACGGCTTATAACCATGACAAAGAGCGCATTGACTTACCACCGCCACTAACTCGAATAGAAATGGAAGTCCCTTAAGTTTTCAAGTTTTAAACTGCACCCGCAAAAGATTCAAAACGGTAAACAATTCAATTTCTAGGGTGATACGGGTACTGATCGATAAACCAGAGGATTCTGTTTAGTGCAATTTGGGACGGGGTCGACCACATAACTAACACAAAAACGCGAGGGTCAAAGTACAAAATGACATACATACGTCCATACATATATATAAATAAACAAACATCCCCGATTTTTTCATTTTTACCCCTGTAAGTGTCTCGCTCGCTACGCTCGCTCGCCACTTACAGGAGTAACACAATCTAAAATCTGGGATGTTTATTTATTCAGCGAGCGAGCGAAGCTGACTCTCAGTCGTGTTCAATTGAGATTTCAGATATATATTATTGGCGAGCGAGCGTAGCGAGCGAGACACTTACAGGGGTAACACAATTGAAAATCGGGGATGTTTGTTTATTGGCGAGCGAGCGAAGCGAGCTAGCAACTCTAAGATGTAGTCTATGGAAATCCTGAATACGTCGTCGTTTAAACGCGCGCGCGCATACGTGGTCGTTTAAACAGAATACGTCGTTGTTTAAACGCGCGCGCGCATACGTGGTCGTTTAAACTGAATACGTGGTCGTTTAAACGTGCGCGCGCATTCCAGAACTTCGCTGGCTCGCCCAACCAATGCTACACGAGCATGCTTAGCATGTGGACACTTCAGAGTATCCACCATCCCCATTTCCCCTTTACACGTTTCCCCCCTTTACATGTTTTCCCTTTACACGGTTCCCCCTTTACATGTTTCCCCTTTTCACGTTTCCCCCCTTTTCCCCTTTTCTGTACTTTACACATTATTTTGTTATCATTGTTACTTTATCATGAGGAGTACCATTCTTTACCCTTTACCAATCATCATTTCCCCCTTTACATGTCATTACATATTCTACTACTAATAATGAGATGTGAATTCAGATTTGGCAACCTGCAGACGACCCCAATGCAATTGAAAGTGTCAACATTTCCCCAGAACTTCGCTCGCTCGCCCAACCAATGCTACACGAGCATTTTCTAGTTTATTATGTATGGACGTACGTAAGGCATTTTTGTACTTTGACCCTCGCGTTTTTGTGTTAGTTCGGTTGTCGACCCCGTCCCAAACTTCACTAAACAGAATCCTCTATTTATCGATCAGTACCCGTATCACCCTAGAAATTGAATTGTTTACCTTTTTGAATTCTTTTGCGGGTGCAGTTAAAACTTGAAAACTTAAGGGACTTCCATTTCTATTCGAGTTAGTGGCGGTGGTAAGTCAATGCGCTCTTTGTCATGGTTATAGCCGTGCTATGGAATACCAAATGCGACAATAATCAAATTGTTGATTCCCAGTTACTGATTCTCGATTACCGTTCACTCAATGCTCGATTATCGTTCACCCGATGCTCGATTATCGTTCACGCGATGCTCGATTATAGATTACAAGGTACTCAGATACCGTTCTTGCACTCTTCGATTGTCGTCCTTGCACTTCGATTGTCGTCTTCGCACTCCTATAGTCGCCCTTGCACTGCGATTGTCGTTCACTGCACCTAAATTATCTGCAGAAGGGCGCTGGTGTAGGGGGGGGAGGGGCTGGGGCGAAATTATTGAATTTTGAAACGGGAAACTAGCGCAAAGTACTCTCAGTGATGTCCTCTCGTAAAGAGCGTGTATCCATCCAGATCAAATGGAGAAGGCTAAAGAAGCTATTCGTGTTTTATCTACTATTGATGTTAGTGCTGTTTGGGAAGATCAGGAACAAAACAATTCTTCTAATGGTTAGCTTGAAGCAGCTGGATGACGTACACTTACCTGCTAGAATAAATGGCATAAGCTTGAAGTGACTCTACAGACATTACATCATGGATGCAGTCACCTGGGTTGGTGAAGCACTACATGCTTTAAGCCATCTGGTTCACTATCCCCCAGCAGTATTTCATATTACGATTATATACACTGGGAGTAATTCATTCATTCATTAGCAGTCCTGACAATGCACTAGTAATAGTTAGAGCATAAGCGCTTAGACTGGTGGATTTAGAGCACTAAATTCACCAGTACCTAAGGGCATGCTCTAACTATTTTAGATCCCGTTTACCCATGCCCAGTTTCCACTAGCAACTTTGTTTATCAGCATTTTCGCAGAAATGGCGGTGTCAAGCGAATTATTCTGTGTTTGCCCAAAATTAAAATTCAATTAAAATTAAATTGAAGCACACCTACTTTAGCATTGTAGCTGGATCTAACCCTACCCTGGGCGGTGGTAAATGGTATGAGCGTCAGCTGGAGATAGTGAACCAGATGGCTTAAAGCATGTAGTGCTTCACCAACCCAGGTGACTGCATCCATGATGTAATGTCTGTAGAGTCACTTCAAGCTTATGCCATTTATTCTAGCAGGTAAGTGTACGTCATCCAGCTGCTTCAAGCTAACCATTAGAAGAATTGTTTTGTTCCTGATCTTCCCAAACAGCACTAACATCAATAGTAGATAAAACACGAATAGCTTCTTTAGCCTTCTCCATTTGATCTGGATGGATACACGCTCTTTACGAGAGGACATCACTGAGAGTACTTTGCGCTAGTTTCCCGTTTCAAAATTCAATAATTTCGCCCCAGCCCCTCCCCCCCCTACACCAGCGCCCTTCTGCAGATAATTTAGGTGCAGTGAACGACAATCGCAGTGCAAGGGCGACTATAGGAGTGCGAAGACGACAATCGAAGTGCAAGGACGACAATCGAAGAGTGCAAGAACGGTATCTGAGTACCTTGTAATCTATAATCGAGCATCGCGTGAACGATAATCGAGCATCGGGTGAACGATAATCGAGCATTGAGTGAACGGTAATCGAGAATCAGCAACTGGGAATCAACAATTTGATTATTGTCGCATTTGGTATTCCATACCGTGCGCAACAGTATTTACTTGAAAATACATTGTCCACCACTAGATTACCGCGAAGGTAAGCTGCTGTGTAGGTGCATGTCCAGTTGTGTCAAAGCATTGTGTGTTACAACCACTACTTAGCTAAAGAATATCACAAAGAAAACTTTTAAATAACGTGTATTGTTTTGTTGTTGTGTTTTTCCTTCAATTTAAGCAGTTGCAGAGAGTTGTTACTATGGCACTGAAATCCCTTTACCGTGTATGCAAAATTTAAAAACTGGACCTTATTTTCAGTAGCTTCAGTGTTAGAAGTCAAAATCATAATAGCATAGTCTTTAGGCTCGCTCGCCATTTGTGCTCAAGCACATCACTAGTTATACTTGTCGAAAGTAACGCGCGCACATTCAGATTTAGTGTAGACTCGAATTTGTGGACAGAACGGTGCCGATTCAGTACCTGAGCGCATTTTGCTGCGACTATGTCTAGTGGTGAGACTGACTACAGCATTTTTGTAGAACAAGCGGCTACTTCTGTTGGTTATGTTTTAAAGCAAGAGCAAGCTAATGCATTTAAGCACTTTGTGATTGGAAATGATGTTTTTATAAGTTTGCCAACTGGTTATGGCAAATCATTGTGCTTCTTATTACTTCCTCGAGTTTTTGATTTGCTAAAAGCAGTACCAGGAAAATCTATTATCTTAGTTGTGTATCACCACTGCCAGCTTTGATGAAGGACCAGGTTTCATCAGCAAATGCCTTAGGATTATCAGCTGTGATGATATCTGACAGAGAATAAACCCCCATTTCCATGAAAAATGACATAAAAAGGGTAACTATCAGATTATTTTTATATCTCCAGAAGCTCTTTTTGTCTCAACTGAATGGAGAAATGTGCTTTCCTCGGATGTATTTCGAAACAACTTAGTGGGATTTGTGATCGATGAAGCTCATTGTGTCAAGAAGTGGTTAGTTATTATTATAAATAATTATTGCATCCGCATTATATAATATTAGCTATTCAAATTAGTTTTCTAAAAAGGTTTGACTTATAAAGTTTACTCTTCATTCTTGTGTTTGTGCCTATAAAATATTGTGTGTGTAGGGGAGAAAAGTTCAGAACCGAATTTCTACATTTAGGTGAAGTTCGCAGTATTGTGAGTGAATCTGTGTGAGTAATGGCTTTAACTGCTGCAGCCACTACAGCCAGTCGCTAGTTCATCATAAAAAGTTTATGTATGCAATCTCCTGAAATAATTTCGGTATCACCTAACAGAGATAACATTATATTCAGTACTGGAAAAACCCAAAGAAGGAGCTGAAGTTTATTTTAAAAATATTGTATCTACACTAAAAACTGAAGTGACAAATATGGACAGAGTACTCATTTTTTGTAGAACTTACAATAACGTTATAGCCATATATCAATATTTCATGCCATGTACTCGACCATAATACGTGCAATCAGTACTATAAAATCATTTTTCAAGCTCAAGTAATCCTCTTCACTTGGAATTACATCAAGCATACAAAGGTTTGAAGGAACATCATCAGAAAATTGGCTGAAATTGATTCTATCCTTTACAGCATAAGCATTGACATAATGCAACGAGCGAGTTTGAAAGTCACCACGCATATATCTTGGTTTGACGTTCATGTCAATGTTGTCAAACACCACTTTAAACCCCGCAGTGACAGAAACATCTTCTAGGCTCAACTCTAAAGATCGACATCCAGGATCATCTTCAGTGGACCACTTGGTATATCTTCAGAGGAACTTTCTGAGTAGGATGAAAACTGCATCTCTAACTGATGAGTTACACGAGATTGTTGATGGAGAAGGAGCTTCTGGAGTAGTATCTTGGACTTCTGAAGAAATTGATGGCTCGTCAGTGTCAATATGTGATATTAATAATGTTTCCAGTAGTTTGCTGAATATTGTATAAAAAAATGCAAGGAAGACATACTTGGTCTAGCAAAAAAATTACCTGGACTATAATTCCATCTTGGTTTCCGCTTCTTCCTTCCATTCTACCAATGCAGAATCAAAGCTGGCTCCTAAACTGTCCACTAAGTGGATGGTTGAGACATATGACATGCAGACACCCATCTTTTGCAACCTCTGCTACACCTATATATATAGTTAATTTGAGGATTATGAGTATTGTTTATTATGCGAGTATTGTTTATTCTCATTAAAATGTTCTAGTGTGGTTAATAACCAGAATATTACCAGTACTTTTGTGCTTCTATTGTAGTGCATTAGGATTAATTAAATAGATTTGCTTAGCAATTTACCTGTTTTGCTGTATGCCCAGCATAGAGGATCAATGAAATAATTCGTTGAAGGAGTGAACAGGATGACCTTCTATGCTTGAAAATCATGCTGGCAATGATTGCTAAAACTGCTTTTTCATTACCTCTCGGTGTGTTTGCTTTCAGACAGTTTGCAGAAAGTATAATAGTGTTGGTGTCTTCAACTCCATCTCCTCGATTATTTTAGCAAAGTCAAATTCAATCAATGCTTCCGAATTCTTATCTCTCATTACTGTAGAATAGTTGTCGGAACAAATAGCTGAAACTTCTTGTCTTAGCATACCGCAAATCTTTTTTATTATTGCCTTCCTTGTGACTATATTTTCGAAGCATTTAATGGAGAAAGATTGGAAATTTCTCCTTATAAGAGGCTTGCAAATCTTCCTTCTGCTTGGTGTAATTTTAAACGATTTGGCCACAGATTTATAGTGAATTGTTGCCTGCAAAAAAAATACATATGATTTTTGTATACAGTACATTCATAATACTTACTGAAACTGAAGGTGATATAGCCTGGCTGTGCTGGCTGTCCCCTGAAGCTGCTACTGGAGGGCTGGTGGAGCATGAAGGCATTACTGAGTGTCTAACTCCCATTACAGGTAGTGTCTTAGCTACAGTACCAATTACTTCGTCCTTCAGTTTTTTGTACCTCCCTAACAATCTAAAGCATCTCTGAATGAATCCATCATTTACTCCTGTGCTTTCATCACACCGTAATTCAATAAAAATTCTCTGTAGTGTTTGCATTACACCGCGGAGTTGTCTTCTGTGCTTTTACTCCACGGGGCAGTCTACATCTTTCGAGCAACACTTGCAGCACTGCGCAGCAGCCATAGTTAGCAGACTACTCGCATCAATAATTCACGCTAAATTTCCAACATACCCACGCTTCATTATTAAACCACGCCCACTCCATATTAAGCATTGTACCAGACCCCTTTCCTTCCCGCGTGCGGGTGTTAGGTAAAGGGTCTGGTTCACGAGACTAAGCACTTTGCATGTGTGTAGGTAGCAGTGTTTTCCCATCTTTCAACCCTTGGCCTTTTGTAAAAGTTAGCTATTTATACAAACAGTGGGATAGTGAAAAAGACTGGATCTAATAAACAAACACTTGATCTAGAAATCAGCTAGGGCTTAGCTATGTGCTCACCTCATCCTCAGTAGGAACTTGCTGCTGGCTTTCCGCCATAACTGGCTTACAGACTAGATTCTGCCAAAATTGGGCGTTCCAACATTCTCTGTTTATCTCTGACTCATCACACCCTATAAAGTAGATTCATAAGATATTGCGTTATTGGAAGAATCACGCGACTAGAATTAATATAACCACCTTCTTGTGCAGAAAAGGCTGACTTCACCTTTGACCTCAATCGCTATCATAGATAAGCGCACTGACCAGTGGTCGGCCGCGCAAGACTAACCAGCTCTCACTGCTGAAGTAATGGAGTGGTAAGTGTTCTCTAGTGTGTGTTGGTAGTAGAGAAGTATTAGTTCCAATGGGTCTATATGTATAGGTTACATCACGAGGTGGAGGTCGGTATGGGATTTACACAACCGAGGGCCGAAGGCCCGAGGATAGTGTAAATCCCGTACCGACCGCGCACCGAGCGGTGCAACCGACTTGTACCATGGCTCTAGGCTATAAGAAACGCATAACAACCTTTTTTTCTGTAGCCTCATTGGTCGCCGCTTCGCTTAGCTACAGATCGTAATTCTAGGCCACGGGCAAAAAATATTCACCTCCTAGGCGGTGTATAAGTGATTTATTCACCCCGAATTGAGAAATCTGATTGGACGGTTTGAACGAACCATGGTATAAGGCTAGATGATAATGCATGCATCACCAATACTGGAGTGCTCTTTCTGACACTAGGCTAGCTCGTTGCAATAACCTGACAGACAAAAGTGGGTATGTTTGTGTGTTAAATATACATGTACAGTGGAACATCAATTATCTGGACATCAATTATTCCGATCATCCATTAACCGGAACAGAATAAAGACTGCACGCACATTCAAAATTGCAAGCGGCTGAAAAAGGAGGATCTAAAGCTACTGTACCTAAGCTAGGTAAGAACTTACTCAGGACGAAGATTTAAGACCTTTCATTGTGCTACTTTTTTTTGGGTTAATTGTTGAGAAAACGCGAAGCTTTCAACTTCGCATAGTTACCAGCTTTTATGGGCAACGCCCCCTACCTGTCATAATCACGTGAGAAAATAATTTCTTGCAGCCAGTGGTGTTGTTTGCTCTATGCTCAGGGAAGTTAACGGAGTTGAAAGAAGTGAAGATGTATATGGATGAGTATTGCTGGCTAGTTTAGCTTCTCTTATGAAGACAGTGTTTCCATGTACCATTTTCATTGGTCCAGCTATTTTGATGCCTCATTAAAATAGCTAACAGATTGCTTGTTCTTTTGGAAGGAGATTATATTGTAATAGCTAGGTGGTGTTTAATAGCGCTGAGGGTTCTCACCTTTAGTGCTTCATTGATTCAGTTTTAGTTTGTGTTGTTTGCTTTGTATATTGTGACATGTGTGTGCGTGTGAGTAGAAAAAAGAGTGTGTTTGTGTGTGCTTGTGAGTAGAAAAAAGAGTGTGTTTGTGTGTGCGTGTGAGTAGAAAAAAGAGTGTGTTTGTGTGTGCATGTGAGTATAAAGAGTGTTTATGAATGCGTGCGAGTACTAAAAAGAGTGTGTTTGTGTGTGCGTGCGAGTAGAAAAAGTGTGTTTGTGTGTGCGTGCGAGTAGAAAAAAGATTATGTTTGTGTGTGCGTGCGAGTAGAAAGAGAGTGTTTGTATGTGTGCGTGTGAGTAAAAAAGAGTGTGTTTGTGTGTATGTGTGAGTAGAAAAAAGAGTGTTTGTGTGTGCGTGTCAGTAGAAAAAGAGTGTGTTTGTGTGTGCGCGTGAGTAAAAAAGCGTGTGTTTGTGTATGCGTGTGAGTAGAAAAAAGAGTGTGTTTGTGTGTGCATGTGCAGAAAAAACTGTGTGCGTGCAGAAACAAGAGTGTGTTTGTGTGTGTGCATGTAGAAAAGACCGTGTTTGTGTGTGTGAATAGAAAAAAGAGTGTGTTTGTGTGTATATGTGAGTAGAAAGAAAGTGTGTTTGTGTGAGTATGAAAAGAAGTGTAGGGAATTGTAAAGAGTGTAGGTATGAGGTATACACTGTAGTTGAGAGTGTAGAATAGAGAGAGTGTGTGTGGATGGGTGTAAAAGATGATTTTTCAGAGTGTGCATATGTGTGTATGTATGGACACACTGTATAAATGTGTTATGTTACACCGAGTGTTGTTTAGTAACGTCGTCAGTTGCCCTCTATTGGATAAGAGAAAAGTTTCATGAGATGTACCATCAAATTATAGAAAAGTTTTAAATTCTAAATTTCACTGTGGTTAAATTATTTATTTTATTTGTGTGTGCATGTGAGATGGTTGGCCTGTGTGTGTGTGTTTGCATGTGTGTATGTGTTTGTGTGTGTGTTTGTGTGTTTGTGCATGTGTGTGTGTATGTGTATCTTTTAGTATGTGTGTGTGTGTGTAGAGATTACCTATCCTACCATAATGCCACCTAATATGGCTACCAGCAAAGGGGCTGGACCAACAGAGAGGAGGGCGGAGCCACTAGGTGCAGACTGCAATAATGAGTAGGAGGAGCTACTCTGTAAACTCTTGCAACAAAACAAGTAAGAGACCAACAGAAAGAATAGAATAGAGAGACATGTGCAGTACTATGGTGTGTGTATGTATGTGTGTTAGTATGTGTGGGCGGATGTTTGTACTGTATGTATGTGTGTTCATGCTTCTTTAAATATATGTTTGTGTGTGTGTGATACAGTCACATCAGAATATATATAAAGATATATCAGTTTGTTGTTGTTGTTGACTGGTTTTATTTATTTTACATATATGACCGGCTATGAGACAACCGACCGTGTGACAAAATTAAAAAAGATTATATTCAGTAATCCTGTAGTTTTAACGGGTATTGTCATAGAAACGGCAACTCGCATTCTCCAAATGCAGCCGAGTACAATTTAAACGGTAGACCGCCATAACTAAAACCCTTTTTTTCCAAAGAGGCCTGCACCCAAATCAGCCAAAAATTTGACCTGGGTAGTTTGATAGTTAAGGTTTCAGAAAAAAACCCCAAAAATTTTTTTTGAAAATAATTGCGGTAGATTGACTTTACCGCGAGTTTACTCAATTTTAATTTATTGTCACAACGGTCGATTTTCTCGTAGCCGATCACATATGTGAATTCTATACTATATTGTGACCACTGTTTTGATCATTCTTGTGTAATTGTGTTCAGAACCATCCAAAGCTGCGCGTGGTGGACCCCATGGACTATGAGGGGCAACTCATTACCAGACACAAGGACTTGGAGCACAAGAAGTACCTGAACCTGTTTCCACGACAGGACGTCACGGTGGGTGTGGTCATGTGAATGATGAGTGGGGCCATTTGATTGAACAATGGGGTCATGTGATTGATCAATGGAGTCATGTGATTGATCAATGGAGTCATGTGATTGATCAATGGAGTCATGTGATAGATCAATAGAGTCATGTGATAGATCAATGTAGTCTTGTGATATTGTGTTCTATGGCAGTAATGCTGCTGAAAGATAATCACTTGAAACTGCACATGATCAACTGGTAGTTTCAACGGCTGGCACTTTTAACGGCTGGTACTTTCAACGGCTGGTAGTTTCAACGGCTGGTACTTTCAATGGTACTTTCAATGGCTGGTACTGTCAACGACGGGTACTTTCAACGACGGGTACTTTCAACGACGGGTATTTTCAACGGCAGGTACTTGCAACGACTGGTACTTTCAACGGCTGGTACTTCCAACGACTGGTACTTTCAACAACAGTAGTTTCAACGACAGGTAGTTTCAACGGCTGGTACTTTCAACGACTGGTAGTTTCAACGGCTGGTACTTTCAACGACTGGTAGTTTCAATGGCTGGTACTTTCAACGACTGGTACTTTCAACGGCTGGTACTTTCAACGGCTGGTACTTTCAACGACTGGTAGTTTCAACGGCTGGTACTTTCAATGACTGGTACTTTCAACGGCTTGTACTTTCAACGACTGGTACTTTCAACGACTGGTACTTTCAACGGCTGGTAGTTTCAACGGCTGGTACTTTCAACGACTGGTACTTTCAACGGCTGGTACTTTCAACGACTGGTAATTTCAACGGCTGGTAGTTTCAACGGCTGGTACTTTCAACGACAGGTACTTTCAACGGCTGGTACTTTCAACGACTGGTACTTTCAACGACTGGTACTTTCAACGACTGGTAGTTTCAACGGCTGGTACTTTCAACGACTGGTTGTTTCAACGACTGGTACTTTCAACGACTGGTACTTTCAACGGCTTGTACTTTCAACGACTGGTACTTTCAACGACAGGTAGTTTCAAAGACAGGTAGTTTCAACGACTGGTACTTTCAACGACTGGTAGTTTCAACAGCTGGTACTTTCAACTACTGGTAGTTTCAACGGCTGGTACTTTCAACGACTGGTACTTTCAACGACTGGTACTTTCAACGACTGGTAGTTTCAACAGCTGGTACTTTCAACTACTGGTACTTTCAACTACTGGTAGTTTCAACGGCTGGTACTTTCAACGACTGGTAGTCAATGACTGGTACTTTCAACGACTGGTACTTTCAACGACTGGTACTTTCAACGGCTGGTAGTTTCAACGGCTGGTACTTTCAACGACGGGTACTTTCAACGGCTGGTACTTTCAACGACTGGTACTTTCAACGACTGGTACTTTCAACGACTGGTGGTTTCAACGGCTGGTACTTTCAACGACTGGTAGTTTCAACGACTGGTACTTTCAACGACTGGTACTTTCAACGGCTTGTACTTTTAACGTCTGGTACTTTCAAGGACAGGTAGTTTCAACGACAGGTAGTTTCAACGACTGGTACTTTCAACGACTGGTAGTTTCAACAGCTGGTACTTTCAACGACTGGTAGTTTCAACGGCTGGTACTTTCAGCGACTGGTAGTTTCAACGACTGGTACTTTCAACGGCTGGTACTTTCAACGGCTGGTACTTTCAACGACTGGTACTTTCAACGACTTGTACTTTCAACGACTGGTACTTTCCATGACTGTTACTTTTAACGACTGGTACTTTCAACGACTGGTACTTTCAACGGCTGGTACTTTCAACGACTGGTACTTTCAACGACTGGTACTTTTAACGACAGGTACTTACAACGACTGGTATTTTCAACGACTGGTACTTTCAACGACTGGTAGTTTGAACGGCTGGTACTTTCAACGACTTGTAGTTTCAACGGCTGGTACTTTCAACAACTGGTACTTTCAACGACTGGTACTTTCAACGGCTGGCTGGGTTTGATACAGAGGGGGGAACCCTGGGATTTCCCCCCCCCTGAGCAGATGATTTTCACCTATACTTATTAAAACATACAAAAAATAATTTTCCTCCAAACTTTTCTTGTAGGTAAGCCTAGATTTGTACAATTTCTTCAGGCTAGCCTTTGATTGCTTTAGGTTGAAGCTTAGTTTGGGATTGCCTCCGCCAATGTTCATCTTTATATTACGGCTTGTGGACTGTTCTCCTTGTTGTGCTTCTTCCCTCTACTGCACTTCTTCCCTCTGCTGCACTTCTTCCCTCTGCTTCCCTTCTTCCTCTGCTGCACTCCTTCCCTCTGCTGCACTTCTTTCCTCTGCGGCACTTCTTCCCTCTACTGCCCTTCTTCCCTCTGCTGCCCTTCTTCCCTCTGCTGCCCTTCTTCCCTCTGCTGCACTTCTTTCATGCTGCACTTCTTCCCTCTGCTGCCCTTCTTCCCTCTGCTGCCCTTCTTCCCTCTGCTGCCCTTCTTCCCTCTGCTGCCCTTCTTCCCTCTGCTGCCCTTCTTCCCTCTGCTGCCCTTCTTCCCTCTGCTGCCCTTCTTCCCTCTGCTGCCCTTCTTCCCTCTGCTGCACTCCTTCCCTCTGCTGCACTTCTTTCCTGCTGCACTTCTTCCCTCTGCTGCCCTTCTTCCCTCTGCTGCCCTTCTTCCCTCTGCTGCACTTCTTCCCTCTGCTGCACTCCTTCCCTCTGCTGCACTCCTTCCCTCTGCTGCACTGCTTCCCTCTGCTGCACTCCTTCCCTCTGCTGCACTCCTTCCCTCTGCTGCACTCCTACACTCTGCTGCACTTCTTCCCTCTGCTGCACTTCTTCGCTCTGCTGCACTTCTTCCCTCTGCACTTCAACGACTTGTAGTTTCAACGACTGGTACTTTCAACGACTGGTACTTTCAACGACTGGTACTTTCAACGGCTGGTACTTTCAACGACTTGTAGTTTCAACGACTGGTACTTTCAACGACTGGTACTTTCAACGGCTGGTACTTTCAACGGCTAGTACTTTCAACGACTGGTAGTTTCAACGACTGGTAGTTTCAATTACTGGTAGTTTCAATGAATGGTACTTTCAACGACTGGTAGTTTTAACGGCTGGTACTTCATATTGTTACAGCCAGGGTAAGTTGAGTATCATTTGTATATGTGTATGTCTTGGAAGGCCGTGTGTGCATGACAGTGGTAAAATACACTAATAGCAAACAAAAACATTGTGTTGTGTTTGTATTGTTTAGAGGAACGTATTCGTACAACCGTCGTGGTGATCTTTATGGGCCGTAGAATCATATTTATATTGTTGGAAAGCTCAAAGCAAACTCTATAATTTGTTGGTAAGTGTTTAGACGAGCCAAAAAAAATATATTTATATATAAATTAAATGGTAATTAATTTGATTAACCATTGTTGCCCGAGGTCGTCGATGCGCGGTAAAAATAAAGTCCGGAAGGAAAGGGTTAAGGGTGGAGACCCATCTGGCTCTGGCAATTTCTTGGTGTAATTGTTTGTGTAATAACTTTTAAATATGAAATGTTGTAACAATTTGCATATGGTAGACTTACTCTTGGTCTTATAATCTTCCTATACAGCCAAAATATAGAGCGAGAGCATATTGGTAAGTTAAGATATGAGCAAAATGTTTCTACGCACGTTTTACATAGTTTCTCCACTATCGATCAAGCTTTTTCAACAATCCAAGGCTCTCCAGCTTTCTTTCCTCGAGCCCCATCTCTGTACATTTAGTTTTTAACAACTACAAATTTATTTTTCTAAATTTGTGAATCTAGACATCCAACAACAAAATCTAAACGTACATGTATCCCACTTACTTCCGTCACAGAATAAATGTTCATAGTTTGAACTTCATCTCATGATCCCTTCTAGCTCAACTTTTATACTGCCGCTATAATAAAGCATTTTCCAGATGACCGCAAATTGCAGCAGCTTCTATTCTTAGTCTGCGTGAAAATAAAATACCCCTCCCGGAAGAAATGGACGCGCGCCCATTCCCAGCCTTTTGTTCAAAATTTTTGACAGCTCAGCATTTTGGTACAACTTGAATCTCGTCCGAAAGAAAGGTTGGATAATGCTTTTCGCCAATGGATAGTGAACAGAAGATTGAAGGAATCACTGAATCACGAGTAAGACTAATAACAGTATTTAGCTGCTTAGAATTTGCTTCCAGTCTGAAGTTTGACGCTTCATATTGCAAAATAAGCTAAGGAACTCCGAGTTTCTTGTCTTTGGTATGGATATTAGCTTAGCCTCATCAAAATTTGAGGCATGATTTCTGTAGTTGATAGTACTTATCACTTCTAGAAAGATAGGGAGGGAGAGAGAGAGAGAGGGCTTCCTTCATACCACATTAGAACCTCTGAGTGGGCAAGGATCCTGAATCATTTCTCCATGTGATCAGTGTATCCATCTTGTACTGAGGTGGGTATACAGATGCTTGGATGAATTCTACACAGTTTACAAACAGCACTGAAGGTATCAGCTGCTTATTAGTATTTTTCTTTTGTGATAATTTTTTTTGTTGGAGTTCTCACTGCTTGTGGTTGTATTCCTCACAATTTGCAGCTGACACTCATATAGTTGTTGTGTCACTATCTTTCCAATCTGGTATGGGTTGAGGTGAGCCACTGAAGTATTGTGGTAAAAATTCAGGTGGAAGTGCTTGTACTTGTGGTCATGTCTAGACTTGAGTAAAGTAGAAACCCACAGGCACACACAATTGAATGTCATCCCACACTCTGACTTCTCTCTCTCTTCCCCCCCCCCCCCCCCCCCCCCCTTTCCCTACAGAAACAGTTTCCTCCCTTTTATCCACAAAAGCTTCCTCAATACATAGGCATAATTTGATGTACTTGAAATGAATGGTTGACAAATAAACAAACACCATATTCTGTAAATCTCACCAGGTAGATTGTTGTCACCTGGTCTTGGTTTCACTTGAGTCAGAATGGATCTTAGTGTCCTCCCTGAATAAAATACCACAGAAACGCCAGCTTTGTGGCATACTCTCTTTATCTTTTCACTCATGCCTTGTACATAGGGGATGGTCATGATTGTCTTTGTCTCCAGCTGTAGCTCTTCCTTGTCGATACTATTCTTGTTAATGATATTTCAAAGCATTCTATTCACCATGGCATCTGGGTACCCATTGCTCCTGAAAACTGATCTTAGATGATTGGTCTCTTGGGCCAGGGAGGTCTGATCTTTGCAAATTGCTTTAGCACGATGATTCAGAGTGTTGATGATTCTATATTTGATTCATTGAGGGTGGTAAGAGCGATAATTTAGATAGCGTTCTGTGTGTGGTTGCTTATAATGTATTTCTGTTTTGATCTTGTTGGGGCCAGTGTGCTTGACAGTGATGTCTATGAATGGTAACTGTTAGACTCAGTCTCCATTGTAAACTGGATGGTAGGCCGTATGAACTTGAGATGATGCAGGAACTCATCCAAGGAGTCGTGGTTATGGGGCCATAGAGTAAATGTGTCATCCACATAACGTAACCATAGCAATGGCTTTTTCCTTTTAACTGCCTGATTCTAAGGTAATTTCCTCAGAGTATTCCATAAAGATATTGGCAATAATTGGAGAGAGGAGACCCCATCTCTGCACCTTCACCTTGACGGTAATAGCTGTCCTTGTTTATGAAGTCTGTGGATAAGCACATTCTGAGGAGGTTCATTATTGTTGGTAGAGAGAAGTTCGTACGATCGGATAGAGAAGAATCAGTGCTTAATTTTTCTTTAATTATGTTAAGAGTTTCAGGAACTGGGACCTTGGTAAACAGAGATGTAATGTCAAAGCTGATCATCATTTCATCAGCTGTATTTGATTATTTCACTGAAATGGGCTGAGTTTCTCACGTATGAGGGTGTCTGTCCAACAGGTTGAGAAATGATCTTAGCGAGATATTTTGCTAGATGATATGTGGCAGATCCTGTTGTGCTGATGATTGGACGTAAAGGAACAATATCTTTGTGAATCTTTGGAAGTCCATACATGCAAGATAGGCAGTAATGTGTGGGATTAAGCTTCTTGTATGATTCTTTGTCTAATTCACCTAGTTCAGTAAGATGTAGAAGATTTTGATGTGGTTCTCTTTCAAACTTCTTCGTGGGGTCTTTGTTGATCGCTAGTAGGACCCATCATGAAATATCTCTGCCATCTTTTGGTGTAGGTTGCTTTATCTAGTATCACTGTTGCATTACCTTTGTCTGCAGGAAGGATAACATTTGAGTTGTCCATCCTTAAAATTTTCATATAACTATATATATATATATATTCAGCCATGATACGCTTACCTGTTGTTAAATAAGTCGTACTCTACATGAAGCTATGTAATTGTCAAATATGCATTGGTAGCAACGTCAAAGAATATTGGATTACTGATGTGGGAGCCAGCAATCACATGTACAATGAGTGATCAATCTTCAAGGAATTTCTGCAACTGCAATCAGAAGAGACAGTTTCACTAGGAGATAGCAGTGTGCTAGATGTGAAGGGAGAAGGAACTATGCGCATGGAAATGATTCTTCAAGATGGTACTAAGAAGAAGTGTAAGTGAAGTATTGTTCTCTATGTACCTAACCTTACATACAATCTAGTGAGTGTGTCTCTATAGAGCCACAGATGCAGGCAAAACAGTTGACATTAATGAGTCAATGTGTGAATTCAGGAATGAAGACGATGAAGTGATAGTTATTGGTTCATGAAAGGGCAGTCTGTATTACCTCAAGTGCACTGTGAAAGCCCCAGGATTGTGTAAATATTACCCGAGTTTACACAAAGGGACTATAGCATTGAAGACTGAGACACCTGTGCGAGCATAGTATGATGAATTTAGTAAGCAATGAACTTGTGAACAAACTCAACTTCAACTTAACTGGTGAAAATGGAATAAAGCTGAACAACAGAAAGCTTTTTTTCACTTATTGTCATGTCAGTATCGTCATCACTGTTATACCTTATCACTTCCTGTGAATTGCCCAATGATGCTTGAGATTCCCTCAAGAAATACTTTGAGTGTGAAGCAAACAAATTGTGACTTAAGAAGCAATACTTGCGCTAAGAAATGAATGAGGGCACTCCCCAATCAATGAACATTTGAAGGAAATAAAGGTACTTGATGATAAACTTGCCTCGATTGGTGCTCGGTGTCTCGAAGATCAAGCAGTTATTTTCTTTGGGAGCCTACAAGCCTCTTTTATACAACAGGAGAAAGCTGGATGTTAAGGCTGAGAATTTTCGATTCATTGGCTACAATAAGAGTTGTAAAGATTATCAATTTTACAATGAGCATACCAACAAGGCAACAATAAGACAAGATGTGGTCTTTGATGATACTAGCTTACTGCAGACTGGGGTGTCATGGGGTATGTACGAGAGATTAAAGGTAGTTACTGCCCCCAAAATTGACTGGGCTTCACATAGTGTGGTGATCAGTCCTGCAAGTGTTTAACCTCCAACAACTTGCTCCTCTCATTGCCATCTCTGCAACACATGCGCTGTCCTGCTCTCATTACTACTAAATCAATCACGTGGGACACCTTCGGGATGCATCCAGGTTCCATACTGGACCCGTTTCTTCTCAAACCATGTGTTCATCACAGTTAGTTGATTTAGAACACACACCTGCATGAGCTGCTCTCCTGCCTCATTCCTTTCATCTAGACCATGCTTCCCTAACACACCTCTCCATTCCTCCTCATTAGGCTTCCCTATCACACCTCTCCATTCCCCCTCATTAGGCTTCAGCATACCCACCCTAGCATTGAAGTCACCTAGCAATACTAAGACATCATCCTTTGGAACTCTATCTAGTGTGTCCTATAACTCGCTACTGAATTTCTCTTTCACTCTTGGGGGAGCCCTTGCTGTGGGAGCATACACGCACACAATGGTCACGAACAAAGTTGACTTCTCTCTGAATCCGCCGGCTCTTCTCTGTCTTCTTCCTATCCATTTTAATCTGGCCACAATAATCCTAGAACTCACTGCTTTCCATGCTTCGCCTGCCTGTTAGTCTTCAAAGCAAGTTGCTTTCACTGGCAGTAACCAGTTAAATAAATGTTCAGTCGACTTCTTTTTAGGCTACTAAAACTTCTCCTTATTCTGAAACTGGCTAGTTGTTATTGTTTTGTTTTAATGTTTGTTATGATTGTCTTTGAATTAGCTAGCTGTGAGCATTATTTGCTAAGCAGGTAGGATCAAAACCATTTTAGTTGTTGTGAATGAGGACTTAAATTTTTCAAAAATAAAAGCATACTAATTTGTGCCAGTCTGTAATATCAAATCAGTCTGTCGACAGCCTCATCTTCATTCATTTCTACTATCTTAACAATGAGCAAGCTGTTTGATCCACCTTGCTGCCAGCATTTGTTTCTAACTATGAAGGGGTTAAATGTCACATAGCTATGTATTCGGTTTTTAGTTGAGCAATAAAGACTGAAATAAGAATTATTGAATGGTTTTGACATGCAAGTACTTTACATAGTTACATCAGTGTTAGCTCTTTATGAATGCATAGTTACATCAGTGTTAGCTCTTTATGAATGCATAGTTACATCAGTGTTAGCTCTTTATGAATGCATAGTTACATCAGTGTTAGCTCTTTATGAATGCATAGTTACATCAGTGTTAGTTCTTTATGAATGCATAGTTACATCAGTGTTAGCTCTTTATGAATGCATAGTTACATCAGTGTTAGTTCTTTATGAATGCATAGTTGCATCAGTGTTAGCTCTTTATGAATGCATAGTTACATCAGTGTTAGCTCTTTATGAATGCATAGTTACATCAGTGTTAGTTCTTTATGAATGCATAGTTACATCAGTGTTAGCTCTTTATGAATGCATAGTTACATCAGTGTTAGTTCTTTATGAATGCATAGTTACATCAGTGTTAGCTCTTTATGAATGCATAGTTACATCAGTGTTAGCTCTTTATGAATGCATAGTTACATCAGTGTTAGCTCTTTATGAATGCATAGTTGCATCAGTGTTAGCTCTTTATGAATGCATAGTTGCATCAGTGTTAGCTCTTTATGAATGCATAGTTACATCAGTGTTAGCTCTTTATGAATGCATAGTTACATCAGTGTTAGCTCTTTATGAATGCATAGTTGCATCAGTGTTAGCTCTTTATGAATGCATAGTTACATCAGTGTTAGCTCTTTATGAATGCATAGTTGCATCAGTGTTAGTTCTTTATGAATGCATAGTTACATCAGTGTTAGCTCTTTATGAATGCATAGTTACATCAGTGTTAGCTCTTTATGAATGCATAGTTACATCAGTGTTAGCTCTTTATGAATGCATAGTTGCATCAGTGTTAGCTCTTTATGAATGCATAGTTGCATCAGTGTTAGCTCTTTATGAATGCATAGTTACATCAGTGTTAGCTCTTTATGAATGCATAGTTACATCAGTGTTAGTCTTTATGAATGCATAGTTACATCAGTGTTAGCTCTTTATGAATGCATAGTTACATCAGTGTTAGCTCTTTATGAATGCATAGTTGCATCAGTGTTAGCTCTTTATGAATGCATAGTTACATCAGTGTTAGCTCTTTATGAATGCATAGTTACATCAGTGTTAGCTCTTTATGAATGCATAGTTACATCAGTGTTAGCTCTTTATGAATGCATAGTTGCATCAGTGTTAGCTCTTTATGAATGCATAGTTGCATCAGTGTTAGCTCTTTATGAATGCATAGTTACATCAGTGTTAGCTCTTTATGAATGCATATTCACGAAACGCAAAAGAAAATCAGTGTAGCTCTTTATGAATGCATCGTTTACAACACCATCAGTGTTTTGCTCTTTATGAATGCATAGTCATCAGTGTAGCCTCTTTAATGAACATAAAAGTTCCATCCGTGTTCGCTCTTTATGAAGCATAGTTTCCAATCCAGTGTTAGTTCTTTATGAATGCATAGTTACATCAGTGTTAGCTCTTTATGAATGCATAGTTACATCAGTGTTAGCTCTTTATGAATGCATAGTTGCATCAGTGTTAGCTCTTTATGAATGCATAGTTGCATCAGTGTTAGTTCTTTATGAATGCATAGTTACATCAGTGTTAGTTCTTTATGAATGCATAGTTGCATCAGTGTTAGTTCTTTATGAATGCATAGTTGCATCAGTGTTAGTTCTTTATGAATGCATAGTTGCATCAGTGTTAGTTCTTTATGAATGCATAGTTACATCAGTGTTAGCTCTTTATGAATGCATAGTTACATCAGTGCTAGCTCTTTATGAATGCATAGTTACATCAGTGTTAGCTCTTTATGAATGCATAGTTACATCAGTGTTAGCTCTTTATGAATGCATAGTTACATCAGTGTTAGTTCTTTATGAATGCATAGTTACATCAGTGTTAGTTCTTTATGAATGCATAGTTACATCAGTGTTAGTTCTTTATGAATGCATTGTTACATCAGTGTTAGCTCTTTATGAATGCATAGTTACATCAGTGTTAGCTCTTTATGAATGCATAGTTACATCAGTGTTAGCTCTTTATGAATGCATAGTTACATCAGTGTTAGTTCTTTATGAATGCATAGTTACATCAGTGTTAGTTCTTTATGAATGCATAGTTACATCAGTGTTAGTTCTTTATGAATGCATAGTTACATCAGTGTTAGTTCTTTATGAATGCATAGTTACATCAGTGTTAGTTCTTTATGAATGCATAGTTACATCAGTGTTAGTTCTTTATGAATGCATAGTTACATCAGTGTTAGCTCTTTATGAATGCATAGTTACATCAGTGTTAGCTCTTTATGAATGCATAGTTACATCAGTGCTAGCTCTTTATGAATGCATAGTTACATCAGTGTTAGTTCTTTATGAATGCATAGTTACATCAGTGTTAGCTCTTTATGAATGCATAGTTACATCAGTGTTAGCTCTTTATGAATGCATAGTTACATCAGTGTTAGCTCTTTATGAATGCATAGTTACATCAGTGTTAGTTCTTTATGAATGCATTGTTACATCAGTGTTAGTTCTTTATGAATGCATAGTTACGTCAGTGTTAGTTCTTTATGAATGCATTGTTACATCAGTGTTAGTTCTTTATGAATGCATAGTTACGTCAGTGTTAGCTCTTTATGAATGCATAGTTACATCAGTGTTAGCTCTTTATGAATGCATAGTTACATCAGTGTTAGCTCTTTATGAATGCATAGTTACATCAGTGTTAGCTCTTTATGAATGCATAGTTGCATCAGTGTTAGCTCTTTATGAATGCATAGTTACATCAGTGTTAGCTCTTTATGAATGCATAGTTACATCAGTGTTAGCTCTTTATGAATGCATAGTTACATCAGTGTTAGCTCTTTATGAATGCATAGTTGCATCAGTGTTAGCTCTTTATGAATGCATAGTTACATCAGTGTTAGCTCTTTATGAATGCATAGTTACATCAGTGTTAGTTCTTTATGAATGCATAGTTACATCAGTGTTAGTTCTTTATGAATGCATAGTTACATCAGTGTTAGCTCTTTATGAATGCATAGTTGCATCAGTGTTAGCTCTTTATGAATGCATAGTTACATCAGTGTTAGTTCTTTATGAATGCATAGTTGCATCAGTGTTAGTTCTTTATGAATGCATAGTTACATCAGTGTTAGTTCTTTATGAATGCATAGTTACATCAGTGTTAGCTCTTTATGAATGCATAGTTACATCAGTGTTAGTTCTTTATGAATGCATAGTTGCATCAGTGTTAGTTCTTTATGAATGCATAGTTACATCAGTGTTAGCTCTTTATGAATGCATAGTTACATCAGTGTTAGCTCTTTATGAATGCATAGTTACATCAGTGTTAGCTCTTTATGAATGCATAGTTACATCAGTGTTAGTTCTTTATGAATGCATAGTTGCATCAGTGTTAGCTCTTTATGAATGCATAGTTACATCAGTGTTAGCTCTTTATGAATGCATAGTTACATCAGTGCTAGCTCTTTATGAATGCATTGTTCACTATCCGATGGATTTTAAGCAACAATAGTGATTGTGATTGCTGCTTGCAGGCCTGCTCAGTGATTGTGATTGCTGCTTGCGGGCCTGCTTCAAGCAAATATATGTGACTTGATTACAACTACATGGTGAAGATTTATGAGGGGACTTTGTTAAACTACATGAAGGGCCATGTTATGTCAGAGCTTGCACAATTATATGTAATGTTAAGTTGTCCAAGTTCATTTGACATAGTCAAGCGAGGGTTGATATCTGCCCATATTCCTTTCCAGGATGGAACCTATAGGCCTCATACAGTCAGATGGGAAGGCCAGATGGGTGATGTCTGCTGATGTGGGATGCCAATTGCCTGCTGAAGCTGCAGAGGAGAGGAAGATAAAAAAATTGGGGCCTTCCTACTTGTCATATTTTCGTACCAGTAGCCATTGAGTCTTTGACAGCAATTAATCCAAGGTCAGTAGTCTCCCAGAAGGCGTAGGGGCACAGGATTATAGGAGAAACTAGAAAACCAAGATTGACAGAGTATTTGATCCAGCGTCTATGGGTTGCAGTCCAGCAGGGAACTGTGCTGCAGTACAACTTGTTGTTTTTTTGTTTTTTTTTGGAAACTGTGTGCTTTTCAGTTTTTGTTGGTTTTATTAATTTGGCCACCAAATAAAAGTGAACTATAATAATAATAATAATAACGATAATAACAATAATAATAATATCAACAGCAACAAAAAGGAAAGAACAAAACAAAAACAAAAAAAACAAAAAACCTCAAAGGGTCATTTTGGTAGGAAACAAAAACTATCCTTGATCACTAACCAATAGAGTTGTAGTATACGAGAATTAGTACTAAATAATAATAAAAAAGTATTATTGTAATAATGAAACATATTAGTGAACTGGTTCTGCTGCATGATGAACAGTTAGCTAACTAATATTCCAGTGGGTATCTAGACTAGCTTCATTAGTGAACTGGTTCTGCTGCATGATGAACAGTTAGCTAACTAATATTCCAGTGGAACATCTAGACTAGCTTCATTAGTGAACTGGCTCTGCTGCATGATGAACAGTTAGCTAGCTAATATTCCAGTGGGTATCTAGACCAGCTTCATTAGTGAACTGGCTCTGCTGAATGATGAACAGTTAGCTAGCTAATATTCCAGTGGGTATCTAGACTAGCTTCATTAGTGAACTGGCTCTGCTGAATGATGAACAGTTAGCTAGCTAATATTCCAGTGGGTATCTAGACTAGCTTCATTAGTGAACTGGCTCTGCTGAATGATGAACAGTTAGCTAGCTAATATTCCAGTGGGTATCTAGACTAGCTTCATTAGTGAACTGGCTCTGCTGAATGATGAACAGTTAGCTAGCTAATATTCCAGTGGGTATCTAGACTAGCTTCATTAGTGAACTGGCTCTGCTGAATGATGAACAGTTAGCTAGCTAATATTCCAGTGGGTATCTAGACTAGCTTCATTAGTGAACTGGCTCTGCTGAATGATGAACAGTTAGCTAGCTAATATTCCAGTGGGTATCTAGACTAGCTTCATTAGTGAACTGGCTCTGCTGAATGATGAACAGTTAGCTAGCTAATATTCCAGTGGGTATCTAGACTAGCTTCATTAGTGAACTGGCTCTGCTGAATGATGAACAGTTAGCTAGCTAATAT
>WLWD01001762.1_pt1 | contig 89693 bp, 56 predicted proteins | sample 6712731 | NCBI WGS metagenome assembly WLWD01 (sample SAMN12718690, study PRJNA576275) | sponge metagenome | isolation source: marine sponge | host: Mycale hentscheli | place: New Zealand: South Island, Marlborough, Capsize Point | collected 2014-11-01
TTTTCAACTTGAGAGCTACTAGAGCACTGTAGGTAGCGAACATACCAGCAGCAATGTCAAAGAGGATATGGAACTTGATATTCCAGGTAAGAAAAGCAGCTATTTACGCAGTATTGGAGGGAAAAAGTAAGAAATAGTTTTCCCGGGAACATGGCGGTAAGTTTTATTATGCCCAAAAGCTTTCCCAGGAATATGGCGCTAATTTGGTCACAGTTGTAAACTCTTTTCTTACAAACTCCCAGCAATGAGTAATGATTTGACTTAGCCACCTTTGCTCTCTGAATTACTTTGGACTTCCTATTCATTCAAAGGATGATGTCTCTACTTCTGCAAAGTCTGAATATTGAGAAGATGGTAATACTGATTATGCTGAAAGCATGAAGAAAGGTTGACAAAGTATTGAATGGATGGAAAGGAAGAGTATGAGTAAGAATGTGGCTAGAGAGAGGAGTGAGTGTGTGCAGAGGACTGGAATTGTTAGTAAAATATTCTTGTATTCTTGATGTTCTTCTGCCCAGCTATTGCCCAGCAAACAGTCACGCCTCCTCTGGTGTCATCAGTGAGCAACAGCATTGCTGGCTGAGATAACTGTCTATTATAACAGTAAAAAATATCTAATCACCCGCAAACAATTGCTAATATTGCACTGGAAGCATACAGATCACTTTGTTATGATGATATAGTTACATTGTGGTCCCAAAACCACTTTGTGGTTTGTTGCTAAGCAACCAAATTTGACCAAAAATGTTGAACAATACATGTACTTTCACGTGATATATGGTTGCTAGGTACTTTTTTGAACTCCTGATTTTATATTTATTACTCATGTAGAAAAAATAAATAACTGAATTTTATCTGCTGGTGAGAGGGTTAAGCTGGAAGCACTGTACATTCATTGGCATCCAGTGTGGTGATGTGACTGGCAGCTGGGAGGGAATTGAGGTAGATATGCTGCCACCACATGCTATGCAACTAGCTAGTTAGCAAATCACACAACAGAATTCCTTCTAAAGTACAGTGCTTCCAACTTAAAGAGTGGATTTTTTGAAACTACTGTATAGACCCTCACTACAGTCATTTAACATACACATACCTTTTCTTCATCATCCCAACAATGTTTACAATAGTAAAACTGCCTGTTTAGAGAATGGAAAACGGAGAACAGCACTTTTCTCATTCACTCTAATACATTTTACGCCATTTTTTTTTGACGTCAAGATTTTGCGGTAGTTCGTCATTAAACGTAACTAGTTAACGAGCTAAGGTCGAACGGTTATTTCCCCGAGCGGTAAGACGGGACTTTCCCTAACTGCAATCGGCTGTATGGATTCTCATCGTTCTACTAGCAGCAGTAAACGAAGTCGAAATCAGTCAGAATTGTTGGCTGGTATATTAGTAACTTGGAGCCAAGCCTATCCAAGTGGTCATCTTTTTCAAGAGCTGAAGAAAAGCTGAAGGAGTTTAATACTCCCAAGGCTCCCAGCTTTCGGTATTCTGACAACATCAGGGCGATGCAGTTGGAGTCCTACGGGTTGTGCAGCTCCAGACGGAAGCTAAAACGCTGGCCGCGATAGGCAGTAACGCCGTAAAACTTGATACCTGCTAGGGCCTGAGATACAACCGTAGCTAAATCAGCCATACCCGTGCAACAATTAGCGGTAAACTGGCGCCCTTGCACAAATACGCATGCGCTGTTTTGTGACGTCGCGTTTACGTGTACTATAGGCCCACAATCCGCTGTAAACGTCATCATTTGATGACCCTTACCGTGCATAATTTTTTTTTGGTGAAAAACCGCCACAACTCACAAGGGATAGCTACCAAAGTTATACATAATAATTTTAAGGCAATTTTACATCATGTGTCAAAATTTTAGAGATATAACTCAATAAATTCAAAAATCCTTAAAATTTTTAATATTTCGAGATTCAAATTTCGTGTGCCCACAAAATTAGGCTCATATGAAACTTCAGGTATTAAGGTATCAGTATACCAAGTTATAGAGATAAGGACAATTAATTTCTCTTTTTTCAGCTTAAACACTTCCAAATTCACTGTCTTGAAGCTCCCAGTTCCATCACCTATAACCACAAAAATAACCACAAACCCACAAAATTGTTTTGTCTGTATGTTAATATGACATTAATGTATAATAATACAAATTTTTAGCTTTCTATTACACATACTTGAGAAATTATAGCAGAATTAGCAACCTTAACCAAAAAGCTAAAAAATCCACTCTTTAAGCTGGAAGCACTGTAAAGAGTTCTAATTCTTTATCTTCAGCAAGAACATCAAAATCATGAGGATGGTGATAATGATGCATGTGTTCAGTCTGAGCATGCTCAGTCAAGGTGTGTGCAATGAGTCAGCATGATTCATCATACTGGTAAAGGATGAAACAGAACAATAAACATAGTTATATATATAATGGGTAAGGTAAGGTTCAGTCTTCCTCTTGCATTGTGTGGTGGGCGTGTCCATAATAGTGGGCAGGGTCACCACATCCAGATATTGAGCTTTCCAAGGTTTATTGCCTTAGCTTTAGCTCTTCATGTATGACCTTACCGTTCCCTCCACAATAAGCATAGTAATACATTTTTAGAATTAAATTGATCTTTTCCCTGATGTTTATGTGCACTACGCCTGATTTTCCTGTAGACGGTCATACACACACGTATGTATATCAGAGGAGTAGGAAGCCAAATCAAGTTGGTGCAGTCATTATAACCACACCCACTTAACCACACCCATTCATTCATTAAATTAATGAATTTGATTATTTCATCAAAGGAAGAGTGACAGAATAAAAATATGGAATATTTTTTATTTGTTTGTTTATGTGTGAACGCTTTTTTTTTTATATGTATTTAAAATGACTTGTTTTACACAACCTATCACTACTCTGGATAATTAAGAAAAATTTACCCAAATTAACTAATTTTAGACTATGCTCTGAGTTTCCAACAAATCAACCACCACTGTAATAACTCCAAACGATTCAGTGCAAGCAAATCTATTACATCACAATGCAAATAAGCAGTCAGTAGGTTCATGTTAAGCAAAATAATTTATTAAAAATTAGAGTGTCTATATTGTTTAGCTAACGCAACTACTTGGATGTAGAAACAATGAAAAAAACAACAACAAAAAAACAAAAAAAATCCTGAATCCACCATAATCAGAACTTACAAGTGCCTGCTCTGTTTTTGTGCAGGTATTATTAGCGTTATTTTATAAATATGTGTGGCAAAAATATTATATCAGTGACTACTTGTAATGCAAAAATGGCCACTTTGCAAACCAACACTGCTAGAAGAACGTTTGAGCCACGTTTTTATTTCCAAAAGATTGATTTGAAAAACTAAAGAAAGGACCAAGGTGGTGAAGAGTGTCCTAGATATCTTAAAAAATGCTCGATATTGGCCAATTAATCCCGCAAAAGTCTTTAAACCGCTTGATTTCAACAACGACAAAGAGATCTGCTAAACAGTAAACAATCTAAGACTAATCTAAGAGACACGCTCCTTTTGGTTTAAAATAATGGTGCGGCCATGGCAGCACTGGCTGCAGCAGTTCCCATGCCCCTGTATGTTGTTGTGACCATAATGTTTGGCCAAACTGGAGATTAATGAATGTAACATGTCTCAAACATAATGTGACAGGCTCTGACAAAAGGGGGCATTTCACACAAACCAAAAAATTGAGTTTTTTATGCTACTAATAAGCTACAATTTATCTCAACTTAGTGCTAAAATACTGGAGGGTAAAACCTTCGACGGGCAGAGAAACTGGCATTCGAACTGGGCTGTATTCAACAAACAATTGAACTAAAAATCGAACATAAATTGAATTTCCACTTCCGGTATAATTAACGTTTCCGTATACTTAATGGCGTACTCCGCATACGCAATTAAATCGTGCAGCCGCTTTTTAACGGCGACTAACAAAGTTTTGCGTGGAGTTCTTTTTAGCTTTCATAGAGTCTCGCAGCTGGTCGTCGGAATCTTCGGCTACTCTAGATTGCATGCAATAGTCTCAAAGCTATGCCGTTTTATTTTTAGCTGACTTTGAAACTCCACCCATTCCCCGTTTATTGTACTTCGAGAACAAGAGAGAATAAAAAGTAGCTTGTCTTTCCTTGGCACGCTTGGGGTCTTTTAAGTTGTTTTGACATTTGAAATTTGGCATAGACTTAGAGTAAGGGTCACTAAGACTAATTCTGCACAAAAAACAAAAATAGGAGAAAGAAATAATTTTTCCGATGACTTACTTCTGGAGCCTATATCTCAATTTTTCCGTGAAATGACCCTTTTTCTCAGAGCCCGTCACATTATATGTAATGATTGTGTTTTGAAAAAAAAATGTCACTACTACCAGCCAAACTTGAGTTAATTTTATAAAAATCCACTTTAATTGCAAAATAATAATAGCTACTAAATAATATTATTTCATCTTCTGTAGTATTAATAATAATAGTTTAAACGTTTCAGCTTCATGGAGCCTTCATTCTTTAAAAAAAATGAAGTTATACAGGGTGCTGTATGTGAATAAATACATTTTGTGAGTTTAGCTGTCATATTGTGCACAATTCTGGTTTTTGTATATGAATTTGATGCTCTTTACCACTGTACCTACAGTTACGTCTATCAATGACAATACATGACGATTCCTACCGCATTGCAGTTTGTACTTCTTGGGCACAAAAGCTATAGCTCTAATTATATAGGGTTGTAGTGAACCGAGCATGCTTGTAAAATTGTAAGAATTTGTTATCTGTTTAATAATGCACACAAAAATGAATAAATAGATGATACACAGAGGAGGTCCTGAAAAACTGGTAATTGTGCATGCCATGAATATAGTTAGTTTTAATGAGTATGATTACTGTTAGTCAGTTGCCACAAGAGTGCTCTATGTGAATATTAATACATTTTGCATTCTGACAGTTTCAGATTCCATAGCTTCAATTTTATAATGTGCCACTGCATCTTGGTCTGTTAAACCAATATCCTAATCTGGTACTCACTCCTTCACTATTGTTCAAAATTATGATAATTTTTACTTGTCAAATTATCACAATAGTTGTTACAGTCCATAGGCGTATCCGCCAATTTTCAATTGGTCAGGCCAGAAAGTAGGTGTGTCCAACAAAACAGGTGTGGTTAATACGAGTGGGTGTGGCATGAAACAATTTTAAATAAAAATTTATCAAGGAAATTTCTCCACACATAGTTTCATTAAATGCTTGATCTGTAAAGCATTGCATAACACTTGTTAAATAAATTTGAGCATTACAATTTACCAAATAATATCTCCTGACGAAAATCAGTTATAGCTAAAGAAATTACAAAGGCACCATCATTTTGTTATATAATTGCAGCAGAAATGCTTCATTCTTCTTGCTGTGCAACAATAGTGACCTGGTAATTGCTTTATAATCAATTAGAACCAGCCAGCTTGAAAGGAACAGTGAACTAGATTCTTCTTTCTTAATTCCACTTGTAGTTTAATCACTAAAAAATCTCGCATACCTTTTACCTATAGTATTTGGTAAAGTGACCGTTATGCGAGACTAAGTTGGTGAGGCTCTACAGATTTAGTGTGAGACACTCTCGTCATTGACTTCAGAACTTGACAGTAAAAGACTACGAGAGTTAGAAACCACTCATTCTCCCTCTGTGTTAAGTGCTGTGTGGGCCTGTCCCGACTAAGACGTCTCTTGCCAGGTTCAAGCGCTCACTGGAGACAGTAAGATAGTTGCCACCAGAATTCCAAGTCTGTTCCTTCTCTAAACTATCCCTGGCCATAGCTAGTTCCCCTGCTGCAGGATGAGGATCATAGGAATAGGTTAATTCAATTAACTAGAGGTGACTGACGTACAGAACAGAAGTAAGAACTGACTCACAAAGAATCCAACATGACTTTTGTACTAGACACACGCTAACACACAAACTCTGTTCATGACACCTATAAACATGACTTCTGCACAACCAACTCATGACTCTACAATCATACAACAAACAACTCATGATCGTTTCTATGTACACACACAATGTTCATTATCCTCTCTTCTTCTTTATTCATGTGGGAACTCCCACATCTCCCCCCCTCCTCACTTAGTCTTCTCGCCATCTTCTATACACTCTCCTTCTCTGCGGCTCAGACAGTCCGCCACCACATTGTCTCTGCCTTTGCGGTATTCTACGACAAAGTCGAACTCTGTCAGCTTGAGTGCCCAATTATACAGACGTCTATTGTGCTTGTTGGGCTATGGCTACAAGGTCGATGGATTTGTGAAGGTCACGTACGTATACTGTTTCCCACACGTAGCAGTCGCTGCCACCAGTTCTTCCTCTTAGATTCTCTTAGCTACCGCTAAGTCCTCTCCCCAAAGGAATTGTTCAGGATTTAAATATAATTTAAAAGAATCTCAACTTTCAGAAAGAAGACAAGAAGAACACAACTCAGTGGTTTTATATAGCCAGCCCCTCACAAAGAGCCAAAAGATGAATAGAACTTGCAAATTACAAAAACAATAAACCTAATTTACATCTACAAGTTTCCCATACACATACATGCACACAAACATAATGATAATGTTCAGTTGTCATGTAGGCTTGTGCCTACATCTCCCCCTCCTTTGAAGATGGCTTGGGGTCTGATTCCTTCGTGACACCGCTCCACGCTTGCCTGCTGAGGTAATCAGCTGGTTGATTCATGACTCCTGGTCTATAAATCACTTTGAAAGAAAACTCAGACAACTTCATACTCCAGTTAAGAAGACGTTTGTTATTTTGTTTCCCTTCCATCAATGTCTCTAGCGGCTTGTGGTCGGTTATGACTGTAAACGTACGTCCGTATAGATAGAATGAGAAGTGGAGTATAGCTGAGTATAGCGCCAAACCCTCGAGTTCCTGGGCAGAGTAGTTTTTCTGAGCACCTTGAAGTTGCTTCGAAAAAAATGACGAAGGTCTCCAAACTGAATCACGTAGAACACTCAAGACTGCACCAATTCCCGAAGACGAGGCATCTGTCTCTAGTTGAAAGACATCATCATGCACAGGCACACACAATGCACATACTTTACATAAACTTAACTTTAATTGAAGAAATGCTTCCTCCATCTGAGAAGTCCACTGCACTAACTGTGGGGACGACTTTGAAGTGTGGGGGGTCGGCAACGAAGACCACCTTTGGAACCCACCTACAAACTGCCTATAGTTCCCTATTGCACCTAGGAATGCTCTTAGTTGTTTCCTGGTTTGTGGTTTAATGTAGTTTGACATGTGTGACATTCTATGTTCAGGTACACTCAACTCTCCAGATCCGATCACATGGCCTAAATACTCCAACTTAGACATTCCGAATTCACATTTCAATGGCTTGCATGTTAGACCATGGTGATTGAGAGTGCTAATAGTATTTCTCACATGCACAAGATGTTCACACCAGCTATTCGAGAAAACAAGTAGATCATCAATGTATACCAAACAGAAACTAGCACATTCTCTTAAAACACACTCCATTAGTCTTTGGAAAACAGATGGAGCATTGCACAGTCCAAATGGCATTCGGAGAAATTCAAATTTTCCAAAGGGACATATGAATGCTGTCTTACAACGATCCTCTGGGCACACGGAAACTTGGTAAAATCCCTTAGAGAGATCAAGTTTGCTTAAAACACAAGATTGTCCGACTTTCTCCATAATCTCAGTCATGCTGGGCATGTAATAAGGCTCTCTGACTGTAATACTACTGTTAAGGCGGCGTCTAAAATCTACACATAATCGGATTGAACCATCTGATTTCCTCACCGGTACAAGTGGTGAAGACCATGTACTGGTAGAGTACTGAATAATAGTTGCTTCCAACAATTTATCAAGTTCATTTTTAACCACAGATTTTAAGTTCATAAGGATTGTGTATGGGGCACACATGAAACTGTCATTCTGTCCTGTGTCAATACCCAAAGACACTGTATCAGTTGAACCAGGTTTATCAGTAAACACTTGAGGAAATTCATCCAAGATCTTGTCAATATCAACCTGATTAAAGTCTGGGCATCTACGAGATAGCTTTACTTTATGCAACTCCTCAGAGTCGGCAACAACAACAGCTCGATTCACCGAGTAATCTCTATTATGGTACAGTTTGAGAGCATTAATATGTACCAACTTAAAATGCCTTGGCTTGTCAGGATTAGCTATCTTGTAGTTCACAGGGCCATTCCTTTCCATCACAGTGTAGGGGCCCTCCCATGAGCCCTCTAGTTTGCTGGCTAACCCAGGTACCCGATATAACACAGAGTCACCTTGATTAAACTGTCTTAGCTTGCTATTCTGTTAGCCTGTTTTGTCCTAATCTTTCTACACTTAGTCAGCTTCAACATAGCGATGTCCCTGATGAAAGACAAACGATCAGCAACTTTGTTTACCCACTCACAAGCATTGAGCGTGTTCTCTCTAGTTTCATACCAGTTGTGATACAAGATGTCTAACGGTGTCCTGACCTGGTGACCGTAAACCAACTGAAAGGGACTAAAACCGCTATCAGCATGGGGTATCTGTCGCAATACAAAGAGAATGTAAGGGATTTGCTGGGACCACTCAAATTTGGCTTTGTCACACTTAGCCAATATGTCTTTGAATGTCTTATGCATTCTCTCCACCTGACCATTGGTTTGGGGATGGTATGGGGCCGTCCTTATCTTGTCAATCCCAACTAGTTCACAAAGCTCCTTCAACAACTTGCTCTGGAACTGTGTGCCTTGGTCTGATAGAAGTGTAGCTGGTAATGCCGTCCTAGAAAATATCTGCTACAAAGCCTGGGCTATGCACTTGGCAGAAATGGACTTGACCGGGATGGCCTCTGGCCACCGAGTGGCTATGCACACGTATGTCAAAATATACCGCACACCACCTCTGCCCTTGGGAAATGGACAAATGAGTCTTTCAACTATGGGAGCTTTCTTGGGTTTCAATCTACTCTAAAACTGGCAGGTGTGACAGGACCTGCAATATCTTGCCACATCTCTTGATATTGATGGCCATTCAAACCGTCTCCTAATGATCTGTAAAACTTTCTTAAATGACAAATGATGGTCATGTGCAGTGGTCAGGATCTGCTTCCTGAACTGCTATGGGACTACTAACACATCACTAAATTCATTCCAATCAGTGAACTTGGACAGGACCAACATATTGTTTTTCCAAGATAGACCACGCAGCTTATGATCAGCTAGGGCTCTCCACTGTTTGAGGCTGGGATCAGACTTAACTGCCTCAATGAACTCACTATTGGGATTCCCCTCACGCAGAGGTACTAGCTGAGCTAGGATCAGACTCACCATCAGTAGAGCCCACTGCTTCCTTCCCATCGTCTAGGGCTACCACTGGTTCCCCAGAACCAGTAACAACTGAATCCGTTCCCTCCGATTGAGGTACTAGTCCCTCATCTGGTTCCTCTGAACCACTCTCGAACAAGTCTTTTCCCTTATGTAAAGGTACTAAATCCTCACCGTGTCCTTGGGACACATTTCCCACTCCCGAAGATCCACCCAAATCAATCTCACCTGACTCCTCACGGCCATGGTACACCTCGCACTACCTCCCAATGACTCACTGACCTCATCCTTATACCCTGAAGGCATATTCCCTACACCATCATCCTCCTCATCACTCTCAGCATACACACTAATTTCATCATCAGATTCTGACATTGTCTCATCTATTTCACTTGCACTAGCGTCATCGTCAATAACAACGTCTCCCTGTTCGTCCATAGAGGAATCTATTACAATGGGATCTAAGTTGGACAATTCAGTCTGTGCTTGCCGTCTAGTAGAGACAGCATTAACATTACTAGTGGGTAGAATGTTTCTCAGTAACTCAACTTTGTCCATATGATTCGGGTTCACAGAGAATAGCACGGGTTCAGTTTCCGACATCTCCTCACTTAATGCAACACGTTTGCGGAAGACTTTGCCATGTAAGTTGAACGTTGCATGGCCAACTCTGTAGGGCATCTCGGTACCTTGAACTCCCCTAATCAAACATGTCTCGGCAGTGTATGTATGTATACGTACGTCAAAATATTTCGCCAGCGCTTCTAATTACGTAAGTTAGGTAAAGCGTTCACAGTTCCAGTATTTTTCAATTAACTAGCGCGGAGAATCCTGCTGCACTGCCTTACACAACTTTGTTTCAACCAAAAAATTTATAGCTACTCTCTTCTTGAAACAATTGTGAAGTCTTTGTCAAGCTGCGCTTCTTTGCCACTGCTTTCGAAGTTTATTCAGGTAATTCTGTTATCGTTACTACAATGCATGGGTCCACTTCCTTAGTCTGGGATCAGAGACTTTAGATTCTCTGATGCTAACTGAGAATGGAAAGGGTTACACTGTGCACTACAGTTAGATGTAATATTTGTCCTATTTTTCTGTAAAAAGAGTCTGCTCGCTCGCCATGCATTTGCGCTATTCGAGCGCACCACTAGTCTAACCTCCTTAGCTTATACAGGTCAGGCCTTGAGGTGGCGATGTCTCTAGGTGGTATGAAAGAAGCGTCCGAGTTAAGTTTCTCCAGTGGCTGGTCCGCTGGCGGCCTCCGCCGCTGACCCACCCTTGTTTTCGGTTTCTCCGCCATCTCCTAGTCAGCACGATGGACCCCAGAGAGAGTAGGCTAAGATACACACACAAAAAAAATTGCGGTGAGACAAATGAAATGCCAAACAAGAAGAAAAAAACAACACAAATCAGACTGTTCACAAATAACAAGTTCAGTTCGGCACTGGTATACGGCTGGTCAAGATCCACAGATCCTATTTCCAACCGTGGGTTCGAAATCGTCTCCTCTACAGCCTCAGCACAGAGGAGAAACGGCCACCGCTTGCCACCAGATGTTGGGCTATGGCTACAAGGTCGATGGATTTGTGAAGGTCACGTACGTATACTGTTTCCCACACGTAGTAGTCGCTGCCACCAGTTCTTCCTCTTAGATTCTCTTAGCTACCGCTAAATCCTCTCCCCAAAGGAATTGTTCAGGATTTAAATATAATTTAAAAGAATCTCAACTTTCAGAAAGAAGACAAGAAGAACACAACTCAGTGGCTTTATATAGCCAGCCCTTCACAAAGAGCCAAAAGATGAATAGAACTTGCAAATTACAAAAACAATAAACCTAATTTACATCTACAAGTTTCCCATACACATACATGCACACAAACATAATGATAATGTTCAGTTGTCATGTAGGCTTGTGCCTACAGTGCTGCTGAGCAGTCATCAGACTCTCCAATGATCTGTGGTCCGTCACCACCTTGAACTTTCTCCCATAGAGGTAGAACGCAAAATGTCTGACGCTTTCTAACAGCCCCAGTCTATCCAGCTCCTGAGCTGAGTACCTTAGCTGAGCTCCTCTTAGCTGCATTGAGAAAAAGGCCACAGGTTCCCTCTCTCTCCACCGACAGAACAGCTCCTATTCCACTTCTGCTCGCATCTTGTCTCCAACACAAACACATCACGCACACATGGCACAGTAAGACACACATGGCACAGTAAGACACACATGACACAACAACTTATCTTTGAGACGGTCGAAGGCCTCCACCATTGGCTCCGACCACTCCACAATGCCCGGTGCTGTCTCGGATGTTGAAGGACGAGCACTCATGAAATCCCTGGATAAATCGCCTATAGTAGTTGATCATACCCAGGAACTCTCGCAACTGCCTCCTTGACTTTGGCCTAGGGTGCCTCCTCAGAGCCTCCACTCTCGCTCCAGGGATGTCAATAACACCCTCACCCACAACATGGCCTAAAACTCCAGCCTCCTTCTCCCAAAACTACACTTACTCCTTTTGCACGTCAAACCTTCCTTCTTCATCACACCAAACAGCTTCCTCAAATGCACAATATGCTCCTCCCAACTCTCAGACACAACCAAAATGTCATCGATGTACACCTTGGCAAACTCTTCACACCCCAACAACACAGTGTCCATCAGTCGCTGAAACACCGATGGAGCGTTCGCCAACCCAAAGGGCATTCGTTTATACCTAATTTTACCAAATGGACAGGTGAAACACGTCTTGTCTCTATCACACTCCTCAACCTCAACCTGGTGGAACCCCTTGGAAAGGTCCACCTTGGAAAGGACTCTTCCTTTCCCCACCAACTCAACTCAACCATCTCATTAAAACCTGGGATGTAGTACAGCTCTTTAGAGGTAATCGCATTCAGCCTCCTATAGTCCACACATAGCCGCACTCCACCGTCGGGCTTCCTCACTGGGACCAGGGGCGATGACCAGGCACTCTCGCATCTCTCTATAACACCACACTCCTCAAGAGCCTCCAGCTCTTCCTTAACCCTGTCTCGAATACCCACAGAGGGACAGAATACGGAGCTTGCCTAATAGGCTGATGATTGCCTGTATCAATGGTCATCAAAACCTTCCTCGTATTCCCCGGCCTGTCAGAGAACACATCCCCGAACTCCTCCAACACACCATCCAACTCGCTCTGACTAAACCCTGCACACACACCCTCTAACTTATTCCTCTCCCCACACTCTTCTTCCACAACCACATCCAATCTACACACACTCCCACACTCCACATATTCCTTTAAACAGTTCACATGAATAGCTATACTATGCCTCTTCATTCCATCTTTACTAATCCTATAATTCACAGTCCCTAACCTTTCTACCACCGTGTATGGACCTTCCCATGACTCACCCAACTTACAAGTCATGCCCGGAAGTCTGTACAAGACCCTACTACCAACCTTGAACTCTCTCTGCTTTGCATCCTTATTCATTTGAATCAACCTCTTCTCCCTCACCTTACACAAATTCAATGCCGCTGCATCCCTCACAAACTCCAACCTATCAGCCATATTTGCCACCCAGTCGCACACATTCAGCTTCCCATGTTCGCACTCAACCAATCCATAATACAATGCATCGAGGGGAACTAACCCTAAACCCATACACAAATTCAAATGGACTAAACCCTGGAGGTGTGAAGGTGTAGTCATAATTGAATTAGTGGCAGTCATTCTGGAGGGCCACTAATTAAATTATGACTACACCTTCACACCTCCCAAGTACAACTCACATGTCACAGAAATTGTCCAACACCAACTAACATTCTCAGGGGCTGTGCCCCACCACACAATGATCTCATGTTCTGTATCATCTGTTTATACAAAGTTCCTTGTTCAGTCACCCTCATTCAGTTCAGTAACCACTAGAAGGCTCCACAAGCCGAAATATTATGGTTTTATTCTACTGAAATAAATTCTCTGAAATTTGCTTGCAACACATGGCTAGCTATAGCTAGTTCTATTAAATAGTCTAGCTGCCTGTAATATCAGGTGACTCCTAATCATTAACATTAAAGTATTAAACCACAATACATTATAATAAACTATTTATATTGAGCTCTTTTACATAATTAACTGTTTATCAAAATTTCACACTTTAAAAAATTTGTTTTAATTAAACAATTTTTTTTGTCACCCCTTCTGATACTGTTATATATGCCAAACCGAACCTGCATACCAAGTTTCATGCTTTGGTCCACTCTGTCACAATACTTTTTCTTATCTGCTGGACTATAACCCCCCAACATCTACAACTTCTCTCTTAGCTTGTCCCGTCTGTCCCTTTCCTCTAACTCCTCCTTCCTCCTGTGCTGTTCCTCCTCGAACGCTGCAGTCAGGCATCTCCATGCACTCTCTGCTTCCTCCGCCCTTCTCAATGCCTCCATCTCCTTGATGGCCTCCGAACGAGAATGATCCAGTCTAGGTAGGTGCTCGAACATGGCTGTCATTTCTGCCTTCCTGGCTTCATCCCTCTGGACCATGAACTTCATCAGCTCCTCAACTCCCATCTGTCCAGAAGTGTCAGTGTCTGCCATGTCTCTGCCACTAGCAACTAGCTTGAGCTCACCCTCTATTGTGTTACCAAAATCTGACTGGACAGGTGTAAGCTCACTAGATTCTTTGAACTCAGCCTCTGAGTCACCTGTGATGGCCTTGCTCAGACACTCACTTGCACCTCCCGGCCTGATATTGTAGGGAGATGACTTGCACAAAACCTTCGGTTCTTTCGAAGGCTTGTAAGCAGTGTCAGGAAATTGTTTCCCAACCTTCCTCTGTCTCCTTCCTGACACCTCCTCCAACCTCGACACCGGCTTTGAACCGGAGTGACTTCGCCTCCAGAGGGACCTGCACAAAAACAAAAAAAACACAATGGCTCCAATTCCACAAAATCGCACACAGTGAGACCCACGAAACAACCGCCACAAAAAAGCAACAAAAAAACAAAAAAAACAGAAATATTCCACTGAAGAGTTCAACTCCTCCGTAAACTCTCAGCAATGATGGAGACTTCACAGCGCACTGAAAGTCCGCGAGTTTGTCAACTGAAGACCGTAGTGTTCCGAAGACTTGGTAGAGTGTCACAGCGTACTGAGAACCTGTGAGTTCGTCGACTGAAGACCGTAGTGTTTAGAAGACACTGCTGCCGCCAGATGTGGGCCTGTCCCGACTAAGACGTCTCTTGCCAGGTTCAAGCGCTCACTGGAGACAGCAAGATAGTTGCTGCCACCAGAATTCCAAGTCTGTTCCTTCTCTAAACTATCCCTGGCCGTAGCTAGTTTGCTGCAGGATGAGGATCATAGGAATAGGTTAATTTAATTAACAAGAGGTGACTGATGTACAGAACAGAACTAAGAACTGACTCACAAAGAATCCAACATGACTTTTATACTAGACACACGCTAACACACAAACTCTGTTCATGACACCTATAAACATGACTTCTGCACAACCAACTCATGACTCTACAATCATATAACAAACAACTCATGATCATTTCTATGTACACACACAATGTTCATTATCCTCTCTTCTTCTTTATTCATGTGGGAACTCCCACATGCCGCATCTCGCGTAATGACCTTTCCATTATTAATTAGCCTTTTTGTGCATAATTTTTTTTCTTGCCAAAAAAAGCAATTCGGCCAAGGCCGGAATGGCTGGACTGGCAGATACACGTATGGACTTTCTTCTTCAAACGTACTTGTTCTACAGTGACTCTACATCATCAGACTCATGGCTTAATTGCTATCACTTGCATCTTGTCTAAGTATATCTGGGCTTCATACAGGGAGGGGAGGCTGGAATTTTTCCCTCCCCAGGGAAAATCCCCCTCCCAAGAAATCTGAATTTTTTGTTGTAATTATAAATGGTAGCTCAGAGCATTTTTTTTTATTATTAAAAAAATGAGCACAATTCTTATATATTTATTTTAATTAGGCTGAGCTGTCTCAGTGTCACTTCTATCACCATTCTTACTGTGAGTCACTGACTCATGATCACTGGTGCTAATTTGACTTTGGAAATATTTCCTGATATCCATCTTAGATTCAGAACTGGCATATGGTCTAGGATCTTATATACAGAGCCTCTCCGGACTACTTAGCTTGACATCTCTGAAGTGTAACTGGACAATTTAAAAGTAGCTGTCATACTAGCATTAACCCCCCCCCCCCCCCCTTACTCGGAGGACTCGCACCCTCCCCTCTCTGTGGCCTATTCAGCCTATTTAGCCACATGTTATCCTAGTTAGGAATAAAAAAGTTCCCTCCCCCCAGAAAAAAATCCTGTATGAAGCCCGGTATATTTTGGCTGGTGCCCAGACAAAGCTTTGCCTGTATTTACTCTTGTATGCGCAGCTCGTATATCCAGCTACTGCTCGGCCACAGTTGTCAGAACTAGTCATTGAAACCAACAAATTTGTGTATGGTAACAACCAAATACATATTCCTAATTGGCATAACTTGGTGTATTAAGCGACACTTTAAGGTGGGTGTGTACTCATCTGTATTTTATTGATTACCTTATAGTTTTAAAAGGTTATCTAAGCAGTTTAATATAAATCAACTTTGTAGATAGCAAGTTCTTTATTGATTATATAATTTCATAGAAATTTAATGTTTACTTGTAAATTTCCTTTTTGTTTTATATGTAGGTGGGCTAGCTTTTTGACATTGTGAAGCACTCACTAGTTTTAGCCCCTAGCAAACAGTATTCATGAAATTATAACAAACATAAAGTATTGATTATGCAGGAGTCACTAATCCATGACGAGTAGTAATTGTCACAATTTTTTTTGACAGGCTCATTCATGCTCCATCATATTACTAACGATACGTGTAGCATACTCTGAATTTCAGAAGCCTTTAATATATGGAGGAAGATTGCTATATCTGTACTATAAACGTGTGATTAATTGTGTGAAACCAGTTCTGAGTGCAAGCCATGCTAGCCCCACTATTATGTATAGTGCACTATAGTACATCAATTTAAATTATGGTTTTTATGATGCTTGACACAAAATTTCAGCTTATCCACTGATTGCTTTTTTAAAGGTTAAATTTCACAAATTGAAATTAAATATCTTCCATAAATTTGCAAACAGTATTTGAATATATTATATTATTTATAATATGTATATTAGGTATGTACGCACATATGAGTGAAAATGACGCACTGTATTTTAGGCAATATGTGATATGAATTATCAAAAATATGTATTTGTTTTAGCAGATTGTCAAGTGTCAGTTACATAGTACGTATCCCATAATACACCCCCAGCATGACCTACAAGTTCGTCTCAGGTAATATATCATATTATTGCTATGAATATAACATACAATGTATGTAACTACAATCGTACATGTGGGAATAATCAGTTTGGCATGTTTGAAATAATGGAAGTCGTAACTTGGAACTTTAGCTTTTTCAAATTGAATACACGGTGTGTTTTGCACTTGAGCACAAATAGTGTGGAGAATGTTTTGAATACACTGTGTGTGGTGCACTTGAGCACCAATAGTGTGGAGAATGTCTTGAATACACTATGTGTGGTGCACTTGAGCACCAATAGTGTGGAGAATGTCTTGAATACACTGTGTGTGGTGCACTTGAGCACAAATAGTGTAGAGAATGTCTTGTTTATGACTACAGAATGATAAAGAGATCTATCTATTTAACTATGGTAATTTTTTGTGACTTTTTTTACCTGAAGTTCTAGCTCCTATTTTTACAGATATGGATGGCATAAATGGTTATAATTAGTACAAGTATAGTAGTTGACTATTAATAGCAGCTAATACAATTATCTCAATTTTCCAAGTAGTGGTAGATTCTGTAGTATCTAATTTATCCATTCTGACTATCAGAGTACTAATAGCAGAAATCAAGCATTCAACTACTCAAATAGGGCATGTTTTTTTGGTAAAGGGTCATTAATACCACAGTTAACTACTCAATGCAATGTTTTGCGACTTAAAAAAGCCTGGAGCTTTGGTTAGTGCTGTATTACCAAAAGAGAATGCCGACTTGCCTAAAAAGCTATTATTTTTAAGAGAAAAACAGTTCCCACAAGTGCGTTTAAGGGTGCTGGCACATAGCAACGCTCGCGCGCGGCTTAATTGAGCAATAAACCACGAAACCACCGAGTTGTAGAGGTAGAGGGCGGACCTTAAATACCCGTGCATAGATAAGAGCTTCCTGGCAGACCGTGGTAAGTATAGTTAACTCGGTTAACGGAGGGCGGGGCTAGAAAATTGCACAGTAGCAAAAAAGTGCGAGACAATTGGAATCTATTTTGCAGTCCAAGTCCAGAAGGACGAAGAGTTAGTCTTTCATTTTTAGTACTGCGGCATAACTTAACAAGGTAATTAAAGTTGTCGATTTAGTTTTTTAATATAGTGTACAGTCGTGACCCGACTGGAAAAAAATCACGTGAAAATGTGAATAGATATAAAACAAAATAGAAATGAGAAAAACAAAATCGACAACTCCTCCTCACCAATTTTTCTTTTGCTGTTTCAGCAACTCTGTGCACCCGGTTTCTACCATCCTAGCTCCCCAACTATTTCTTTTCTTTTCAATAAATACCCCACACTACAATGCTGCTAAGTACTGCCATGGAATTTCATAACATGCACAGACACATTAATAGAAAAAGGTCATATATGCCTATGGTAATTGAATTGAAGACATACATGAATCGCAAACTCATATACAGCTTTGCTCACTTTACTGAAATTATCATAGAAATGATGATGATAATCTATATAATAATACCCGTGACTGACGACGACGATGACGTACGTATTCATGAATAATTCATGAGCTAATAAGCATCCTCGTCAATTCCACCAATTAACCGCCTTTGCCTTCTCTTTCACATTTTTACCTTCCTTTTTGAAACTTACGCCGCCTATCCTCGTCTGTTCCACCCGCTTTTCGATCAGTAGCACGTGATTACTATAATTGCAACAAAAAGCGGGTGGAACAGACGAGGATAGGCGGCGTAAGTTTCAAAAAGGAAGGTAAAAATGTGAAAGAGAAGGCAAAGGCGGTTAATTGGTGGAATTGACGAGGAAAGGTGGTGTGGTAAAAAGGAGAAACTACGAAAGAGAAGGCAAAAAGGGAACGATTAATATTGTACTAAAAAGCGGGTGGAATCGAATCGTTGAGTAATAGCAGCGTAAGTTTCAAAAAGAAAGGTGAAAGTAGAAAAGCAGAAGTTAAATGTTTCACTTAGCCTAAGTCCACATTGTGAGAGAAGCCTCCCTCACATTCAGTAATAGAGGGGATTGACTTCATAGTCACCAGGAACACTGTAACTTAAAAACTTAGTTAATGTATGGGTGTCTTGTTTTCATATCAATCATTGCTGTGCAGTGCTGTGCTGTGTCATTCCTTAATATTCTATTATCTTAATGTATTCTTAATATCACCCCAGCTGTGCATCATCACTATGAACCCGTTATCTCACCAATTGAGAACATTATTACTTTTCATGCTCTCATTAATGTAACATCACCCCCAGCTGTCATTATCACATTATTTATGCGTAGTCATGCTCTCATTCATTGAGTTATATATCAGCACCAGAAATTGAAAGTCATTTCAGTTGATGTTCTTCACCAGTTAATGCAATTACAGTTAAACTTTAACTATTGCCAATATTCTCTCTGCGACTGTGCAAAGTCTCTAGAGACGAGCTATCGTGAGGGAGGCTGGGAGATATCAATTCTGGTGGTAGCGATTACTATGTATCGTTGGCACTGAAGTGTTTGTGAGGAGATTAGTCTCTGATCCTCAAGAAATGCATAGGACTCGCATCACACACAATCATGATAGAAGGACGGAAAGATTCACAAGCAGGAAATGTAGATAAAGGAGGAGAAAGGACTCCTTGATTCAAGAAGGAAGAGCTGAAAAAAAAGAAGGGGGATACAAAAATGAGATAGTTCAGGAATAAATAGAACAGGAGAGTGAAACTGATGTAACCTTAACCAACTGTAGCCATGAATAAAATGTAACTTATGCTACTGCATTCTTACCGTGCAATATGTCAAGCGCTACTGTGTGGCCGGGTACTTGCTAGTAAATATAATTAGCTATTACATAGCAAAATAATAATTTTGCTATGTAATTTAACTTATCAAAAGTTAATGTTCTAGCTGCTATTCATAAAGCTAAGAATGACATGTTTTAGTATTTTTCTGACATGTTACTAATAATGTTTGTGTTATTATCCTTCGGTTAAAATTTGTACAGAAATTGTGTTGCACTTTTAACACTACATACAATAAAGTGAGGTTAGACTGAGTAGGACAGATTATTTTTATGGTAGGCAAATATATGCTTGCATTTTATAAATGCTCTTACGTAGAATTGTGCGACTCTCAAAAAGTCAATGCTCCAGCCTCCAATAAGCTAATGGTTGCACATTCATGACACATAATTATTATGGGCAATTATAGTTTTCTGACCTTGTGAGCTGATCAAGTAATATGAATTATTGATATTAGGGATACACTTTTAATACCCATGAAGAATTATCACAGTGTTGTGTTTGACACATAATGTGTACATGACTAAACTTTTAGTAAGTACTTAGTTTGTTAATTTTTGGTTTTAATTTTGTCTTTTTCAGAATTGCAAATTCCAACTTTCAGATAGTCTTTGTGACAATTGGCCTACTAAAGATATTGTGCAGTACTGTGTTGCAAAAATACAGCATTGAATTAATTTCATTAATATGGAACTATACATGTCTTTGTGTGAAACAATTTGACATGTTTTCGAAAAAACGTGGAATATCATACAGATGTAGCTACTATCAGAGAAATGATATCTATCAAAGATTTCAGAATCTCCTAATACAAAGAAGAGCTAATTGGGAAATGAGATGTACAACCGTACTTTCTCCTGAACTGATATCACCTGGAAATTGTGGTTCACTTTTATTAGGAACTGTTTTGGTCTGGTATTTTTACAAAAGACGAATAAAAAAGTGCAAGAAAAAGCACTTAAAGTTATTTTTCTCTTTTCAATATTATTGTGCAGAAAGGTATGTATTTAGTTTAGTAATCATTATGTTATCTATGTAAATAATCCATTTGTAGAACAAAGAAGAAATTGTCAATCGATCACATATGTTCCCAATTCCATTTTATATCGATACTTGCTTTAACCCTGAAAAAAATTAACAGTTTCTTTGCAAATATTGAATTGAATTACTGTTTAAGGAAATTATTACTATCGGGAGATGTGGAGTTAAATCCAGGACCCCACCGTGAAGGTTGGTGATTAATTTTGTACCGTAATAATATCACAGCATTAAGTTTCAAAACACAATTTGTATAAAACAATAGACAGTGTTTATGTTATATTTTTATCAAATATCTAGATTTTGAATGTTTTACCAAGTTTATTATTCCCCCTCCCTTTGTTTCTGTCTTCTGCTCCAGTGAAGGAGCTCTCCCAAGAACTGCCTTTCTATTTAAGAATGTTTGACCAAGTTATTGTTATCCCTTTTCTTAATTGTAGTTTTAAAATCCTTTAGTGTTGTCATTATTTTCCGTACCAATTTCACTAATTTTTCCGTATCATCTTTACTTCCATTCTTAGTTATTACCAAAGTAACTCAATTTGACTACTGAAGAAGAGGACTGCTTAACATTTCAGCTGAGCTTATGAATTATTCATATGCCAACACCACTGCTTGTTTAGACTAGCACACTTTCGAAGGTGCTACAGAACTGTGTGATTAGCTGGCTTAGTTTTTAGGTACATTTTGTGATGCAGAACAAGCCTTAATGACACTGTACACTGGATATAATATTTATAGAAAAGTCATTGTTCCTATAAAAGGGCTAGGTATTGTCTCAGTAATAACTATAACTTTTATTCACTTCTACCACCCAATTATAGATAACCAGAAAGGTGTAGAGCTGATTTGCAGTATCTTTGCATAGTATCATTGCCACATTGGGTAGTCATACTTTAGATACACTTCTCTTGTCACTTTCTAGAAAACTGAATGTTACACTGATGAGGGCAGTCCAGACTTAGGCCAGAACATCATATACTTTCACTTTCAATTTGAATTGCTTCTTTTGAAAGATCAAGCCAAATATTAATTTAACACATAATGTTCAACAATTTGAATGTCTATGCGCCTGCACTTAATTTACTATTGACTGCCGGACTTAAGAACCAATGGAGAGACAGAGCAGAGGCTTAGCTAGCTCACCTAAAGTGGGGGGGCTGATATCACGCCAAAGCAATCACTACATTAAAGTTAATAATAATATAATGTAATGCACAATTATCTATTGCAGTAAGTTAAACAAAAATTAAAAATTGCCAAAGTATCTTTTTCTTTCATCCAGTTTTTCAACAAATTCTTTAGCTATCAAAATTAAATCCAAGTTTTCTGTAAGCTCTTTGTGAGCATTTAAAAGTAAACAGTTATTTAAACGTTTTTCTGTCATACTTGAACGTAAGTATTTATTCTTTTCATAGTTGAAAATGTTCGTTCAGAGGTGGCAGAGGTTATCGGAATTGTACACATAAGTCGAAGTAATTTATGTACAGAGGGTAGCATGTCCTTCAAAACTCCATTGTTCTTGTTCATTGCACTGCATATGGTGTCAACTGAAGTAACTAGCCTAACTTCAGGCAGTCCTTGCTTGATAATATCATGTAACAATGGAAGTTGCCTCCTCAAGTTTGAGAAATCAAGATCTGCAGAAAAACATGACTTTTCAAGAATTTTTAACTCCTCATTAAAATTATTTTTGATGCTGTATAGGTTCATTACTACGTAATACAATTTCTGGTTATTTTATTTATTAGCTTTCGTAGTAGATTATAACTATAAATAGTCAAAACGTTTCGACCCGTAGGTCTTCATCAGTTGACAAAAAAACACAATACTGAAAATGACAAAAAACAAAACCAGTTCAATAAAATGCAAAAACCCTGAGGATGCACTAGTTATAGTGACGCTATAATTGGTTGCCATGTTGGATTTAACTCCAGGCCATTGTCCAAGTTAGATGTTGATGGCAGGCTTTGGATCACTACTGCTTCAGTAATCCTTCTTCTGGTGTAGTTCTCAACTCTCTCTTTCACTTTGGCCTCCAACCAATTTACTTTATGATTACTGTTCCATGCATGTACAGCTATACCATTCTTCTCATCATGCCTTTTTACTGCATATTGGTGTTCCTTTAAACGTTTGTCTAGTGTACGTCTTGTTTCCCCTATATATACCTTACTGCAGTCCATACAGCTGAAACATTTAAAAGTAAACAGTTATTTAAACGTTTTTCTGTCATACTTGAACGTAAGTAAGTATTTATTCTTTTCATAGTTGAAAATGTTCGTTCAGAGGTGGCAGAGGTTATCGGAATTTTGTTCCATGGATAATGTCAGAGCAATGTGCTCTGTATCGAAGCGACTTGTGAGCTCACCATATAACAAATCACATGCTTCAAAGTACAGCTGTCGATAATGATCTTTCACAGAAGAAAATATATGTGGCTCAGCTCCGTCATTGTACCTCTGAGGGCGCCTTCTTCTTCGCAACAAAACTGGTTTATCAGTTTTATGCTCTTCTGCAAACTGCTCTGCTTTTGCATAGAAGCGATCAAACTCCTCCTCTGAACGAATGCGTTCAAAATACTTTTTAGCTGCTTGTATGGCAGATATAGCATCTACAATGGCTATGTTCTTTTTTTGAAGAGCAAGGGAAACTTGTTCTGAAGCACCAAATAGATGATAAGATAGTTTAAGCCCAAATACTGTACTGAATTTCTCCAGAGATTGCAGGAGACCGTATGCCTTTAAGCCATATTCATCCCTTGTTGTTGAATGGATTTCTTCCAAAGCTTCCAAAAGAATGCTGTAATCTTTGAGGATTGAATCGATCGCTGCTGTTCGGGCTGTCCACCGCGTTGGACACAAAGACTTTAGGCTAACAGTTGAATCATCTGACTCCTTCAGTTTGGAAGCAAACAAATGAAGTCGTTTGGGAGAAAACTTAATTAGTTTTGTAATTTCTCTCACCAATTCCAAAGCATCTCGCAAAACAACTATTTTCCTGGAAATACTTTGCAGGCAAAGATTCAAAGAGTGTGCAAAGCAATGAACAGGCACTGCTGCTGGATTATCAGCTAAAAACCTTGCAGCAACTCCTGACCTCTTTCCTTGCATATTTGCTGCACCATCATATGCCTGTCCTCGGCACATTGCTATGGGAAGGTTACATCTCACAAGGATATCCTTAATAATTGAATAAAGAGTAGCAGCTCTTGTATCAGGCACCTGAAATAGACCAATAGGATCTTCATGGATAATGTAACTTTTGTCCACCCATCTAATAGATACATTAAGCTGCTCTGATTGACACACATCGCGTAAACTTGCCTATTATCGCCACTCGGAAAACCAGTCTCATTATCGCCAACGCAGAATTGTTCAAAACTTGTGCGCGTACAAGACTTCGGAGCATGCTCAATAGAATGAACAAAGCCCGGGCTACATTTTGCACTTTGAACCTAGTTCATGGCTAAAAGGTGTGAGAAGCTGCAGCCATTATAGCCTGTTTGTTTCTTTTAGCGGCTAGTCGAGCTCTTGTCCACGGTTAGCGGTTGGTGTCTAGCAGCTTTTGTGAGCTCCAGGTACGTTGTGAAGTAGCTTTTTTGGCATCCCTATGAAGTAGAGTTGTTTTCCTATTCAGTAATATTTTTTTTGTAATTTTACAGCCTCCCAAATGTTGAAAAAACGCCAAATCAAGTCAGGAGTTGGTGGCAATAGTGGTCAGAGAAAAAAATGGGCTGATAGTGACATGGTCTCTGCTATGAGTGCAGTAAAAACGGGTCAGTTTACAATCTCAGCTGCTGCTTCCAAGTTTTCAGTACCAAGAAAGACCTTGGATGACAGAATAAAAGGTAGAGTCGCACATGGCTCAAAGCCAGGAATGTCTACTGCTCTTTCCTCAGTTCAAGAAGACTCTCTAGTATCGTATCTCATTTATATGGCGAACAGAGGTTTTCCTCTCACACGTAGAATGGTAAAAGCCTTTGCCTGGTCAATTGCCAAGAGATATGGAACAGCCGAGAGATTTAATACGGAGTATGGACCAGGAGAGAAATGGTGGGTGTCCTTTAGACAGCGGCATCCTCAACTAGCACTTCGACGTTGTGATTCACTGGAAAGAAGCCGAGCTGAAGCCTTAAGTCCAGCTATTGTAAATGAATATTACGATCTTCTCTATTCTGCACTTGATGATAATGGATTACTACATAGCCCTAGACAACTTTATAATTGTGACGAAACCTTTATACCACTAGATTATTCTCGAGAGAAAGCTGTCACGGTAAGAGGGGTAAAGAATGTTTATAGGCAATCCCAGGGAACATCTGAGCATATCACAATGTTGTGCTGTGCATCGGCTGCTGGAGTTCCCCACCCGCCAATGATAATATACTCTAAATCATTTCCTGGGGGACAGTATCGTTTTGAAGGTCCCGACGATGCCCTCTATGCCAAGAGTGAGTCTGGCTGGATTGACACAGAATTATTTCTAACTTGGTTTAAAAAAATATTCTTAAAATACTGTGTAGCACAACGACCTCTACTTTTATTAATAGATGGTCATAAGTCACACATGGGCTTGGAATTAGTTGATTTGTGCAGAGAGAATAATATAATTTTGTTTTGTTTGCCTCCTCACACAACGCATGCCTTGCAACCGCTAGATGTGTCAGTATTTAAATCTTTAAAAGATCATTTTTCCAAGGCAGTTCGGTCAATTACTTTTGCGAAAAAGGATTATATTGTTACTAAGCGAGATTTTTCTCGTGTGGTAAAATCTCCTTTCGAGAAGGCATTTTCAATACCAAATGTTAAGGCAGGTTTTGCTAAGTGTGGTGTGTATCCATTCAATCGCAATGTAGTGCCTATTGAGAAAATGGTACCTTCTGTTCTACACCAGGCTTCACTGTCTGTGTCTTCAGGTTCACCCGATGTTTCAAGTAATTCTCAGCAATCATCTTCATCAGAAGCTTCTGATCCTGCCACACCCTCATCTGTGAGCTCCGCACCTGCTATAGTGCCTGCCACACCACCATCTGTGAGCTCCTCTCCTGCTGTGGTGCCTGTCACACCCATATCTGGGAGCTCCTCTTCTGCTGCTGTGCCAGCAAGACCCACCCCCAGTGATTTACCAGTGAGCTCCACCCCCAGTGATTTACCAGTGAGCTCCACCCCCAGTGATTTACCAGTGAGCTCCACCCCCAATGTTGCACCTTTAAACTCTACCCCTACTTCTGTCCCTCCAAGTATCAGCAGTACTTCAGTTCCTACTAATAATCCGCTGGTTATGGCTGGACTTATTCCAGCAGATATGGCAGATATTTTAGCAACGCCATTGCCAGATGCGGCAATGATAAGGAAACGCACAAAGCGTATTACTGGTGCACGGGACTTGACTGCAAATGAATACAGAGACATGTTATTGCAAGAGAAACGTAGAAAAGAAGATTTAGAACAGCAAAAAATAAAGCGCATGGAGGAAAGAGAGAAAAAGAAACAAGAGAGAGAGAGAAAAAAAGAAGAAGTTGCCAGAGGAAAGAATGCAGGACGAGGAAGAGGTAGAAAGAGAGCTGAAAAAGGAAAGGACAAATTGCAAGAAAAGTCAGCGAGTAATATAGAAAATTCAGATTCCGATTCAGATGCAGGTGTGATGATGGCTTCCAGAAGACAGTTCATTCCTTCCATTGGAGAGTCCAGTTTGAGTCGCCCACGTCGGCAAACTCAACTTCCATCTCGTTTTAGGTCTGAAAGTGACAGCGACAACAATGATGGAGCTATCTGCTCAATATGTGGAAACAACGAACCTGAAGGGCTGGGAGATGAGATAGTTTTCTGGATAGACTGCTCAAATTGTGGAGAATGGGCGCATAACCTGTGTGCGTTTGGAAAAAATACCATCACTAGACAATATATATGTAATAACTGTTAAAAAATCAATTTTGCTACTTATTATTATTATTTTGTCATGACTACCTTCAACTTGACTTGTTTCATGCCTCATTTCAATGAACCAATACTTTATAATATTTTTTTAGTTTATTAACCATATCGGCGATAATAGGCCTTTTGCGTGCCTATCGTCGCCACTTAACCACTCCAGTATTGACTGTTATTGTCCCAAGCTAACTCAACAGAATAACGCAGTTATTGGTTGCACACGTAGCTTAGTGGTGTCCCTTACCATATGCATCCAAATTTTATCGCTGACTGCAGCGGTGAAGGAGCTATATCGAGAATGGACCAGAACGCGGCGATAATAGGCAAGTTTACGCTCAGTGGCTTCATCAGCTATGACTGAAAACCATGCTGGGCATTCTGCCTTCATGCTATTAAGCAGAGTATGAAGTAAACTTTTACCCATCTCTTCAATGAGTTCATTCACGATTTGAGGACTAGTATACCGCTTTTCCTTCAACCATCCTCTAACAATGTCATCCTCCTTACTCAACGTTAGCATTAACTGCATAAGATTACCTTCAGATTCAGCATGCCCTTGGAGTGCTATACCTTGTCGGGTGAGATATTGAATAGCTCGCATCTGCAACACTAGCCCAGCTCTACGCTTTTGTTGCTGGTTTTTTACTTCAGCATTTAATTGACTTTCAACTGTTGGTCTTTGTTGGGCAATCCATTTTAAATGTGCTTCTTTATGAAAGTGAGAACTTTCATGATTTCTGAATCTCTCCAATGCTTTTTTCCAATTTTGATATCCAGTTTGAGTAAAAGCACTTTCTCCACATTTGGCAAATGAAAACAGTTTGTGCTTATAAGCATATCGACATAATAGGCAAAATACTCTTTTGCGACTTAGACAAACAGTAAGCCAAGAAAATTTTTTTAGCCAAGATGGCTGAAAATTTCTTGATTTGCCACTCAAAAGCATAAGGGTTTGCTTATCCATAGGTTGAAAAGTATTCAAGTCATCAGTACAACACAAAGATGAGCATTCTGATATATCACCTTCAGAAATTTTTTCAATCTCAGTCTCAATTCCAACCTCACATTGAGGTGAAAGTTCTGTTGCTGTAGGGCTTACATCTTCACTTCTTTCAGTCCTTCCATCGTCATCAGCTTCCCCTGTATTTGAACCTTCAGAAATGTTTTCAATCTCAGTCTCAATTCCAACATCACATTGAGGTGAAAGTTCTGTTGCTGTAGGGCTTACATCTTCACTTCTTTCAGTCCTTCCATCGTCATCAGCTTCCCCTGTATTTGAACTTTCAGTAGACTTCATTTTTTTGGTTCCTGATAACATTCCAGTTAAGGTAAGCTGTCTTTTGGCCATTTTGACTAGAGCCAATCTGAACTAAGCAACCAAGAAAGAAAGCCACTGTATGTAACACTAAAGCAGCTGGTCAAAAAGTGTTTTTACTGCAAGCAACTGCTAATGAGACTTGAATACAAGGTGTCTGGTTTGAAAACACATACCAGATATACAAGTAATTATCACATCTTTTGATTGGCATTAATGAAAATAATGTGAAAATCAGGTAAATACAAATGTGTCTGGTTACTTATATTCAATACATGTGTATTGTATAGTTGGTATAAAAGTGGGGGGGCTTAGCCCCACTTATTATAAAAGTGGGGGGGCTCTAGCCCCCCCAGCCCCCCCTGTGGCTATGCCACTGCAGAGTATTCATATATGTAGACTATCTGCCACACAGTGGTGCTTGATGTAGCTTCTAACTTTTGTAAATCAATATCATAAGCTATTTTTATGCATTCTCATATCCTTTACTACTTGGTTTAGTTGCATCATTTTTTCACTCCTGCTCTATTGCTTGAACTCTCTCTCTTCTTTTCAGCAGCTCTTTCTTGTTGAGTCATGGATTTCCTTTACCTATATTGTGTACCTCTTCCTGCTTCTCAGTATCTCCAGTCTTTCTATTCATGATTGTGGACTAAAACTTTGCGAAAGTGTTGCCTTCCCTTTTGAATGCTTTATGATCTTTGCCATCCTCAGCTGCTCTTAGATACTATCAGTTTGTATCGGGCAAGCTCACTTAGTAGATTCACACGTCATCATCGATGTTATTGTCTATGCTTTACCAACCAGTTTTGACCAACTTTACTAGCCCGGATCAGCTCTATTCATGAATGCATACACCGTCGTCATCGTTACTGACAGGCAAACACATTATTATATTGCTAGCAAGTACCCTGCCGCAAAGTGGCGCTTGATGTATTGCAAAGTAAGAATGCAGTACCACAAGTTATTTTGCTCAGTTATCATTCTCTACCATTGGTTAAGGTTACATAAGTTTCCCTCTGCTGCTCTTTTTTTTTTCTGAACTATTTTGGCTTTTCTTATCTTCAGCTCTTTCTTCATGAGTCACGGAGTCCCTTTCCTTTGTCTACCTCTCCTGCTTCTGAATCTATGTCCTACTATCATGATTGTGGACTTTTGCCTTCTTTTTCGTACTTTCACCTTCCTTTTTGAAACTGCCTCTACCTTTACTGTCGATTCCACCCGCTTTACAATTAATCGCTTGCCTTTTTGCCTTCTCTTCCATTCTGTTTAAATTGCACTGCCTTACCTCACTGATTCCACCTGCTTCTTAGTTATAATTAATCACCTTTTGCCTTCTCTTTTGTACTTTGGCCTTTCTTTTGAAACCTGCGCTGCCTTCCCTTGAATATCACACCCACTTTTTAGAATAAACCACTTTCTATTGAATTTGACGACACTAATTATTTGGAGCTCGTGAATTATTCATGAATACACACACCGCCGGTCATCATCGTTACTGACACACAAGCATACTTGGTGAGGGAGCGGAGCAAGCGTGACACTATCAGGGTGTGGTGAAATACCCTTCCCCACATGCTCACTAAAGGAACACCTTCAGGAACATATTAGATTATTAACTATAATTAGCCTACCTTGCCATTCACTATTCATGCATCTCACATTTCACCCTATTCACTCCCATTGCTACTTCCCATGTACTCTAATGCACCACCCTTGTATGCTCTCATCACACACAATTCTTGGTTGGTTTTATATATATTGGCCAACCCAACTTGTTAAGTTCAGTTCGGATTGTATAAGCATTTTGACATCTTGTGAGATACCTACTCCTCTTTGCTTAGAATTAAAACTCTAGCTTGGGTCGAGGGTTTGAAGGAACTCGGTTTGATCGCTGAGAATCCTGTTGCACATTCCGAACTCTGGCGGCGGCGCTATTTTATTTTCGTCTCTATGTGTCTCACCACACAGGGGTAACTCTATTAAAAATTGGGGATATTTGTTATCGAGTGAGCGAAGTGAGCGAGATACTATTAGGGGTGGACAATTGAAAATCGAGTATATGTTCGATGTATATATATATATATATATATTAAGTATCTCAACTGATTTAGGGTAATTTGACCCCAAGGAACAACATGGAAACTGTGAGAAGTTGTGAATCCGGGGCGAAATTGCCACGCCCCTTTTTACGGCACTTAAAAAGGTCATATCTTCTCAACCGTTTGAGGTACAGACTTTCTGAGGCAATCAAAATGTTCGGAATGGCGAGATCATAGTTGAGTGTAAGACCATAGCACCAATAGTTTTTTAGATATAGGCAAAAAAAGTGCCAAAAACCTCTGCATCTAGCGAATTCCTATGGTTTAAAACACAATAAGAGCCCAGGTAGAAGTTTAATCACTATTTTGAATGTTTACAAGTTTAGAATGTTTACAATAAGGTCATAAAAGAATAATGTTTGCCAATCATGGTTGAGATTTCAAGCTTTGATAAGTTCATTCAGTAATTGGATTTTGGCAGCAATCACCTCCCTTGCATTTGCAGTACTTACAACACTTGATGCCAGCTGCTCTGCATCGGCAGGAATTCTTGCGAGCACACTTGCCACATGTGCAGGGATCTGGCAGGCCTTCTGGTTTTGAAATCACGATTTCAGGTAACAATACATTGTCTACTCTTCTAAAACCATAGTCCTCGGCATTCATTGTTGAGGAGGCATCCCTAAATGGTGCTTGGATCCACAACTGCAGTTGGTAGTAGGCTCGCAGGATATGTTTTGGGGCATTGGTTGAGGTACAAGCAGTTTTTTCGAAGTCCAGCTTTTGGGCATTACTGCTAAATGCAGCCACACGCAATTCATCAAATGTCTCCTGATCCGTTTTTGGCTTCAGGCACTTTACTAAAAATGCTTCAGCCATCTGTATTATGCTTTCAGTTGGTCGAGGAGAGTTCAAATCAAGCAGCAATGGCAAGTTTTCTGTTTTATTCACAGCATTTAGGGCCGCATACTTCGTTGCTATCTTGCTGGTGGTATCACACCCTGTCAGTGCATGTACTGCTGGAAGACACGTAATAAGGTCATTTGCCAATGCACTGCAAATGTCGTGGAGAGGTAAGATTGATCTTCTCAGTCCTGAATTGCGAACAAGCCACAGCTCTTGGAGGCCCAAATCTCTCCAATTCACTGTGAAGTGGTACAACAGGCACACGAAGATGTCTGTATCACCTGATGACAGCATCACAGATGTAGGTCCTGATGACCGATGGCTTACGATATCCTGCACGTGAAACATCATCCTGTCGTCTGCTTCATCATGTGTGTAGTTCAGCCGAGGAAATAAAGAAGCACTATCAGCCGATACCAACCATGCCTGTGGTGATATACCAAGGTAGAGAGGTTTAAAACCATGGTAATTCGTGGTGAGCCATTTCACATAGAATGCCTGGAAGGCTGTTTTACTAGTGGAAGATGACCAAAAATTCTCCAGTACCACTGGAACCTTTTGGTTTGGTGAAATCGCATCAAGGACAACCATTTCTTTAGACTTGGCTCTCCTGCTCCTCTCTCCATTCTTGATGCTGTCTTCTTTGTAGGTGTCAAAAACAATGTGAATTTCATCACTAGCTTGGCCAGCTTTGGTGATCAATGACGTTAAAGCAACAGCAAAGTCACAGAAAGTCTTGACAGGTGGATCCAGATTCTTTAATGGGACTTTCTCAGGAGAACTTTCACTTCACCATGACTTTAGCCCTAGTACTGCTGCTACAATAGTCACTATGGTGCAAGTTATAGTGGACTATCTCCGAAAGGTATGCAATCCTCTGCAAGACCAGGTAACACTAAAGAATATTCTCACCGGAGAAACTGTGACCAACGTGAGAATTGACAAGTTGATAGGCTGTATGAAGGAGGGTCATGAAGGTTTTTCCAATTTGGTCGAGGATCGACTCAAGAAAAAATCATTATCGATTTATTCAACCATTAGCAAAATCAAGTTTACACCCCCCAAGACTAAGTTGAATCTTGCATCCAAAGCAGATGTCAAAAGTGAAACAATCAAGGCTCTTATGTATTTAGAGTATGGTTGTCATCGAGGGTTCACAGTTGAAGAGCTACTCCAGCATGAGATCACCAATTTGGCATTTTTCTTAGTTGACAAGGAAGGCTACTTGAGGAAGAGTGTCAAGTCACAACTTGGGATTGAGCTGCTCAAGTTGTGCCCAGAAATAGACAAGAAAGGCCCGAAAACTGCCCCAAGAACCCATGCTGCTGTGATCGACTTTATGGCCCTAGTGCGGACATCTCTCTTCCTCTTTAGGAGGTCAACATACTGATCTTTTGTGTGCTTAATAATTCCCCACAGAGCTACTGCATCCTTTTTCCGAGTGACACCAATTATCCCCCCACTCACTTTGGCAGGCCGGTTGTAGCACTGTTCCAGTGCCTGGTCAAAGGGCACTCCACTGCCTTTCTTGGTAGTGTTCATGACGAATCCACCATTCATGTAGGACTCATATAAGAGTGGGAACTTCTCTTTCAGTTGGTAGCAATCCTGTAAGAACAGTGGTGTCCATCGACAGTAGTTGGTTCTTCCAAAAAAGAAGAACAATGAAGTTGCCCTCTCTACAGCACTTACATAGAGGATCCAGTCTCCTGAGCGCAGTGAATTGGTCAGATCTCTGATAATTGGGAATAGATCAGAAATGTAAGTGTTCCAATAATTAAATGACTGAGATTGTGATGCCTTTTCATTGAGGTAGACTTCAAAGGCTGCTTGAACAGTATCACCACCGTATTCTTTTGTGGTGTTCCATTCTTCAATGGTTAGCTCTTTGGACTGAAAGTCAATATGAAATGCCTCTAGTTCCTCTCGTTTCTCAGGGAACTTGGAGAAAAATGCTTCCAACATCATGGCTGTAAGGGCCTTGTGAATCATTGAGTGAGCAGTGCGGGCTCTTGAATAGTGAGAACCTGAGATTACAGACTTGATGACATCGGTACCATAGCACTCGGTCTCAACCAATACTGTAAATATCCCTGACGGCTCCAGGTATGCACCAAGACAGGCCAATACGATCTTCTCTATGAAACCCACCAAGACCAAGGAATATGTTGTCAAACTGATCTGACTTCAGGAGTTGAATTTCCTTAGCAATACGGTATACACCCTCATCAGCCCACAATGCACCATATGCATCACCTTTCTGTTTCAGAGCATCCTGAAAGTTGACCATAGTTGTGAATACTGCATCGTATGTTGTTGCTGGATATGGAAGGATTGGGGTCAGAATTGTGGTAGTGGGATGAAATTTACAATTTGTTGTGGTGCTCCTAGCTGCTGTGAAGCCTGGAACATAGTCGCTGTCAGGTGCTTTTTTTGATTGTCCACAGAAAATAATCAGAATTAATCGACTTGGTGGAGTCTCCGGCTGTTAGAGAGGAAGCTGACGCTACATCCATGACTTCTGCTTCTGCATCTGGTGTCAAGACTAGCATTGCACTATCTTCTATGGTTGCAAAAGAGGCATCTGTTGACATGAGTTCTGCATCCAGTGTTGAGATCAGCATAGGACCTTCTTGACCTTCTGTGGAGCTCTCAGCTGCTGTAACAGAAGCTGTTGTTGGAAAGACTTCCACTTCTACCTCTGGTGCAGAGCCCAGTATTTGTTCATCATCAATTGATGGAGGCCTAGTGCAATAGAATCAGAGAAAGTTTCTATTACCTTGTAGCCAGCTGGTATCTCCCCACGTTCCTTCAATGACCCCATAGGAATGAGCTGTTGACAACTGACCTTAGACCTAAGCTTTACTGTGGTCCTGCTCCGGGTGAAAAGGGACCTTGCTGAGATCGCACTTTCCCGTGGTGGTTTCTTAAGAATAAGTGGAACATTTTGGAAGAGAATAAGGATAGTGTCGTGTGATGAGCCTGTTCCTGCCAGGGTGCTTTCGTTGCGGTCAAAGTTATCCATTGCACCATTCAGTGGGCTTGTTGCTTCAAGGACTGCTGGAAGTGGCACCCTGTTGTCACCTGCTGTAGCAATTACCTGCTCAGCGAGGTCTACGTCAATTCTCTTGACTGTGTTGTAGCTGACACTTACTCCATGCTGACAGAGAGCAGTCACTAGCTCTTTTGATTGTGTCAGACTGTGCACTCCTTGGCCCACCATGACATGGAAGGGTGTTGGTTCAGTGCCATCAGTCAAAATGTAGCGAAGAATTTGAAGGACTACATCAATCTTGAGCTGGCAGTTGTTTTTCCCTTGAACATGTGCGAACAAAATTCAGCCCATAAGGGTGGTGGGCTGCCCTGAAATTTGTCCATGGAGAGCTGAAGGTCTTGCGGCTCACACAAGCTCATCTTCAGTCCAAAGCTGTAGTCTTTTAGCTCCTGCGCCAGTTCAGTAGCAACTTTTTGGGCTGCTGAAACTCGCAAAGATTCAACTAAAGGTTTTATAGAACTGTTAGTTCCAAGTACCATCTGAGATTTTCGTTTGTTGTTTGGGTAAGTAAAGCAGACAGCATCACCATACAGCTCAATGATCAGTTGCTTCACAGATCGGTTAGACACCACATCAGCTGAACCTTCATTTAACCTATCCCTGATGAAACTCAGACTATATGCTGAAGTACTGAACTCCAGCTGAAGAGCTAAGAATCTATAGCTTTGAAGGAGTCATCTGCTGCAGCTACTGAGTCTTCCATTTCCAGGTTCCTTAAGATCTCTGCTATTCTAGACTGATACTTATTGAAGTAAGCCTTACAGCAATAGTCGTGATATAAAATATCAGCTGCAAAAACATCATCTACCCCACTCATTGCTGCTGTTTCGGTGTACACGTGATCTTTGAAAAGCATAGCTGCATTTAGTAGTTTTTGTGCCATTGGCTTTTCACAGATTCTATACAGTGTGCGAACTTTTTTTGCTTAACAGTCTTGCGATCTGCTCCACAAAAAATACAGACATTTTTTGTTTCACTTGGCTTAAATCGTTTGCTTCGCTGCTCGCTTGAGACACTAGGTTCTGATTGTTCACACTGCTCATAAGTAGGCTCCTGGGACTGCTGAAGTGGGTCTGGTGGATCAACTGATGGTTGGGCTAGGCTAACAAGCTTACCCATATCTAGTTGAAACCGCCTGTAGCATGATGAAGCATGATATTTCATGTTACTCTGCTCTGACACAGTCAGTTGGAGGACCCTAGTTACTCGAGCATCTTGACTTTCTGTTCGCTTGGCAAGTGAAGCGATGCAACCCCTGCCAATTTCTCCACTAGAAAGGTACTCTGATCGCTTCTTTCTTTGACATAGAATACACTCCTCAAGATTGATAGATTTAGGTGCAGTAAGTTGTACTTCATCCTGGAAGAAAATGTGCACTTCATCAACTCATCTATCTATAGTCCTATTCGTAATAAAGATCTTACCATTGATGTCTGGGCTCTACTGCACTCTCTCCAGGTCTTGCACTACCTTCCTCTGCCAGAAAATGTGCATGCAGCTGCTTGCTCAGCAGCTGCATTTGAATTTTGTGGTTTTCAGCACAACTTCAAAGCCTTCTACCTGGGCTCCTAATATTTCTACCTGACTGTAACTGTGTCTACCTGGGCTTTTAATATTTCTACCTGAGCTCCTAAGAACTGTAACTATGTCTACCTGGGCTCCAAAGAACAATAACTATGTCAATCTGGGCTCCTATGTCTGTCTACCTGGGATCATAGTATAATAATTATAACTAGTTCACACCAAAAAATTCATTTTTGGCACTTTTTTGCCTATATCTCAAAAACTATTGGTGCTATGGTCTTACACTCAACAATGATCTCCCTAAACATGGCCATTCCGAACATTTTGATTGCCTCAGAAAGTCTGTACCTCAAACGGTTGAGAAGATATGACCTTTTTAAGTGCCGTAAAAACGGGCGTGGCAATTTCGCCCCGGATTCACAACTTCTCACAGTTCCCAAGTTGTTCCTTGGGGTCAAATTACCCTAAATCAGTTGAGATACCCTCTCCTAAATGAAGGCGCATACAACTTTGACCCAGGTCCTAGACTAATACCCTAGATATCTTCACAATGATATCTTTAGGTTCATGACCCGTGAAATAACTCAAGATATTTCATGTTGTAATTTCACATTTCAGGTTGTTATTTGTCAGCTCATTATACCCTTGTAGTTATAGCAAACAGGCCAAACTTGTCAATCTTCTTGGTTTTTTACAGCTTACTTTCATCTGGTGTAGCCTACTCAACCCAGAGAGCTGCTAAAATATCAGCTGGGGGGTGGGTAGCCCCTACAACCAACTTTACTCTGTGAGTTAGCCTTCCTCTAGTACTAACTACAGTGTAGTGAAGATATCTAGGTACAGTAGTGAAGACATCTAAACTATTTATTACACTTGTCAGAGTGATATGACAAAATATTTCACTCTCAAGCTTTTTTTTTCACTCTGCCTCTGGCTGGTGAAAATAATTAGTCTGCGCTTGAAATATTTCACCATATCACACTCTGACTCATGTAATAAGTACTATATATGTATGTATTGTACATATTCCCCTTAAACACATGTGCTGGCTTTTTTTTTTCCTCCACCCCCCCCCCCCCCCCCCCCCCCCCCCCCCCCCCCCCCCCCCGGCTTTTTGGGCTTATCCCCAGTTTCTTCTGGTACTACAGAGGTAAGCAAGCCTTATTTTAGGGTTAGGCACAAAACTTTACGAAGAGTCTCTAGAAATACTTTCTTTTCCAAGTCACAATAAGGTAAGAGTAATTTTGTATTTGTCTGCTAAAATTAGTAGTCAACTGCTCTTTATTTATTTATTTATTCAAAGCTTTACAACCAGTAGATAAGTGAGGTGTTGTGATAACAGAAAAGAATGGTGTAGTGAGGTGGCTGAGGGTCAGGCTCTAAGAGCTAGAGCTGCCAAAAAGATATAAAAAAGAAAATTAAAGAGAAAAGTTAAAGGTAGAGGAACACATGGACACAATGAAAAGAAAGTGCAGATATTGTTAGGATCAAATCTGTGAATGAATAATATTCATTATATTGTTTTACATAAACTATTTAACTTAACTAGGTTCGCTCGATGTTTGTGTTCAAGCACGCCACTAATATGTGCTCATTTAACGCGTGCGCGGGTGCCGTTTTTTCTCTCCTAAAAACACACATTTGTTTTAGGCTTGACCCCACTTTCTTTTGATACTACAGCATTAAACATGTCTTGAATGCCGCTTGTTTGTTGTGAGTGCCACTAGTAGCCAAAGTGACTAAATGTTACCATTACTTGGGAGAAGCTGAGGTAAGTATGTAGTTCAATTTGTTAGCTTAAATATAACTCTGGCTATTATTTTTGGTAGAGCTGCGAGCTTGTTCACCAGATACTGGTAATTGAGGTTACCACTATCCAGGAAATTGAGGTAAGAGAGTAATTCTGTAGTTGTTTGATAACATTAATGGTCAACTGCTGCATACTATTATGCATGAACTAAGCTAAAGTATGTCATGTAACAATACTATAGTTTTATGTAACCTACTAACTGGTCAGGCTCACTTGGTATTTGTGCTCAAGCACACTACTAGTTTATATATTATATGTTTGGACGTACTTATGTCATTTTTGTACTCTGACCCTGGCGTTTTTGTGTTAGTTCGGTGGTCGACCCCGTCCCAAATTTCACTGAACAGAATACTCTGATTTATCGATCATTACCCGTATCACCCAAGAAATTGAATTGTTTATCGTTTGAATTCTTTTGTGGGTGCAGTTGTAACTTGAAAACATACCAGAGTTCCATTTCTATTCGAGTTAGTGGTGGTGGTAGTTCAATGCGCTCTTTGTCATTGTTATTAGCCCTACGTAGCAGTATTTACTTGAAAATTTATTGTCCACTAGACTAACCACATAGGTAAGTATTGTGTAGGTATGTCCAGGTGTGTGAAAGTATTGTGGGGGTTACAGCTTCTACTTAGCTAAAGAATATCACAAACAAAACATTGTTTTGTTGCTGTTTTCTTTTTTAATTCAAACAGTTGCGGTGAGTGGTTATTATGGCATTTAAAGGCCTTTACCGTATAAATGTAATTTAAAACTCGACATTATTTTTATTAGCTTTGAGTGTTAGAAGCTAAATCAATCATATAACAATAGTGTAGTGGCTCATTCGTCATTTGTGTTCAAGCACATCACTAGTTTATATAAATACTAGCAAGTACCCTGCCACAACATGGTGCTTGATGTATAACTTACGCAAATTAGGAATGCAGTAGCATAATTATAGTATTTTTTATTCATGGTTTCCCTCTCCAGCTCTCATTCTTTGTGAGCCATCTCAGTTATTATTTTTTCTTTCTTCAGCTTATAGATTCCCTTCTCATTCTTGTCATCCCCATATTGTACTATGAGTGTATAAAATGTTTATTCCAATAAACTTCTACGATATATTCCAAAACCATTAAGGTTCAGAGGTAACTCCACCATACTTCTAAAAATTTAGTGGTCCAGAACCATGAATGGGCATGTTGAAGTGTTCAATATGCAGCAATGAATAAAGGGAAAATATTGAATGCTTACGTGGTGTGGAAATATTCAATGAAAATATCCAATCTATATTACTTACACTGCCCCTATTGTTGAGCTCATACAAAGAAAAAGGGAAGGGAGTAATGTACTTTCATATATTAATTCGCAAATGAGCGGAACTCTCTCAGGTTCAATATAATATATTGAACCTGAGATTATGGTAATGTAAGCATTTAAATTTACATATTCATAATATATAACATTGGTTAGTTGGTCAGGGTTAGGATGATCTATATTTGTGATTGTGCACAGGAAGATTGGGCACAATGAAAGACCTGAATATTTTTTGCGTTTACACTTTTGTCAGCATCTAGATACTGAACTCTTGAAGTTTTATAGCAGTAGTTTCAACTGTTGCCTCATGCGGGACCTGACCAGTTCAACGTACAGTCTACTTTAATACATTTTTGAGATGGTATACATCAATCTTTTCCCGATGTTTACATGGTGCCCGATTTTCCTGAAATATTGAAATTCATAAGAAGTAGAAATAATTTTCGTTATAATATTTCTCTTTCTAACAGCCATTATTGTTAATTACAACTTAACCCAATGTTTTGACTTCGTGCTGAAGTCCTCTTCAGGGGTCAATTGAGGTTGAACTCTCTGTGGTGATATAATAACATGATTTAAACAGTAAGATTTCTGGAGGGTGCGCTTACTGTTTATTATATCCTGGAGGGTGATTTGCACACAGCATGGACAGCCAGCATCCTGGAAGCTCTAAACATATGTCTCTGTTAAAATTGTTGTTATAAGCTGTACCCATTACCAAGTCATCCATAGTGTACAGCATATCCTGCAGTTGTGGTGAAGTACACATAGGTGAAACAACTAGAAGGCAGAAAGTAAAATAACATCCGGATGCTTGTAAGATAGGTGATGAGAAGGTTTCAGCCATTGCTTGGCAGCAGCATCACCCCATTAAATGAGAAGAGGTAAGAGTTGTAGACAGAGCCAGTAAAAATCATGAGTTGAAGATCAAGGAAGCTCTACACAAACAGATTATAGTATCTTTGACTTTAGTAAGATGTGATCTTAGTGTCTTACCTGACTTAAATGCTGTTTTGATGTCAAAGTCTCTACACACTCTCTGAATACTCTCACTCAATCCTACTATGTATGGAATAGTAAGAATCAAACCGTTCCCTTGCTCAGTATGATCTTTAGAAGGTAACTATTTAGAGCCTGCCCTAATGGTTGCATTATCATAACCATTACTTTGAAGTACTTTGTGTAGGTGTTTCTCTTCTTCCTTCAAGTTTTCACTTATATTAGTTACCCTCCGAGCTCTCTGATACAAGTATATCCTAATCATGTAAAGAGAGGAATAGACACCACGGAGAGTTTGACCTCAGTTGACCCCTGAAGGGGACTTAGGCAAGAAGTCGAAACGTCGGGTTAAGTTTTAATTAACAATATTGGTTGTTAGAAAGAGAAAAAGTTGCTTGCTATTATTATTTTTTTCAGCCGAGAATGACTGAATTTTAGTTATCTTGTAACATTTGTATTATCCAGTTTTAAAATATTATAAGTACATCTGTATACTTTTTTCATAGATCTTATGGCTGAATTAGTGAAAGACTTGATTGGAGTACAACACGAATACATGACATTTGGAGTTTTACTTGGAATATCTCTTGATACAATAGGAACTTATGAAAATGATTTTAGTCATAATTCTAGCAAAATATTTATTCACATTTTAGACCACTTTATGAGTAACTTTACTGAAGATGTTTGGTTTACTAAAATATGTGATGCACTATATGCAATAAAAAGGAAGGACTTGGCTTTAATGGTTACAAACAAATATATAGCGCCTCGAGGTAATTTAGTGAGGTCAATTATTATAGTGGCACAACATTGTGTTAGAGTGATTGTGCAGTACAATTTGCTAATGGTTTTAGCTCTATAGAAATAGTTTAACATTTTAATGAATAGATTTCCAATTTCTATGAGTATGTTTATGACTAAAAGGGTGACAAATTTAATCAAGTAGTCATCGCTTAGCTATAGTGGTATTCTCTGTAAAACAAATTACATACATATTCGATATTTTAATTTTACCATAAAATTTGCACAAATATGACATAATTGTGGATCTAGGCTCAAATTTGCAATGTTTTGAAGAGCCAGCCTATATAAATTCAATGACTGATAAAAATTCAATGACTGATAAAGAAGGTTTAACTATTCTTAGATTTAAATTTTGTAGTTATGTAATGTACATATTTAATAATTAGTTTAACTATAATTTATATTAACACAAGTAACACTCACATTAGTATTTAGCTTAGAAAATTCTATTTTACCTCACTTTAGTACTGCAAGCTGAATTGTTAGATATGTATTAAAAAATTATGTGCTTTAACATGTGGATATTGAGATTGTATGTCTCTACATGGGCAGACACATTATTCTTAGAAATTTTATGCTAATTTTGACAGCTATGATTAAAGGATTTTTTAATATGAATATTTAGATAAGCTACTGTCTCTTCGATTTTAAAATTAATTTCACTATCTTCATAAAATCAGTTTTATATAAAGCTCGTGCATATTGGTTTTTATTGTTTTTAGTATCTTCTGTAATATCACTGATGAGTTCCTCCACAGCACCTGGTACTTCTTTACAAGCCACACCCATCACTAATTCTATCAATGCGGAGCAGGAATTGCCTTGTATACATGATGAAGGTAAAGTAATTGACGAGTGAGTGAGACTCTATCACGGGTAACACAATTGAAGAATCAGAGATATTTTTGTTTGTTTAAGTGTATATTTTGACATACATATGTCATTTTTGTACTTTGATTCTCACTTTTTTGTGTTTGCTTGTTGGCTGACCCCTTTCCATAGTCCACTAAACAGAATCTTTTGTTTAACCCTTTGAATTATGGTGTTTATGATATGATATGAACGGTGTGGGACATTTTAATGCACCGTTTGCCATACTTTCCTCTATGTAATAGCCTTGTTCCTATCCTGTGAGCAAGTGTGAAAGTGTTGTGTGTTACAGCTATTGCTTAGCTAATTAATGGCACAAAAATCTTTAAGCAAACATAAATAGAGTAATAGCTGCCTAACACACAGATTTACAGGCTCCCTCAGTTAGAAAGTCTTACTTTAAGTGTTGGACTCTAATCTTAGAAATGGAATTGGTTAATATGGCATAAAAAACCATTATTGTACAGAATTTCTAAATTGCGGCACATTCTTGAGTGTTTTTTTTTGTCAGGAGTAATGATCATTTAGATAGTCAGAATGGTTTGTTTACAAATTACTACCACCAGGAGCAGATATAGGGGTGGCTTAACTGGTGTCGTATTGAGCCCTTATTTTGTTTGCTACTGACCAGTACTGGAAACAAAAGTATAATAATAGCAATAACTGCTAGTTTGGTCGTTGTTTTCCTTAACCTCCATAGTAATTGCGATCTTCTAATGAACGTACCTCTACTTATTGATATGGTGAGTCTGGAATTTACTATTTGTCCTTATAAATCAGGGGCGTAGGAACGGGTGCAGCCGAGTGGCCATGACCGCACCAATATTTTAACAAAAGGGCAGTGTCTATTACTTTTTCTACTCTTTACCCAAACTCGTCCTCGTTATTGAAAATGGGCAGTCGAAATCGAGCCGTCGAAGTAACTTCTTCTGCCAGAATTAGGTAGCTAATATCGAACCTGTCAGAAGATTTTTAGGAAACTCCAGACCAGCCTGGTCCTTCGTTTACTATTCCAAAGCAATGTTTAAGGGGAAAAAGTAGTTCAGATCCTTCCAGCAATGTTGGTCTGCAAAATGGCCATTTTGCTACTAGGAGTCTTCCCATTCAGTTATTTGCCACACATATTTGAGGAAAATTAAACTACGACTGCCACAATAGGCAGGCAATTGTAATTTCTAATTTGGATTCAGTTTCTTTTTTGTCATTGTGTTGCTTGCTTTATATGTCCAAGTAGCTATATTAGCTACATGATATATACAGTCTACATAATAGCTATAACTATAATTTAACATTATTTATTTGACATGAACCTACTGATTATTATAAAAACCATTTTCTTTGTAATATAATAAAATATGGCTAGTACTGAATTGTTTGGTGTGATTACAGTGGTATTTGAATTTATTAGATACACAGAGCAGAGACTTAAACTCTTTAGTTCATTTCATAGAAAAACAAAACCACTGTATTGTCTTTTCTATTAATAAAACTCATTACTTGAATAAATGAGTGAGTGTAGGTAGTGGGTGTGGTTATAATGGCCGCACCAATAAGATCTGGCTTCCTACTCCCCTGTAAATATGGCAGACTAATCTTGTAGTGTATACCAAAGCATAGCAAGTCTAGTATTTATATATTGTGGACATAATAGTATTGTATTTAGTGGTCGTTGCTTATTCACTTTTTTTCATGGTTGAGATTAAAATTAGCTGTATTTAAATATTTTCATCATTGAATGAATAATAGAATTCTTGCAAGTACTTCACCACACAGTTGTGCCTTACTTGTGCTAAAACAGGAGAGCAGTAGCATGAGGTAGCTTTATCCATGGTTTTCTTCTCCTGCTCTCTTATTTTCCTCACCCATCCTGGCCCTGTTTTTCTTATTCTCTTTTCAGCCCATGGATTCCCTTCTCTTCCTCTGTCTACCTCTCCTGCTCCCCAATGTCGATCTTTTCTGTGTATTTTCTTTCACTTATTCATTGAAGTAGTTACATCAGTCCGACTTTCTCACTTGCTTCTCTTTTTATTGACCCTTGCATTCTCCTGATTCTTTGCCTTTCTTATACCCATTATGGTTAGCTATTGTAGATAAACATTCTTTTCCAACTCAGTTCAGTGACCCAGTGTTCAGTTTTTATAGGATAAAATAGGATAATAAGGCACTTCAAGATGTTCCAAGCCATACAATAGGTTAATAAGGCACTTCAAGATGTTCCAAACTATGGAATAGGTTAATAAGGCACTTCAAGATATTCCAAACTATGGAATAGGTTAATAAAGCACTTCAATATATTTCCAAGTTGTTAGGTCCTGACAGTTTAGTGGTTTGTGTGTGTACTCTGCAATTGACGGTTACAAGTTCGGTGATGAGGTTGCTATTTTCCCAATTTTCCCCTTTTGTCAAATGTTTTGACCATTCGGGTAATGGTGATGCTTTGCTAACTCTGAAGTACTCAATATGATACAAACGATATTCTTTGATGTCAACCACAAAGTTAAACCATACACATGGTTGCTAGGAAGAAAAAAACACAACAAAATATTTAGTATTTATTTGTGCATACAAAAACAAATGGTTGCTAGGTACTTTTTAAATGGTTGAGGCCGTCTGATTTAAAAAAAAAGCACACAGACTCACACAGTGAGCAAATATATTGAATGAAAGCTATTGCCTTTGCACAATGTGATATAGGCTAACTATTGTAAGTGTTACCACCTTTATGATGCTTTGTTTTAGATAAAATGACACTATATGCTCATTTTGGAAAATCACACGATAAAAATTCTAAACCAGAGTTTAAAGTGGAAACTTATAATCTTAATAAGGAATATTGTGATATTCTAGACGAATTGTACCAGTTTATTCGTAACAATGATGGTGTCGTTGATGATTTACGCTCTGTAGTACAAGAATGGTTACCTTGTGGAACAGTGTGGAAAAATGACAGATTTCACAAAATAAATAAAGACAACTTGGAAGATTTAGACTTGAGAAAGTTGTGGACAATATTTTCAAGTTACAGTTCTTTCTTTAACTTTGAGCTTCTTGAGCGAGTTATACGCAGGATTGGTTTTGAGAAAGGTAAATGTATGATGGAATGCTACAGAGATAGATTTGCCAGTTACATTAAAAACAGGGTAACTAAATGTCCGTCAGGAATTGGAATGAAGGGAGAAAATCATGTTAAATTATTAGTGAAGCTGGATGAATATTTTGAAAACTGTAACATGGATAAATTAAAGCTACTTGGACAAGATATATGTAGAATTATCAAAGCAGATCCTGAGAAGCTACAAGTAGAAAAAGTTGAAATGGGATGTGTTTGTATTACTTTTCACTTGCACATGTCAGCAATACCAGATGGATTCTGGTTAACAGAAGATGAAATCACTCAATTCCAAAGTCTTCAGTACATGAATGCAAAGATACTAAAGCTTCAGTGTGGAGACGTAGACTTCATTATAGCTGATATTGGTAAGACATTTGCAGATTTAAAAACAATATATATTTTCCTCTTACTAGTAATAGTAAGGTCCGACAGAATGTAAGCCATACCTCCCAATCAGTTATTTTTTATGGTTTGTAGTTGTTGTGCACATGTGCAAGTTATATAAAATCACTTGCTGGACATCTGTCAGCAGTTGGGAACTCTGTGAAAATTGCGAATATTTAATTTCACACATGCGAAAATTAGAATTGGACCCAACATATTCTAGATATTATGTGCAATAACTCTAGCATAAGGTTTTCTGTGGTGTTTTCTGACATGAATTTTTAAACTGGAGTTAAATTTTATCTGTTATTTACTCAAGAAGTTTTTTGGGGTATTTATTTAAATATGACAAATTCAACAAGGGCATTGATTTTGTGGGTGTTCTTGTGATGTTGAACCTGTATCATGGCATATTGACATCACAAAGAAATTGTTGAAACATGTCAGATGCAGTAAGATGAGGTAAAAATGTTTTTTGTTGATTTGGCTTCAGTTAATCATGTGAGTGAATTATAAACAGGGCCAAACTAAGCATTCCATTTTGAGGACAAATTTCTTGATTTGTCACTCACTCTTTGTATCCAACTAACTGTCTCAGAATTCCATCAAGTAAGATCAATGTTAGCATTTGCAGCTGATTTCCTGAAATGCATACAAGAGTTCAGCATAAGAACAAGTTACCCCAATATCATAGAAAGCTCTGATAAGTTCTTTGAATCTCTGAGTGGCACTGCCATTGCTGTATTATCTATCAAAAGATTGCTTTCTGGCTGACATTTTAACAATACATCCTCTAGTGTATTGCTAGCAGATATCATGGTCAACATGATAGCAATAATATTTCCTATCATTTTCAATGCTGTCTATTTCAACTTTAACTATGTTTTCAAGCCTCACTCATGTCATCAGTGTCATCAGGAATTGCATGGAATAATTTTATTACACTTGATTTGAATTCCATTAGTGATGAATCCTGAAGACGATAAATTAATGATGTTCCCTTTAAATTTTTCAGCCACCTTTGATTATTAGCATTCTCCTGGAAAACTCACTTTCTCCTTCTTTCAAATACTTCACGTTTTACAGCTGATATTGAATGACAGAATCAAATGCAATATCATTCAGCATGGTATTTGTGGCACAACAACATTGGCAAACCGCAAACTTTATTGATCAGGGAGACAAGAAAGTAGAGTGCAGACTCCTCACATTTGCAGCATGCAAGTCAGGGAGAAACCCTCCTATTTTCTCAGATTGAAAATCTTTTATGGCCTCACAAGCCTTAGAAATAGCTATTCTTAAGATTTTTTTCCCTCTGAATGTTTCTGTTTGAGTACCTCAAAGAGTCCTTCCCACAAAAGAGGCAATGTTGCTAAAAAGAAGTTTAAGCTGTTCAGATCTTTTGCACTTTTAAGCTTACCAGTGAGACTTCAGTAGTTTTCCTTAGCACTTATTATGCAAAGTTTTCTGAATTACTTTCTTGTGAAAGTACTAATTGACATATTTTCAACTAACTCAACATTATGTATGTTGTTCCAGCTCAGTGTGAAGATCATCTTCGTATTACTTACTTGCCCCTACTAGTCTTTCTGCTGAAGTTTGTGAAAAACAAAACTAAAACATAATATTATCTTCCGTGTTGTATGTCCAGATTTGAAAGTTGGTGCAGCAATTTGTACACATTTGTCTTCATAGGATCAGCCAAAGGTGCCTCAGTAACACTCATACAAATTGTTCAGGACTGTCCGTCAAGAAGAGGATTTGTATCCGAACCTCAAGTTAAATACGTCTGTATATTGATAGAATATGCTATAATAGATGATAGTATAGAAAGATAAAACAGAAGAAAGAGTTACACAAAAGTAAGAACAAAACGGTAACTAAGAAAAATGATACAATGCATTAAACTAACTACTGAGTCAAAACAACGACATCGACGATTTCCGTGATGGTAAGACCTGAGGCAATCATGCGCAAGTTCAATCTCATACTCATAGTGGAGGAGGGTTAGAGCCCGAACACAAATATTGGTGTTGCCTCAAACAAAATTGCTGAAGGGCAGAACATCAGACTTATTAGACATGTACAGGAGTGGACGACTAATACTGCAAAGTTTTTTCTTTGCCTCATTAACTAGTGATGTGCTTGAGCACAAAGGGTGAGCAAGCCTATGCGCAAATAAAACACTTCAATAGAATTTATCAGTCCATTTCTAAAAGTATAAGTACGTAGCCATTGCAACCATTATATACTTTAGCTAACAAATATGGAACTACTTTCTTACCTCAATTCCCTGAGTACTGGTATTTTCTGTAGTTTCTGACTATCCGAATTACCATTAACTTTTGATAACAAACATCCGTAGCTACTAAAAAGGCCGAGTTATAAAAAAATTACATCTGGTAAAGGGTTAAATACCATAGTAACCATTTGCCATAAAATTTTGCGACTTCAAAAACCAAGAAGTTCTAAAGAATTACTGCACAGTGTTGAATCTAACTAAGTTTTTGAGACCTAAGTGCATCTTGTATCAATCAGAAACAATCTGATACAAAGGGGTAAACAATTAATTTCCTTGAATGATATGGGATCGCTAAACCAAAAGATACAGTTTAGTGGAGGTATGGGAAGGGGTAGACCGCAAAGCAAACACAAAAATGAGAGGATCAAAGTACAAAATGACATACGTACGTCCACACATGAACAAACAAATATCCCCAATTTTCAATTGTGTTACCCCTGAGAGTGTCTCGCTCGCTCGCCAATTACAGTCACCATGTTTAGATATAGTCATGCATTTACTTTACTGAACATTAGAAGGACAACACCATGCCCACAAGATATTACAGATAAAATAGTCCACATGGAGGCAGATGGAAAAACAAACAATAAAACAAACAACAAAACAAAATGTAATTGTCATGTAAGTAATCCTTTTAGCTACTGATGTACACCAGCCCACACGCGGTAGGAGATTAGAAATAAATTTCTAAAAAGTATTATTTTCGACTAAAAGGTGATACACAATTGGAAACGATAAAGGCGGTGTGCGCCAATGAGACACAATGTTATATGTTTCATCTTTCAACTCTGATCATATGAGATAAAGTATTCTGAGTAAAAAATTATATTTGCTTTTATTTGATTTCATAGAAGTAAATGAATTTCCATGGCCTTCTATGGCTGCTGAAATGAATGATGAACAAGTAAGTTAAAATAAACTCATTTCAATAAAGTGGTGCAACGATAGAAGATATATTTGTAGTTACATATTGACTTTATTTCAAGTAGAACTTGATAGATTATTAAAATTAGATTAATTACATTGAACATTGTGATAAACATAACTAGATTGATGAATTAATGTACATTTTTACTTTAGTGTCAAAAAACAGAATCCCAATTAATGCAAGAAAGCAAATGTATACATGTGAGACCATCTGCTGTTATATCTGCAAGCAGAATGGGATACATGAAACTATTAAAGAAACTGATGACTTATGATGTGGATTTGAATTATCAATTAAAAACCAAAATTACTCCTCTCTATATTGCCAGTCAAAATGGGCATATAGAAGTCGTAAAGGAACTAATAGCAAGAGGTGCGCAGATAGATCTACAAAACAACACTGGAGCATCACCTCTATGGATTGCCAGTGAAAATGGGCATATAGAAGTCGTAAAGGAACTAATAGCAAGAGGTGCTCAGATAGATCTACAAAACAACACTGGAGCATCTCCTTTATTGATTGCCAGTCAAAATGGGCATATAGAAATCGTAAAGGAACTAATAGCAAGAGGTGCACAGATAAATCTACAAAACAACACTGGAGTATCTCCTTTATTGATTGCCGGTGCAAATGGTCATATAGAAGTCGTAAAGGAACTAATAGCGAGAGGTGCACAGATAGATCTACAAATGAACACTGGAGTATCTCCTTTATTCATTGCCAGTCAAAATGGACATATAGAAGTCGTAAAGGAACTCATAGCAAGAGGTGCTCAGATAGATCTACAAAAGAACACTGGAGTATCTCCTTTATTGATTGCCATTGCAAATGGACATATAGAAGTCGTAAAGGAACTAATAGCAAGAGGTGCTCAGATAGATCTACAAAAGAACACTGGAGTATCTCCTTTATTGATTGCCAGTCAAAATGGACATATAGAAGTCGTAAAGGAACTAATAGCAAGAGGTGCTCAGATAGATCTACAAAACAACACTGGAGTATCTCCTTTATTGATTGCCAGTCAAAATGGACATATAGAAGTTGTAAAGGAACTAATAGCAAGAGGTGCACAGATAGATCTACAATGGAAAACTGGAGCATCTCCTCTATCGATTGCCAGTCAAAATGGACATTTAGAAGTCGTAAAGGAGCTAATAGCAAATGGTGCACAGATAGATCTACAAAACAACACTGGAGAATCTCCTCTATGGTTTGCCTGTCGAAATGGACATTTAGAATTCGTAAAGGAGCTAATAGCAAAAGGTGCACAGATAGATCTACAAAACAACACTGGAACATCTCCTCTATGGATTGCCAGTCAAAATGGACATATAGAAGTCGTAAAGAAGCTAATAGCAAAAGTTGCACAGATAGATCTACAAAACAACAATGGAACATCTCCTCTATGGATTGCCAGTCAAAATGGACATATAGAAGTTGTAAAGGAACTAATAGCAAGAGGTGCACAGATAGATCAATGGAAAACTGGAGCATCTCCTCTATGGATTGCCAGTCAAAATGGACATATAGAAGTTGTGAAGGAGCTAATAGCAAAAGGTGCACAGATAGATCTACAAAGGAACACTGGAGAATCTCCTCTATGGATTGCCTGTCAAAATGAACATATGGAAGTCGTAAAGGAACTAATAGCAAGAGGTGCTCAGATAGATCTACAAAGGAACACTGGAGAATCTCCTCTATGGTTTGCCTGTCAAATTGGACATATAGAAATCGTAAAGGAACTAATAGCAAGAGGTGCTCAGATAGATCTACAAAAGAACACTGGAGTATCTCCTTTATTGGTTGCCTGTGCAAAAGGGCATATAGAAGTTGTAAAGGAACTAATAGCAAGAGGTACACAGATAGATCTAGATCTACAATGGAAAACTGGAGGATCTCCTCTATGGTTTGCCAGTAGCATTGGACATATAGAAGTCGTAAAGGAACTAATAGCAAAAGGTGCACAGATAAATCTACAAAACGACACTGGAGAATCTCCTTTATTGATTGCCGGTGCAAATGGTCATATAGAAGTCGTAAAGGAACTAATAGCGAGAGGTGCACAGATAGATCTACAAATGAACACTGGAGTATCTCCTTTATTCATTGCCAGTCAAAATGGACATATAGAAGTCGTAAAGGAACTAATAGCAAGAGGTGCTCAGATAGATCTACAAAACAACACTGGAGTATCTCCTCTATGGTTTGCCAGTCAAAATGGACATATAGAAGTCGTAAAGGAACTAATAGCAAGAGGTGCTCAGATAGATCTACAAAAGAACACTGGAATATCTCCTCTATGGATTGCCAGTCAAAATGGGCATACAGAAGTCGTAAAGGAACTAATAGCAAGAGGTGCTCAGATAGATCTACAAAACAACACTGGAGAATCTCCTCTATGGATTGCCAGTCAAAATGGGCATATAGAAGTCGTAGAGGAACTAATAGCAAGAGGTGCTCAGATAGATCTACAAAACAACACTGGAATATCTCCTCTATGGATTGCCAGTCAATATGGGCATACAGAAGTCGTAAAGGAACTAATAGCAAGAGGTGCTCAGATAGATCTACAAAACAACACTGGAGAATCTCCTCTATGGATTGCCAGCCAAAATGGACATATGCAAGTGGTAAAAGAACTATTAGCAAGAGGTGCACAGATGTTCTACGAAAGATCATTGGAACATCTCCTTAGTTTTTTGCCAGTCAAAATGGGTATATAGAAGTCGTAAAGGAACTAATAGTAAGAGGTGCACAGAGAGATCTACTAAATAACACCGGAGTACCTTCACTTCACATAGCCAGTCTAATGGGCTACGTTAATGTAATTTGCTATCTTATAACTGCAGTTGCCAACATTAATATGCAGACAAATACAGGCATGTTTTCTTTAATGATGGCATGTTACCTTAACCTCACTGAATGGAAATTTACAATTGATCAATTTTTTTTATCAGTCACTTAAAAGTTTAGTTAATTTCACAAACTATAATCTTCTATGCAGCTGAGACATTTTGATATCTCTGGTTGTAATTATATTTTTTATTATTGTATATTGTCTGTATAATGATGATATATTATATAAGTGTGGTTACCCTGCTTTTAACTCGAAACAGTCAGAAAGTTGGCGAATGGGCGCTTAACAGCGAGCGGTAATCTTGGTGCTGAGTGCAGATGAGACATGTGGGACTCTTAATAGAAAGTACTAACAACTGGGAAGAAAGTGTACGCTTAACAAAGAGGGGGTGTTTAACAACACACGTTTATGGTATTGGAATGATCAAAAGTTGAAAATAATCACTAAAAGATGGATAAAAGGTTGTACAGTATAATCTCACTACAAGGGCGACCCATAGGGGATATCAATGGCTAGTTGGAATATACAGCACTTGAGGCTAGATGCAGCACATGATGAGATCAAATATAGCATGTGATAAAATGCGGGAAAAGTACTATAATAAAGTACTTTTCACGCATTTAAAGTACTTTTAATTATGATTTTAAATTCCATGTTTATCAAGATAGCATTATAAGATAATATCAATGACATATTATTAGAATTTTCAAAGACATGGTATTATTTAGTCGAATGGATTTTCTTATGTATCTACTTTGTAGCTAGTTAACTATTGATAGGAAATAATCTTATGTTGTTGAAAGCTTATTTTTCGTTCTTTGATATCTTTCTTCCATATAGCTACTCTTGCTAAATAGCTAGCTTGCCTGCTAATTAGAAGGAGAACCATTCATTCTTTTTAATTTAATTCACCTTACTCCAATACACTTCTATTTCTTGTGTGCGTACACCAGTCACTGGATCCGTGAAAATAACTCCTCCAATTTCAAATGTGCACTTTTAAGTGGACAAACAAAGTCTTTATTGTTGTTGTTTTTTAAACAAGAAGTGGTTATTTCACTGCCCTTGGTACCAACATTTATGGTTTTTGACTCGGGTTCAGTCTGTTGGGCACAAGAAGGATCACATTCTAGGTGTGTGGTTTGCAGTGCAGTGAATAACAACATTAGTGGGGAAAAAACCCTCCTTTATAAGCTTCCCACTGGTCAGAATAGACTTGTTCCTTAGGACACACATGCTTGTGTGATGGAACGCGATTTATTTCCATCTATTGTCCACAGTTTGCATGTATCCAAGTGCAGGTGACTAAGAAGTATCAATAATTCCTAACATTTATACTTCCTGAGTTGTAAAGTTTTCCCTGGTACTAATAGCATGTCCTGGTTGAGTTGGCATGACCACAAATGTGGCAAAAACATACATTAAGTGTAGCAATGTTGTAATATAATTTAGAACCCGTTGCTATATTGTTACTAGGTGTACTAACTTGGTAAGTGTGCACTATTTTTTGCCTTTAGGTATATAAACTGTGCATACTAACCACCCTTGGGGTATTGCTATTTTTGAGTTTTAGTTTAATAGAATAGGCCGGATAAAGCTGTGCGAGGCCTGGATATGATATGTGAGGGTCTACTACCCTCTCATATCCGACCTATACGGGACCAGCCCTAGTTCGGACAACTCTCCTGCTGACACTCATACCACAGGAATTTACCATATCTAGCTGCTTAACTGTTTACCACAGAGCAGAGCAGCCCAGGGTAGAGTTAGATCTGGAGATAACAGCTGGCAGCTACAATGCTAAAGTAAACCTGCCAGGTGTGCTTCAATTGAATTTTAATTTTGGGCCGGAAATTCGCTTGACACCGCCATATTTGTGCGAAAATGCTGATAAACCAAGTTGCTAGTGGAAACTGGGCCGGCTTTGGGGGTTCTAAAATAGTTAGAGCATGCGCTCAGGTACAGGTGGATTTAGTGCACAAAGCCCTCGGGCCTACGGCCCTTGGGCTTCAGTGCACTAAATCCACCAGTACCTAAGCGCGTATGCTCTAACTATTACATAGCATTAACATTATATTCACTTGATTCACGCATTCAGTCACACCTTACCAACTGTCGTTTTTGTATCGTCCCTTTACCAACTTTAATGTTTTGTGCGTCACATGAAACTTTATGTATGAAAGAGAATCTAAAGTAATCAACAGGTTATGGGCCCAGGACGCGCATGATTTGGACAGAAAGTTGTAGCTAAAGGTTGGTTGTTAGTATTTTGATCGTATTCAGTCGTCGTTCCGTCAGCAAAGTCGTTAGTGGCGGTGTTTTTTTTTGTTCGTTGAATTTATTGAAATTCGAGTGTGTGATTGAAAATTGTATGTAAATTGATTGCTAATACTGCATTATGGAAGAGAAATGGTCTGTGGAAAAACTGGAAGGAACAAACTGGATGACCTGGAAATTTCAGTTGCGTCATTTTTTAATGGCAAAAGGATTATGGAATTATGTCGATGGGACAGCTGTACTTGCAGGAGAGGCCACTGCAGAAATTAGAGAGAAGTTTAAATCAGAGCAACAAAAGGCGTTTTCTATCATAGTTATGTCTGTATCGTCTTCATTGCTGTATCTCATTACTTCGTGTGAATTGCCCAAAGATGCATGGGATACCTTGAAGAAACACTTCGAGCGAGATACCTTGGCCAATAAGCTTTATTTGAAGAAACAGTATTTCAGAAAGGAAATGTGTGAGGGAACTCAAATTAATGCACATCTAAAGGAAATGAAAGTCTTGGCTGACAAGCTTGCTTCAATTGGTGCCCCTATCTCTGATGAGGACCAAGTAGTTACTTTATTGGGCAGCCTACCATCTTCCTTTACTACTGTAGTTACTGCACTGGAAGCACGAAGTGATGGTTTGACCATGGATTACGTTCAAGAAACATTAGTCCATCATGAGCAGAAACTGAAATCGAAAGAGAGATCATCTGGTGGGGTCAGCCCACAAAATACAGCTTTGCTGAGTCAGCGACGTAAAGGACCACCGATTTGTTGGCATTGTAATGAGGTTGGTCATGTCCAAAAGTATTGTTACAAGAAGAAAAATAAATCATCGCATGGTGCTGCTGTTGTGGAAGAAGATTTCGATGAAGCATATGGTGAAGGGGCTTTTGCTACTCCTGTCTCTAGTGATGAATGTTGGTTGGTTGACTCTGGGGCTTCCAGCCACATGACTAGCAACAAGAGATATTTTGCTAGTTTCAAGGAATTTGATAAACCAGAAGATGTGCACCTTGGTGATGGACGAGTAGTACAAGCGTTGGGAGTTGGAAGCATTCATATGAAGATGATGTTTAAAGTCAGTCGTCCAAAGCCTGCCACCATGCATGATGTACTTTATGTTCCAAAGCTAGCGTGCAATCTTTTCTCTGTTCGAGCAGCCACCAAAAAAGGGAATCAAGTTAAGTTTGGTCAGAGAAGTTGCTGGATTCGAAATAGCAGTGGTTATTTATTTGGAGTTGGTGCTCTCGTGGGAAAGCTATATCAACTGGATTGTGAAGCATGCTGGATCTGTAGCTGAAAGAAAGAATCCTTGGCATGAACGACTTGGGCACTTAAATTATCAGCAGTTGCATAAGATGGTGGATCAAAATTTTGTAACCGGAATCAAACTATCTGCTCTGACTGACAGGTCACTTTGTGAAGGATGTATTGTGGGAAAAATGCAACGTAAGCCGTTTAAGATGGTAGACCACAAGCAATCAAGCAGAAAGTTAGAGTTGGTTCACAGTGATGTTTGTGGGCCGATTCAAATTGATTCAATTGGTGGAAACAAGTATTTCGTCACTTTCATTGATGATTATTCTCATTGTGTCTCTGTTTACTTCATCAAGCACAAATCTGAAGTTCCAAAGAAGTTTCAAGAATTTGAATCTATCGTGACAAATGAAACTGGCCAGAAAATTGTGAAATTGAGGACTGATAATGGTACAGAGTATTTGTCCACCGAATTTCAGGAGTATTTGAAATCAAGAGGAATACAGCATGAGCTCACTGTTGCCTACACACCACAACAAAATGGGATTGCTGAAAGGATGAATCGGACTCTCATGGAGTCGGCCAGATCAATGATGTATCATGCTCATCTTCCAAAGAAGTTTTGGGCGGAAGCCATTGCAACGGCAGCATATCTCAAAAATCGTTCAATCACTGCATCAGTCAAAGAGATGACGCCGTATGAAAGATGGTATGGTCGTAAACCTGATTTGGGACACCTTCGAGTATTTGGTTGTGTTGTGTATTCCCTGGTTCCTGACTGCACCAGAAAGAAATTGGATGAAAAAGCAGAAAAGCTTCGGTTTGTTGGCTATGGAAATAATTCAAAAGGTTATCGTTTATACAATGAGGTCTGCAACAAAATCATAACCAGGCGCGATGTAATTTTTCACGAAACTGAGTTTTCCATGAACGGTGAGCGCCAGCATTATGTTGAAGACTTGAATGTATTATTTCCACAGAAATCTCCTGAAATTCAGAATGAAGAGAGTGAGAATCTGGAATCTGCACAAGATGCTGCCTCCAATAATCCAGCAGTTGCAACCCAAGAAAATCATTCTAATGTAGATGTGTTTGAGCAGCAAGTACGGAAATCAAACAGAAGCCACAACCCTCCCGATCGATTTGGGAAATGGGTCAGCTACACAGCCACATGCGAGCATTTTGCTTATAGAGCAAGTGAAGTACCTGAACCCAAAACAATGGATGAGGCTTTGTCAAGTCATCATGCTAAAGAATGGAAAGAAGCTTCTCATTTGGAACATCAATCTTTAATGGACAACGATACCTGGGAATTAGTTGAACTCCCAGAAGGAAAAGAAGTTATTGGATGTAAGTGGGTTTTTAAAGTCAAACACAACAGTGAAGGCAAAGTGGAGAGATTTAAGTGCCGTTTAGTAGCGAAGGGTTATTCTCAGCAGTATGGGATTGACTTTGAGGAAACCTTTGCACCCGTAGTTCGCTTTTCATCTATTCGAACATTGCTGGCATTTGCAGTGAATAATGATATGACTGTGCATCAGATGGATGTGGTTACAGCTTTCCTGAATGGAGAACTGCAGGAGGAAATTTATATGCAGCAGCCACCCGGTTTTGAAGTTCCTGGTCAAGTTGGGCTTGTTTGTAGGCTGAAGAAGTCCTTATATGGACTCAAGCAAGCGTCTAGATGCTGGAACAAATCCTTTCAAGAATTCATGCTGGATCTTGGTCATAGGCAGAGCCATGCTGATCCATGTGTTTTCATCAATGAAGAGTCTGAATGTACAACGATATTGGCAGTATACGTTGATGATCTTATTGTGATGTCCAATGCCCTAGAGAAGCTTACAACACTCAAGAAGAATTTGTCAATGAGATTTATGATGAAAGATATGGGATCCTTACACTATTGTCTTGGTGTCAGTATAGTTCAGAATGAAGATGGTATATGGTTACACCAGAAACAGTATATCCTTTCACTATTACAAAAATATGGTCTTATGGATGCAAAGCCAGTATCGACTCCAGCTGATCTAAATGTGAAACTTGTGAAGAGTGATGGTGTCAGCAAGGAGGTGACAGACAAACCATTGTATCAATCAATGGTGGGGAGCTTGCTCTATGCTGCAATGGCCACTCGACCTGATATTGCTCAAGCAGTGGGAGCTGTTTCAAAGTTTTGTGCTCAACCTACGGAAGCTCACTTCACTGCAGTAAAGAGAATACTTCGCTATCTGAGTGGGACTAAGGATCTGGCACTACGGTATCAGAAGAGCAATCAAACCCCAACTGGATACTCAGATGCAGATTGGGCAGGGGACTTGGGAGACAGACACTCTACATCTGGATACTTGTTTGTTTATGGCGGTGGTGTGATTACTTGGTCAAGCAAGAAGCAACCAGTTGTTGCATTATCGACCACAGAGGCAGAGTATATTGCACTTAGCGCTGCAGTCCAAGAAGCTGCATGGCTCCAGAAATTGCTACTTGACCTTCGGATGCCTTCTCAACCACTGGTTATGATGGAAGACAATCAGGGAGCTATAGCACTCGTCAAGAACCCAATTGGGCATTCGAGGACAAAACATATTGACATTCGGTTTCACTTCGTGCGTGAGGCTCATGAAAATGGTTTAATTAATCTCAAGTATTGTCCCACTGAAGAGATGTTAGCTGATCTTTTAACCAAACCTTTACCCAAAGTTCTCTTTGAAACTCTACGTTTACTTCTTGGCATGGAGCGTATATGAACAACTGGACTCATGTTAATCACTATATTAAGTGGGAGTGTTGTAATATAATATAGCATTAACATTATATTCACTTGATTCACGCATTCAGTCACACCTTACCAACTGTCGTTTTTGTATCATCCCTTTACCAACTTTAATGTTTTGTGCGTCACATGAAACTTTATGTATGAAAGAGAATCTAAAGTAATCAACAAGCAACCATCAACAAGAATAGTAAAGTGTTCTCAGTGATATTTTTATACGTAGCATTGGGTATCGCTCGTTTAATCATGTGGCATCCGAGCACGAGGATTCACGCCATCCACGTATTTAGTTGCTATCATGTATTCCAACTAATTCAATCTTTTGACCCTTGTAGAAAGTTTTGCTTCTTTCAGAGGTGATTTTTCTGTTACGGAATATCATTTGTTCCATTCATGTTGGCTGTTGTTTAGAGTCAGGTTGCTTTTCAGAGTCCCTTGTAGAGAGGTTCCACTGTGTTATATTGGAAAAAAAAGTTTATACTGTCTGGTTCCGCAGACAAATGATTGAAATTGTACTGCTGGTACAGGGTGTCCATTGGACTAGTGAACATTAATCATATTCATTGTTTTCCCCACAAGCATCAACCACACTCACACTCTCATAAATTGGAATTCATATCATGTGTAAAATAAGATGTAAACTTTTGGTGATTGTACTGCAGTCCTCTAGTCTTAGCACTGTGGGGTTGTCTTCCGAACTTAGTTCAATATTGTTTTTGTTGCGTTTTGGCTCTCTTTGGAACATCTCACAAGTGACGTTGAGCCAACCCACATATAATTTTTACATTGCGGGAGCAACTATGACTTGGGGTTCTCACGGGGTGCTACTATCTGTGCAAAATTCCCTTTTGAGTCCTTCGGGTTCAGGCATCTGTCAGCGTAGTGCACCCACAATCCTAGCATTCCTTCAATAAAAACTGTTTTGCTTATTACTCTTAAAGTAAACAACCTATCACTTGTATATTGAAAGCCTGGTCCCATATTGTACTCAGTTTGGAGGTATCATCGCAATACATACATATTATAATTTACTGTTGCATTATTCTCAGTTAGCTATAATATATAAGTAGAGAAAAGCAGAATAAGAGTATGTAAGGAGTACTTTGCATTGAGAAAACACGGGCACCTATGTACACCCTGGGGTAAAAAGAGTCATGGCTTCAGATCAATGTCAAGGAAGCTATTATGCACAAGTAGTTCAAACAACAAAGCTAGCTAAACTAATCTGAAGACATTAATTTTCGCCTTTATAAATCTGTTTTTAAAATTAATATAAAGGTTACGGGAAGGTATCATTCATCCCATGTTATTTTTAAAAGTAGCATGAAGTGGCAAAAAGAACTCCAACATTTCTAAGGAATTATGGGCGCACTTTGTGCCTAACTTTACCTGTACTAGCTGAAAAAGCTGTGTAAACGCAACGGTTTATTTTGTGTAATACTTTAGCTAAGCAGTAACTGTAACACACAACATGTCAGCACACACTAGTTCACTGGACATGCCAACACAAGACTAACCTTCATCATTATTGACTATTGGGCAATTAATTTTATAGTAAGAACAATACTGTTGCTAGGGCATTTAACTTTTAGCTAAGTTTGTGGGTCATTAGGTGTAGAATAGCACATAAAGTGAACTGGCTGGCTACATGACAAGGGTCTGCTGGATGCTCAAAACTTTTGAGAATTATTCTTATTTTTTTTATTTAAAAAAATTGTATATTATTCCAAAAGAGTAATTTTTTTTATTATTCTCTTAATATTCCAGGTGATGATTACAGTACCTTTTTATAAAGTTGGACATAATGAATGAGTAAAAGGATTAATATCTTACTGTTATATTGAATTACTCAATATAGACGATTGAATTACTCAATATAGAGGATTCAATATAGCTAGCTAATTTTTCAGTGAGCACCTCAAAAAATCCCAGAATGGAGAAAACATGCTTTTAGCAGCTGAAAAAAAAGTTCAATTATGAGAAACCTTGCAAGACATTTTGGGGAGATGTAGATTAGGGAATTAAAGATTTTAATATGATCATTAGCAATGGATACGTATTCTCTTCCCTTCAAATTTGTAGGTCAATTGGTAAACTATTTCTTTTTTTTTGTCAATTTCATGTCTATTATTCTAGAAAAAATGCTAGCTTAATCTGGCAGGGCCAATATATGACTCTGTACATGAGAAATGCAGGATGAATACCATTTGCTAAGGTGGTTGAAAAAGTGAGGGATGATGGAAAGAGATTAAAGAAAAATGAATCTATTGAAAAGTAATAAAGAAAAATGTATGAAGTAATAATGATTGAATAGAATTACTAAATATGATAACAATGATGATGATAGTTATAAGAATTATAATGAAGCACCAAAGGTGCGAACCGTCCAGCGCTATTAAACATTACCTAGCAATTACAATATCATAATCGCCTTCCAAAAGAACAAGCAATCATTAGCTATTTTAGTGAGGCTTTAATATAGCTCGAGCAATAAAAATTGTACATGGAAACCTGCCTTCATAAGAAACGCTAAACTAGCCAGAAACACTCACTGGCACACATTTTAAATGTGAAACTTCACTTCTTTCAACTCTGTTAACTTCCCTGAGCATATTAAAGCAAACTACACTGTAGGCTGCAAGAAATGATTTGCTCACATGATTATGACGTGATGCTAGGGGGATTATCCATAAAATTTGGTACCAATGCGGAGCTGAAAACTTCGTGTTTTCTCTACAATTTAGCCCAAAATTAAAAGAAGTAGCACTATAAAAGATCCTAAATCCTTGTCATGAGTATGTTCACACCTAAATCACCGCTTAATTGTCAGTAATTTCCATAATCAGAGCGTGACAGACAGACAGACGGACAGGACGACTACTAACCCTCTCATGCATGCACACTGAGGGTTAATAATTAAGTATGTTAACAGAGTGATTCATTTCAGGCTGTCATTAAATAAAGTTGATGGCAAGCTAGTCCTTTACCCTGGTTGAAGTTTGACATTTTTCACACCAGTATATACAGTCATATGTTTTGTTTCAGGAAGGATCAGAGTGTCCTACCTGAATGAAGCACCACAGAGACGCCTGCTTTCATGGAACACTTGATTTATCTCTTGCTGATTCCCTGTACAGGGGATGGTCATAAGTCTCCTGCTATGGTTCAGAGTATTGCAGAGCCATTGACGATCATGCTGATTTCCTAGAACTTCTACTATTGTTGTCTATTCTATGACCGTCAATGGCTCTGCAATACTCTGAACCATAGCAGGAGACTTATGACCATCCCCTACTTTACTTTTTGCTACTAATGGTATCTTCTAGACCAGTACCCTGGGGGGTGCAGATGGGGTGATCAGCCTATGCAAATAAAGTTTTGTGTTTGCAATAAGGTCGGCAGTAAATCAAGGCATTGGATTTACACCCTTCGAAGTTGACGGGAGGATTGTTAGATCGCCGCTTGATTTTGTGGCCGAGGAACTAATTAACACTTTACCCAGAGGAGGAGGAAGCAAAATTGGATTGGTGCGGCCATAATCACACCCAATTGACCACAACTACTTAACCACACCCGCTCATTAATTTAATTAGTGAATTTGATTTATGAAAAGGAAAAAATGTATGTACGTTTTTTACATTATTTAACGATTAAATGAACAAAGAAGTACAAGAACATTTATAATATTTCAATGCAAATAATAATATTTATAAACAATCAGTAGGTTCACATCAAATTAATACATTTTTTAATATAACTACATAATGTAGAGTGTCTATATTGTATAGATGACATAGCTACTTGGACATATAAAGCAAACAAAACAATGACCAAAACAGAGACAAAAAAAATTAAGCATTAGAACTTATAAATGCCTGACCTGTTGTTTTGGCAATCTTAGCTTATTTTCTTAAAAAAATGTAAGCATGTGTGGCAAAAAAACTACATCATCTGTCTCCTTATAGTGTGAAAATGGCCACTTCTCAAACCAACAATACTAGAAGGATCTCTGAACTACGTTTATTTTCAAAAAGATTGTTTTGGAAAACAGAAGGAAGGTACAGGCTGGTGCAGAGTTTTGGGAATATCTTCCAAAATGGTCGATATTGGTAATTTACTCCACGCAAAAGTCATTGCCACAATGGCCATGAGAGAGAGAGACGCTATGAGACACTATCAGACACTACGAGACACACCCCTTTTATCAAAATATTGTTGTAACCATGGCAGCACCCGTTCCAGTGCCACTGAGAACTGAGAATCTTTATAAGTTTACTGCAAGTTGTAGGCAGCCAGAAACCAAAATGAAGCAGTCAACATTGCAGTGACAACATTAATTTAATTTTCTAAGGCTGCACTAATTGCTACATAGTACTAAGTTTCCAACTTACAGTTCCATAATATGGAACTGTAATTTCAGCATATTATGCTGCGTAGCTTCCAAGGTCATCTTCAACCTCTCCTGATGTAGCTTGAAGATATAGAAAACTTGTACCCTCTGACTTGCGTGTACATCAATGTGACTGGACATGTGATTTCCAGTTGCAAGAAAAATTGCTGCTGATGTTATTTTGATTTGTGCACCACTTTTCCCTTCAATTATCCACCAACCTCTGTACGTTATTGGATGGTATGGAGTCACTGGCTATGAGAGAGTCTAGCAGAGGCCCATCTGAGATCAGCGAGTCTCCTCCCACACATTCTATAATAAATAATTGGTTTGTGTCATAAACAAAGTACAAACCACAAGAAGGATTTATTGGATGACACATTATTCAATATGCTGAGCTCAAAGATTGTAATATATTAATGATCACTAGAGAATGCTATGTCTGTAGCTAAGAATCTTACAATAAAAATAATTTGTAATTACTAACTGATTTTTTTTTCATTTAAGTTTTTCAGAGTGTAAAACCAGAGTACAATAGCTACTAAGAGTCTGTAGCACTCTAACTTACACATATGCAGAGTCATTTCTTCATTTTTCCCACTTACATAATAATCTGGATTGGTAGTATAAGAATATTGGTATTGTTTTGTTAAAAAAAAAAGTTCAGATAAGTTTTTAATTAATTATAAGAAAGTAAGCAGCATATAGCTAGTTCTATTTTGGAATAATATGCCTTTCTAAACTCAAAATTTGTGCATCAGTTTTTCAAATATTAGGATCTTTAGTCTAGTATGTATGGAAAACTACTTCAAGTTAAATGACACTATGACACTACGTGATATTTACACTCCCCCATATGTACCAGGTTGAGCTAAGCAGACAAAGACTTCAAGTCTCACACCTTGATTGTTTGGTGTCCATTCTACTGTTTCAATCCTCAACACCTGTGTTGTGATAGTATAAGTTTACCAAGTGTCGCTCTCTGCTGGAGTTCTTTCTTGACTGAGCACGTACCTACATTTTCATAAACTAGAGCTGCACTGATACATTTAAATAATAATATAATAATATATAATAATATGCAATATTCTATTAGTTGATATTTTACTAGCTGGTATCATATCAGAAATGTCATAAGTAGTATTACTAGTAACTGCATAAGGGCTCCCGATTCAACATAAAAGGCACTTTATATGGCATTATTTGTACGATATTTGCATAATAATGGTTTGAGTGATATTATTGTACAAAGTCCGCGTAACTGGACTTCGCCACACCCTTTCGGCAATTAAACAGATTTAGTCACTGAACACTACGGCTATGACGGTCGTAAGCTCCCGCAGCACTCAGATAACTGTGTTGCACGAAGAGATCAAGGTAAGATAATGATTACAGATAAATAAGGTAAGACATGACACAGAAAGCAATGGGTAAGAAAGGGGCGGAGATACACATGAATATCATTAAGTTCAGTTTGATATGAGGCGCCCGCAAGCAGGCTAATTGTGGACAATTCAGGTGTTGATTGAGGTGGAGTCCTGTGGTTCGCAAAAACCCTCCGGTGAAGCCCGGACATCCTCGGCAGGGCGAGAAGGTGAGAGAGGTGGGGCTTCTACGAGTAAAACCAGTCGATTCGTCGCACGTCGGTAGACCCGTCTGTTACAGAGTAGATCCACCACTCGAACTAAGTTGTCTTCTCCTGGATAAGTATGTAAGACTTTGGCGAGAGGCCAAGTTCTCTCTCTGATCATCTCGTCCTTAAGCAGCACAATATCGCCAACCTGGAAATTCCTTCTATACGATGTCCACTTTGACCTGGCATTGATAGCTTGTACATAAGTGGATTTCCACTTCTTCCATAAATCGGTGGTCAGGCGGCGAATGTAAGCCAAACGCTTCAACAGTAGTGGGCGATCTGAATTGTTGACGGACATTGGCGGCAGAGAGAGGAGTGGCCGTCCAATCAGGAAGTGTCCTGGTGTGTACCAATTCCGGGGAGTCTGGTTCGGTAGAAATGTTAGAGTCGAGAGGTCGTGAATTTAACGTCGCTTCTGCCTCGATGAGAACGGTCTCCAATTCATCATAACTCAGAGGTCTTGATTCTAAATTCTTGCGAAGCAGAGTCTTCATCGACTTCACACCAGCCTCCCACAAACCACCGAAGTGAGGAGTGCGGGGAGGTGTGAAGTGCCATTGAATGTGATGACTGGTGGTGATGTCGTTGATGGCGTCCTTCGTTCCTGGTGAAGTCATCATAGTCGAGATCTCTTCCAACTCATTTTTAGCGCCCAAGAAGTTTGTGCCGTTGTCGCTGTAGATGTGGGCAGGACAACCTCTTCTGCCAATGAAGCGGCGCAGGCAGGCCAAGAATGAGTCGGTTGATAAGTCTGAGCAGACCTCGAAGTGAACTGCTCGTGTGGCGAGACATATGAAGACAGCAGCATAGGCCTTGACTCTGGTGGGCTTGCGTGGATTCCCGCGTGTGATCAAGAATGGCCCAGCGAAGTCAACTCCCGTGCGTTCGAACGGAGGAGCCGGCGTCGTCCTTGAAGTTGGTAGATCTCCCATCCGCTGAGAGATTGGGAGTGCATATGCCTTTTGGCAGTGTACACACTTCCTGCTTAGTAGCTTGAGGAAGTTCCTGACTCGAGGGATGTAATAGTTGTCGGTGAGTAGACTCAGCATTGTAGTTACTCCGGGGTGGTGCCAGGTGCGGTGTCTTGTGTTTACAAATAAAGCCGTGATGTGCGACTTCAGAGACAGCACCACTTGACGCCTAGAGGCGAGAGCATCTGTTCTCTTGACACGTCCCGAGACAACGAGTAAGTTAGTTTCCTTGTCAATGGAAACGTCGAATTTCGAAAGCAGGTGGTGTTTGGGAATGGTTCTTTTCTTCTTCAGCCACTCGAATACTTCCGGGTAAGTCTCCCGTTGTGAAATGTGTAGAAGGTGATTTCGAGTAGCCGTGATCTCGTCCGAGATGAGAGAAGTGGTAGCTGTCTTGATCTCATTTTGCCTTCGACAGGCGGCTATGAATCTCCGACAATAGGTGATAATTCTGACCAGCCTGTCGAAGTCTGAGATCTCCTCCCAAAACTTCCATGGAGCGGTCTTTGGAGGTGTGACAGTTGTTACAGTCATGGGCTTGAAACCTTCTCCTGATTCCTTGAAAGCCTGGTGTGTGGCCAATGCTCAGGAGAGGAAAGTAGCCATGGCGGACCAAACCACCACAGTGGCGTCTTAATCAGTTCGGTTGGCAGCATTCCTCTGCTGGGCAAGTCGGCTGGATTGTCTGGACTGCGAACATGCCTCCATTGACTTCTCCTCAGAATGTCAAGAATGGCGGCGACTCTGTTGGCCTGGTAAGTTTTGAGCGTTGCTGGAGAGTGGTGGAGCCAAGATAGGACAATAGAAGAGTCCGTCCACGCATAGCAGTTGTCCAGAGATATGTCCAGGTCTGAGGCCGTAGCCTTGACTAGTCTTGCTAGCATGAGAGCCGCTGTCAACTCCAGCCGGGGTATTGTCTCTGGCTTGACTGGAGTCACTCTGGATTTGGCTGTCACGAGCGTTACTGATGTTGAAGAGTCCGAATACACTGCTCTCAGATAGATAACAGCTCCGTACGCCTTGGTAGAGGCGTCGGAGAACCCATGTAGTTGGAGATTGAACGTACAACTCGATGTCAACAATCTTCGCGGAATGGGATGTTCAGTCAGAAGAGGAAGTTCAGCCATCCACTCTCTCCATTTCCGCTCGACGTCTTCAGGCACGGCGGCATCCCAATCGAGTTCACGCCTCCACAGCTCTTGCAATAACATCCGAGCAATAACAGTGGCTGGGGCCCAAAGTCCAAGAATGTCATATACTTGGGCAGCTGTTGAGGCGATCACTCTCTTGGTGGCGTTGACTTCTGACGAAGGTGGGGTTGGAGAAGTAATGTGAAAGGTGTCGTTCCTGACCTTCCAGTGAATGCCGAGAGTTCGACCGGCTGACTTGGGATCCTGGATGGTCAGATCCTCCTTCTCGCGAAGTGTCTCAGGAATGGATTCCATTAGTTCTTCTGAGTTCGATCGGAACTTTCTAAGTGTCATCCCAATAGAGCTGAGGGCAGGTATAAGTTCATTGACAAGTTCTTTGGCTTGATTGAATGTGTCTGCTCCAGCCAAGCAGTCATCCACGTAAAAGAGATGACGAATTGTATGACTGGCGAGTGGATACTGTTGTCTGCACTCTTCGGCTAGCTTGTGTAAAGTCTGAGTAGCCAGATACGGAGAGGAAGTAACACCAAACGTCAACCTTCGCATCCGTGCAGAAACTAAGTGTCCATTATCCGTCCGGAATAAGAAGCGATGGTAGTCGCGTTCGTCGGGGTGAAGTACAATTTCCCGGAACATTTTAGAAATGTCGGCGGTTACAGCGATTTGAGGCAGTCGGAATTTATTAATGACAGTAGACAGTAAGGGATATAAATTCGGTCCAGGGAGAAGCTGGTCATTCAAGGAATGCCCAGTTGATGTCTTGCATGACGCATCGAAAACGGCACGTAGCCTTGTAGTGGACGACGACTCCTTGATGACGCCGTGAACTGGGAGATAGTAGTGAGGTTTTTTCAGCTCAGCTTCTGGCACTATCTCGGCATGACCGAGGTCGATGTATCCTTTCAGGACTTCGTCAAAGTTATCCCACTGGTTCCGGTTCTTGAGTGCTTTCTCATTTCTGAGGAATCGCTTGATCGCTGTCTGCTGAGATTCTCCCAACGGTGGAGGCATCTCTTTTCTCGGTAGCTTGACAATAAATCGTCCATCCTGTACGTCCCTGGAGTGGGTGTCTCGAAAATGCTCGACCGCTTGAGTCTCTTCCTCAGTCAGATATTTGTCCCTGGTGGGCACTCGATCCATCTCCCACAGGCGTTGCAGATCGGAGTCTACGTCCCTTTTAACTTGCTGGAGAGTGAGCACTGTCTGGTTGGTAGGTGAGCCTGGAAATCTTCTTCCGAGGACCCATCCGAAAGAGGTCCCGAACACGCAGGCTGAGCCATCTTCGGATTTTTCTCGAGTGCCGGTCTGGCATCGAAGACTGTCTGCCATCCCGAGTAGTATATCCACGTCACCACCCATATCCATATCTGCGATGGGGGTTTTGCCACGTACGATGGGATGGTCTAGAATGATATTGGTATCTTGTGGAGACACAGTTGCTGGCAAGGAGTCCACTATGTGGCAAGAGACCTTAACTGGCTCTCGGGGTATCCGGAACTTGCAATCTCCATGCAGCGTCAAGTCTACTTTATGTCGGGAAGTAATGAGTTCGCCACCTGCATGTGTAAAAGTGGCAGTACACTGAGTACGGTCGGTCAATAAGCGATCAGTGAGTTTCTTCGTAATTAGTGATGGTACGGCGCCACTGTCCATAAGTAAGCGACTAGTAATGTTCTGACTCCCTTGCTTTATGACGACCTTAGCCGTGGCGAGGAGGACCTCGTCCCCTGGCATGGTGCCGTACGTAACCATCACGTTCCCGTCTTTAGGCTTGGGAGACGGAGGTGCAGGAGGAGTAGGCGTAGAAGCGTTCGACTGGTGTAGCAGAGTGTGGTGTTGATTGGAGCGGCATACTCGGCAGGTACCTCTGGATCTACAGTCGTCGGAGTGATGACCTGGATACAAACAGTTGAGGCACATATTGTTACTAGCGACGAAGTCCCTACGCTTGTCCAGAGCCATGTCCAGGAAAGTCTGGCAACGGTTGAGCGAATGCCTCAGTCCCTGGCAGGCAGCACACTTAGGATCTGGAGTAGTAGAGTTCTTGACCTTGGGAGCAGTAGACACTGTAGCAACTGTCGGTCGTCGATGGCGATCTCGCTGCTGGGACTGTTTGTATTGAGGAGTCTGAGACTTGTTGACTGAGGTAGTATGATCGGTCGAGGATGGTTGCATCTCCAATCTAGAACTCCAACGTTTGACAAACTTAAGGATGTCGTCGATAGTAGGCAGTTTGCTGTCTTCCTCCCAGTGGTGTCGCCATTCGTTTGCTAGGGTTTTGTCGAAGCGAGTGAGGAGCACACCAGCAACCAGATGCTCGAAGGAGTCTCCCTCGCAGTCCTTTGTTCCTTGTAGAAAGTTCTTGTACGTAACTGCCATCTGATACAGACTCTTGGAGGTGTAATGATACGTCTCGTCCTTGAGGAAGGTCTTGACATGGAGAGAATATACCTTGTTCCTCGATCCATAACGTTCCTCCAATGCTTCAATGGCTGGTTTGTAGCAATCCTCTAGATTCGAAAACTGTTTCACGATCGTCTTCGCTTCGGCTGGTTGGACGCATGAGAGTAGGTGTATAGTCTTCTCATGGTCAGTCACTTCGTCTCCGGCTCTGTCCATGGCTGAAGTGAACAATGACTTGAAGCTGGCCCATTGTACTGGGTCACCCTCATAGGAGGGAAGGTTCAGTTTCAATTTGCTTGAGTAGCCCCCGGTAGTCCTGGGTCGAGTTTCGGGTTCGGTAGCTTTAGTAGTCTCGGCGTTGGCCGCAGTGAATTCGTCGATTTTGTAGTCCAATTTCGACATGAGTTGATCCATTTGTGAGACTTGATCTTGGATCATAGCGTCGGCCTCGAAGAGGCCTGTGCTCTTTTGGAAGTCTTCCATTTTGTCGAACACCTTGTCCCTCTCCGTCAGGAGAGTGGAGAGTGCTGGCTTTTCTCGGGCTAGCAACCGTGTGCATAGGCTAACTAACCATGCTCCCGTCCGGTAGACGCACTCGCGTTCTTCTAGGCGTTCGGCTTTGTCGACGAGTTGGTCGTGATCCTCCCGTAAGGGAAGACCTATGGCTATTTCGGATTGAAGTTCGTCTTCTCTGTCTGCTGTAAGTTCTTCAATCCTGTCTTGAATAGCTTCGAGCAGCGCTGCCATACGCTTGGCTTCTGCTACTCTTTTGGCACAGTCTCTTTCCGAGAGCTTGCCGGCAAGGTCTGAGGAGGCACTATTTAGAACCTGTAGTAGTCGAGTAAATTGGCTTTTCCTGCCTGATCGTTTTCGTCGGAGGGCGTCGAGATCTCTCATGGCGGCAATGTCCTTTACTTCATCTTCCACGTTAGGCATGGCTGGCGTCGAGTCGGTAGAACGAGAAGTGGAGAGAAGACAAACGAACGAACGATACGAACAAGCGATCAAACAATTAGTAATGAGTAGCTAACTATTAGAAACTAAATTATACTTCGCTAATTAGACAAATAGTAGGCTCAGTCGTGAGCTGGAGCTGGCTTAATTTCTCTGTCCGGAGAATCCGGCTCGAAGGACCATGTACAAAGTCCGCGTAACTGGACTTTGCCACACCCTTTCGGCAATTAAACAGATTTAGTCACTGAACACTACGGCTATGACGGTCGTAAGCTCCCGCAGCACTCAGATAACTGTGTTGCACGAAGAGATCAAGGTAAGATAATGATTACAGATAAATAGGGTAAGACATGACACAGAAAGCAATGGGTAAGAAAGGGGCGGAGATACACATGAATATCATTAAGTTCAGTTTGATATGAGGCGCCCGCAAGCAGGCTAATTGTGGACAATTCAGGTGTTGATTGAGGTGGAGTCCTGTGGTTCGCAAAAACCCTCCGGTGAAGCCCGGACAATTATAGTATAATATAATATAGCATACTGGAAGATAACGACCATAGAACTGCATACTGAGTGTAGGATATTTTTAATAATTGATCTATTTTAGCCAAAAGACACCCAACAAGTTGCTTATTATGATGTGCGGGGCGTAACTTCCGCACACTGTTAACGTTCCTCGCGAGTCAGCCGCCGAAGGACCAGGTTGCAAGCTGTGGCTTCGCCTTTCTCTTCACTCGAATCTCGGGGTTACAGTTCTTCACAACAGCAAACAACAATTGTACACTACAGGGGTGACTCTATATATATTAGCTACATGATACATATGTCAGTGGGTTAGGCATGCATGAATATCATTAAGTGTCTGGTAATGATCGGCGTTCCCGCCATATGTTCAAATAGATTGTTCTAGAAGAATGGAAGTCTTGGGGACGATCTTTTCCAGTCTTTGTTAGTCGACATAGTCCACTGATGAAGGGGTGGAGTCCAGGGGCGTGGTCTCTGGACTTTGTTTATCTTCGGCTGGCGAAGAGTACGTAGCTCGTCTATAGAGAGCCTGGGAGCCTGCCCATGGAGGGACTGGTACAGCCATGTCCCGAACAGACTCCCGGGGGGGCGTGGTGACTTCACCGGAGTCACGTGGGGCCTCCTTGCATGTAGAGGGACTTGTAGCCTGTGACTTGGTGGAGGGGTTTCTCCCGTTAGCATCTTCATCATAGGTAAGTTTGGGAGCATCATCATCGTCACCGGGGTCATCATAAGGTAAGTTGAAGTCATCATCATCTGGTAAGTTCACGGTAAGTATATTTGCATTTTGTATTTCCTTCTCAGGTACATCATCTTCATCATCTTCTGGTTGTTTGTCTTCTTCTTCTCGTGGCTCATTCATTGCATCATTTGGTGGTTCAGGGACATTTGAAGGCTCAGGTTCCTCTACAGCCTCCGGGGAGGGCGTTGTAGGGTCTGTAGGAGCCGTGGAGTTCACCAAGGGGCACAGGAGATGTACAGCTCTTGTGTATAGCTTTCCATGACACAGGACCTCGACGGTCCGTGTTACTCCATCCGTGCCGGGGAACGTCTGTGTTACCTTCCCCAGAGGCCAGTTTCTCCTCCTCAGCGTTACATCACGTATCAGAACGATATCTCCAACCTTGACTTCATGTGCATCTATGTGCCATTTGCTCCGGGCAAATCTGGATTGCAGATAGGTGTGCAACCATCTGTCCCAGAGAGTCTGGTTCAAGTGTTGGACTAAGGTCCATCTTCTGAGGTGACTTGTTGTTGTGATCTTGGAGAGTTCTTGAGGAAGAGGAGGGGCTTTCAAGGGCCTCTGGATCAGGAAGTGCCCAGGAGTGAGCACTATGTCTTCAGGGTGTCCATCACCATGTAGTGGAGCCAGAGGTCTGGAGTTGAGCGTGGCTTCAACTTCAGTGAGAATGGTGTAGAACTCGTCTACGCGTAGGGGGTGTGGTTTTACAATCTTCTTGAGTAAGGTCTTCATACTATTTTCCAGGAGGACACTTTTGGCAACCGCATCGTAATGGCTGCCTCTGGTGTCCAGTACGATCTGGAACATACGTTTGAACTTGGCCCAATTCCTGGGCTGTCCATCAAAGTGGGGCATTTCTAGGTTCAGACCGGGACCCATGATGATTGGTCCTGATCGTCTTGTGGGAGCATCGTCCTCCCCATCATCTTCATCATGTGGTACTTTCTTGGTGGAGAGGCATTTCTGTACCTCTCCCATGAGTGCTTCAGTTGCTGCATGTTCAGCAGCCATCTGTGTATGATCTAACAGTGCTACGTCTTCTGTTATCAGATCTTGACACGTTGAGATGAAGTCATCGTAACGTCTCTCGACGAGACAAGCATCTGGCCCCATGGAGATGAGAGTCTTGCCTTCAAGTTGCACCTTGCGGTGCCTTGTGAACATCTTCTTTAATTTGATCAGTCGATTGACCAGTTCGAGGACTAGGAAGAGTTCTTGCTCAAACTGCTCTTGAGCATCCTGTTCTTTGGCCAAAAGGCCTGATTCCTCGGACAGTGTCTGGAATGCTTCCTCTCCCAGTCCCTCCATAGTGGATTCTAACGTGTAGAGGTCCTGTTGTATCTTCTCAAGCTGGTCTTGATTCATGTCTTTGAGAGGTTTGGCTTGTACCTCTGCTAAACGTCTGCTCCATGTGTGGAGCTGCCTTCGTCGGAAAGCTCTCTTATTGTTATATGTCTTGAAATCCTCGGTAGTCATTCTGTAGATCGATGATGACGCAGATTCGAAGTTCGTCGATTCGTACGTATCGTAATGCCTCGAACGGCTCGTAATTGCCCTTGTGTACTTGTATAATCGGACTTCTGACGACCCTGTGCCGTCAGGCTCCACTTGTGGACTTCTGCTAGCCCTGTGCTTGCAGGCTCCAATGTACAGGCGGACTTCCGTTCCAGACTTCTGTCAATCCTTTGCCAACAGGCTCTAGAACGTATTTCCGAAACCGGAAGTGGGCCGGAAACCGAACCGGAAGTTCGACCGGAAGTGACTGAGGGTTTATACCTACGACCGGAAGTGAACCGGAAGTGGGAGTGGCTTCTTGGAAATGGATGGGCGTGGCCCCTTGATTTGTGTGGGTGTGTCTCCAAGGCGGAGGACAACTTCTTGTTGGTGATATCACTCTGGGGGTGTGGCCACCGGCTGCTGCAGTGGTCAGCTGTATCACCAAAATGAGTTGGGTGTGGTTACGTCCACAAACGTTCGTGGGAGTGGCACCGTGTGGTCTTCACTCGTGGGTGTGGCTTACAGACCACTGTGTGACACCTCGGGGCGTGGTGTCAGTCACACTTCTTCACAACTCCCTCTCGACACAAGGGCGTGGCTAACTCAAGTAGCCTTCTACTGCGGATGTAGGCGTGGTCGTTGAAGATTCGGTAGTGCAGCAGCAGCAGAAGTGCAGTGCAGCAGAAGTCTTCAACGCCAAGACTAGCAGCGCTCTGGCTTGCACTAGCCTTGACTTGGCAGGGTAAAAGGCTGCAAACACCTGGCAGTATGCACAGATGGCACAACGATGCCCTGCCTGTCTCTTGAGCAGTAGACTTGAGGGCAGGGAAAGGCCAGGAACGGGGTCAGAGTATCACCCGGCCTGACGATTTCTGCCACTCGCCTTGAGCAGAAGAAGTTGTTTGCTGAGATGAATCCGGCTCGAAGGACCAGAAATGTGCGGGGCGTAACTTCCGCACACTGTTAACGTTCCTCGCGAGTCAGCCGCCGAAGGACCAGGTTGCAAGCTGTGGCTTCGCCTTTCTCTTCACTCGAATCTCGGGGTTACAGTTCTTCACAACAGCAAACAACAATTGTACACTACAGGGGTGACTCTATATATATTAGCTACATGATACATATGTCAGTGGGTTAGGCATGCATGAATATCATTAAGTGTCTGGTAATGATCGGCGTTCCCGCCATATGTTCAAATAGATTGTTCTAGAAGAATGGAAGTCTTGGGGACGATCTTTTCCAGTCTTTGTTAGTCGACATAGTCCACTGATGAAGGGGTGGAGTCCAGGGGCGTGGTCTCTGGACTTTGTTTATCTTCGGCTGGCGAAGAGTACGTAGCTCGTCTATAGAGAGCCTGGGAGCCTGCCCATGGAGGGACTGGTACAGCCATGTCCCGAACATATGAAATTAAATTGTGAACACAAAAAATGTTAGCTAGCAAAGAACCAAAACCAATTTGTTGGCATATTATTATTATGTATAAATTTGTAGTTATAATGCAGTATATCGAAGTTAGAATCAATTTAATTAAAAATAACAGAATTATAACTGAATATACAAAACAAGTGGTCAATATGATTCATAAAATAAGTGCCTATGGTTCCAGCTTACTTTCTGAATCTGGACTCTCTTAATTACTGATATTATAATGCTGTGTGGAACCTACTACATTTTCAAGGGCTGCTACATCTTCAGAAGTAACTGTTCTTGCTCTCATCTATACTTATAAACATTACTGTCATCCTATTTGCCTCGGATAGTCTCTTTTGGGCATGGAAATCCCAAAATCATGATCAAATAAAAAGCTTTTCAGTTTGTGTTGAAATGAGCAGCCCTAATCATTTAGTAACTGTACTGAATGTATAATGCTACTCGTCTATTTAATATTTAATTGACGTCAATAGCTTGAATTATTTCTGTTCTTTTTTGACCACGGGTATGTTGTCACCTTAATGTGGCTTACAACCAGTAGCATATACACTGAATCAAGTCATATTCAGTGAGAAAGTTTTATGTAAAGTGCTCAAGTTTGAGTTTCTGATAACTTCAATGCTAACATTTACAGCAAGGAAAAGCAATAAAGACAGAAAATAATGCAAGATAAAGGAAGGGAGAAAGGAAGACAGTAAAAAATTCACATGAACTCTAACAGTCATATGTTGTAGTATCTTTGTCATAATAGAGAATAAATAAATGACTTGACAACTACTTGACCCTGAGCATGCATTAGTGAGAAGACATCAGTGGAGCTATGAATGTGCATATCAGCCAAATAGCATGGCCCAAATATTCTTTGACCACCATCTACTAATGATCATTAATAAAATGATAATTCTAGTCCACCAATTCTCAACACAGAAATATTGACAACAACAGTCCCAAATGTGATCTGTAAGAATGGCTGCTGGAGTAGAGGAGGATCATGTGAGCACCATGAGTCCCCATCAAGTCTAGCAGCATGGGCAGGATAACCACCATCTTCAGAACTGGCACTGAAGAAGTTGTCTGTACTCTATATCTTGTTCCAGATAGCTAGAAGGCCCTCATGATTGGATTCTGAATATATTAATTTATGATCAAATTATATGTATATATAATTATATTATGTAATAGTTAAACCATGGGCCTCGAGGAATTATTGCTGATAGCCCTCAAGGGGATGGTTATCTAAGAATAATTTTGAGAGTTGCCATGGTTTAACAATAAGCTATGACACAATTACCATTTCCAACAGTGTAAGCAACAAACAAATAGAGGATATTGTTGTTTTAACAGTGAAAAAATATGTCCCGTTAGCGATAGTCACTCCTAAATATCGACAGTCGCTCCTAAATACGGACAGAAACAATTTTATAATTCCATACCTCAAATATAAGCCATGGTGATAGAGCGATGATAACCAGCTATATATATATCACTTTATACCATAATTGTTTGTGCATCTCACTCTATTTAGTCAAGTATCCAAGCATAGATTGTTAAAATTAGACCGTTTTGTGTATCTAGGTCAGGAATAACTTGACGTATAGTGTATTCCCATTAGCCATGTGCCCCTTACACGCACTGTTTTTTAGGTTTGCAAACGCGCGTAGCGGGGGTGTGACAAAATGTTGCGACCATTTTGCGTAGGTTGCGTACCCTTTTTGTGATCTGGCCGGAGAGTCTTGAGTTCTTCTGCTAAAGATTTTTCGACGTTCCAGGTAGCTTTAAAGTTATGTAGTACTGTTGAAAATATTTTCTAGCTACTTACTCAAGTAATTTATAGCTTGTTTGATGATTTTTTGGCATTATATTATGTAGGTATTACTTTTTGCTAACACTACACATGGCTAAGGAATTACAAGAGATGAGTCCCTTTACTGCATGCCTTGGTAGCAAGAAAATGCTTAACAATTGGTGTTGGAGCAATGAAGTAAGTTAGTAAGAAAGAAACATTGCAGGGGCAGAACTGGTGTAATGAAGAGGGGATGGAGGGGTTTAGACAATCACAAGCCAGGTTGAGGTGTGGGGCAGCTTATTACCTATATACACGTGTATGAAGTAATCATGTTAGTTTTAATTGTCCGCATATATCACAGGCATAGGAACTGATCAGGCCATGGCCTTACCAATTTTAATGGTGATCACAAAGTTGGAAAGTATCGTCAATGAGGAACTTATCAGTCTAATGTTGTCTTTTTAAGTGGGAGTCAAGTAGAAATCTGTGGTCAGGAATTCATTCTAGTGAACAGAAGTAGTTGTTTGTCGTTTGTTATTCCTATGTGCTGGCCTTAAAATCAGGTGTCTTGGTATGGAATTTATTAAATTAGTGCCATAGAAATTGATCAAGATACAACATATATTACAAAAGTAGATTTCACACGCATGAGTAGTAGAGTAGATAAACTTTATGCCTTATTACTCTTATAGAATGTTAGTGTATCGAATTTCAGCATGCTCAGGAGAATAGAGATTATATCCTTTTACTTGAGAGTTTCTGTGTAGAGGACTGGAAAAGCTAGAGCCCCTCCCCCCCACCTCCAAATTTTGGAAGGAGGGCTGAGCCCCTCCAAATTGTACGAATTACATTAACCTTGTATTGAAGGTGGCAGTGGGGCAACCCTTTCCATAAAAAAAAGTTTTATGCACCAGAAATAACATAGCTAATTAATGATGTTTAGATGTCAATTGTCACTTCATAGTTTTGTAATTTAACATTAGGACCGGACTTTATTTCTAGCACCCCAAAGTTGAGCCTCAGTCGCTTATGAAAAGAGCTAGAGCCTCCAAATTTTGTCAGAGGACTCAACCCCCTAATTGTACAATCCCTTACCCTGCAAGTATAATAGAAGGATTTTATTTGGAGTGACTGTTTCAGAATAATAAAATACAGTTAGTTAGTTCTGGGACCCGTTTGTCCTCATGCTTCGCGGTAACTGGTCGAATTTTAGCACTAAAGTTAATTGATCCGTGTAGAAATTGAGAGCTGGCTTCATGCAATAGATAGCTTGTGGAGAGTAAATTGGGATCAGGTTACAGGTAATTCTGTGTTATTATACTGAACTATTAAATGACCACAGGTTCCAGAGCCCCATGAATATCATTGTTTTGTGGTGTCAGGTTTAAGTGGTTTGGGACTCGCAGCATGTATTAGGTTACTTGAACAGATTTCCAGTAGGAAATTGTTCCTTCATTATTATGATGTTGGTTGATGTGAACAACAACAACAACAACAACAACAGTTTCCATAATTATAAGATGTATTTGAATGCTGAATAATAGCAAAATTGATATTAAATACTATATGCAATTATAAAATGATAAATAATGAATTACAAATTACATGTTGTGAATTCTATGGCTCTCGGATGACTCCATACCTGAATCTGGGGCATGCTAGTTTTGGGAGTAATGCATCAAAATAAAACTTCCGCAACTTTGCAAGTTGGGTTCCCCTTCTGATCTCAATATGTGCGCTCAATATGCTTATCCTTTCTCGTGCATATAATGAAGTCACACCAATTCTTGTCAGTACAGTATAACTGGCACTGCACTTGAAAATAGTAGTCATGTCTTCGTTTCTGTCTTCTTTCTTTTGTTACTCTGACCACTTCCAAGCACAAGGCGTAATTCTTGCATGCTTCATCTAAATATTTGTCCTTAAAATAAAATGGATTTTTTATTTTTACAAGTCCCAATGGGGTCCGCTGTATTGCTCGAGTCATGGACAATACCATCTGGAGAAGCAGTTAGCCAGTTATTGCTTTCGGAAAGATACTGCTTCCATTGATGTGCCATAGCGAGTCGCCTGGTTTCCTTAAATGTAGCATTTTTTACCCTATTTATGAACTAAACTCATGGAATATCAATTTATCTTATTTTTGTAGTAAACTTCTATTGTTGTGAATTACAGCTAAAAGCCTAGAATAATTGAGTCAGGCTCTCCTAAACACAGTGCATACAAATATGTGCTAGGTCCTCTACTAATAGTGGTAAAGAGAAAAATTGTGACAAAAAAAGAGGTAAGCATGACAGAGTGACATATTGGTCTGAAAATTGTGACCGTCACACCAATTTCAGTATGGTTGGAAGCTATGACATATACACACACACACATATACACAGGGGTGTAGGTAGCTCAATTTTGATTAGTTGGGCCATATAATGCATTTGTTTAAGTATCGGCTTTATTTATGGTCTTCATATATCTATTATTTTTTTAACACAACTAAAAAAGTTAAGTTTATTGCTTTATTGCATCAGCTGGCTCCTGATAGGTTTAATGCCAGTTATAATTGTCACCTTCACCAGAACTAATCCCCTGCCACCCTCCAGCCTCCTATGCTTACTAATGATTGAGCTGTAAGGTGATGCTGGCTGCTTTACATATCCAAGTAACAGGCAAAAATCCCAAAATATAAAACTTGGTACCTAATGTTAGTGTGAGTAATAGTCATGGTAACCATGCTATCACTCGCTGATAGTAGGCCAGCCTTTTGAAAAAAACATTTGCACTGTAGCTACACTGTATTGTTCACTTACTGTCTCCGTATTCCAGGATTAACTTCCTCTGAAACTTTGTTTTCAACTTATGGCCCAACCTGATCAATGTTTGTTCTTAAATATACGGCAGGTTGACAAGGTATGTACGGTGTGTGTGCAACTGTTCGTAGGAAAATCATGCACAACATGGCGCCTATCAAAACATTTTTTGCATTACACATATTCGTTGGCATCGAAATATTGAGCTTTTCAAGGTTTATTACCGTAGCTTTAGCTGTTCATGTCTGACCTTATCGTTCCCTCCGCAGTAAGCATAATACATTTTAACCCTTTCGTTCCGGATCCCGCTTTAAAGCGGGGTGAGACCGGTTGGTTTCTCCGAATTTTTAAAAATAGTTACTTTATAGCTAGAACGTTCAGATTGCATACACAGGTGCCCAATGCATTGGAGAAGCATCTAAAATAGCTTTCAGCCAGGACTGCTTCGACAGTACCTCACAGCAGTTGCTTTTATTTCTTCCTCGGCAAAAAAAAAAAACATCGGTTCTCCGTCGAATTTTTAAAAAAGTTACCTTCTTCACAGCAGCTTCATTTATGGATCCAGTCATCTCCAGAGCTTTGTAGAAGCAGCAAAAAATTGCTTGAGCTCAGTAGCCTTCCATAACACATTGAAACAACCGCTTCTTTGCCGACCAAGACTTTGCGGTTTGACTTACTGTCTTCTACATTTTTTATAAAATCGCCAGTTCAACTGGGGACCTCCCTATTACGTACAGTCTTAGGTAATGCTTATTACATCATAGGAAAAAAGTGAGCGTGTCGTGTGACCCCGGTAACTATGCAAAAAAAATTTTTTTCAAAGTCATTTTTTTGAAGATGGCGTCTAGAAGTTACAATGCGGTGCAAGTTTTAGACTTGCTTGATGCTGACTCTAGCGACTCAGGATCAAGCGGAGAGAAGGGAGACGACATCTAGGGCTATAGGAGGCCCTGTATCAGGGTTGGTGGACCAGACCCCGTCAACTCTGATACTGAAAATGGGAGTCAAGAAGATGATCGAGGTAAGCTTGTCTTTCTCTTGTCTTTCTCTTGAAAAATAGCAAGCTTCTGTTGTGGAAAGGACTCATTTATAGCTATATTGAGATAGAGTAAGCTGTTTAGCTATAATATATATATATATATTATTGAGTTTTGAGATTTGAAAGTGGCTTGTGGTTTTTGAACAATTTCAAATTTTCAAAAAAATTTAAATTTTTTTTTACCACATATACTACTAGGACCAGATGTGAATGCAGTCACCGACCCGATTACGCAGATGAGGGGACAGGAGCAGAGTCTTCCAGTGATGAAGGAGAGGATACCGGACCTGAGTCTTCCAATGATGAAACACGAATAGGCAGCAGGTTCCAGTGATGAAGAAGAGGAAGTGGCTCCTCCTGCTCCGAGTTCTGGACGTCCTCGCAGTCGGAGAAGGCGGGAATTGAAGAACAAGAGTCGGGTGGATGAGGTAGGGGGAGAGTGGAAGAAAGATGACAACACACCCATTGATATTCCATAATCTTTTGTGTGAAGGACCACAGACTTTGATATTTGTGGCTGCTCCCCCCCCCTCCCCCTCCCCCTCCCTGAACATCCCAAAAGTTGTAATATGTATTGTTATTGTCGTTGTCGTTGTCTGTGTTTTTGTGGTGTTGTAGTGGAGCTTCACACTCGATGTATATGTGTGTGCGTGGAGTTGAAATGTTATTCTGGCGCTTCCAGATCTAACCGGGGAGGGAACGAACTCGGGGGGGAGGGGGGTCTTTTCCAATCGGGGCTACTATGCCCATGTAAGTTGAATTTCATGTGTGTGTGTGTGTGTGTACACCAGTCAATTTATATTATACATTTATTTTTATGATCTGTATTCACCTGTATCTTCTTTTTTCTAGTGTGTGTGTGTGTGTGTGTATGTGTGTGTGTGCATTTGTGGAATGAGAGAGAGCAACCGTGGACAAACAGTATGTGGCACTTCCGTATACAACCTGGGAGGGAACTCTGGATCTTTTTGGATCGTGACTACTATGCCCATGTAAGTTGAATTTCATGTGTGTGTGTGTGTGTACACCAGTCAATTTATGTATAATAAATTATACATTTATTTTATGATCTGTATTCACCTGTAGTTTTTTTTTCTTGTGTGTGTGTGTGTATGTGTGTGCGTGCATTTGTGGAAAGAGAGAGAGCAACCATGAACAAACAGTATGCGTCGCTTCCGGATACAACCTGGGAGGGAACTCTGGATCTTTTTGGCTACTATGCCCATGTAAGTTGAATTTCGTGTGTGTGTGTGTGTGTGTGTGTGTACACCAGGCAATTTATGTATAATAAATTATAAATTTATTTTTATGATCTGAAATCACCTGTAGCTTCTTTTTTCTTGTGTGTGTGTGTGTGTGTGTATATGTGTGTGCGTGCGTTTGTGGAATGAGAGGGAGCAACCGTGGACAAACAGTATGCGGCACTTCCGGATCCAACCTGGGAGGGAACTCTGTATCTTATTGGATCGGTGCTACTATGCCCATGTAAGTTGAATTTCATGTGTGTGTGTGTGTGTGTACACCAGTCAATCCTAACCTGGGAGGGATCGTTCAGTCTGTGACACCATCCATGCCGGTTGAATTCCACGTGTGTGCTTGTACTGCTTTTCATTTTCAAATTACACTTTCTCAATACAACGATTGTTTATCTCATGGACAGTGTGGATTATACATACCAGGGGTTCATACAGTGGGAGGCTAGCCCTGGGTTCCCCCCTAGAATTTTGGGAGTTGAAAACATTTTGGAAGCATTTATTTTTAGTCTGATATTGTATCCCATTATGTTCCTATCATAATGAGCCATTTAGTGCATAGGACCGAACACTGATCATCAGTGTGAAGTCTTGACTCGTATGCAAAGATGTGCATCAAAGTAGTATAGGTTAAAAAAAATGGGTGTGGCGAAGTACACTCGGAGCCCCACCCCAAACAAAAATCCTGTATGAAACCGCATACAATACATCATAAAGTTGCAATTATATAGGATCATGAATAATTTCTTGTTTGTATTACAAATATCTTTGTTGTTTGTGTTTTTGTGTGTATGAAATTGTTTTGTAGTGGAGCTCGACGTCCGATGGCATACGTTCCTTGTGAACACTCATAGATGTCTCCTACATGATCACAATCAGCACCACACACAACAAACAACATATTTTATTGTTGAACTAATATAATATTGGTATATAATGCATCAAACAATATTATTTCTATTTTATTTTATTTTTTTATTGATGGGGAAAGTGGATTTTTGGGGGGAAAAAAATTTTTTTTTTGAAGTATTAGTAGATGGCTTAAATATTATTCAATTTTCTCAATCAAAAAATGAGGGGAATCCCAAACTCTTGGTCTATTTAGTGATATATGGTTGCTATGGGGTTTTCCCAGCCAGCATCGAGTTAAAAAAATAAAACGGCAATGCTCTATTCCGCGGTAGAAAATTAGATTTTTCCCCGCGCGTCAAAACAATTCAGGAAAGAGAGGGTTAAAGAATTTAATTGATCTTTCCCAATGTTTATGTATACTGTATTATTACGCCTGATTTCCTGTCGATGGTCATACACATGTATATCACAATTATATGTACATCAGTGGAGCGGGAGCCAAATCAAGTTGGTGCAGTCACTATAACCACACCCACTTAACCACACCCACTCATTCATTAAATTACTGGATTTGATTAATAAAAAGACAATCTAGAAGTTTCAAATGAACCTAAGATTTTAGTCTGTGTTGTGAGTTTCCAATAAATTCATTCGCCACTGTAATCACTCCAAACAATTCAGTACAAGCAAATATCACAATGCAATTGGATATAAAAGTGAACAACACTGATGACAAATAAACTAAAAACTAAAAAAAAAAGCCAACTGAATCCACTGTAATCAGACCAGAACTTGGCATGACTAAGAATTACCTTTGAAGGTTTCAAAAATATGAAAAATAAATTTACTAATTTGTAGGACAAATTCAAACTGAATAATCACTGAATAATGCTACTTCTATGGCTACGTGTTTTTGTTGTCATTGATAATTCCAGGTCCAGCCTAACTAACCAATTCCCCCCCCCCCCCCCCCCCCCTTCCAGCTCTATTTTTCACTTGCCTCTGGCTTGTGAAAATACATTAGCAAATTAGCCTGCACCTGAAATATCTAATATATATTTGTGGAAAATGAGTCAATGTATTTTGTCATTATATGGTATAAATTAACAATAATACTTTTTTTAGCAGATTGTCAAGTGTCAGTTACATAGCACATATCCTGTGCCACACCCCCAGCGTGACCTAGGCATTCATCTCAGGTAATACATCATTGTTATGAATATAACATAAAATGTATTTAAAAACATTATTGTACATGTGGAAATAACCACTTTAGTATGTTTGAAATAATAAAATTCATAACTTGGAACTTAAAAACTTTTTTCAATTCAGCCTCTCTTTTTTGTAAGATCAGAATGTTACACTGTACATGAATAATATAGGACTACTACAATTATGATAATTATTGGATAATAATAACTATGATTGCTATGTTTATTATTTAGCAAAAGTTTAATATAGTGAACAAATGTATTCAACAAATTTCCGCTTGTAATTTCACTGTACACTTATTTTAGTACAAAAAAAATCTGTTCTAAAAAAACTTTTTTTGAAGTAAATTATCAAGTTTATCAAATACTTGTCAAAGGCATATTATACTTAATTAAATAGCTGTATTTTTTTTGAGAATTACAATAAGCCATTCTGATTATTTAAAATGACCAGTAGCTCCTGAAAAATAATACACTCAGCTAAATGCAAATACCGATTTTTAAAAACATTATATATGATAAAAGGGTTCAGTGCCACCATAGTAACCACTCGCCACAACTGTTTGACTGATTATTTAAAAAATCAACGGAACAAAACAAAAGGCATTTCTAAGAAATTACTGCACAGCTTTGAGCCTAACTCTAACTTACTATTGAAGTAGAAAAAGCTGTACAAAGCAGATATATATGTATTTGTTAATTAAATTTACTTTGTGCTACTCTTTAGCAAAGCAGTAGCTGTACCACACAACACTTTCATACACACACTGGTTCACTTGACATACCAATACAAGACTTTTTGTGACTTGACTATTAGGCCATGGATTTTAAAAGAACTAGTGGTGCGCTCGAATAGCGCAAATGCATGGCGAGCGAGTAAATATATGAGTATAGGTAAAGATGATTTGTGAAGGAAACCGCTAAATAATAGCAATGATTAGGCATGAAGAGTTAACAATAACAGAATTACCTGAATAAACTTCGAAAGCAGTGGCAAAGAAGCTCAGCTCGACAAAGACTTCATCTCCGTGCTCGTTAATTGAAAAATACTGGAAGTGTGAACGCTTTACCTAACTTACGTAATTAGAAGCGCGGGCGAAATTTTTTGACGTACGCATACATACCTATATATATATATCTGAAATCTCAATTGAACACGACTGAGAGTCAGCTTCGCTCGCTTCGCTCGCTCGCTGAATAAAACTGTTGCATGTGGCATATAACTATGACAAACAGCCATTCACAAGATACCTTATCACCGCCGATAAATAGAAAGTTTGTAAGACCTACAAACAATTAATTCCCTGGATGATACAGGTAAAGATCGACAAAACAAAGAATTCTGTTTAGTCGAGTATGGAGCAGGGTCGACCTCCTAGCGAACACAAAAAGTGAGGGTCAAACTACCAGAGAGAATACGTACATCTACACGTATATTGTGATTCTCAATTTTGTTACCCTTGATAGTGTTTCGCTTGCTCGCTTACCATATATATTTAACATATATCCTTTTTCAATTATTCACCTAGTATCACCTTGCTCGCTCACCAAACTGTGGTTTTTATTTGTTGTAGATTGTGATTAGAAATTTTGTCTGAAGAAATGTTTTTTATTTATAATTGTCATTATAAAAATTGATTAGTATTGTATATCTAGGTCTATGATGGAGCTTGAAATTTTGTATTTACTTGGCTTATATTTACTACTTCCAATGGTCTCAGCTATTTTTGATGAAATTTTAATGAAAACATATGCAAGTTTCTGTCAGCAGAGTAGTGCAAGACAATCTCAACAAACTTTGTCATAAGTTTAGTGTTACACCAATGTGGATAAAAGCCAATAATTCATTAGCTGATATTTTTTTTAAATGTCTGCTGATAGCCAATTCTATATCAATAATATTTTTGTATCATATCTATATACGTGAGTTTTGAAGTTTTTGACTTCTGCAGTATGTTGCTCGGGTGTTATGCATTACAGGATTGTAGCAGTGAAAAATGTATTGGAAGGGTGATAAGTCATGGACTATTAAGTCATATGACCACAATTGACACATTTTAATAGAATGCTGGAGCACTAAGAATGAAAACCCTCAGTGTTAGTGAAAACAATGCAATAATTTGCAAAAGTAGTCACTACTGTTGAATAACAAAGTTCTTTAATTTTCAGCTTATAACAATAATAGTTTTGCTCTATTAATGAATATAAATTTTAACTTATCCAGCTAGGGCATTTAACATTGGTCTGCATCTCAGGTTCCTTCAGGAGTTTCAAGGACCTTTCTATAGGCATGACATTTAGAATCAGCATTCTACGCTCCTGGGACTGATCCACATTTTCTAAAGCTCTTTAACATGCTTGACACTCAGCCATACGGTTTTTAAAACTCTCTGAGGAATTCATGGCATTCTCTGGCTTTAGTATTAACCTTGGATCAGTAGTAAAACAATAACCACAGGAACATTTGGACTTTCTGACATGCATGTTACATGAACACTTAGGGCAAATATTTGGAGAGAAGGCATACTTACAGTTGATGAAAGAAGCACACCTCCAGCAGCACGAACTTCCCAACACTATACAAAAAAAAGATTGGAACTACCGAATGTGATTAACAAATCTTTAACAGCGCCGTAATATTTGTACACTCATGTCAGCGCACATGATTCTAAATGGCAGATAAATGAATGAATGGGCAAGACCATATAGCAGCACTCACCCTGCTTTCTCAAAACTAAGCCAAAATTAAAATAAATGGACAATTTAACAGACTTAGATGACATTAGTCGGTGTTCCTCTTCTCTGAAGGCATACAAGTCCGCTATCTTCGAGATCTGCTGTTAACAGAGTGATGGAATGAACTAGAGCACTATAAGGATGCAAACCCTCCGCATTATTTAGTTTGTTAAAAACATGCAATAATTTGCAAATGAAGTCACTACAGTTGAATAAAACAGTTCCTTAATTTTTATCTTACAACAATAATAGCTTCTTTTTATTTATAAATGAAAATTTAACATATTTGGCGTAAACGTGCATATTATCGCCGTTTTTTATTTGTATGTATTATCGCCATTTGGCTATAACTCCGTAATGGTTCCGCCTTTAAAAAATTGCACATGCGCATAAGATAGGCCAGCTCTTGTGCTTTATTTAGAGTACAAAACGTGCTGGTTACCGTTCGTGTGCGTGAAGTAGTGAGAACTTGTCGGTAGTTACTAGCTCTTAGCGCTTCTTTGTCGTAGATTTGTATTGTAACAGCCTAACTGTGGATATTTTTTTTGCGTTAATTTGTTGCCTATTTTTACAAGAATACTTCGATATGTCGAGTGACATTTTTGATGCTCCTCCCTCAAAAAAGAAGTGTCTACAATGGAGAGATGAGTACATGTGGATGCTGTGTCTTCGAGTGAAATGACCATCACAGCTTCTTCAAGGGCCTTCAGTGTCCCCAGGAAGACTTTGGACGATAGAGTCAAGGGCCATGTCACTCATGATAAGAAACCTGTGATCAAGAATGTGTTGAGTGCAGAAGAAGAGTCATCTTTGGTTCAGTACCTTTTGTATATGGCCCAGCGAGGTTTTCCTCTAACTAGGACTATGACGAAAGCATTTGCATGGGCTATTTCTAAACGTTCAGGTACTGACAATCGGTTTAGTAAATCGGATGGCCCAGGTGAACATTGGTGGCAATTGTTTCGAAGTAGACACCCTGAAATAAGGTTGCGCAAATCAGATAATTTAGAACGTAGTCAAGCGGAAGCTCTTAATCCAACTATAGTAGAAGAGTATTTTAACATTTTGGAGGCCACTCTCACAAAGCATGAGCATGATCTTTTAACCAGTCCGAGGCAGTTGTATAACTGTGATGAAACTTTTTTGCCGATCAATTATATAAAAGAAAAAGTGGTTGCAGCTAAAGGGGCAAAGAATGTGTACAGCCAAAATGTTGGCACATCAGATCACATCAATCTACTGTTGCATCAGCAGCGGGTTTCCCTCTCCCTCCCATGATTATTTATGCGAAGTCATTCCTGGGGGGGCAATATAGGTTCGATGGACCTGATGACGCACTGTATGCAAAGAGTGATTCTGGGTGGATCAACTCCGAGTTGTTTCTGACATGGCTAAAAAAAATATTTTTGAAATATGTTGTATCTCAGCGCCCAGTTCTCCTTTTAATTGATGGCCATAAGTCACATATAACATTGGATGCAATAGATTTGTGTCAAGAAAATGACATTATTTTATTTTGTTTACCCCCTCATACAACCCATGCACTCCAACCATTAGATGTCTCCGTCTTCAAGTCTCTGAAGGATCGATATGCCAAAGCAGTACGGAGTCTTTCATTCTCTAAAAAGAATTTTGTGGTTTCTAAAAGGGTATTTTCTAAGGTTCTAAAGGGACCCTTTGAGCAGGCGTTCTCAATTCCCAACATTAAGGCTGGATTTGCAAAGTCAGGGATTTTTCCTCTCAATCGTGATGCCATTGCAAAGTCCAAAATGAAACTGTGTTGTATGGGATGTAATCTTCATCAGCATCTGCAGAGTCTTCAGATGTATCTGACTCTAATATACCCAACCAGAGCTCTTCCTCACCAGCCTCTTCCACTCCATCACCAACTTCACTACCATCACCTGCTATAGCTGGTGAAGTCCTAACACTAAATGGAGAAGATACTGAAGTTGGTGCAGAAGATACTGAAGTTAGTGGAGAAAATACTGAAGTTGGTGGAGAAGATACTGAAGTTGGTGGAGAAGACACTGAAGTTGGTGGAGAAGTGGCTGAAATGGGAGAAACAGAGGCTGGCTGATCCAAAATAGATAAAGTGGTAAGTGCAAGTGTGAGTACTTCAAGTATTGTTCTTCAGCATAGTGTGTCACCAGGAATTAACAATCCCCTGGTATCAGCGGGATTAATATCACCAGATTTGATGGATATTTTGGTGACCCCAAGTGACGATGCTGCTGTCACTAAGAAACGTTCAAAAAGAATTACTGGGGCTAGAGATTTAACCTCAAAGGAGTACAGTGATATGTTGAGAAACGAACAAAGAAAGAAAGAAGAAGCAGAGAAAGAAAAACAAGCAAAGAAAGAGGAGAGAGAGAAAAAGAAGAAGGATCGGGAACAGAAGAAGAGGGAACGAGAATCTGCTAGATCAGTTCGGGAAAGGGGACGTGGGCGTGGGCGTGGCAAAAGACAGTCTAACGCTACTGTTGATGATTCTGGTAGTGAAAACAGTTGTCCACCATCTCCTCTTTTATTTTCTGAAGTTTCTGAGAGTCAGAGAGTGATGAAGAGGCCCCTCCCTTTGCAAGTAGTCGTCCACCACGCCAGAGAACTCTGCCCTCCCGTTTTCGTCAGGATAGCAGTGAAAGTGACAGCTATGATGGGGCTATTTGTGTGCTATGTGACAGTAATGAGCCTGAAAGTCTTTCAGCTAGTACTATTTTCTGGATAGATTGTGACAAGTGTGGGTGCTGGGCTCATAATTTTTGTGCTTTTGGAAATAACTCTGTCTCTCGAAGGTTTTTGTGTTCTAATTGCTCCAATTAGTCACCAAATACTTTTAATGATTTTTTCATACTCTTTCGAATGAAATCATGTGTGAAAATCACTTCAAAATTTCATAAATTTATTTAAATATAATTATTATGCATGTCGGCGATAATCAGGTATATCGCACCCATGACAGTGGTAGGTAGTTCAGTTGATCCTTTACCTAGTAAATCTGTTATGACGAACGATAGAGTCTGCGTCGGCGACCTACAGAACGAATGGACAAAAGACGGCGATAATACGCATGCTTATGCTGGCTAGCTGCATAATTTTATTTGCTATGGCGTAGTGTGGACTACTTTAGTCTAACAGTGTAAAGAAATTTATCCCTACAAGCTGATGTGTGGCTTTTCAGGAACCATTAATGTCCGTCATCTATTGTGATTGTTGGGAGGTAGGGACCCTGGTGTTAATTAACAATGTCTGATAAGTGTCAGTGGTTGGCACTATTATCCCTCATACTGCTTATAGTTTAACACATGCATTGTTTGTACACACAACCCACCTTCTGTAACTTATCCGTTAGTAGGAATACCTACCAACTCCCGCTTTTGGGAGTTGAAGAAGGTGTCAATGCTTCCTAATAGTTCACTTTCTTCTGCATTTATCCAAGTGCCTCTTGGAATCAAATGCTGTATTGGATGGTATTGTGATTTCTCCGGCTCTGAAGAACCCAAAAAATCACAGGGTTGCTGCTTCCTAGGTTTTGATAGCGTCATGATCTGTCACTCTTGGTAGTATGTATGTGTGAATTTTTTCCAATTGATGGGGTTATAATAGTGATACCCAAAAAGGTGATGACTGACGTAAGACCTGCCACTTGGTCCATTGTTTTGTATGCCATGGAGCAGTGATCGGGGTTGATGCCATCATTCCACACTGAACAATCGGGAAAGAAAAGGCCTGTTATATTAGCTTCCACTTGTCTGGTTGGTATTTTTTAGGGATCATCCCAAACCTGTTGATGTGGGCTTCCAGAGCTGATGATGGTTGGAATGGCCTCAAGATATTACCAGCCTGGAGCTCCTTGGTCAGGTAATTATAGATGACTTGAGGGTTTATATCTGCTGACATCATGTTTTTCTTTGCCGGGTTCAACTTTGTGCACTCTGCTATGCTTATGTAGAATCCATGCTCCAACCTGATAATATAACTGACATAGTCAGTATCTTGCAGCTTCTTCTTCCTTTCTTTGATATTGGGTGGCGTCTTCACTACGGTCAACAGTTGTTCTGAGGCATTTGGGTTACCAATCTACTGCAGTTGTCCTAGTACCACCCTGGCCCAACCCTGCTCACCCTGGATGTTGCCAGCTGGCTAATTGGGGGCTTCATGGGGTGTGGCACTTGTTGTGGCTGGGGAGCTGCTACTTTTTGAAGTTGTAGTTGCTATCTTGTTTACCATTAGCCTACCAATCTATTCTCTCTATGCTGCAAGAACTCAGGTCTCAGCCCTGGGAACTTTTCTGCCTGGCACTTTCAGCAGGTTAAATCAGTGGTTAAATCACGTGGTTAAATCACATGAGCGCACATGATTCTAAATGCAGGTAATTTAAAGGAGTGAATGGGCATGGTCATATAGCATCACTTACCATAGCGTATGTTTCTCTCATTTTCTCAAAAACTGGTCCAAAATTTAAAAAAAGTGGCAAATTAAAGTGACTTAAATAGTGATCTAGTCTAAGTTCCTCTGCTTTCAAGATTAAAAGTCTGCCGTCTTCGAGATCCGCATTTGACAGAGTGATAGACAGACAGACAGACAGAATGAATGACAAGCAGACTACTGTAACCCTCTCATGCATGCATGCTGAGGATTAGTGACAAACAGACTACTGTAACCCTATGAGCATGCACGCTGAGGGTTAACTGATTACAAGCCAAATACGCTATTTGGCATACTTCTATATTTTATTTCCAAGAAAACAAATACGCTATTCTGCGTACAAGAAAGGGGGTAACAACAGTCTGCTTATGCTGCATATCTGAGTCTACCAGTTACCTTTATGTCCAGGCCCAGTTGTTTCTTTTCTACAAAGTCAAAAGTTACTCCTCCAGTAAGCGGTACTTCTAGAGGTAAAAAATGCGGCAGCCGTGGCACCATAGTAAATTAATAATTTGGCCATAATTGGTTGATCACACGCATGCACGCTGAGGGTTAGTTGGTATTTTTCCTTACTCTGGAGTCATATGTGAAGATCTGTAAAGAATTGTATAGTTAGTAAAATCAACATCTTTTCATCAGTTTTTTCTCAAGTGTAGCATTACACTAAGGCGCATGAAGTTGGAAGTTGCTATAGCAGCATCAGTTGGGTACTTTGATACCGGTACCTAAACTTATCATTTACTTATAGATGGATGACCAAGTTCGCAATGTTCACTTTGTATTTATAATGTTTATTATTGTTGCAACAGTGATATACACTACATCTTTACAGACTCACTGAACTGAACAGAACATACAAATATAATGCTAGCATAATGGAATTGTAATGTCATTAAGTGGTGAAAATGATGATAACAGCTAGTACACTCTACCATAATGGACTTTAAGGGTGCTGGCACAT